>WNEZ01001125.1_pt1 | contig 22246 bp, 20 predicted proteins | sample 5400521 | NCBI WGS metagenome assembly WNEZ01 (sample SAMN13153339, study PRJNA577476) | soil metagenome | isolation source: 120 cm saprolite under Douglas fir tree site 2 hole 1 replicate 1 | place: USA:California | collected 2015-04-18 | reverse complement strand
GGGCGCCGCTTTCGGGAGAACCGCAGCACGCTCGATTCGCGTGAGGAAGAAATCGACGACACCCGCCGCGGCGTTGCCGGATTCGCGCGGGCAGGAAAGGGTTACTTCGTGACTGACGCTATTCTCGACGAATGAACTGCAAACTACGACTTACGACTACCGGCCGGGGGCTGTCGGCTTAACAGCTGATGGCTCCGGGCTAGCTTCGGTCATCCTGCGTTGCCGAGCGTCGGGGTGAATTCCGGAGCTCGCCGGTGCTTCGTCGCCTGCTCGTACGCATAGGCGAGCTTGATCAGAGTCGGCTCGCTGTACGCTCGCCCGAAAAACGAAATACCGATCGGAAGGTTATGTGAGAATCCCGCCGGCACGGTGATGTGCGGGTAACCCGCGACTGCTGACGCCGTGGAGTAGCCGCCGCCGTAATGGTCTCCAGTGATCAGATCCGTCAGCCAGGCGGGTCCTCCGGTCGGAGTAATCAAGGCGTCGAGCTTGTTCTTGTTCATCGTGGCGTCGATCCCTTGTTCACGCGACAGTTTCTGATCCTTCGCCAGCGCGGCGAGATACGCTTTCTCTGTGAGCGGTCCCTTTGCCTGCGCCTTGATCATGATATCCTGGCCGAAAAAGGGCATCTCCTGATCCTTGTGCGCTTCGTTGTAATCGATGATGTCCTTTAGCGTTCGCACGGGCGCATTTGGACCAAGTCCCTGCAGATAACCATTGAGATCAGCTTTGAACTCGTAGAGCAGCACTTCAAATTCGCTGTCGTCGAACTTCCCCTCGCTCGCTATTTCGACTGGATCAATGACCACCGCTCCCTGCTGCTTCATGATATCGATCGCGCTGGCCATCAACGCATCGACGGCGTCATTGAAGCCGAAATGCTTGCGCACGACTCCGATTCTGGCTCCCCGTAGGCCGTTGGCATCGAGAAATCGCGTGTAATCGGTTTGACCGCGTCCACTGCTCGCTGCTGTCGCGGCATCGCGTGGGTCGACTCCGGCGATGACGCCAAGGAGGATTGCCGCGTCGCGGACCGTACGCGCCATTGGTCCAGCGGTGTCCTGGCTGTGCGCAATTGGAATTATTCCCGCCCGACTAACTAAGCCGAGCGTGGGTTTGATGCCTACTAGTCCGTTTGCGGACGACGGGCAAACGATCGATCCATCCGTCTCGGTCCCAATTGCAAGTGCCGATAGATTTGCCGAGACTGCTCCACCAGATCCAGAGCTGGATCCGCATGCGTTGCGGTCGAGCACGTACGGATTCTTGGCGAGTCCTCCGCGTCCACTCCAACCACTCGTCGAGTGCGATGACCTGAAGTTTGCCCATTCGCTGAGATTTGTTTTTCCGAGCAGGATCGCGCCCGCTGCCCTGAGCTTCGCGGCGATGAACGCATCCTGGAGCGGAATCGATCCCGCGAGCGCCAGTGATCCCGCGGTCGTCGTCATCCGGTCGGCGGTATCGATGTTGTCCTTGAGTAGAATCGGAATACCGTGCAGAGGACCGCGAACTCTGCCGGCCTTCCGCTCCTGATCCAGCGAATCGGCGATCGAGAGCGCGTCTGGATTCGTCTCGAGCACGTGGCGCAGCGCCGGGCCACTCAGATTCAGAGCCGCGATGCGATCCAGATACAGCTGCGTGATGGATCGCGCGGTCATCTTCCCCGTCGCCATTCCCGCCTGAAGGTCCGACAGCGTTACCTCATCGAGCTCGAACGGAGGAACGGAAGAACGACGTCCGGCGCGAAGCGCATCCGACGCTTCACGATCCGCCAATGTCTCCGCCGCTAGCGATTTTCCTCGGACGGCCAAGGTGCCGGCGATAGCGCTCACCCGCACGAAGTCTCTACGATCCATATCAACTCCCCTCGATTGATGGCGTAACGATACTGAGGACTGCGAACTAACTGCCATTGCGAATCGCGGACTAATTGAGGATTCCGTACCGATTGCGAACTGCGGACTACAATCATAACGATGCGGTTTTTGCTGTAGTCCTCAATCCTCAATTAGTCCGTAGGCCGCACTTAGTCCGCAGTCCGAAGTAGCAGTTAGCTCGCAGTCCTCAGCTGTTATTTACTTCGAGATCGGCGCAGCTCCTCAAAATCGTTCCACAGTTCAGGCAGACCAGCTTGCACTTGATCTCCTTGATATTGGTCGAGCCGCAGAGGTCGCACGTGTCCTCCGCCATCAGTCGCAATCCAGTGCGAGATCGAGCGCCGGCGCCGAATGTGTCAGCGCACCAACCGAGATCCAGTCCACACCTGTCTCCGCGATGAGTCTCACGGTGTCGAGCGTGACTCCGCCCGACGCCTCCGTTACCGCATGGCCGTCCACCAACTGGACCGCCTGACGCAACTCCACCAGCTGCATGTTGTCGAGCATAATGACGTCGGCGCCAGCATCGATCGCCGCGCGAACCTGATCGAGCGTATCACATTCGACTTCGACCTTGATCCCTGCAGGGCCGACCGCCCGCGCGCGCGTTACGGCCAGGCGGATATCGGCATCTACCGCTGCCAGGTGATTGTCCTTTATCAGAACCGCCGCTGACAGATCCATTCGGTGATTGAGTCCTCCACCAGCGCGAACGGCGTATTTTTCGAGGCGACGCAGTAGCGGTGTCGTCTTCCGCGTGTCAAGAATGTGCGCGCTCGTCCCCGCTATCGCCTCGACATACCGTGCCGTGAGTGTCGCGATGCCCGATAGGTGCTGAACGAAATTGAGCGCGACCCGCTCGGCCGACAACAGTCCGCGCGCGTGACCCGAGAGGAACATCACGGGTGTACCCGGCTTGACCCGCGTGCCATCGTCATGCTCGATGCGGATGGTCACAGCCGGGTCCAGCTGCTCGAACGCTTCGCAAGCGAGAGCGAGTCCCGCGATCACACCCGCCTGTCGGGCAACGAGGCGGCACCTGGCGCGGCGGTTCGACAGCACCGTCGCCGCCGTCGTGATATCGTGCCTGGTATCATCCTCTTGAAGCGCGGAAACGACCAGCATGGTCGTTTCCTTCTTCGTCAGTGGGAAATGAAGTCCTTCCTCCCAGAAGAACCCATGAGCGGCGAGCTCATTTTCCCCCCGTTGGATCATTCGCCAGGATCTTCCGAGGACTCAGGAAGCGGCGAGAGCGGTGTCTGCCCGCCGATCGCGACCATCCGCTCGATGGCGCGGCGCGCGCGCGCGGCAATCGCCGGAGCCACCGTGATGCGGTGCTCCATCCGCTCCAACGAATTCAACACCTTCGGCAGCGTGGTCACCTTCATAAACGCGCACACTGCGTCGGGATTCGCGGGATAGAATGTCTTCTTTGGATTTTCGCGCCGGAGTCGGTGCAGAATCCCGACTTCGGTCGCGACTATGAATTCGTCGTTATCGGAAATCTTTGGACGCCTGATCATCCCTTCGGTCGAAAGGATCTGAACTCCCGCCGGATCGACGTCTCCCGCCGACACCGCCTCTACCACGCTGGTGGCGCAGCCGCATTCGGGGTGAATCAGGAACTCCGCCCCCGGATGCGCCGCGCGCTGGAGTCTTATGTCCTCGGGATCGATCCCCGCGTGCACGTGACACTCGCCCATCCAGACGTGCATGTTCCTGCGGCCGCTGATGCGCCGCACGTGCGCGCCCAGGAACATGTCAGGGAGAAAGAGGATCTCCTGGTCGATGGGGATGGAGTTCACGATCTCCACCGCGTTGCCGGAGGTGCAGCAGTAATCGCTCTCCGCCTTTACTTCGGCGCTCGTGTTAACGTAGGACACAACGGCGGCGCCCGGATGTTCTGCCTTCCACTCGCGCAGCTGGTCGGCGTCGATGGTTGCCGCCAATGAGCATCCAGCGGCAAGATCGGGAAGAAGCACAGTCTTCTGCGGCGAGAGCACTGCCGCAGTCTCCGCCATGAAGTGAACGCCGCAAAAGACGATCACGTCTGCTTTCGTCTTGGCGGCCTCGCGGCTCAGCCCGAGCGAGTCACCAACGAAATCCGCGACGTCCTGCACCTCGGCACGCTCGTAGTTGTGCGCGATGATCACTGCGTTGCGCTCTCTCGCGAGGTGCCTGATCTCTTCCTGCAGCCCGGCGTACGGGTTGTCCGTCGTACTTACCATTCGATGTGCTTGCCGCTCCACTTTCGTTTTGCGCGCGGAAAATCACTTCTATAATGGCCTCCCCGCGACTCCTTTCTCAACAGCGCGGCATCTGCAATCAGCAGAGATGTCTGTACCATGTTCGCTTCCTCGGTCGCCCCCTCCGGGAGCCGGGATTCGATCTCGGTGAGCTTGGTGTGGCCAAGCCTCAGCCCTTTGGCGCTGCGATCGATGCCGCAGTAGTCCCACATTACCTGCCGGATGCTGTCCGCAGCGACCAGCGCCGCGCCTCGATCGCGCAGCGCCGGAACGTCCCAGTCTTTCTTGCGCGGAAGTGTCGGCAACTTCCTGGTGTCGATCATGTCGCGCGCGACACGCTCGGCGAATACGAGTCCTTCCAGCAACGAGTTCGATGCGAGCCGGTTGGCCCCGTGTACTCCCGTTCGTGAGACCTCCCCGCACGCATATAGGCGGTTAAGACTCGAGCGGCCGCGCAGATCGACGACGACTCCTCCCATCATGTAGTGCGCCGCCGGTGTGACGGGAATCAGATCCTTGGAGGGATCGATGCCGCGCGCCCGACAGATGGCGAAGATACCTGGAAAGCGCTCGCGGAATTCCGGGCCCAGCATCCGCGCATCGAGCCAGACCCGCCTGCCTCCCACCTTCTCGCGGAAGATCTCGCGCGCCACGACATCGCGTGGCGCCAGCTCAGCGAGTCGATGCTTCTTGAGCATGAATCGCTCACCCTCTTCGTTGAGGAGAACCGCGCCCTCCCCGCGCACGGCTTCCGAAATCAGCTGCAACGGATTCTCGGGCGTATCGAGAGCGGTGGGATGAAACTGCACGAACTCCATGTCTGCCAGCTTGGCACCGGCGCGGTGTGCTATTGCGTAGCCGTCTCCCGTCGCGACCTGCGGGTTCGTGGTATACCGATAAACCTGCCCACAACCGCCGGTCGCCAGCACCGTCGCGTCAGCGATGATCTCGACCGCTTTGCCGGCTACGGCGGCCCTTACTCCAAAGACGACGCCATCCTCCACGATCAGATCCAGGATGCGTGCCTTCTCCAGCACCTCGATCCGCTCGCTCTCTGTGACCTTCTTGATCAGCGTGCGCGCGACCTCGGCGCCGGTCTGATCTCCGTGCGCATGCACGATCCGTCGGCGAGAGTGGGCAGCCTCACGACCGAGTTTGAAATTCCCTCCCGGCTCCAGATCGAACTGCGCACCGGCGGTCGCCAACTCACGGACTCGCGCGGGACCCTCTTCGACGAGGACTTGGACTGCTTTCGCGTCAGCGAGGGCCGCACCTGCTGCCAAAGTGTCCTTTCGGTGTAGCTCGGGCGAATCTCCGGCGCCAAGTGCGGCGGCGATTCCGCCCTGGGCATACGCCGTCGCACTGTCGAAAAGCGATCGCTTGGTCAGCACCATCACGTCGCCGTCAGCGGAAGCGCGCCATGCGGTGTGAAGACCAGCAACTCCGCTCCCCACCACAAGAAAGCGCGTCCGTATCCGCTCGGCCATGCACTGAAATCAATGCGTGACGTGATGCATTTGAAAGGGGGCCGCTGATGCAGTGTTCTGCGCGACGCGGAGAGCCGCCACCGAAGCAGTGTTCTGCACGATCTCTGAGAGCCGACACTCGTCTTGCAACCGGCTGTGTAGTGGGCGATTCTTCTGTTCAGATGAGAAAGCTGATCCTCGTCACCTCCCTCCTGCTAGCCGTACACATTGCACTCCTTTTCACCCGACGGAGCGCCAAGGCCGAGGGAAAGGAGACGTCTCCGATTCGCATCGGAATCGTCCTCGACGTGGGCGGGCGCGGTGACAAGTCGTTCAACGACGGGGCTTACGCCGGAGCCGATAGCGCGACCAAGATGCTCGGCTCCAATATCCGCTTCATCGAGCCCGGCGAAGGCGCCGATCGCGAAGCGGGGTTGAGACTGCTGGCGGCAGAGGGAATGAATCTCGTCATCGGCGTCGGCTTCATCTTCACCGACGATCTCGCCAATCTCGCCAAGGAGTATCCGAACACCGCATTCGCGGGAATCGACTACGCGCTCGCGACGGATAAAAACGGGAACGTCATTCCACCGCCACCCAACGTCGCCGCACTCAAGTTCCGCGAGGAGGAAGGATCGTACCTCGTCGGTGCGTTGGCGGCGCTCGTCAGCCACACGAAGAAAGTCGGATTCGTGGGCGGAATGGATATTCCACTCATCCACAAATTTGAGGCAGGTTATCGCGCCGGAGTGAAAAAGGTGTGTCCCGACTGCCAGGTCATCGCGCAGTACGCGGGCGTCACGCCCGACGCGTTCAAGAATCCGGGCAAGGGCAAGGAGCTGGCGCTCAGCCAGTACAACCAGGGCGTCGAGGTGATTTTCCACGCCGCGGGCTCGACCGGACAGGGCGTATTCGAGGCTGCGCGCGCGACCAACAAGCTCGCCATCGGCGTCGACTCCGACCAGAACGACGAGGCGCCGGGACATGTTCTCACTTCCATGGTGAAAGGCGTCAACACCGCGACGTTCGATGCGATTCGGAGGGTTCAGAGCCACACTTTCAAAGGTGGCATCTACTCGTTTGGATTGAAGGAAGGTGGCGTCGGTTACATCTACGACGATCGCAATCGCGCGCTCATTCCCGACAGCGTGCACGCGCGCGTCGAGGAGCTGAAGCAGGAGATAATCGCTGGACGCATCAAAGTGCCCAGCACCCTATGAGCAGCGGCCCGGCCTCGAGATCCACCTCCGTTGTGCCGGCGATTCGGATGGCAGGGATCGACAAGTCGTTCGGCGCCATCCGAGCCAATCGCGGCGCATCGCTGGAGGTCTTGCCCAGAGAAATCCACGCCCTCGTCGGTGAGAATGGCGCCGGCAAATCGACGCTTATGCGCATACTCGGCGGATTGATGAAGCCGGATGCGGGCCATGTCCAGGTAAACGGTCACGATGTGACGGGATGGTCGACGAATGAGGCGATCGCGGCAGGGATCGGCATCGTTCACCAGCACTTCATGCTCGTGCCAACGCTTTCAGTGGCCGAGAATCTCGTGCTGGGCTGCGAGCCGAAAACGCGAGGGATCGTTCTCGATTACAAACGCGCCGCCGACGATGTGCGCAAGCTCTCGAATGAGACTGGCCTCGTCATCGCACCCGAGAGGCTTATCTCGGACCTCTCGGTGGGCGAGGCGCAGCGAGTGGAGATTCTGAAGGTGCTTTTCCGCGGCGCCAGGATTCTCGTTCTCGACGAGCCGACAGCAGTTCTGTCGCCGCCCGAGGTTCGCGAGCTGTGGACCGTGCTCCGTCGCCTGCGTGACAACGGGGCGACGATCGTTCTCATCACGCACAGGCTCGATGAAGTCGTGGAGCTTTCTGACGCGATCACGGTGATGCGTGGGGGCCAGACGGTCGCGCGCATCAAGACGTCGGACACCACGCCGGCTGAAATCGCGCGCCTGATGGTGGGTCGTGAAGTTTCGCTCTCCGCCGGGAAGCGAGTTCAGCCGAGCGGTCGTCCCGCAGGTTCGCAGCCGAATCAGGGACTCGACGTGCGGAATCTCAGCGTCACGGGATCGCGCGGCATCCGCGTGATCGACGGTGTCAACTTCAGCGTGAAGCCGGGGGAGATACTCGGCATCGCCGGCGTCGAGGGAAACGGACAGACTGAGCTGATCGAGGTGCTCGCCGGTTTGCGGTCGGTTTTCGCCGGCGACATCCTGATCGATGGCGTCGACATCACGCGTCGCAGTGTCGCGCAACGACACGATGCCGGCCTCTCGCATATTCCGGAAGACAGACACCGGCGCGGACTCATTCTCGAGTACACCGTCGCCAACAATCTCATTCTCGGAGTTCAGAAGTATTTCTCCAGCAACGGGATTATCGATCGCGGCCGCGTGATGGAGAACGCGATGCGGGAGATCACCTCCTTCGATATAAGGCCGCCCAACCCGCTTCTCGCCGCGCGCTCGCTATCGGGTGGTAATCAGCAGAAGGTCGTCGTCGCACGAGAGATGGGACGCGGGTTTTCCGTCCTGCTCGCCTCGCAACCGACACGTGGAGTGGATGTCGGGGCGATCGAGTTCATTCACCAGCAGCTACTGAACGCGCGCGCTCAGGGGAAGGGGATCCTTCTCGTCAGCGCGGAGCTCAACGAAGTGCTCGCGCTATCCGATCGCATCGCGGTGATGTATCGCGGCAAATTCGCGGTGGTGATGCCCGCCGCTGAGGCCAGCGAAGAGGTGCTTGGCGAGTACATGATCGGCACCAAGAAAGGCAACGCCGCGTGAGCGCGTCGTCGCTGGCGGAGGGCACGCAGCCGACCTTTCCCGCACCGCCCTGGCGAGAGCGCGCCGAAGAAGCACTGATCCCTCCGCTCGTTGCGTTACTCGTCGCGCTCATTTGCGGCGACCTTCTGATTCTGAGCTACGGCCAGTCGCCGGCGGCCGTTTACCGGCTGCTGCTCGAAGGAACGTGGGGCAACGCCTACGGATTCGGACAGGTTCTGTACAAGGCAACGACTCTCGCGTTCACCGGTCTGTCCGTTTCGTTCGGACTGCGTGCTGGACTGTTCAACATCGGAGCAGAAAGCCAGTTGGCGGCGGGGGGATTTGGCGCTGCCCTAACAGGGCTCGCGCTCCCGGCCGGCACACCACTCATCCTCGCGCTTCTTCTTTGCATGCTCGCAGCCGGGCTTGCGGGTGGAGTCGTCGGATCGGTTCCGGCTTATCTCAAGACCAGATTCGGCGCGCATGAAGTCATCGTCACGATCATGCTCAACTTCATCGTGCTGGCGCTGCTCAACTGGTTCATCGCCGGGCACCTGCACGTGCCGGAGACCCTTCACACTCCCGAGATCCATGCCGGTGTGCTGCCGAGGCTCGCCGACATCGATTCACGCTTCCACGGATCAGCGGCAAATCTGGCTCTGGTCGTTGCCGTGCTGGTCGCAATCGCTGTGTGGTTCTATCTCTTCCGCGCGCGCGGTGGATACGAACTTCGCGCAGTCGGGCTCCAACCACAGGCAGCGGAGTACGGCGGCATCAGCGTCAACCGGGTTTGGATGCGCGCGCTCACATTTTCGGGCGTCATCGCGGGGATGGGCGGAATCAACTACGTCCTCGGCTACAAGCACTATTACGAGGACGGCTTTGCCAGCGGCGCGGGATTCCTCGGAATCGCGGTCGCGCTGGTTGGACGCAATCATCCATTCGGCGTCATCATCGCTGCGTTTTTCTTCGCCACCCTCTCGCAGGGTGGCCTGGCAATTCACGCGTTCGTGCCGAAGCAGATGATGGACGTCCTCCAGGGCGTCGTCATCATCGCGGTGGCCACAGCCGTGCCTGAGGTGCGACGAATTTTGCGCGGCGCACGCGGACGGAACGACGCGTGAATCCCATTTCGTTTCTCACGCAGATGATACGGATCGCGATTCCGTATCTGTTTGCCGCGAGCGGTGGAGTCGTGGCGGAGCGCGCCGGCATTGTCAGCCTCACGCTCGAGGGGTTCATGCTGAGCGGGGCGTTCGCCGCCGTGCTCGGCACCAACTACTCGGGGAGTCCGTGGGTTGGCGTGCTGTGCGGGATGCTTGGGGGATTGATCTTTTCGCTCATTCACGCGGTCGCCACCATACGCTATCGGGCTGACCAGGTCGTCGTTGGAGTCGCCATCAATCTGCTGGCGATTGGCGTCACGCGATTCTTTCTGAAGCTGTTCTTCGCCAGCTCGTCCAATTCACCGCGCGTCGCCGGCTTTGGTGGGAACATCAAGGCGGCGGGATTCGACAATCCGCTGCTCTGGCTCGGGATCCTCGTCGCGCCGTTGGTTGCGTTCGTGATTTACAAAACGCCGTTCGGTTTGCGCGTGCGTGCAGCGGGCGAGCATCCCGAGGCGGCCGAGAGCGTCGGAGTGAGCGTGACGCGCGTGCGATACGTCGCGGTGGCGATATCGGGGATCCTGGCGGCGCTCGGCGGAGTATATCTCGCGCTCGACCAGCATCAGTTCACGGACCAGATGACGGCGGGCCGCGGATTCATCGCGATATCGGCCGTGATCTTCGGGCGATGGGATCCTGTCCGCGCCGCGGCTGCATGTCTGTTGTTCGCGGCGGCAGAGACGCTTCAGATACAATTACAGGGAAGTCACGCAATTCCATCACAGTTCATCGAGATGATTCCATACGCGCTTACGATCATCGCGCTCGCCGGCGTAGTCGGTAGAGCAGTTCCTCCCGCCGCACTGGGCAAGGTGGAGGACTAGATGGCGCTGCGCGGGAAAGCGTCGGCGATGAGCGGGCGGGTGTCGAGGGTCGCGAGCGGCAAGTTGTTCGTGCTGATCATCACGAACTTCGTCGACATGGTGGGATTGCTGATGATCATCCCGCTGATGCCTTTCTACGCGCTGGAGATGGGCGGCGGTGGGTTCGAAGTGGCGATTCTAATGAGTGCCTTTACCGCGGCGCAGCTGATCAGCGCTCCGCTATGGGGAAGATTCTCCGATCGATACGGCCGGCGCCCCGCGCTGCTCGTCGGACTCACGGCTGCGTGCTTCGCCTACATAGTTTTCGCGTACGCTACGTCCATCTGGCTGCTGCTGCTTTCGCGCATCGTTCAGGGCGCGGGTGGCGGCACAGTTGGCGTCATTCAGGCGTACGTCGCTGATTCCGTAGAGCCCGACAATCGCGCCAGGGCGCTCGGCTGGCTTTCCGCCGCGACAAATGTCGGCGTTGCGATCGGACCCGCGCTGGGAGGGGTGGCACTAAAGTTTGGCCGCAGCGGACCTGGCCTCGCGGCCGCGAGCCTATGTCTCGTGAACATTTTCTTCGCCTGGAAATTCCTGCGCGAATCACGCGACATGACAGAAGCGCACGAGAAGAAACCGAGGGCATCCCGAACCGTGATCGCTCGCGTTATCACTCACCCCGGCGAGCCGGCGCCGCGCCTGATCTGGATCTATGCGATCGCAATGGGCGCGTTCTCGGGGTTGATGGCGATTCTGGCGGTATTTCTTCACGACAGATTCGCTGTCGGTAAGGACCAGATCTGGATCTTCTATACTTACGTCGGTGTGATCTCGGTCGTGACACGCGCAGGCATTCTGGGAAAGATGGTCGATCGATACGGTGAGGCGCAGCTATCACGAATCGGGCTCGCTTTGCTCGCAACGGGGCTCGCGACGCTCCCCCTCGCACGCGGCTACTTCGTCCTGGCGATCGCGGTTGCGCTGATCCCTCTTGGCACCGCGTTCACGTTTCCATGTGTGACCTCCATGTTGTCGCGCGTGATCTCGAGCAGGGAGCGCGGGCTGTACATGGGAGTGCAGCAGACGTTTGGCGGGTTGTCGCGCGTGATAATCCCGCTGTGGGCAGGCTTTTCCTACGACCATTTTGGAAAGACCGTCCCGCTCTTTACATCGGCCGCCCTCGTGTTCGGAACGATTGTGCTCGGGTTCGGGATCGACGACGGAAGAAAGGCGGCGGTGCCGGTCGCATCTCCTTGATGCGTTAACTCGACGGCTATGATGTCTGCGCGCTCATTGGGTCGGGTTGACAACGTGCGTCAGGAAAGGCGAGACTTCCCCCAGAGCGCATTGGGACGCCTCCTGTCCGCGGCAAAGGAGATCACTCCTACCCAGCAGAGGTTCGCAGTAGATCGCTAACCTTTTTTCCAGCCTGTCATTCAGCGGACTTCAGGCGTCATGGGAGAAAGGTCTATGCCTAGGCAAATCACGCCCAGGACCACCCTCGAGAACCTGAAGAGGGAGGCGAAGCGCTGGTTGAACGCGCTTCGCGCAAACGTCGCCGAGTCACGCGCTCGTCTTCAACGCGTGCTTCCAAATGCCTCCGAGTTGCCCACCCTGCGCGAGGTGCAGCACGCGCTCGCGTTGGAGCACGGCCTGCCATCCTGGACAGAGCTGAAGAACCGGCTTGCCCAGGACACGCCAATGCGCCGCTACGAAAAAGTGGCCGAAGCGCTCGTGACGGCGTACCGAACTGGCGAGGGCAGCGCGATGCGGATCGTTTGGGACTACTTCGGTCACATGCGAGCGTGGGACGCGATGCGGCGGTACTTGCGCCTGGATCTCGGAAAAACCGAGCAACCGCAGAGCCCGGACGACGACACTATCACCCTCGGTGAGGCACAGTACCTCGTTGCTCGAATGCAGGGTTTCGAAAGCTGGCAGGCGCTGTCGGACTTCGCGGCCTCGGTGCCGCCAGGCAAAACAATCGCCGCGAAATCTGTTGTGGCGTTTTCCACCGACGATGCAGGCGTGAAGAAAGAAGTGGCAAGGTCACGGGACTGGGACGAGATCATCGTGGCAATGACCGAGCAGCAGCTGCCTGGTCTCCACGCGAGCGGCCAGATGACGGATGACCTGCTCGATCGCTTCTCGCGACTCGATCACATCACGGCACTTGACCTCGAGGGTTCAAAAGGCGTCACCGATGTTGGACTGGCGCACCTCGCCCGTCTGCCGCGTCTCCAGCATCTGAACCTGACGGGTTGTGGAATCACCGATCGAGGCCTCGAGGTACTTCGTCGACTGCCAGAGCTCGAGTCAATCGTTTTGACGGGGACGCGGGTCACCGACGCGGGAGTGGCGAATCTTGCGGCGTGCGATGATCTCCGGGCGGTGGATCTCTGCTGGACACGGACGGGCGACGGTGCCATCCGCGCGCTCGCCGCTAAAGGCAAGCTGCGGAATTTCAGATCAGGCAATCAGGTAAGCGACGCTGGCCTCGCGCTGCTCCACCAACTTCCGGTGTTCAAGTCCTGGCAAGGTGGTGAGCCGAGGATGTCGCTGTTGGGGTTCGACGCGGGCCCAAATTTCTTGATGCTGCGCGGCACCTTCACCGACAGAGGCATGGCGCAGCTCGTGGGACTCGATGGACTGTTCGCGCTGAACATAGACTCCGATCAGCTCGCGATCACAGGGGCGGGACTTGGTCCGCTCGTGAATCTGCCCCACCTCGGCTGGCTCGCTTTCGACGCCAAGGACGAATCGATGCCGTACATCGCGGCGCTGCCGCACCTCCGTTTCCTGATGTGCCAGGACACGGATGCCACCGATGAGGGATTCGTAGCGTTGAGCCGGTCACAGTCGATCGAGCACATCTGGGGGCGTCGCTCCCACAACCTGCGGCGCCGCGGATTCATAGCGCTCGCCAGCATGCCAGCACTTGGTCATCTGTCAGTAAGTTGCAAAAACGTCGACGACGTCGGATTATCGGTCCTGCCGCAATTCCCCGCGCTCAGGGAATTGATGCCGATGGACGTACCGGACGAGGGCTACAGGCACATCGGCCGTTGCGAACGACTGGAATCTCTGGTGCTGATGTACTGCCGCAACACGACTGACGTCGCCACGGAGTACATTGCCGGCCTTCCCCGGTTGAGAAAGTACTTCGCAAGTTACAACCGGATCACGGATCGGACGCCGGAGATTCTGAGCAGGGTCGACTCGTTGAAGGATGTCACCTTCGATTCGTGCGCTGGTCTCAGCAACGCTGGCATCGCAGCGTTGGCCCGCCTCCCTCGCTTGCGCGAGCTACGCGTCGAGAGCATGCCGAGAGTCACCGCGGACGTTGCAGCAATGTTTCCGCCGACGGTCCGCGTGAGGTATTCAACCTGACCTCTTCCCCAGCTCGCGGACCGCTTTCTCCACTTCCTGGGCGTGACCAGGAACCTTGACCTTGGGAAAGATCTTCGCGACTCGCCCTTTCTTGTCGATGATCACTGTCGTGCGCTCGACCCCCATGAACTTGCGTCCGTACATGGATTTCTCCTTCCAGACACCGAAGGTGTCGGCAAGCTTGTGACCGTCGTCTGACAGGAGTCGAAACGGGAGATCGTATTTCGCCTTGAACTTGCGGTGCGATTCGATGCTGTCGGGGCTCACGCCAACCACGACCGCGTCGATTCTGCCGAATCGCGGAAGGGCGTCCCGAAAATCGCACGCTTCCTTCGTGCAGCCCGTGGTGTCGTCCTTGGGATAGAAGTAGAGGACGACATTCTTCCGGGCGAGGGAATCCCTGGTTACGGTAGTCCCATCATCCGCTTGTAGCGAGAATTTTGGCATCTGCTCGCCCTCGGAGATCATTTGCGGCAATGCGATCCGAGCGCACTACGAAGTCCGACGGTCTTGTTCATGCCACTCCATTTAAGTGAGAGCGTTTCGACATATCCTATTCGCCTTGCCAGGCGGCCGGTAGTTGCCGGTGTCAAACCCGCCTTCAGATTCCTCGGCAGGCGCTCAGCGCCGGTTGGCTGGCGTCACCCATCGTGAGGCCCTCAAAACTGAATCAATCTCGACCTCGAACGACCGCAAGCGCACGACCGGCGGCAGAATCCCACGCTCTGGTGTCTCGTAACAGCCGAGATAATCATCGACCCGTTTCGTTTGAGCTTTCGCGAAAACGGTGACAACGACAGTCGGATGATCAGTTGCACGCACATGACAGAGGACAGAGTCGGCGGCGATCTCTGCCGGCAAATCAAAGAAGCCGATGGATCTCGCCTTCGAGATGAGCGCCGGAAAAGTGGCTGCGGTTACTGTGTCCGAGGTTCGGCGACCTTGCTCCTCCGGATTGCGGGATTCGAAAAGGACTTCACCGCGATTGGACAGACGCATGCGGTACGCCGGGCAGCTTCCGAAGCATAGCGAGCGTTCGAGCACGATGCTGTCGGCTGGGGGAGGAACAGCGCCTTGGCGCGCACCCGGTCCGTCCGACGGAGTACACGCCAAGGCCAACAACGAAAGTCCTACAACTCGCGCGGTTATTGAGCGCCGTCGCTTTGAGCGAAGCTCAGTGTGTAGCCGGCAATGCGCTCGCCGTGCAGCTTGCCAGCCTCGATATCAGTGCGGTAGTGAATGCCCCCATACAGCCTCGATATCCCCGCCTCGTCGCCCATCGCCGCAAAACTGGTAGCGCCGCTTGGAAACAGGTACGACAGGATTACTGCGCCAGCGGCAGAGAAGGTAGAGTGGCCTGAGGTGTACGACGGAAAATTGGGAATTCCGATTTCTGTCTTGATGCTTGGATCCAGCTGCGAGGGACGTGGGTTGAAGTAGTGGTATTTCGCTTCCCAGCACCCGACGCCCGCGTCGTGCATAGCCATGTTCAGCAGCGCGAATACCCGTGCGGCCCGCACCTCGCTCATCTTCGCGTCCCGGACATATTCCAGCGCGACGTCATTCCAGTGTCCAGGCGGCGAGTACGTTCCAGCGCCGTCGTTCCACTTCTGCGCGATCGCCAGCTGGGCGGATGTCAGATGCTCGACCGTTCGCTTGACTTCGGCCGTCTCGTCTTTCATCTGCTGCGACCCTGTTGATGGCGGCGGTGGCGGACGCTCGGCCACGATATCCGCCGGCGTCATGTTCCAGGCCCGCACCTGACCGAACAACGGAAGCATCGGTGGACGCGCGGGAATGTCGCGGCTCACCCAGGCAATTTCTCCGCGCGCAGTGGCGGAGTCTGCAAGCGCCTTCCACAAGACGGCCGATCCTCCGGCTGTCCGCATGCCATCGCCGGCGGCGCGGGCGAGAAAGACGGCCGCTACTGATTTCCCCAGAGCTAGGCCTGCCGCGAGATCACTCGCTGTGGCCTTGCCCGACCAGAGTGCGGCGTTGCGCTGCTCTGCCGCTTTCAGCGTGACTTCCTCAACCGCAGCTGGGAATAGCGTTTTTAGCATCTCGACCGTGACACCCGATATAACGGCGTCCTCCGACGGATACGACGGAAGCCCGGATATTGGTATCAGCGCGGTGATCGAATTGTCGTTTTTCGCGGGTGACAGTCGGTCGTATTGGAACTTCCAGTACCACGCCGATTTGAGCGCGTCGTACTGCGCGGCGCTCACATAACTGTAGGCGCGCGCCGCATAAACCGGGTTCGCAAACGGAAAAGCCGGATCACCGAACGGATTCTCGGCGTCGGGGACAGGATATCCCCCCTCATCCTTCGGCGCGGGAGGGAGATTGTAACGCGCCACCAGCTCGCGGACAATCTGGTTCCAGCGCATCACGCCGCCACCACTCCAGTATGCAATCGCTTTTCGCTGATCGGCCGTAAGATTGGCCTGACTGGTCTTGATGGCGTCCACCTCCGCCACATATGCGGCGGACGTCACCGGTGCCGGTGCCGGAACCGCGATCTGGGTCGGTCCGGTCAGGAGGATCATGCGCCATGATCCCGCCGCTGGATCGAGACTCGATGGGTCGAGCGCCGGAAGTACCTCGAAAGGTCCGATGGATTTATCGCAGCCGCCGACAACAAGTACGGCCGTGCACGAAACGACGGCCACGAGAAGTGGCCGGCGGTTCGACAGTTTCAGGCTCAAGCGACTAGAGATGAAGCGCATACATCAATCCTGATGTGAAGGTGGTCGACTGACCGACATTTCGGCCGCTCAGGACGTGAGCCGCCCCCAGTTGGACCGACAAATTTTTCGGCAGCCCATACATCACTCCACCACCCAGCCTCACGTAGTCCATGCGGTTCGAGACGAACGGCATGTCCTGCCTGCGGATGTCGCCGCCGCCGAGCGTGCGCTGTTGGACGAGCGTAAAAGGAATCCGCCAGTTGCCTCGACTGAAGCCTGCGCTGAGCGTGTAGTCGAGCACGTTCGGCATCACTACTTCGTTGGTCAGGTATAGTTGGCCGTTGGTGTAGTACGCGTTTCGATTGAGCCGGACGTTGCTGCACCACATATACGCGGCGGCGGCGTTGGCGAACCACGCCGAGTTCGACTGAAAGTCCAGAATGAGATGACCGGACGCGCGACGGCCAGCCGTCCCGATGGAAAGCGGATAAAAATCCGGCGTGTAGTCGCCCACGGGGAGAGCCGCCGTGCCGGTGATGAACGCGTTGAACGCGCCGTGCGCGGTCGGCCCCGTACCAAGGAGCCTGAACTTCGCGCTGAGACTCAGATCCTGAAAGCCCCCCATGTCATGAAGCACGCCCTGGCTGGCATGTGTTCGGATGTATGGAAGCGTCGCCATAAGGCCAAGCCGCTCGGTGACGCCGTATCCACCGACCAGAGTCGTGCTCTGCGTGGTCAGGGTGCCGATGTTCCCGTTGGTTCGCTTGAGAGTTCCTTCCCAATACTGGTCCCAGCTGTCGTGTGCGTAGAGAACGCCCGCGACCAGCGTCTTCTTCGGCATCATCAATCCGTCATCAGCTGTCTGAGCGGCGGCTGACGACGCGCCGACCGCGACAAGAATCAACCATCGCATTGTTCGGGTAATCATGATGCGCGGACGTTGTAACGTTGCCATAAGAGACGCGGTTCGGGTTCACTGGAAATCGCCGGCGCGCAGGTGGCCCGACGGTCTGGGCGCCCAATGTAGTAACCGGTCTTCCCTTGCGCAATAATCAACAAACTGCCAAACTCCCCTTTTGCTCCGACAGGAGAGAACGCAATTGGCACAAGGTACGGACGTAGTTCAGGGAACGTTGGATCTGCTGATTCTCAAGGCGCTGGCGCTTACCCCCATGCATGGCTGGGGAATCAGCAATCACATAAACCAGATTTCGGGCGGCGTCTTCCGGATCGGGCAGGGCTCACTGTATCCCGCCCTCCATCGATTCGAGAATCGGCGGTGGGTGATCTCATACTGGCGACAGACCCCGAATAATCGGATCGCGAGATTGTACGAGCTTACGCCGGCGGGAAAGCGCGCTCTCGAGGACGAGATCGCGGTCTGGCGATCCTACACGAGCGCCATGGACCTCGTAATAGAGGCGCGGTAATAGAAGCCGCGGCCGTTCATTCGCGAGTTACTTCGCGCCAAGTTTGCTCTGGTTCGACAGGATCTTCTTTTGATTCCTGATAATCGCCTGCTGGTTCCGGATTATCTTCTCCTGATTCCTGATTATCGTCGCGAGCCGCTCTTGGCCTTTGATGATCCTCTTTTCGTTTGCGATGATTCTCTCTTGGTTCTTGACTGTCGCTTGCGCCATTTGCGGGGTCCTTTTTTGGTTCGAACTCGGGAGTTGTGCACGCACGATAACATAGTACTACGGTATCGAGTCGGCATCGGAAAGACGAAGTCAATACGCCGGACAAGTCCCGTAACACATTGAGCGCTCGAGGACGATGCTATCGCCACTGGAAGTCGATGTCCCTTCGCGCGCGTCTGTCTTGCCGCCAGACGGCGCGCATGCCAGGAGTAACATCGGAACTGCTAGATATCTCGCTATACTGCTGGATATCGCGCCATATGGTTGTTGAGGACGCCGACTTTCGGTCAGTTGCAACCGACCAGGGGTCAGACTACGCCGCCATTTAGTCGGACAGCTTTCCTGATGACGCCGCGTTCTTGTCATGAGTGCGGTGGAGCACCTCATCGACCGAGAACCGATCTGCCTGCGGAGGCATGAGTAACAGGAGAAGGAGGAGAGCCAACCGCGGTATCACGTGCTCGTGAAAGGCATAGAGCGGCTCGTGAAGCAGATGACCGAACGTCACCACGACGAGAACGGCACCGAGAGCTAAATAGGCTTCGGTCCGAAGCCAGCCCGCAAACACAAGAGCGCCCGCACCCAACTCGACGAATGGAATGACAAGACCGACCGCCCAGAGCGACCACGTTGGGAGAAACGTGTCTTGGTACGGCAGGAAGAAGCGCCGTACATGACCGACTGGCCCGAGCGAGAAGACTTTGTAAACACCAGCCATTAAGAAGATCAGTCCCAGCACAGCCCTGGCGAAAAACAGGGCGCTTGCGATCCAGAGGGTGCGGCGGTCGATGGTTATCATGGGAGTTGGGGGTCAGAGATAACTTAGCCATGGATCGCTCCGCCGCTCCTTGAGCGCAGCGAACCACTGGCAAAGCGGATACATCGCGACCACGACGAATGCCCACACCACGTAGACTACCGGCAGCGGGTATCCCCAACCAGGCGGCGGGCTGAAAGGATAGTGCGCGAGGTCCGGCGACTCGAACATCCAGTACGCCGATCCATAACGCACGTAGCAGGTAGCAACGGCGAGCAGATGTATCAACGCAAAGTGCAACACGTAATAGAACATGGGCACCTTGCCGATCGTCAGCGCCGGTCGAAGGATTCTCGGCGTTCCACGATCCACGGACCAGAGAAAGACCATCGCCGGACCGAGCGTCATCAGCAGGAACAGCAACGACGGCGGGTACTTGGTCGTGTTCAGGAACGATAGCACAGTGAACACCGCTGTCTTCTGTCGCATCCAGCGCGATGGATCGCCGTAAATGTTGATGCCGCGAATCACGACAAAGGCCAGACTCAGCGTCACCCCCAGACGCAGCAGAAATGCGCGGCGGCGCTCAGTGTCCCAGCTATAGACCTGTCCGAGACCGTATCCCACGGCGGTAACGCCAATCCAGGGGATCAGCGGATAAGCCGCAAACACCACATGAGCCGGTGTGTTCACGACGAAGCCAGGTGAATGCAGAATGACCCAGAGCGGATTCGCCGATTTCACCGAATCGAAGAGATTGTGACCTGCGATCATGAGCATGCCGACCACGGTGGCAACGAAGGTCGGCAGACGGACGAGGCCCGACAACGTGATCATCGCCCAGCCGAGGGCCCAAAGCACGAGCAGCATCGTCACGCGATAGTCGAAATTGAACTGGTAGGCGAAGCACCGGACCAGCACCAGTTCGAGGAAGATCAGCCAGATCCCCCGCGTAAGCAGGAACCGGGACAGCTCACCTCGAGGCTTCCGCCGCAACGAGAGGTACGCACCAGTGCCGGTGAGCAGAAAGAACACCGGCGCGCAGAAGTGAGTGATCCAGCGCGTGAAGAACAGCGCGGGCGTGGCACTGGCCAGATCTGTAGGACTCTGTCCGGGGATACCGAAAAAGTCCCGCGTGTGATCGAGCGCCATCAGGATCATGATCACGCCGCGGACGACGTCGACCGATTCGACGCGTGCGCGCAAGGTTATTCGTTGCCCAGGACTCTCTACGCGAAACGTCCCGCGCGCGTCAGCTCGCTCTCAACGCGCCGAACACCGGGAACAACGCACCCACAATCCACGTAATCGCGGCTACGATCGCTGCCTGCTGCTTCGGAATCTTTCCGACCACGTGCAGGCCGATCGCCAGAAGCACCGTCACCCAGATCGTGAACACATCCACACGACTCGCGAGCGTAATTATCACCGGCGATGCAGTATCTGGATTCATGAATCGAGCGAGACTGAAGCTCACGCTGTTGACGGAGGTGAGCTTTTCCGGACTCATGAAAAGTCCCTGCGCCGCGTTCGTCAGGATCTGAACGATACGCGGAACTTCGGCGTACGTCGCCACCATGATCGCCGCTGCAACCGACTCCCTAGCGTCGAAAAGCCTTCCAACCAGCCAGAGCACCACGCCGGTGCCGAGCACGCTTATCGTGAGAATGATGGCAAAGACAATCGGAGCGAGCATCTCGAAGAAATTTCGTCCCATCGCAAGCTGCTCCGAGGTCAGGCTCGGGTTCTTGCGCATTGCCGCCGCGCTCTGTCGCGCAAATTCGGCGTCCATGACCGGCTGCATCGCGTTCTTCGTCACGAAGACGAGCACAGCAGCGATGATCACCAGGAAGAGCAGAGGCATGCCGAACTTTCCGTCACTTCTCCGCGCGAAAACCGACGAAGGCGCGTAGAAGATGTCCACGAAGTCTTCCCACAATCCCGCCTTCGCGGGCGACGGATCTCCTTCCCTGGCTGCGTCTCCATTACTGCCCATTGACTCATCCTCGCGATTGAAGACATTGCTCGGACCAAGATTGTACCAATTTCCACCCCCCACCACCAGGAACTGATATGCCATCGGAATCGAGCCGCCCCGGCCCGCTGGTCCTCGAGCCCCTGATACATCCGAAGGAGAAGATCTATTTCGCGATCTGCATTGTCGTCAGCCTCGTCGTCTACATCGGTCTGGCATTGACCATCCTCAACGGCGGACCGATTGCCGGTACGCTGATTACCTATCTCATATTCGGCATCGTTGCGTTCTTCGTCGTTCACGGCCTCCACATCGGTCACGTGCGCGGCAACGGAGTGCGAGTTTCGAGTCGTCAATTCCCCGAGCTGAATGCGACGGCCGAGCAGCATTCCCGTAGACTCGGATTGGACGAGACCCCCGCGATCTTCGTTCTTCAGTCTGGCGGAGTCCTCAATGCTTTCGCGACGCGATTCCTCGGGCGCAACTTCGTAATTCTCAACTCCGACGTTCTCGCGCTCGCAACCCAGAAGGGCGAGAAGGCCGTGAGCTTCGTCCTCGGCCACGAGCTCGGCCACGTGCAACGCAAGCACATGACCCGCAGAGCGCTGCTATATCCGGCTATGGTGTTCCCGTTCCTGAGTGGCGCCTATTCGCGAGCATGCGAGTACACGTGCGATCGCTTCGGCAACGCGCTCGAGCCGGAAGGCGGCGTGGATGGCCTGCTGGTCCTGGCGGCGGGACGCGACCTCTACACCCACGTCAACTCGACCGAATACAGCGGTCAACGGGAGACGGAAACGGGCTTCTTCGTGAGATTCGCGGAAATTCTATCGACGCACCCAAACCTGCCGAAGCGCGTGGCAGCCCTCGATGCCGTGCGTAAACATGCGCCTCTCGCGGCTTCCATCCCGCTAAGCGCGGCTGCCGCGGCTGGCCCAACCCAGTAACGTCCTGATGCAGTCAAGCTGGCAGCTGTCAACTTTAAGCTGCTAGCTCGTCTCGCGTTCTGTTGCAGTTAAAAAACTTAGGTGAGCCCGGATGCCGTTGGCTTGTTCCTCTCGACGTCAGTTATCAGCCGCGCTCCGTGCTGATACGTGAAATACGCGTACGCCCACTCGAACAACACACTCAGGCGATTCCGGAACCCGATGAGATACGTGATGTGAACGAATAGCCAGAAGAACCACGCAAACCGGCCTGAGAACCTGATCCAGCCTAGATCAGCGATCGCGCGAGATCGGCCTATGGTCGCAAGATCGCCTTTGTTTCGATAGTGAAACTTCTTCCGCGGCTGGCGACGCAGATCGCGGACGATGTTCTTGCCGGCAGAGGCTCCTTCCTGAATCGCTGCGGGCCCAACACCTGGAACCTGCCGGCCGTCCTGAACCAGCGCCGCCAGATCGCCGACTACAAAAATCTCGGGATGGCCTGGTACGGACAGGTCAGGGTTTACCTGAATCCTACCC
>WNEZ01002430.1_pt1 | contig 22253 bp, 20 predicted proteins | sample 5400521 | NCBI WGS metagenome assembly WNEZ01 (sample SAMN13153339, study PRJNA577476) | soil metagenome | isolation source: 120 cm saprolite under Douglas fir tree site 2 hole 1 replicate 1 | place: USA:California | collected 2015-04-18 | reverse complement strand
GCTCAAGCCGACGACGAGCAGTTCGACCTGACGCTGCGCCCGCGCCTCCTCTCGGAGTATGTCGGCCAGCAGCAGGTGCGCGAAAACCTCGGCATCCTGCTCGAAGCGGCGCGCCGGCGCGGCGAGCCGGTGGAGCATGTGCTCCTCTGCGGGCCGCCCGGCCTGGGCAAGACCACGCTCGCGCACATCATCGCCAACGAGCTCGGGGTCGCCATCAAGGTTTCTTCCGGGCCGGCTATCGACCACCAGGGAGCGCTCGGGTCGATACTGCTCAACCTCACGACCCGCGACGTTTTCTTCATCGACGAGATTCACCGCCTCAACAGCGTGGTCGAGGAGTCGCTTTATCCAGCGCTCGAGGACTTTCGATTCGACGCGGTCCTCGGGAAGGGAGTGGGGGCGAGCGCGGCGACGTTGCCGCTACCGCATTTCACCTGCGTCGGGGCTACGACGCGGCAGGGATTGCTCAGCGGCCCGCTTCGCGACCGCTTCGGGGCGGTCTACCGGCTGGACTTCTACAGCAAGGCGGAGCTGGAGAGCATCGTCCGGCGTTCGGCACGCATCCTCGACATCGAGATTCATGACGACGCAGTCGCGGAGATCTCGCGGCGGGCGCGCGGCACGCCGCGAATTGCTAACCGCCTGCTCCGGCGGGTGCGCGACTACGCGCAGGTGCGGGGTGACGGACGCGCAACGACGGATGCGACCAAGCAGGCGCTTGCAATGCTGGACATCGACCAGCTCGGGCTGGAGCCGCTCGACCGCCAGCTGCTCGAGACCCTGATCACCAAGTTCAAGGGCGGGCCGGTCGGCCTCGACACCATCGCCACCTCGCTGTCGGAGGAACCCGAGACCATCGAGGACGTGCACGAGCCATACCTGATCCAGATCGGCTTCCTCGCCCGGACGGCGAGAGGACGGGTCGCAACGGAGCTCGCCTATCGCCACCTGGGGATCCAGCTGCCTGACCCAGGTCCGCACCAACCTCGCCTTTTGTAAAGAGGCACACTGCGCCCGGTGAAGCGCTGAGTTCTCTATACCTACTCTGTGGGTAAGGGCACGCGGAAATGCATCCGGTCCTAGCCGGGACCGGGTGAACCGGTCCCGGGCGCTTCAGCGGGCTTCGATCCGAAACCGGCCTCCCGCGGCTCCGCCGCGGGGACCCCAGCGGACATTTCGGACCGGGAAAGGTTTGGATGCAAAATAGGGGGCGTGGCGGACGCCGGGCGCCTGCTCCTGGTGGTCGGGGTGCTGATGGTGATCGTCGGTGGAGCCCTGATGGTCTTCGGCCGCTTTCACCTGCCGGCCGACATCACTTTCAAAAGTGGCAACATGACCGTCTACATCCCGATCGCGACGAGCATCATCCTGTCAGTCATCCTCACCCTGGTCCTAAATCTCTTGTTCAGGCGGCGGTAAAGCGCCGGCGAAGCGCATTGGGAAGCTGCTGATTACGTAAAAGACCATTCCTTTCCGGTCTGAAATCGCGGTGGCTGGGTGCGGATTTCAGACCGAAGTGAACGATGGCGCCGGATGGTCTGGTTTATCCAGACCATCTCCCAGGTCCGCGAAAACTGCAGTGATGCAAGTCATGGCTACCGAACTGAAGCGGCAGAACGGCGCCATCCTTCACGCTTCCGTAGACTGTTTCGGCTGTGCAGTTAGTCCTCAGCTGGCCGGTTCGGCTGCTCATCGTCGGGATCCTCTTGTTTTCCCTTTTCGTCGATGGGGCGGGATATGTCTACCGGATCGCAAACCACTACCCGCTCACCGGCGGCGTTCCCGGGATGCCGCCGAACTTTGGCGGCTGGCAGCTCTACTTCCACAAAGGACTGGACCTGGCTGGAGGGACGCACATCGACTACCAGCTCACGAACTTCCCGCCTGCTCAGTCAAAAGCAACTGTGCAGCAGCGGACCATCACCGTCATCTCCAAGCGCGTCAACTCGCTTGGCGTCAGCGAGCCGGAGATCCGCGGCGCGGGATCGAACAACGACCGCATCACAGTCGACCTCGCCGGAGTGACCGCCGCCCAGGCGCAGAAGGTCATCGGCGCGGTGAACAAGCTTGTCTACACGAAATGGGTCCCGGACACGAAGGTGACCGCGGGTCCCCATGCGGGGTATAAACCCGCCTTCACCGGGCTGACCGGTGACGACATCGCGAGCGCCAACGCCACCATCGACCAGCAGGGCATCGGCTGGGTGGTAAACGTGTCGTTCACCTCACGGGGGGCGGACCTTTTCTCGAAGTTGACGACCGACAACGTCGCGGCCTGTCCAGGCGATCCGAACAGCAGCCCCACCGCCAACTGTCCGGAGCGGCACCTTGCTGTGTGGCTCGACCTCACGCAGAAGGACATCGACAACTGGGAAGACCCGACTTACGCGGGCAGGGTGTCTCAGAACTACGACACCGGGTGTCTTGCTACCGCAACACCTGACACCATCTGCCCCAAGCTGCTGGTGGACGCAGTGACGCTGCAGGCGATCCTCGGCGGGAACGCGGTCATCAGCGGTGGTGCGGGCGGATTCACGCAGTCGGCTGCCCAGGACCTGGCCACCGGCATCAACGCCGGCTCGCTACCCGTCGATCTGCAGGTGCTCGACGTCACTCAAGTCGGCTCCACGCTGGGCGCGGAGTCGGTGAAGCTGAGCATCGCAGCCGGTCTGCTCGGGCTGTCGATCGTGGTCATCTTCATGATCGTCTACTACCGGGTGCCGGGCCTCCTCGCAAGCTTTGCGTTGCTGTTCTACGCCGGTGCGGTCTTTGCGACGTTCAAAGTCGTGCCCGTCACGCTGACGCTGGCCGGCATCACCGGTTTCATCTTGTCGGTGGGGATGGCGGTCGACGCCAATGTCCTGATCTTCGAGCGCTTCAAAGAGGAAGTGCGTGCCGGAAGGACTATTCCGGCTGCGGTCGACGCGGCCGTGCGCCGCGCATGGCCCGCAATCCGTGACTCGAACATATCGACCCTCATCACTTGCACGATCCTCGGGTTTGTCGGACCCGGGCCCGTCAAGGGTTTCGCCATCACGCTGGGCATCGGCGTCGTCGCCAGCCTCATTTCGTCGATCGTCGTCACGCACAACCTGCTGGCGATCGTCATGGCGGGGAGCACGTTTCGGCGCCCGGCCCTGATGGGGGTGGATCGTGTCCGATCAGTCTGAAGACCTGAAGGCCGGGAGGCTGCGGACGGAGGCGCCGGACGCCGAAGAAGAGGTAGAGGAAGAACCGGAAGAGGAGCAGGAGGCGCCCACCCAGCAAATGGCCGTCGTGGCGCCGGTCGCCGCGACCCCTCCAACGCCTCCACGTGTGCGAAAGATCGACTTCGTCAGCCGTCGCAACTGGTACTTCTTTTTTTCGCTGCTGATCATCATCCCCGGCATCTATTTCATGGCCCACAGCGGTTTCAAGCTGGGCATCGACTTCGCCGGCGGCACGGAGTTCACGGTCACCTTTGCGAACAATCCAACGCAGGCGCAGGTCGAGAGCGCCGTGGCCGCCGAGACCACGGGCGGCTCGGTCATCTCCACGGGCAACGGCGGTTACATCATCCGCACGCTTCCGCTTACGCCGGCCCAGCAAAAGGTTGTCGAGGACGACCTTCGCGCCAGGCTGGGTCCCTACACCCTGCAGCAGGTCCTCGAGGTCGGAGGCACCATCGCGGGGGAGACGATCCAGTTGGCTCTCCTGTCCGTGGTTCTCGCCGCGCTGGCCATCCTCGCCTTGCTGACGTTCCGTTTTCGCAACGTGCCTGGAGGTTGGCGAGCGGGATTCCAGTTCGGCGGCTCAGCGCTGGCCGCGCTGCTGCACGACGTCTTCCTGCTCACGGGCGTCTTCGCCATCCTCGGCAAGGGTTTCGATCTGAGGATCGGGGAGATCAACAGCCTGTTCGTGACCGCGGTGCTTACAGTCGTCGGATTCTCGGTGCACGACACCATCGTGGTCTTCGACCGTATCCGTGAAAACCTCCGCGTCAGCCAGAGGCTCTCGTTCGAACAGGTCGTCAACATCAGCATCATGCAGACCCTCGTGCGATCGATCATCACCAGCTTCACAGTCGTGCTCGTACTGGTGGCGATATTGGCGGCGGGCGGCGACACCTTGAAGGGCTTTGCGCTCGCGCTACTCATCGGCATCATCTCAGGCACGTACAGCTCGATCTTCAATGCCGCGCCACTGCTGGTGGTCTGGCGGAGGCTCCAACCACTGCGGTAAACGCTGATGAAGCGCCCTCAGAGACCGGGCTGGTAATGTGATCTGAGACCCCGAACATGCCGACATGGCCTATAACGTCGATCAAGGAACTGCTCGAGCCCACGCTCAACCACATGGGCTATGAGCTCTACGCTCTCGAGCAATCGGGTCACTCGGGTCGTACGCTGCGCGTTTCGATCGACCACGGCGAGCCGATCACCATCGAAGACTGTGAGCGCGTGAGCCGCGTCGCCGGTCCGCTGCTCGACCACTCTCGCCTCATCGACGGACCGTATGACCTCGAGGTGTCGTCTCCAGGCGCTGAACGGCCGCTGCGAGCACACGCTGACTACGAGCGGTTCAACGGCAAGCGCGTGAACATCCGCTATCGCAACGGACCGTCGGAGACGGTGGTCGAAGGCCAGCTGGTCGCGGTCGACTCCGCCGGCATCGCGGTTTCCGCGCTCGGCGCGCGCGGGAGGGCTCCGGTAATCGTGCACATTGGATGGGATGACGTTGTCGCGGGCAGGCTCGCGGTCGCAATCTGAACCGTCCACGGAGAGCCTCGCAGACGCCTTGACGGCGCTCTGCGCGGAGGTCGGCATCCCATTCGAGGAGATGCTGCACACTGTCGAGGACGCGCTCGCGGTTGCCTACGTGCGCGCGTTCAATCCCCCAGGCCACGTGCGCGTAAAGCTGGACACCAAGACCGGGGCGCTCGAGGTGACTGGTCGTGTAATCAACGCCGACGGGAGCGAGGTGGTCCGGACCCTCCCGTCTGAAGACTTCAAGCGGATGGCGGCTCAGACCGCGAAGCACGCGGTACTCCGGCACATTCACGACCTCGAGCGCGACAAGGTGCTGCGCGACGTCGCCGAGCATCGAGGCGAGCTGGCCACCGGTGTCGTGGACCGCTCCGAGGCGGGCACGGTTTACGTCGACCTCGGACGGGCCGAGGGCGTCATGCCTCCGGAAGAGCAGATTCCCGGCGAGCAGCTGCATCCGGGCAAGCCGGTGCTAGTCGTCATCCTCGACGCGCAGCGCAACCCGCGCCAGGCCCAGGTGCGCGTCTCGCGCGCGGCGCGCATGTTCGTACATCGGTTGCTGGAGGCGGAAGTCCCGGAGATCAAGTCCGGCACGGTGCAGGTGCGCGCGATCGCGCGCGAGCCCGGGCTGCGGACGAAGATTGCCGTATCGGCCACCGAGCCGGGGATCGACCCGGTCGGCGCATGCGTCGGACCCAAGGGCGTCCGCCACCGCGCCATCCTCAGCGAGCTCGCAAACGAGCATGTGGACATCGTGCCGTGGTCCGACGATCCCGAGGTGTTCGTCGCCGCCTCGCTCGGACCGGCCAAGGCCGACTCGGTGACCATCGACCGAGCCACGCGAACCGCGACCGTCCTTGTGCCCCGCGCGCAGCTCTCGAAAGCCGGCGAAGGCGACGGTCCAGGCGATGCCGAACCCGCGCCGTGATCCCATCCGGACCTGCGTGGCATGCCGGCAGGAGGCGGGGAAGAGGACCCTGGTGAGGGTCGTCCGTGACGCGAACGGCCAGGCAGCGCTAGACAGCACCGGCCGCGCCCCCGGCCGGGGCGCCTACCTCCATCGCGACCCTGCCTGCGTCGAAATCGCGCGAAAAAAGAAGGCTTTGGATCGGGCTCTCGGGGCGACTGTCGGCCCGGAGGTGTGGGTCCAGCTGGGCTCCTAGCGGAGCCGCACCCAAGTTTCGAATTCGGCCTGGGCGGCATAATCATACGTTCGGGCATGAAGGCACACGAACTCGCACGCGAACTCGGGATCAGCCAAAAGGAGCTGGTGAACTTTCTCCAGCAGCGACGGCTGACGCGCAACGCTGCGGCGCCATTGGCGCCGGGCGCGATCGAGGCTGCCCGTTCGGCCTTCAAGCCGGCCTCGGTCGCGGTCAAGGTGGAGCCTAACGGCGAGCGCAAGGCCGTGCTGCCGCCCTCGCTGTCGGTCAAGGACCTGGCCGAGAAGCTCGGGGTCAGCCCCGTCGAGGTCATCAAGAAGCTGATGGCGTCCAAGATCCTGGCCACGATCAACCAGGTCATCGACTTCTCCACCGCCGAGATCGTCGCCGGCTACACCGTAGAGCCGGTCAAGAGTGAGGACGTCGTCGCAGTCGAATCCGCCGAAGGCGCGGGCGACGTGGTCACCACCTCGCGCGAGGAGCTCTTCTCGGTCGCCAACGAAGACCCGACCAAGCTCGTCCCGAGACCGCCCATCGTCACCGTCCTCGGCCATGTCGACCATGGCAAGACCTCGATCCTCGACGCGATTCGCAAGACGCGCGTGGCCGCGGGCGAGGCGGGCGGCATCACCCAGCGCATCGGCGCCTACAAGATCGAGACCGCGGACGGGCACGAAGTCGTTTTCATCGACACCCCCGGCCACGAAGCGTTCACCGCGATGCGCGCCCGAGGCGCGCAGGTCACCGACCTCGTGGTGCTTGTCGTCGCCGCCGACGACGGTGTGATGCCGCAAACGATCGAGGCCATCCATCACGCACGCGCGGCGAAGGTCCCGATCATCGTCGCGATCAACAAGATCGACAAGGACAACGCCAACCCGGAGCGCGTCCACCAGGAGCTCGCGGCGCAGGGTCTTGTCACACGTCACTACGGGGGCGAGCTGGAGTGCGTGCACCTGAGCGCCAAGACGGGCCAGGGCATAGATGACCTGCTGACGACCATCGTCCTGTCGTCGGACATCCTCGAGCTCAAGGCCAATCCCGACCGCAATGCGATCGGTACGGTCGTCGACGCGCACCTCGAGCGAGGCCGCGGACCCGTCGCGACCGTGCTCGTTCAGGCTGGAACGCTCAAGGTTGGCGATGACTTCGTGTGCGGCCACATCTACGGCCGCGTGCGCGCCCTCACGGACGATCGCGGCGAGAGTGTGACGGAAGCTCCCCCGGCCACACCCGTGGTGGTGTCCGGTATGAGCGAGGTGCCGCAGGCCGGCGACATCTTCCAGGTGGTCGGCTCCGAGAAGGCGGCACGCCAGATCGCGCTCACCAAGCTGACCGAGCGCCGCACGATCGAGGCGGCGAAAGACGTGGCACCGCGCATCACTTTGGAAGAGCTCGCCCGCCGCGCCAAGGAAGGCGAGGTCAAGGAGCTCAGCCTGGTCGTCAAGACCGACGCGCAGGGCACCCTCGAAGCAGTGCTGGCTGCATTGCAGAAGATCGAAGACCCCGTGGTCGCGATCAAGATCGTCGGCCAGGGTGTCGGCGCGGTGAGCGACTCAGACTTGCTGCTCGCAGGCGTTTCGAACGCGATCATCGTGTGCTTCAACCTCAAGCCCACACCGGCCGCGCAAGCAGCGGCGGAACGGGCGAAGGTCGAGGTTCGCTACTACGACGTCATCTATAAGCTGACCGAGGATGTCGAGCGCGCCGCGAAGGGCCTGCGCGAGCCGACCTACCGCCAGATTCGCGAAGGCAGGGTCGATGTCATCACGCCCATCAAGATCCCGCGGTTGGGCATCATTGCAGGTAGCCGTGTCGTCGATGGCAAGGTCAGCCGCGGCGGCTGGGTCAAGCTGTACCGGGGGAAGGAGCTGGTCCACGAGGGCCGGATCAGCTCGCTGAAGCATTTCAAAGAGGACGTGCGGGAGATGCCGGCAGGACAAGAGTGCGGTATCGGGCTCGAAGGCTTCGAGGATTTCCAGCCGGGGGACACGATGGAAACGTACCGACTCGAGCGGGAAGAAATTTAGAGACACCAGAGAGGCAAGGCGTGACTTGCCGACTGCGGAGGTCGCCATGACGAGCTACCGCGCCCATCAGGTCGGAGAGCAGGTACGCGAGGAGATCATGTCAATAATTCGTCGCGAGCTGAAGGATCCGCGGATCGGTTTCGTCAGCATCACCGCTGTGCGCATGTCGCCGGACCTACGCCAGGCGCGCGTGCGTGTCAGCGTGCTCGGCAATCCAGATGAGCAGACGGCGTCGATCAAAGGGCTTGACTCGGCGAAGGGCCTCATCCGCCACGAGCTTGGGCGCCGGCTCCAGAACCTCAAATTCTCGCCCGACCTACGCTTTGAGCTCGACCCTTCCATCGAGTACAGCGTTCATATATCAGAGCTGCTCAAGGAAGTTCTTCCTGCCTCAGAGGAGGAAACGCCATAGCTACCGCGAAGACCACGTCAGGTCACCATTACGACGAGATCAGGGAGCTCATCGAGGCCAACCAGGAGATCCTGATCTTCGGACACAAGGACGCCGATGGCGACACGCTCGGCTGCAGCCTCGCCTTCGCCGAGGCGCTACGTCGAGCGGGCAAGCACGTGTGGGTGGTCATACCGCCGCCGCTGCCGGAGACGTACGCGTTCCTGCCGGGATTCGACGAGATCGAAGAGGAACCACCTGCCGACACAGATCCGGAGCTGGTGTTCTTCTTCGACTCCGGAAACCTGGAGCGGTCAGGGAGCAGCGTCAAGCAGATCGCATCGCACGCGACGATCGTGAACATCGACCACCATCCGTCGAACTCGCGATTCGGCGACATCAATGTGATCGATCCCGACGCATCCGCGGTCGGTCAGATGGTGATGGAGCTGCTCGACCACCTCCAGTACCCGATCACGCCCACGATGGCCACCAACCTTTACGTGGCGCTTCTCACCGATACCGGCGGCTTCCGCCACGAGAACACGACCCCGCGAGCGCTCGAGGACGCGGCGCGGCTGGCCCGGCTCGGAGCCGACCCCGGCCGCATTGCCACGCAGGTATACAAGATGCGGCCCGAAACCACTCTCAAGCTCAGCGGCCTTGCCCTCGCGACGATGCGCATCGAGCTCCAGGGCAAGCTGGCGTGGGCGAAGGTGACACGCCGCATGCTGCGGGAAGCGGGCGCGGTGATGGCTGAATCAGAAGGCATCATCGACACGCTCAACAGCATCGCGGGACTCGAGCTCGCGATCCTTTTCAAGGAAGTGTCGTCCGATCTGACCAAGATCAGCGTGCGCAGCCGCGGAGGGGTCGACGCGGCGGCCCTGTGCGCGACCTTCGGTGGCGGCGGCCACATCCGCGCGGCGGGCGCGGAGATCGACAGGCCCATGGACGAGGCGGTCCAGCTGGTGCTCAAGGCGGCCAAGGAGGCGATCGGTGCCGCCGCATCGAAAGCCTGACGGGTCAGCGTTTCCGACTGGCGTCCTCAACGTCGACAAGGCCGCGGGCGAGACCTCCTTTCAGGTCGTAAGGCGGCTGCGGCACCTGACCGGGGCGCATCGCGTCGGCCACGCCGGCACCCTGGATCCGCTCGCAACCGGTGTGCTGCCGATCCTCTTCGAATCTGCGACTCGCCTTGCGGAGTTCGCCCACCGGCTTCCAAAGACGTACGTCGCTGACATCCACCTGGGCTTTGTGACGGCAACCGACGACGCAGAGGCCGAGCCGCAACCGCAAAGCGATCCAAGCACGCTCACCGCGGACGGTGTCGCCGCAGCGCTCGCGCATTTCACCGGCCGCATCCTTCAGGAGCCGCCCGCTTTCTCGGCCGTCAAGGTCGACGGCAAGCGCGCGTACCGGATCGCGCGCGAGGGCGGCGAGCCGCCGAAGCCGGCCGCGCGGGAGGTAGAGGTGTATGAGGCCCGTCTGCTGGACTTTTCTTCTGGGCCCTTGGCCGTCGCGACCGTGGAGATCAAGTGTGGGAGCGGAACCTACCTGCGCTCGATCGCGCGCGACCTCGGCCACCGGTTGGGAGTCGGGGGCTACCTGGGGCGCCTGGTTCGCACCGCTTACGGCCCGTTGACGGTCGAAACAGCGATGGTGCTCGAGCAGGAAACCAGCGCCGAGGACGTTCGGGGCCGGTTGCTCCCGGCCGAAGTCATACTGCCGGACATGGAGCGCGTGAGGCTCAACGTCGAGCAGGAGGCGATGGTCCGCCAGGGACGCTCGGTTCGCGTGCTGCCAGAGCCCGGACCGGGAACCATCCGCGCCCACGACTCCGCCGGCCGCCTCGTCGCCCTCGGCCACACCGACCCGCTCCGCCGCACGTTTGTGCCGGAAAAGGTGCTCAACTGATTAAACAGGGGCTTTGAAGGTGCACTTCGGGCTCCCTGCGAGTCCGATCGGCCCCGTCGCGCTGACCATCGGGAGCTTCGACGGCGTCCACCTCGGTCACGTGGATGTGATCAAAAGGACGGTTGCGGCGGCCCGCGACGAGAAAGCTGAGCCGGCCCTGATCACTTTCGAGCCCCACCCGCGTTGCGTGCTCGATCCCGCCAACTGCCCGCAATCGATCACCACGCTGCAAGAGAAGCTGGCGTTCATCGAGTCGCATGGCGTCGAGCACGCGATTGTGCTGCGGTTCGACCGCGCCCTCGCGTCGCTTGCGCCGCAGGAGTTCGTCGACCAGCTCCGCGCAGTGATGGACATCCGCCGTTGGGTCATCGGCTTCGATTTCGCATTTGGGCACGAGCGCCGCGGCAACGCAGACTGGCTCCGAGACCATGGCTACGCGGTCGACGTCGTGCCGCCGTTCATGGTCGATGGAAAGGCTTTGCACAGCTCGGACGTGCGGCGCCTCGTCACGTTGGGTGACATGGAGACCGCAAACCGCCTGTTGGGCCGTGAGTACTCCATGTCGGGTCCAGTCGAGGCGGGCGACAAGGTCGGCCGATCTCTCGGATTCCCTACAGCCAACATCGCGATCGAACCGAACAAGTTGGTCCCGGCCCTGGGCGCATATGCAGGTAGGGCTCGCTTAATCAGGGGCCCCCGCGAACTCACGGCGCAGCCTCAGAGTCAGGGGTCCCCGCGAAGTCACGGCGCAGCCTCGGACTTCGTGGGGTTATCGGGGGGATTTTCTCCAGAGGGCAACTTCATCGCGGCGCTCTCCGTCGGCTACCGCCCCACGTTCGGAGGCACGCAGCTCCGCGTCGAAGGCTTCCTTCTTGATTTCGAAGGCGATCTCTATCAGCAGCGGCTCGAGTTTCGATTCATTCGCTACCTGCACCCGGACATCGCATTCCCGACGGTTGACGATCTGGTGCAGCAGCTGAAGCGCGACGTGGCCGACACGAGGCGGATCGTCAGGTCATGACCAAGGGGTCCCCGCTTTGAGCCGAGTCGTGGTGATCGGAGGCGGCATCGCCAGCTACTGCGCCGCATTGGGAGCGCGTCGCGAAGGGGCGGACGTGACGGTGATTGCGCGCGCGCCGGGCGCGAGTGCCCTGTATGCGGGGGCGATGGAGGTCGTGGACGACCTGGACTCGATCCTGAGCACGCAGCCGCACCACCCGTTCACGCGGCTCGGCCTCGACTCCGTGCGCCTCGCCTCGGAGCTGGATGCGGCGATCCAGGCGCTTCTGCTGGCGTTGGAAAGAGACGGCCTGAAGGTGGAAGGGAGCTGGCGCACACGCGGTGCGTACGCCGACATCCACGGGCTCGCGCGGCCCGGCAACCTCGTGCCATCCACAGTGGCGCCCGGCGAGCTGCAAGCGCTCACGGGCAGAAGGGTGGCCGTGGTGGGCGTGGCAGAGGTGGGCGATTACGATGCGGCCGCGACGGCGCAGGCGCTTACCGAGCTGCATGGAATCCAGGCCTTTGCCGAGCAAGTCTCGATCGCCGACCTGCCGCAGTCTGCCGCACTCACCGATCTGTACGGCCGTCGCGCACCGGTGCTCGCGAAGGCGCGTGCAGCTACGGCCGCGTATCCGCCAGGGTTCACGAACCTGCCGCCCGATTCGTTCGAGCTGCTGTCGACGCCGCCATCGCCGCACGGCTGGCGGCTCCAGCAGGCGATCGGTCTCGGGTCGATCAAAGGGAATGTGCAGTCCATCGAGTCGGCTCGCGGGCGGATCACCTCGATGCGGGCCGGTGACCGTACGCTGCGCGGCGACTCCTTCATCCTCGCCACCGGACACCACATCGGCGGCGGGCTCGATGGTGGCCGCATCACCAAAGAGCCGCTGTTGAACCTCGGCGTCTTTCACGATGGCGAGGCTGTGAGCGCGGCAGGGACACGCCTGCAACACCTGCAGTACATCGACGCTGCCGAGGAGCTGCGAAGCGGCCTGCGCACAGACAAAGAGCTGCATCCCTTCGACGAGGGGGGCCAGGTGCCGTTCACAAACCTCTACGCGGCTGGGGCGGTTTTGGGCGGATATGACTACGCCGGCGCTTGCGGATTCGGAGTGCCGATCCTCACCGGCTGGCTGGCCGGTCGCTGGGCAGCGAAATCACGACCGTGAGAACAGAGTTGGAGGCCATCGTTGGCACCGCGGCGCTCGACGAGCGGCCGGTGCGCGACCTATGGCCCATGTCGATCATGGAGGAACGTGCCGGCAAAGCACCTGCGCGCGTGCTGGTGGCTCGACCCTCTGAACGCGAGCAGGTGGCGGCAATACTTCGCTGGGCCTCGGGGAGCGGAGTTGTGGTGACGCCCCTCGGAGGCGGCAGCGGCGTTTGCGGTGCGCTGGCTCCGGAAGCGGGCGAGCTCGTGATCGACATGGGCGCATTCGATCGCATCCTCGAGGTCGACGAAACCAATTTGACCTGCCGGTGCGAATCCGGCGTCAATGGAATGGCGGTCGAGGAGCACCTCAACAAGCTCGGCCTCACGCTCGGCCACTTTCCAAGCTCCCTGCCCGGCACGACCGTCGGCGGGCTATGCGCCACCCGGTCATCCGGCCAGGAATCGAGCCGCTACGGCAGCATCGAAGACATGGTGATGGGGTTGGCGGTGGTCCTGCCTGATGGAACGTTTGCAGCTCCACGCCCCGGACCCCGGTCCGCGGTCGGACCGGCGCTCCACGAGCTGTGGCTGGGTTCCGAAGGCGCGCTCGGGGTGATTCTCGGTGCAGTCCTGCGCGTGCATCGATTGCCGGAATCCATAGTCGGGCGCGGATACGGTTTCGCAAACCTCGCGGCCGGCCTGGAGGCAATGCGAGCGGTGATGCAGTCGGGGATCCGGCCGCTCGTGATGCGGCTTTACGACCCGGACGATGCGGCTTTCAACGGCTATGACCTACAGGGTGGCGGTTGCCTGCTCGTGGTCGCGACCGCGGGCCTCGAAGCCGTGGCCAGAGCCGAGGCAGACGCTGTGAAACGAACGGCTGCAGCGGCCATCGATCTTGGTGAGGAGCCATGGCAGCGTTGGCAGCGTCACCGGTTCGATCTTTCCGCTGAGCGCCTCATATCGCTGCTCGAGCCGCCGGGCTCATACGTCGACACGATCGAGCTGGCCGCACCATGGACAATCCTGCCGAAACTGTACACGGACGTGAAAGCCGCAATTTCAGTCGGTGGGCTGGCGTTATGCCATTTCAGCCACGCCTACGAGCAGGGCTGCTGTGCCTATTTCTCGTTCGCAGGCGCGAGGGACACCGAGGACGAGGCTCGTTCGGCGTACAACCGAGCATGGGAGGGCGCGATGACTTCTGCACTGGAGCTCGGAGCTACGATCAGCCACCATCATGGCACCGGGCAGGCTCGGGCCAGATGGGTTGCTGACGAGATGGGAGGGTGGATGCGCGTTTGGAGAGCGGTCAAAGAGGCCATCGATCCTGCCGGGGTCATGAACCCGCGCGCTGTTGGAGGCGCACGCTAGCGTGGCGGCGGACGTCCTTTTCATCGTCAACCCCGCCTCCGGCGCAGGGCGCTGCGGACGCGAGTGGTCTGCGATCGAGGGGTGGCTTCCTTCGACGGGCTTCAAGTACGACGCCGCGCTGACCACTGGGCCGCTCGAGGCGACTGCGATGGCCGAGCGTGCGGTGCGGGAGTCCCGGCCAGTCATCGTGGCCGTGGGCGGCGATGGCACGCTGAACGAGGTCGTCAACGGCTTCTTCCACAACGGTGCCCCGATCCCGACCACTAGCCGTCTCGCGATGCTGCCGCTTGGGACCGGTGGCGACTTCCGCCGAACCTTGAATATCCCGCTCGACCCAAGGGCGGCGCTCCAGGTCCTGCAGACGGGAATTCTTCGACGGCTCGATGCGGGCTGTGTCTCGTACCAGGCGCCAGATGGCAGCACCGGAGTCCGCCACTTCATCAACATCGCGGACGCCGGCCTCGGCGGCGAGGTCGTGCATCGCGTCAACAACGGCAGCAAGCGGCTGGGCGCTATTTCCTTCAAAGTGGCGTCGTTCATGGCGCTCATGAACTGGAAGAACAAGCCGATGAACGTGATCGTCGACGGTGTCGCTCACGACCTCAAGGCCATGCAGGTTGTGATCGCCAACTGCCAATACTACGGAGGCGGCATGCGCATGGCGCCCACAGCCTCGCCGACCGATGGGGTATTCGACGTCATCCTCGTCGGTGATGCCGGAAAACTCGAGACCATCCAGGGTATCGGCACCATGACCAGAGGAGCCCACCTCGACGAGCACAACCCGAAGATGCAGTTGATGTACGGAAAGCGCATCTCTGTCACTTCACCCGAGAAGGTGCGCATCGACCTGGACGGCGAGGAACCTGGCTTCCTGCCTGCGCTTTTCGAGATCCAGCCCGGAGCGATCGAGTTCATCGCACCTCGATAAGTAACCCCAATAATTACCCCGTGACGAAGGGGGTCATCGCCAGCCCGCACCGGCTCGCGTCCGAGGCCGGCGCGCAGGTGCTTCGCGACGGCGGCAACGCGATCGACGCTGCCATCGCCGCCGACGCCGTGCTTTGCGTTGTCTATCCGCAGATGACCTCGGTGGCAGGCGACCTCATGGCGATCGTCTGGCCTGCCGATGCTGCGGCGCCGGTCGGTCTGGTCGGGGCAGGACGCTCGGGTGAGCTGGCCACGATCGATGCGGTGCACGAACGAGGCCATGAAACCATGCCAGAGCGAGGAGTGTTGAGTGTGACGGTGCCTGGCACCGTCGAGGCGTGGGGCCGGCTGCTCGAGCGCTTCGGCACGCTTGGGATGGCCGCGGTCGTCGAGCCCGCTGCCGCGCTGGCGCAGGACGGGTACCTCATCACCGACCGCCTCGCGATGTTTCTCAGAGAGTCCGCCGAACTGCTCGCGAAAGAACCCGCGGCACACGAGCTCTACCCCCCGATGGAAGGCGGCATGCTGCTGCGCAACCCCGACCTTGCGTCGGTTCTGCGCGACATTGGACGCAACGGCATCGGCACGTTCTACCGCGGCGAAATCGCCGCCGCCATCGTGGCCGCGATCAAGCGGCGCGACGGATTGGTGACGGCGAGCGACCTCGCATCGCACCGATCGCAGTGGGTGGAGCCGCTGAGCGTCCGCTATCGCGACGTGACGGTCTTCGAATTGCCGCCTCCGACGCAAGGCCTGACCGCTTTGGCGATGCTGGCCCGCCTGGATTGCCTATCGCTCGATCAGCTGCAACCGGGGGTCGCCTTCGTCACCGAGTTCAAGCGCATTCGCGACGAGTGCTACCCGCTTCGCGATCGCTACATCACCGACCCCGACTTCGCGGCGGCGCCGCTGGAGCCGTTTCTCGACCCTCACCACGCCGCGGTCGGGTCCAGCGACGCCAAAGAGGGAGGCGACACCATCTATCTCTGCGCCGGCGATGAGCACGGGAATCTGGTGTCGCTCATCCAGAGCGTGGCCTATGGCTTTGGCTCGGGGATTGTGGCCGAGGGCACGGGCATGCTTCTCCAGAACCGTGGCGCTTACTTCAAGCTCGACCGCGATCATGTCAACCATCTGGAGCCGAAGAAGCGAACCATGCACACGCTGATCCCAGCCATGGCGTCGCGGGATGGCCGGCCGGCAATCGTCTTCGGATCGATGGGAGGGGAAGGCCAGCCCCAGCTGCAGACCCAGGTCCTGATCAACCTCGTCGACCGGAGGTTGGAACCTCAGGAAGCGGTGGCTCGACCACGCGTCCGCATACAGGCGGGGGGCAACGTGATATCGGTCGAGGCCGACGACCCCGACGCGCGTGAGCTCAACCACTCAGGCTTGAAGATCGAGCTGATGCCCCCCGGCCACCACTCGCTGGGTCACGCCCAGGCAATCGTCATCGACGGCCCGGGGGCGTGGCGAGCAGGCGCTGATCCACGCTCAGATGGGTCCGTGGAATTCGTGTCGTGACCGTCTACGCATCATGGCCTGGGCGGCCGGGTTTAACCCGGCCGCTCTTTGTTATTGACGTCTGCCAAACATGGCGAGGAGTGCTAGTTCAATAAATCGCATCCCGGGAAGGAGAGCAGGGGCGCGAATCCGGCCGAGTTAGTGAGCGTTTTTAAGAGGGCTGAGCTGCGGCCGTTGAGCGCCCCGATGAGAGGGAACCGAGCCGGTTCCCTCTCATAACTTCCGCGCTCAGATGGGTCCGTGGAATTCGTGTGAATCGGGCGATCGTCAAAGAGCCGGTATAATTCGTCTTCGGTTTGGCAGAAGAGACTGAAGTCAAGAGCAAAGTGATCGCCGAGTACAGGCGAGCTGAGAAGGATACGGGCTCGCCCGAAGTCCAGATCGCGCTCTCGACGGCGCGCATCCGGGAGCTGACCGAGCACCTGAAGACGCACGCCAAGGACCATCACTCGCGCCGCGGCCTACTCCTCCTTGTTGGCAAGCAACGGCGTCTGCTGAACTACCTCAGGGACACCAACGTTGAGCGGTATCGCGCTCTCGTCGGCAAGCTCGGGATCAGGAGATAGCCGTCAAATAGTCAGTTAGTTCGGGAGGACTCGGGGTCGCGCGGGTCAGCTCTTAGAAGCTCTCACTAATACCCATGGTCTTAGCGGCAGCTGCTAGGAACCTGACCCCAGGTTGCGTCCCCAGGGCATCCTCCCACATGGAGGTTTGTACGTGGCAATAGTCACGAAATACGTAGAGGTCGCCGACAAGCGGCTTTCAATCGAGACCGGCCGGGTGGCCGAGCAAGCGAATGGCGCGGTGGTGCTGCGCCAGGGCGACTCCGTCGTCCTGAGCACCGCGGTGATGGCGAAGGAGCCTCGAGAAGGCATCGACTGGTTCCCGCTCACCTGCGATTACGAGGAGAAGCTCTACGCGGCGGGCAAGATCCCTGGCGCTTTCATGCGCCGAGAGGGCAGGCCGAGCGAGGCTGCAATCCTCGCCTCACGGCTGACGGACCGGCCGCTGCGGCCGCTGTTCCCGGACGGGTTCCGGCTGGACGTGCAGGTCGTGTCGACCGTGCTTTCGGTCGACCAGGAAAACGACCCGACGATCCTGAGCATCAACGGCGCGTCGACTGCGCTGATGATCTCCAACATTCCGTTCGCCGGCCCGGTCGGGGCGGTACGCATGGGCCACCTCGACGGTCGCCTCATGGTGAACCCGCCAATGTCGCGCATGGGCGAGTCTGAGCTCGATCTTGTCGTCGCCGGCACGCCGGACGCGATCCTCATGGTGGAGGCGGGAGCCAAGGGCGTTTCCGAGCAGGTCGTGGTCGAGGCTCTCGAGATGGCGCACGAAGCGATCAAGCCGCTTTGCGCGGCGCAGATCGAGTTGCAGCGCGAGGTCGGCAAGAAGAAGCTCGAATTCACGCCGCCCCCGTTTCCACCCCAGATCGTGGAGGTCGTGAGCGAGTACCTCGCCCTCCGGCTCGACCAGGCAGCTTTCAACCCCGACAAGGCCGCCCGCGACGAAGCCATCGAACAGCTGAGGAAGCGCACCATCTCGGAGCTCGGCGATCGCTTCCCCGAGCACGCCGACATCCTCGGCAAGCTGTTCGACGGAAAGCTCAAGGACCGCGTTCGCCAGCGGATCATCGAAGAGGGCGTGCGCCCCGATGGACGCGGCCTCAAAGATGTTCGGAAGATCACCGTCGAGGTGGGCGTGCTGCCACGTACCCACGGCTCAGGGCTCTTCACGCGCGGCCAAACGCAGGCGCTGACGATCGCAACGCTGGGCTCCATGTCCGACCAGCAGAAGCTGGATGGCCTTTCCCCAGACGAGTTCAAGCGCTATATGCACCACTACAACTTCCCGCCGTTCTCAGTTGGCGAGGCGCGCCCGCTGCGCGGTCCGGGCCGTCGCGACATCGGCCATGGAGCACTCGCCGAGCGGGCGCTGGCCGCCGTGGTGCCGTCGGTCGAAGAGTGGCCTTACACCATGCGGTTGGTCTCGGAGATCCTCAGCTCGAACGGGTCCACGTCGATGGCGGCGGTCTGTGGCTCGACGCTTTCGCTCATGGATGCGGGCGTTCCCATCAAGGCGCCCGTGGCGGGCATCGCGATGGGGTTGGTGACTCGCGAGGGCAAGTACGCGGTCCTCACCGACATCCAGGGCATCGAGGATGCGTTGGGTGACATGGACTTCAAAGTGGCGGGCACCAAAGAAGGAATCACCGCCCTGCAGATGGACATCAAGATCAAGGGCCTCACGCACGCGATGCTGGGCCAGGCGCTGGAGCAGGCTCGCGAGGCGAGGCTCTTCGTGCTCGACAAGATGCTCGCGGTGCTGCCGCGCCCGCGCAGCGAGATGAGCCTGTACGCGCCGCGCATCACCACGATTCAGATCAACCCCGACAAGATCCGCGACATCATCGGCCCGGGAGGCAAGATGATTCGCAAGATCACCGAGGAGACCGGCGCCCAGATCGACGTCGAAGACGATGGGCGAGTCTTCATCGCCGCGGTCGACCAGGAGGCCGGTCAGAAGGCAATCGACTGGATCAAGGGCCTGACCGACGAGGTCGAGGTCGGCAAGATCTACAAGGGCAAGGTAGTGCGCATCATGCCCTTCGGCGCGTTTGTCGAGGTGCTCCCCAACCAGGACGGCCTCGTGCACATCTCCAAGCTCACCGACCACCGGGTCGATCGGGTGGAGGAGGTTGCCAACGTGGGTGACGAGATCGTCGTCAAGGCGACCGAGATCGACAGTCAGGGCCGCCTCAACCTGAGCCGGCAGGCGGCCATCGACGAGCTGACTGCCAAGGGGGAGCCGATCGAGGAGAAGATCGACAAGGAGGCGATGGCGACCGCACTCGCGTCACCGCCGCCTCCGCCGCGTGAGGGCGGGTTCCGGGGCGGCGACCGCGGAGGCCGCAACGGCGGCGGCCGCGGCCGCGGACCGCGCCGAGACTGACCGGACACAACATATGAGCGGGCCGATCAAGGTCGCGGTCGCCGGTCACCGCGGCAAGGTCGGATCGATCCTCGCCGTGGCATTGGCCGCCGAGCCTGACATCGAGTACGTCGGCGGGGTCGGCGCCGGCGATGACCTGGGCGCATTCCTGCGTGAGAAGCGGCCACAGGCTCTCGTCGACTTCACACGTCCGGCGGTCGCACTCCACCACGCGCTGGCGGCGATCGCTGCCGGCGCTGCGCCCGTCGTTGGCACCACAGGGATTGACGCCGCCGGCGTCGACCGCATCGAGGCGGCGTGCAAAGAAAAGCACGTCGGCGGAATCGTCGCCCCTAACTTCGCGGTCGGCGCGGCGCTGATGATGCACCTGGCCGAAATCGCCGCCCCGCACTTCGACGCCGCGGAGGTCATCGAGATGCACCACGCGGCCAAGCTCGATGCGCCGTCGGGCACCGCGCTGTCCACCGCGAAGCGCCTGGCGGCGCGCCGCGGCACCAAGCCCTTCAGCCATCAGAAGCCCGAGAAGGTCACGCTCGAAGGCACTCGCGGTGGGGAGGAGGGGAGCGTCGCCGTGCACAGCATCCGGCTGCCAGGATTCGTCGCCGACCAGGAGGTGATCTTTGGATTGCCTGGTCAGACGCTGACCATCGCCCATCGCACCACCAGCCGTGAGGCATACGTGCCGGGCGTGCTGCTCGCAATCCGCAAAGTTGTCGCCGAACCGCGCTTCTACCGCGGCCTCGACCAGCTGCTGGGTCTAGAGCGCGGCAGCTAGCGCGACTTTTGCCATCCCGGCCTGGATCGACTTAAACTGATCGCGTGCCCACCTCCAAGCGACTAAACGTTGCCGTCGTCGGTGCAACGGGGCTTGTGGGCCGGCAGATGCTGCAGATCCTGGCCCAGCGCAAGTTTCCCGTGGCCAGCGTGATCGGCTTTGCGTCCGAGCGGTCGGTCGGCGCGACTGTGCCCTTCAACGGTGAGAACCTCACCCTGCGGCGCACTGACGAGAATGGATTCAAAGGCATCGACATAGCCATGTTCGCCGCGGGCGCCGACGTCTCGCTGCTTTACGCACCCAGTGCCGCGGAGGCCGGGGCGCTTGTGATCGACAAGAGCTCGGCGTGGCGCATGAAGGCCAACGTGCCGCTGGTGGTTCCGGAGGTCAACCCCGAAGACATCCGCGACAACGAGGGCATCGTCGCCAGCCCCAACTGCACGACGATCCCTCTCACCATGGTGATCGAGCCGCTGCGCAAACGGTTCGGAGTCCGCCGTGTCGTGGTCTCCAGCTACCAGGCGGCTTCTGGCGCAGGTCGGGCATTGCTGGAGGAGCTCGAAGACCAGATGGAAGCCATCGCCGCCGGCAAGACCCCCAGCGTGGCTGCGACCTCGCACCAGCTTGCTTACAACGTCATCCCGGGCGGCTGGAAGCCGGACACCGGCGGCTACAACGAGGAAGAGATGAAACTGGTCTACGAGGCCCGCAAGATCCTCCACGATCCGGAGCTGCCGATTGCGGCGACCTGTGTGCGCGTGCCGGTGCCCATCGGCCACAGCGAGGCGGTTTTGATCGAGACCACCGAGAAGGTCAGCGCAGAAGATGCGCGCTTGGTCCTGGGCGAAGCCCCTGGCGTGATCGTCGAGGACGATCCGCACGCCAAGATCTACCCGACCCCCCACCACGTCGCCGGCAAGGACGAGGTGTATGTTGGCCGCATCCGGGAAGACATCTCATCCAGCCACGGGTTGATGCTCTGGCTGGTCTCCGACAACTTGCGCAAGGGAGCCGCGCTCAACGCGGTTCAGATCGCCGAGCACGCGCTCGAGATGGGGGTGCTTTAGCTGACTATGGCAACTGAGATCGGACGTCTAATCACCGCGATGATGACCCCGTTCAAGGCCGACGGCTCGGTGAACTATGAGGCGGCGGAGAAGCTTGCGGCACTGCTGGTCGCCGATGGATCGGACGGAGTGGTCGTATCAGGGACCACCGGCGAGTCGCCCGCGCTCAGCGACGACGAGAAGATCGAGCTCGTCAAGGCGATCAAGAAGGCGATCCCGGGCCGCTCCGTCGTCGCAGGCACTGGAAGCAACGACACCCATCACTCGGTCAAGCTCTCAGAGCGCGCGATGAAAGCCGGCGCCGATGCGTTGCTTGCTGTCGTGCCCTACTACAACAAGCCTCCGCAGGAGGGCATGTACCAGCACTTCAAAGCGATCTCCCAGGTCGGCCCCACGATCATGTACAACATCCAGGGCCGCACCGCGATCAACATGACGGCCGCAACCACGCTTCGATGCGCGCAGCTGCCGGGCATCATCGGAGTCAAAGAGGCGAGCGGTGACCTGGATCAGATGGGTCTCGTGTGCGCCGGCAAGCCGGAGGACTTCAAGGTGTGGAGCGGGGACGACAGCTGGACGCTCCCGCTGCTTGCAATCGGCGGCCACGGCGTCATCTGCGTCGTTTCGCACATTGCCGGCCGCTCGATGAAGAAAATGATCGAGGCCTACATCAAAGCGGACAACAAGACCGCGATGGAGATCCACCTGAGGCTGCTGCCGGTGATCAAGACGCTCATGACCACCGCGGCCAACCCGGTGCCGATCAAGTCGGCCGTGACCGCGATGGGTTTTCCGGCCGGTCCATTCCGGCTGCCGCTGGTTCCGCTGACCGAGGACCAGCTCAAGTCCGTGATGCAGACGATCGGAGACGCAGGGGACCTGATCACCTTCAAGACAGGGGTGAAAGTCGCTTAGCCCTACCGAGGAGCTGAACCAGCTCCACGCCGAGGTCCGTGCATGCGTCAAGTGCGGACTCCACGCGACGCGAACGCAGGCCGTGCCGGGTATTGGACCTTGTCCGGCCGACATCATGATCGTCGGCGAGGCGCCAGGTTTCAATGAGGACCGGCAGGGCGAGCCCTTCGTCGGCGCCGCCGGCAAGCTGCTCGACACGCTCCTCGCGCGAATCGGCCTCGGCCGCGCCGATGTTTATATCACCAACGTTCTCAAGTGCCGCCCGCCGCAAAACCGCGACCCGATGCCGAACGAGGTCGAGTCATGCTC
>WNEZ01002312.1_pt1 | contig 22274 bp, 17 predicted proteins | sample 5400521 | NCBI WGS metagenome assembly WNEZ01 (sample SAMN13153339, study PRJNA577476) | soil metagenome | isolation source: 120 cm saprolite under Douglas fir tree site 2 hole 1 replicate 1 | place: USA:California | collected 2015-04-18 | reverse complement strand
GGCGAGACCAAGCACGTCGAGAACGATCTTGCCGGCTGCGCTACCGACGTGATTACCGGCTTCTACTACCTGCAGTCGCTGCCGCTGCAACCGGGCGCCAGCTACGAGTTCCCGATCAGTGACGGGAAAACGACGATCGTCCGCGCCAGCGTGGACAAGCGCGAACAGATCAAAGTGCCGGTCGGAACGTTCCCGGCCGTGCTGGTTACGGCCGAAGCCACCTCCGGCCCGCTGCGGTCCAAGGGCAAAGTATGGGTATGGTATTCGGAGGATGCAAGCCACACGCCGGTGCAAATGCGCGCCAAGCTGGGATGGGGCACACTCCTAACCACCGCCTGCTTCGCCTTCGCCAGTTCCGGACGCTCTGAACTCGACCCTTCACAAGTCTTGACGAGCACGGCGTAATACTCCGTTGCCTCGGAAGCTTGCCCCGCCATCTCCGCCGCCTGGGCTGCGCCATACAGGCTATTGAAGCGATTCGGGAAGAACTTCAGACCAGTCTTATATTCTGCGAGAGCCTGCTCCGGGCGCTTCATCTCAATCAGCATGTCGGCGAGCATCTCCCGGGCAGGTAGTCCTCCATCCGGTTCGTCTCCGGACGATTCCTGCTTCTCGGCCATAGCGCGCAAGGCCGCAATGGCATCATCATTCTTGCCCTGCGCATGATCCAGCCACGCCGCCGCTTCCTTGCGATCCTGATCTACGGCTTCGGCAGAGCCTTTCTTCTTCTGATCGAGAAGAGTTTTGTGAATGGCGTCAATGTGTTCTATATCAGTGCGTGCTTGCGCGACGTTGCCACTGCGGGCGGCGCCGATCGCCCGCGCCCAATAGGTAATGGAAGCATCCCCAGTGCGCGCCTCGGGAACGGGCGTCAAAGAAGCTGCCTCGGCCCAGTGGTGCATCTCCAACGCGTAGCGGGCGGGAAAAGCGACCAGCGCGTAGACGCGAGGATCGAATCCCATTCCGTACATGTCTTTCATCGACGGCATGGCTTTCACTTCTTCGATCACTTTGAGGGCATCGGCTTCGCGTCCACTCTGCATATAGGCGGACACGAGGAAATCCATGGCGTGGAACTGGTGACCTTCGCCGCCCATGTGCATCGCCGCCGTCTGGCGCGTTGCCGCGATGGACGCCAAATTCGAATTGATGTCGTCCTGCCAGAGCCCGAGTCGAGCGAAGATATGCGACGGCATGTGCAGCGCATGCGGAGCGGCGGGAGCGATCTGCGCGTATCGGCGAGCGGCAGGCAAGCCGAGTTGCGCCAACTGGGGCTTGTCATAGCTGTGGATCAGGTAATGCACAACTCCGGGATGATTGGGCTCGGCGGCGAACAGCTTCTCCAGGACGGCGCCGGCCTGCTTGCGATTGGCAAACGTGGTGTCGTTGTCGGGCTCGGCCGCCAGCAGCGAGAGCGCATAAAAAGCAGCCGCCTCGTGGTCGTCCGGGTACTTCCGGTACACCTTCTCCATCGCGACGGAGTAAGCCATGGCTCGGGCTTCGTGGTCCGCTTTCTTGCTGTTGGAATAGAACGCCTTCAGCGCCTGGATGTAATCGCGCTCGCGGTCAGTCGTCCCGGCCTTCATCTTGCCGGCCTTCTTCAACTCCGCCGAGGCTCGCTTGATAGTTGGTGCATCCGGTCGATTCCAGAGCTGATGCCACTGGCTCATGGCCTCGCCCCAGTACGCCATGGCGCACTTCGGGTCCTGCTTTTCGACGTCGAGAAAAGTCTTCTCCGACTCTTCGTACCAGAACGAATGCAGCAGCGCGACACCCTTTTCGAATGTCTTCTGCGCGTCCGGAGTACACGACACGGGAAAACGCACCGTGCCCAGTTGTTCCTGCGTGAGCTCCTCGTGATGATGACCTTCGTCGGCCGCCGCCACGCCGGAGAATGCCGCAGCAATACATAGAACCCAGATTAGTTTGCGCATGGAGCACCCCAGTCGGAGTCTAGTAGGCGAGTTGAGGCGGGGTCAAGGCGGAGGCGGGAGAAGGGAACTGGGCACCCTTAGAGCGCCCCCCTCGTTGATGAAAAGAGAAGCTACATTGCTCGTTTAAATCCGGACGCTGCGCGGGGCGTGGAGCTGACATTAAGTTGAGCGAGGCTGCGCTGGGGCTGGAGCTGAGCTGACCGAACGGTGCTCTATACTAAACACTAACAGCTTGCGGTACAGTCCTCACGTTTTTGAGCGATGTTCTATGGCAGTGAAATCGATCAGCCTGAAAAGGTTTAATATTCTTGCTGCGTACACTCGCCGGCCCACGGCATTTCTCCTCAGCGAAGAGCTCGAACATCTCGCAACCAACGGTGATCGGGTCTTGGGTGTGCTAATCAGAGATAAAATCGATGGTGATTTCGGCGGTTTGGTTATCGGCAAAGATGAATCAGGTCAATATAGGTGTGTAGATCCCTTGACCTTTACACATCTCTACGATTCTGCGCGAGATGAGTTAATTGCAGGTCTGGAGAAGTGGCATTTGCAACCTGATGAGGCCTTCTTTCAGGGGGAGCCAAAGAAGCCATTTCTCGATGTATTTTTGCCAGTCGCCGCGTCAGAGCAACTCAATCCGGCCTTTCTGCAAGTTGCTACCACAGAATCGTTCACAGCTGCTCGTCGCGTAGTCGAGCGCATGATGCCCTTCTTCCAAGACGTGGATGGTAACTTCATTCAACAGTTTCAGACGACTGCATTTGACGCGCGTGTTTGGGAACTCTATTTATTCGCTGCTCTAACAGAGCTTAAGGTCGTCTTCGACCGCACTTATAGCGCGCCCGACTATTTGTGCGATTTCTTTGGGTATCAATTCTTTGTCGAAGCTACAACGGTAAATCCGACTATGAAGAACGGCATTGTGGTAGAACCTGATCCGACGTCGATGGATAAAGAGGCACTAAAGTCCTACTTCAGCGATTACATGCCGATCAAGTGGGGTAGCGCGCTTTGGTCAAAGCTGAACAAACGATACTGGGAACCGCCCCACGTAGCAGGCAAGCCCATCGTTCTCGCAGTGCAGGACTTTCACATTCCGCACTCTATGTCTTTCTCTTCCGGTACCTTGATGCCATATCTGTATGGACGTAAATTCAGTGCGTTATACGACGCAGACGGCAAACTTGTCGTCTCTGATGTCGAACGAACCGAACATACCTGGGACGGGAAGACGATTCCTTCAGGATTTTTTAAGCAGCCAAACGCCGAGCACATAAGCGCTGTCATCAGCAATCCTTTGGGGACGATTTCGAAATTCAACCGAATGGGAATTGGAGCTGGATTCGGAATTGATGGAATACAGATGATTCTGACCGGTACGATGCACGATCATGATCCAAACGCGGCCGTTCCCAAGCAATTTGTGCTCAGAGTCATACCCGATAAATGGGATGAGCCCTGGTGTGGAGGCCTGAACGTGTTCCACAATCCGCGTGCTCTTCATCCCCTGAACAAGGACATATTCAGCGAATATGCTCAGTATTTCGAGGAGGATGGCAATATCCACTCGTATCTGCCTGAATTCCACCCTTATGGGGCGCAATGCATTTCCATTGTTCCCAATCGTTTGAATGGATAAATGTTGCTGAGTTGCCGTGCATTCTATCGGAAGCGTCGCAATCGGGCATGCAGCTGAAGAAAATCGCGATCTCACCAACTGCTACCGTGCTCCCGAAACGATCACGGCTTCCTTTTCAGGCCAGCCTCGTTGGCTAAACGCTTGTTCTTGATTCCGATATAGACGGCGCTGTATGAAGTCTCCCCGAGGTTTTCCACTCTGTGCTTGAAGGGCGGGAACCACCGGGCCTCGCCCGGCTTGGCAAACACCTCTCGGGTCTTGCCATTTTCATCGGCGAAGCGGAGATGCCCGCCTGTGATGACAACGACCACGCCTCCGGGATGCGAGTGCATGCTCGACTTTTCATGCGGTCCATAGTGGACGTTTACCACCTGCACATACTCGTTCTCAAAAGCCAGCTTGTAGTGCGTGGGCTCAACCTTGGTGGGATCCTGGGCGAACGCCGCGGCAAAGAAAAACAAAACCAGCGACGCGGCGCAGAATGACTTGCCATACGCAAGTTTCCGCATGCGAGACGACCTCGGGGATGCTTCTTTTAAGCTTCGTAAAGCTTATCCCGACCCGAGCGCCTGTCAATAGCTTTTATGGATTGCCGTCCTGACCCTCAGCGGAGCCGAAGGGAAGGATGTGCATCTTGCGGCGATCTGCAGATCCCTCGCTTCGCTCGGGATGACAAAATCTGATTAAGTTGACAGAAGTCTGATTAGGTTGAGGGTTGAAAAGCCGGCTCTCAATCTCGCTACGGACTGCTGGTTTCGTTTCTACTGCAGCCGGAAGCGTTCATTCATCAGCCGCTGCAGCCGCGGCCGGTAGAGAATATCGTAGGCAAGCTCTTTGTCGGGAAACATGCTCAGGGCGGCGCGGCGGGCGTTCGCGGCCATCTCCGACGCCTCTTCCAGGGTCAGGTCGGTATCCTGGCTGATCACCGACATCACCATGTTCATCATGATCTGCAGGCGCCGCAATCTTCTCGCCTCGTCCACGTGCTCATTGTATTCGCCGCGTGGCTGTTCGGCCCGTTCGACTTCCATACTGCCCCCGTCTTCTTTCGATTTGGATGTTGGCCGCATTCCCCGCGTTGGCTCCAATCGCCGGCTCCAATCGCCATTGTGGCACCTTCTACGCGCGAATCAAGCTGCCCTTGGCCGTACACCTTTGTGACCCACAAGACAACCGTATAGTGACTGCCGTAATCTGTTAACAGCCAGTTCTATGGAGGACGCATGCCAGCAACTAACCCCGCACCTCAGTCCGAGCCCCAGCCCGAACCTAACGAGAAACTCGTCAAGATTTTCGACACCGAAAGGGAAAACGAAGCGATCGTCGTGCAGGGATTGCTTGAATCTGCCGGCATCGATTCGGACTTGAAATCCATTGACGCGGTCCAGGACGCGTTTCCCGGCGTCGGCGGAACGGTCATCCTGGTGCGTGAAGAAGACGCGCCCGAAGCTGGAAAAATTATCGAGGCTTACCGTCAACTGCCGCCCCTCGATGACGACAGCACCGCCGATATCGATATCAGTGGAGTGAGAGGCGAATCCGCGTAGAGACGCGGCTTGCCGCGTCTCCTGCCGCGCCGTCTCCTGCCGCGTCCAAAGCGGACGGGGCAAGCCCCGTCCCTACACGAGAGAGTCAGTGGATGAGGGCGACGTCTGGAGTCACGGACTTGCCGTCGAGATAGAAACTGACCGCGCCTTCCTCATCGGTGCGGTAGGTTTTCACCCCGGCCTGCTGTAGTCGCTCCAGCACTTCGCGCCGGGGATGCCCATAGACATTTCGCGCGCCGACGGAAATGACCGCATAGTGCGGATGAACGGTCGCGAGCAGATCGGCGGAAGTTCCGCTCGCGCTTCCGTGATGCGCGACCTTCAGCAGCATCGCCTCCCCGGGACGCTGTTCCACGACGCGTTGTTCCGCTGGACGTTCCGCGTCTCCCTCGAGCAAAGCGGTTGTACCGCGAAACGTGGCAGTAAACACCAGGCAGTCGTCGTTCGGCCGCATCGACCCGGTGACTTGGTCGCGTCCGGGGGCGAGCATGTGGAAATGCGCTCCGCCATAATCGAATTGATCGCCTTCTGTTTTTACTGAGACCTTCATTCCCGCTCTCAGGGCTTGCGCAACGATCGGCGCCAAGGCACCCACCGGCTTGTCGATACTCAGCCAAAGTTCTCGCGGGTGGAAATTTGCAATCACCGCGGGCATTCCGCCGAGGTGGTCGGCATGAGGATGCGTGATCACGACCACATCCAAATGATCTATGCCTCGATTCCACAGATAAGAAGAGACCACCTGTTCGCCGAGATCGAAGTCCGAATGGATCCACTGGGGCAGGCCTCCAGCATCAATGAGCAGGGAGCGGCCCTCGGGCGTGACCAGCAGAATGGAATCGCCTTGTCCGACGTCAATGGTGGTCATCTCCATGATGCCGGCGCGAAGGTGAGGACGCGAGGGGACAAAGGCAATCCAGACCGCGACGCCGAACAGCAACGCTACGGAAGCGAAAGTGGCCAGACGCGGGCGACGGATCTGCGCCGCCAGCATGGCGAACGTCAGCGCGGCGATCGAGGCCGTGATCATCGCGAGCGAAGGCATGGCCACTCGCAGATCGGCGATTGACGCGCCAGCGAACGCCTTTCCGGCAATTGGTGCACCGCCCAGCCAGTGCACGGTTCCAGCGATTCCCTCGAGCGCGAGGCCGGAAATCCAAACCGCGGGCTTGGCCAGCGCAGTCGAGATGTATCCCAAGCCGACGGCGGCGGCGGCGGAAGGCATCAGCAACTGGGTGAGTGGAATGATCGCCAGGTTGGCCGGCATTCCCATGGTGGTCGCGCGATGAAAGTGGTAGGCCATGAGCAGCGCCAGTCCCGCCTGCATCAGCGCAGAGATGAAGAGCAATTCGCCGAGGCCAATTGCCACCCGCATAAGGATCGCGGGCAACGCCATGCTGAGGCGTCCGCCGACGAATTTCTTCAGTCTCCCTGCGATCAACCGCAGGTCGAGCCGGAACTGTGCCACCGCGGGAGTGACCTGCAAATCGTAGCTGGCAGATTGCAACAGCCTTACACCTCGCGCGTAGGGCAATGTTGTCCGTTCCAGAATTGGCGAGCCGATGCCCGCGATGATGAAGACGGCAAGAAACGTCAGCTGAAAACTGGCGCCAAACAGGGCGTGTGGATCGGCGATCAGAACTCCCAGCGCCGCCGCTCCAATTGCGTTCATCATGTTGCGTTCGCGATACAGCAGACGCGCGCCCAAATATGTCGCCAGCATCAGGGCAGCGCGCCATACGGGAGGGCCGACTCCGACCACGAACGCATACCCGAACGAGACAACTACCGTCGCGATGGCCGCGAGCGCGGGATCGACACGAAACTGGCGCAGCGTCCAAAAAATGGCGACCGCCAGAATGCTCAGGTTCATTCCGGAAACAACCAGCACGTGATAAGTGCCCGAGCGCTGGTATTCGGTGCGCGTCGAGTTGCGCAGGAACGATTCTTCGCCAAGAACCATGGCGTCCATGAGCGAGGCCTGCGAGGCGGGCCACAGTTGGTGAATCTTGGCCACGATGCTGGCATGAGCGCGCATCCGCCAGAATTGAATTCGGCTGCCGGAAAACCCAGAAAGCCGCTCAATATTGTTTGCCTCCGTCGATCCCAGCACGCTGATGCCGTTATCGCGCAGGTAGCCTTCATAATCGAAGGCTCCGGGATTGCGATAATTGCGCGCCGGATGGAGCTTCGCGCGAATGCGCAGCCGCGTGCCATAAGTCGGAGCCAATGGAGCGACGGGCGTCTCGCCCGTCCCGCTTGGGCCTTCCGTGGCATCGAGGCCGGGCGGGGACGCCCGGCGCTCCATCGGCTCGGAGTTCTCTACTTTCTCGTAAACTGTCAGCCGCACCCCAGCCTGCACCGGCCAGCGTTCGCCCTGGCTCGCGATCTCTTCCGTTTCCACATCAATGGATTCGCGAATCGACCGTGGCCCGGCAGCTTGCGCATAACCTTCGCGAATCACGCGCGCCGTAAGTGTGACTTCACCGCCATCCGACAGGGCAAGAATGCGGGCGTCATTTTGCTGAAGTTTGTCCGTCCGCTGACCGCGAACCTGAATCAGAAACGCGCCCAGAAGAACCCACACGCCTAGAGAGAGCGCTTTGGCCAGCCAGGCTCGCTTCGAAAGAAACCATGACGCGGCGAAAACGAAGGCCACCACTGCGATCACCCACCACGATGGCGGCCGCCACGCGCCCACGCCCATCCAGAGGCCGAGCGAAAATGCCAACGCCGCCCAGAACAACGGCTGCCGTGGCGGCTTCCTGTCGTGCGTCATTAGTTTTGATCTCCAGTGAGAGAAATGATGGGGCGAGTGAGAGGACGAGCGGGCCCCGGTGCGTCCGTTGCTTGCCAGGGCCCTCGGCTAACCACCCGTCTTCCAGGAGGAACTGGACAACGTGAAAACGGTCAGCGCGCCAGCAGCAGCACCGATTCGATGTGAAACGTCTCGGGGAAGAGATCGAATAAGTGTGCTTCCTCGATGTGGTATCCGGCCGCCAGAAGGGGGGCGATATCCCTGGCCAGCGTCGCTGGGTCACACGAAACATATCGGATGCGAGGCGCTCCGAGGTCCACCAGAGAGCGGATCACTACCTTGCCGGCCCCGGTGCGGGGAGGGTCCAGGACGACCAAGTCAGGACGTTTTCGCACCGACCTTCTTCTCAGGTAGTCGCTCCTCAGGTAATCCTCGGTTCGCGCGCCGACCGCTTTCACGTTCGCAGGGACATTCTGTACCAGATCGCCATACGCTGTCTGTGACGCCTCTACGCCCAATATGTGATGAAAGTTCTGCGCCAACTCCGCCGAAAATAACCCCACTCCGGCATACAGGTCGAGCGCGAGGTCTCCGCATGCATTTCCGGTCACGACCGAAACCAGTTCGTCGATGAGGTAACGGTTTACCTGGAAGAAGGCTCCGGCGCTGACCTGATACTCGTGGTGGTTCGTTCGATAGCGAATTAACTTCGCGCCCGATTGCGCCAGCGATTTCGAGTCTATCGGCGCGTCATCTTCTAGTCGTTGTTTTGAAATCTGTCTTGAAGTCTGGCGTCGCGAAGCGAAAAACGTCACGCCACTGATTTCCGGCAACTCGTGCTCGAGCGCCTCCGCCCAGCACAATAAATCTCGCTTGTCAGCCTCGCGCTCGCAGAACGCCCATGCCAGCAAACGCTCATCCGCCGCATCCGCGAACAGTTCAATCTCTTCAACCGCCGCCGGACAATTCAGTCCGCGCAGTTCATGCAGGCGCGCCATCACCCGATTGAGCAGCGGCGAGCTGATCGGACATTCGCGCACTGGAAGAAATTCGCGCGAGCCGAATCTGAAATAACCCAGCGCAAATTCGGGTACAGTCTGCACCTGCAGCCGCGTCCGATTGCGATAATTCCAGGCAGGAGAAGCGTGGAGGCGAAGCTCGGACTCCAGTTCGATTTTTGCGATCCGCTGCAGCGTCTCACGCAGAATTTCAATCTTGAGTTCCAGTTGTCGCTCGTACGGAATGTGCTGATAGTGGCATCCGCCGCACTGCCGGAAGTATGGACAGCGCGCTTCTATGCGATCGGGCGATGCCTCGACCAGTTGCTCCACCGAGCCGCGCGCGAACCCAGGCTTCTCTCGCCGGATCTCGACGTCAACCTGCTCTCCCGGCAGCACAAACGGCACAAACACCGCCATGCTGCGACCGTCCGCGCCGGTCGGAGTGCGGGCCAGCCCATCCCCGCCGTAAATTAGTTTTTCGATGGATAGAAGCAAGTCGTAAGTGTAGCGCGGGCACTCCTGCCCGCGTCGGACGATGCGAACTTCCACCAAGAGCCTTCTTGGGCGCAGAAAGGCGGACAGGAGTGTCCGCCCCACACAATCTTGGCTAGTGCATGTAGAACAAGCTCAGCCGCGGCACGCCGCAGCGCTCCAGCAGCCGCTTATGCACATATTGTTTGTGGAGCTGCTCAACCTGCCCCGCCGTCATGTTTCGCCGGTAGGGAGCAATATCCCGATCCGCTTCCGCGCGAACATTCACCAGGTCTTCATCCGGAGTCGCCGCCATCAACACCGCGAAGAGTTTTTCCTCCAGCACGGTTAGGCGCCGTTCCAGATCTTCCAACCGCGGAAGCTTCCCGGTGCCCTCGATTGACTCCGCCATCTCACGTAGCGAACCTGCTTCGTCTCTAGCCAGCGCTCCAGTCGCGAATCCAGCGCGCTCCGGCAGATTTGCCTTTTCGAGCTTGTCAGCGTTCTCCCGCAGAAACGCCGCAATCTGCGCCGCTTCAAATCCAGGCTCCCGCCTAACTTTCTCTTCTCCAGTCGCACCTACGGCCGCTTCTTTCATATCTTCGGCTGCAGTTAAGACGGCCTGTGAACAGTACGCCAGGCTATTCACCTTCTTCGATTTCGACGGACGCTGATCGTATTTGTCAAAGGCCGCATCCACTCCACGGAGCACGGCCTCCAGCGGCACGCCTGCACTTTTCCAAGTCTCAATCAATGCCCAATCGAGCGTCGAGAGCAGCAGATGAGTCCCCCGCCGCCGCAAATAGTGTTCTTCGATTTCCGTGAAGTAATTGAAGTAATTTTCCACGACAAGTCTCTGGAGAGGTCAAAGGTCAGATTGCAGACTCAAACCATGGGTTCTAACCTCTGCAATCTGACCTCTAACCTCTCACCTCGTTTTGGGAGACTTCGGCGAGGGCCAGGGCTTCGCATCGGCGTCCGATGGCTTGGCCGCGGCGGGTGTGTTTGCAACTTTCGGCGCGGCGTCGCGGCGGAAGGACTGGTTCCGATCCCATATGATGCGCAGCCCTTCAAGGGTGAGAAATTCGTCCACATCTTTGATAAAGCGTGAGGCCGTGCCAATCAGCGATCCCAGTCCGCCCGTCGCAATCACTCGTGTCTCCTCGCCCAGCTCATCCACCAGCCGCTCCAGGATGCCGTCGACCAGGCCGAGATAACCGTAGTAAAGCCCCGCCTGCAAGCTGCCCACCGTAGTCGTTCCAATCACGCGGGCCGGCTTGCGAATCTCCACCCGCGGCAGGCGCGCTGTCCGCTGAAACAGCGCATCCGCTGAAATTCCAATCCCCGGACAAATCACGCCGCCCATGTACTCGCCCTTCTTCGAAATACAATCGAAGGTCGTCGCCGTGCCAAAGTCCACAATCACGCAGGGCCCGCCATATTTCTCAAACGCCGCCACCCCGTTGACGATGCGGTCCGCGCCCACTTCCGCGGGATTGTCATACAGCACCGGCATGCCCGTCTTCACACCCGGCTCGATGAACAGCGGCTTGGTATTGAAATAGCGCTCGCACACCTGCCGCAGCACGGAGTCGAGCGGCGGCACCACCGACGAAATCACGATCCCATGCACAGCCGAAACTTCCAGATTGTCCATGGAAAAAAGATTGCGAAAGATCACTCCATACTCGTCGACCGTACGGTTCAGATGCGAGCCGACGCGCCAGTTCGCAACCAGCCGCTCGTAGCGCGCGGTCTCAGTGGTCACGTCCTCGCCCGGGCGGTGCGCCACCCGCTCAAAAACGCCCAGCACCGTATTCGTATTGCCGACATCAATGACTAGCAGCATAATCAGATCACGTTGGGGTAGCCGCCTTCGGCTGTCCAGCGGCTCGAAGAGTTGCAGAATTGCCCGCTCACTGCATCCTCACCGTTCCACTCACCACTGTCGTCAAGCCCTGCGCCGTTCTTACCAGCAAGAATCCACGCTCATCCAATCCCTCGGTAACGCCGGCCAGGCTGCCGTTCTCATTGGCACTCACTTCGGTGCTCACTTCGATGCTCACTTTTCTGCCGCGCACCGACGACGAGCTTTCCTCGAACCGGCGCAGGATCGCTTCTCGCGCTCCCGTATACTCAACAAAGCTCCGATACTCCCGGTCGAGCGATTTTAGCAAAGCGGCGCAGAGTTCCACGCGCGACCACTCCGTTCCGGTCTCGATCCGCAACGACGTCGCAATCTCCCGGAGCTCAGCCGGAAACTTCATCTGGTTCACGTTGATGCCCATCCCTACCACCAGATGGCGCACCCGCGTTGCCTCGGCATTCATCTCGGTGAGAATGCCGCAGAACTTCTTGCCGCTAAGCATCAGGTCGTTCGGCCATTTCAGGTCCACGCGAAGCTGCGGCGCAATCTCCGCAACCGCCGCGCGAACCGCCAGCCCCGCAGCCAGAGAAAAAATTAACGCATCCGAAGGCGGCATCGCCGGACGCAGGATCACCGAACAGTAAATCCCCACCGACCTCGCCGAATGCCAGCTGTGCGCCCCACGTCCCCGCCCGGCCAGCTGTTCTTCGGCGAGAAATACGCTGCCTTCCGGCGCGCCCTCTGCAGCGGCTCGCATTGCCTCCGAATTCGTCGAGCCGATTTTGTAATAGTGATGGATCTGCTTCGGGCTGCCTGGGGTACCTCCGAAGATCGTGCCTTTCAACGGCGGCCCCAGCATCTCCGGCAGGAGCAAGTCGGGAACCGCGCGCAGCTGATAGCCGGTCGCCGGATGTCCAGCAACATCCACACCCAACGCGCGCAGTTGCTGAATCAGCCGCCAAACTTCCGACCGGCTCGTCCCGATCTCTTCGGCAATCTTCGTGCCGCTGACGACAACGGTCGCGTGGCTTATGAGCAGGCGCACGATGCGGCCCAAGCGAACGTCCGTCGCCTTGTGCACGGACGGCAGGCTGCGAGTTTTCGTGGAGACAGAGATGGAGGGAATTATAACGAGTCGTTGGTCGTTGGTCGTTAGTCAATGGCAACCGAATCGCGGATGGCCCCAGATCACGAACGACCAGCGACTAACGACCAGCGACTGGGTTTTAAGCCGGCGTAACTCGCAAACTCATATCCACTGCCGCGGCCGATTGCGTCAGCGCCCCTACCGAGATGAAATCCACACCCGTTTCGGCGTACGACCGCACATTTTCGAGATTAATTCCGCCGGCGCACTCCAGCGGAATCCGCCGAGGCTGGCGGGAACAGATCTCGACCGCCTTGCGCACCGTCTCAACGCTCACATTGTCCAGCAGGATCGCCTCCGCCCCGCTCTCCAGCGCCTGCTGGAGCTCTTCGAGCGACCGAACCTCAATCTCGATCGGCTGCCGGCCGCGCCGGTTGCGAATTGCGCGCTCCAGCGCCGGAATGATGCCCCCCGCCAGCGCAATGTGATTGCCCTTGATCAACACGCCGTCGGAGAGATCCAGTCGGTGATTCTGCCCGCCTCCGCATCGCACCGCGTGTTTGTCAATCAAGCGCAGTCCAGGCGCCGTCTTGCGGGTATCAAGAATCCGCACGCGGGTGCCCTCCACCGCATCCACAAACTTGCGCGTAGTGGTGGCGATTCCGGCCATCCGCTGCAGAAAATTCAAGATCACCCGCTCACACGACAGAATCACCCGCGCATTGTGCTGGATCACAGCGATCTGCTGCCCCGCGTGTACGCGGATACCATCAAAAATTGAAGGATGGCTCGTCACCTCGTAATGCGAAGTGACCGCCCCATCGAGTGCTGCGTAGACGTCGAGAATTCGCGACACGCATCCGAGGCCAGCCAGAATGCATTCCTGCTTAGCGATAATCGTCGCCGCGGCGCGCAGGCTGGGATCGATGCAGGCGTAGCTGGTCGCGTCGCTTGTCGCCCGATCTTCGTTCAGCGCGTTCTCAATAATCGCGGTAATGCGTCGTGAATTCCAGTCCATGTTTGTAGTAACAGTTCGTGTGGGGACGGGCGCCCTCGCCCGTCCATGCTCGCGTAGGGACAGCCGCCCTCGGCGGTCCAACGGCTCGTAGAGCCGCCGTTTCGATGCTGCGTCGAGCTTCGCTCGACTGGACAGCCGAGGGCGGCTGTCCCTACGTGAGTCGTGCCTAACCCAGCTCTTTCAACTTGGCGACGATCTTCTCTCGTAGAATCGTCGCTTCTTCTGTCTGCTTACGCAATCCCTCTACCACGGGCGCGGGAGCCTTCTTTAAGAACTGCTCGTCACCAAGTCTCCCTTGCGAACTCGCCAGCTGCTTTTCCATCTTTTCCAGTTCTTTTGTTAGACGCGCGCGCTCGGCCGCAACGTCAATCTTTTTTTCATAGATCGCGTGCACATCGAACCGCGACGTACTGCGCGCGCCTGGCAAGTTCGCCAGCGGGCTTTCCACAAAAGTAATCTTCTCCACATTCGCCGGACGATCAAGCAGCACCGCTTCAAGATTCTTTTCGAGCATTGCTCGAATCTCCGGTTCGTGCGCAAACACCTCGATTGGCACCTTGACTTTGGGCTCGACCTTTAATTCCGCCCGCAGATTGCGCACGCTGACGATCAAATCCTGCAGAATAGCCATCTCTGTCTCCGCGCCCAGATCGATCTGCTTTTCCTCCGCTGCCGGATACGACGCCAGCGCAATCGACTTCAGCGGCGGCTTGCCATCGTACATCGCGTGCCAGATTTCTTCCGTGATGAAGGGCATCACGGGATGCAGCAGCCGCAAGGACGCCTCAAACAGATTGACCAGATTTGCACATGCAACTCTTGCTGCCGCCATGTCCGCGCCTTCCTCGAAGTTCAGCCGCGGTTTGATCAGCTCGATATACCAGTCGCAGAACTCGCCCCAAAAGAAATCGTAGATGCGAGTCGCCGCCTCATCGAAACGATACGTCTGCAGAGACTCGTTCACATCCTTGGCCGCGCGATTGAAGCGCGAAAGAATCCAGCGATCTTCGAGAGTCCGCGCATCGAAGCCCGCAATGCCTGCGGATTGCGCGGGCGAGTCGCCCACGCCCACACGAGCTGGCCGCAGGCCCGGCTCGATCCTATCCACATTCATGAACATGAATCGCGCCGCGTTCCATATCTTGTTGGCGAAATTCCTATATCCCGCCGTGCGGCTCTCGCTGAACGCGATGTCGGTGCCCGGCGCCGCCATCGCCGCTAGCGTAAACCGCGTTGCGTCGGTCCCGTACTGCCCGATCACCTCGATCGGGTCGAGCACGTTCCCCTTCGTCTTCGACATCTTCTGGCGATCCGCATCGCGCACCAGCGCGTGGATGTAAACTTCGCGAAAGGGAACGCTCGCCCGCAGTGCGTCTTCTTGTGATCCCGGATTCCCACTCGGCCTGTGTGGCGGCATCATGAACCAGCACCCGAGCATGATCATGCGCGCAACCCAGAAAAACAGGATGTCAAAGCCGGTAATCATCAGCGAATTGGGATAGAACACTTCAAGGTCGCGCGTCGCCTCCGGCCAGCCCAGCGTCGTAAACGGCAGGAGTCCCGACGAAAACCATGTGTCCAACACGTCCCTGTCCTGCTCCAGCTTCGTGTTGCCGCACTTGCAAGCGGCCGGAGCCTCGCGCGCCACCACCACATCCTTGCATTCGTTGTTCGTGCAATACCACGCCGGAATCCGGTGGCCCCACCATAACTGCCGCGAGATGCACCAGTCGTGGATGTTATGCATCCAGTTCAAATAAATCTGCCCGTAATTCTCCGGCGTGAACCGGATGTATCCCTTCTCCACCACCTCAATGGCGCGCTTCGCGAGCGGCGCAATCTTGACGAACCACTGCGTCGAGAGCCGCGGCTCGACAATCGTCCCGGAGCGGTCGCACTTGCCGAGCGCAATCGTGTAATCCTTCGTGCCTACGAGAAAGCCTTGTGCGGATAGATCTTCGACGATGCGCGCGCGCGCCGCGAAGCGATCCAGTCCCGTGTAGGGACCGGCATTCACATTCATCCTGGCATGCTCATCAATCACTTCGATCTGCGGCAGATTGTGGCGCAGGCCGGCCTCGAAGTCGTTGGGATCGTGTGCAGGCGTGACTTTCACCGCGCCAGTGCCGAACTCAGGCTGCGCCAGTTCGTCCGCGATGATCGGGATTTCGCGATTCATCAGCGGCAGCAGCACATGCTTTCCCTGCAGATGCGTGTAACGCTCGTCCGTTGGGTTCACCGCGACCGCCGTGTCGCCGAGCATCGTCTCCGGGCGCGTGGTCGCGACGGTAATGAATTCGTCTTTGCCCGGTAGTCCGCCAATCACCGGATATCGGATCTCATACAGCTTGCCCGCAACGTCCTCGTGCTTCACTTCGAGATCGGAGATCGCGGTCCCGCAATCGGGGCACCAGTTCACGATGTACTTCCCGCGATAAATCAACCCGTCTTCATAGAGCCGCACGAAGGCTTCTTTCACCGCGTGCGACAGGTTGTCGTCCATGGTGAAGTACAGGCGGCCCCAATCGACCGACGCTCCGAGGCGCTTCATCTGGTCGAGGATCGCGCCGCCGTACTCGCGCTTCCATTCCCACACCCGCTCGATGAACTTCTCGCGCCCCATGTCGCGCCGCTTCTTGCCTTCTTTTGCCAGCTGGCGCTCGACCATCATCTGGGTCGCGATGCCCGCATGGTCGGTGCCGGGCAGCCAGAGCGCCACATGGCCGCGCATGCGATGCCAGCGCGCGATGATGTCCATCTGCGTCTGGTTCAGCATGTGCCCCATGTGCAGCCGCCCTGTTACATTCGGCGGTGGCAACAGCAGCGTGAACATGGGACGCGAATCTCCAGGCGCAGGCGTCTCCACGTGAAACAGTTTTTCCTGGACCCAATATTCGGCCCAGCACGTTTCAATCGCGCCCGGTTCGTAAGCTTTCGGCAATTCGTGCGGCATGTTGTGTATGTAGCTCCACTGCTCGCGTAGGGACGGCCGCCCTCGGCCGTCCAGCCGAGCAAACATCGGCAACTCCTTGCGGAGAGACAAACGTCAGCAGCAAGAGGGTGAGCATTGATCTTACAGGCGCGAGAAAACAAGGGTCAAACTTAGGAGGGGGTAGTACACTTCGGGAAAAATTGTCGACCCCCCCCCACACCGGATTTGGACCCAGGGGCCGGGGCGCGGTCGCGAGCAAGCACAAAGACCTTCGAATTTCTGAGACGCTCGGCTAATTGTGCCTTAATCGATTCCTCGGAGCTCGAATCTCGGGCGGCGTTAAGATCATGGGCGTTGTAGAAGTTGAATGGTAGGTTGTCGTTCTGTTTCCATGCCGTCATCAGCCGGTAGTAGTGCATGTCAGAATCTCCGTCGAATGAGACAAATGTTTTATTCTGGTATGACATCTGACGGTCCTCCTCTTCCTATTCTAGCTCCGCGCCCACTGAAATATGTTGTTGATCCTAGAAACGTGGGTTGAAATAGGTAACATTCGGCGGTCGCCAGGCATAGGCCGCATTTAATTAGGTTTCTCGATCTAGATTTTGGACAGTATCTGCCAACTGGGTGCAGGTGGAAGGGTGAACGCGTTCCCCACGGCGCGCTTTGATAATCGTGTCGCGACTCAGGCCGGATCGCTCAAGTTGACTCAGGGAGAATCTGTTGAGCCTTTTCACAAGTTCAGGAGCACACGGGCGAGTTTTGAGCGTTTGGCGTTGACTGTATTGGATAGGTCCAGCGTTTTCGAGAACACTTATTTCCTCGCCCTCTTGGCCTCTGCGTTCAATTTCCTTTCCGATAAGGACAAATGGCAGCAGCACCCTAATTGGCCTACGCTGCAAAAGACCGCGCGTGTATGCGCCACACAATTCCCCATTGGGCGCAAGTGATTTATCCTCCGGATGCAGGTAATGACGCCATAGGACGTTCGAAAGAGTTTGTGGCGTGAGAGTATGGTCGTTGTATTTGTCAGTAAGCGTTACGGTCCTTCCCGTGTGAATCTCTGTGTAATCACGTGTCAACCACTCTTGGGAGTGTTTGCTGCTGGGTGCGACCAGCGTGCAACCAGGAATCGGCTTGGCAAGGATTGGCGAATGCGCAAAATTATAGGGCTTGGCGGCTCCGGGATCGCGCTTGCGCAGAGCTTGTAGCACATTTGGCGTGGTGACGCGCACGCGCATCATGGCGGGTAGATTATCGAACCATAATTTGTGCGAAACGAGCGCGTTTTCGGGATGTTCTGTGTTTTTGAAGTGGTCTTCCAGTATTCGCTCCCACGCTTCTGCAATCCATCGCGCGTAATCGGTTTTCTGGTCTTTGCAGTTTTCTGGTTTATAGCGTGACCGTTTGTCGGGAACGTACACAATCCCTAAACCATGTTCGCTAGGTTTGATAATTTCCAGTTTCTTTTTCTTTCGCGCGTACACAACATAGCGTTTTGCCGGACTGCGAGGCCCCACAACTGGTGCGGATCGCCATGCCGATCGAAGTTGCAATCCTCTATTTTCAGGATATCCGCGATGATATTTGGGTCGTACGGGTTCAGGCGATTTAGTGTCGCGCAAATTTCCTTCACCTGTTTCCAGGTAATGGCTTTTATCGCGACGGCACCGTTTGCCAATTTGTGGTCCCCGCCTGGACACGGAACCAATCCACCCCTCTCGGATGCCACGAATAGCATTGAATCCGTGTCAGTTAACAGATAGGTTCCGCCGAGATCCTTGACTATGCGCTCCAAGAGCGCCAACATCAGCCTTCCACCCGCTGTAATCAGCGCGGCTGCGGGAGGAAATTGAAATTTTCCGGGACGCTCAACCACGAAGGTCGGCTGTTGACGCTTGATCTCCCCTGAGAATATGTCCAGTTGCTTGGCATTATTTTTGCCGTATTCATATTTGTTTATCTCCGCGAAAATTCCGTAGAGCGCATTCGCGATTATTTTCAAAAGCAGGTAATGCGGATGGGAGTCTGGCAATTTCTTGCGCTCTTCAATTACTACGCGAAAGAAATCATCTTTTGCTGGATCAAATGTGCGCGTGCCAATCGTTGTAGCTTTCATCCCACCCTGCAAACCTTGGGGAATGAACCTGATCGCTTTGCGAATTCTCGGCGCGCGCCCGGTTGCGAGTTTGGACGCTGCGAGATCGGGCCCCGCGTACCAGATCGGTTCTTTCGAAGTGAGCGGATTCAAACCGATGTTTGTATTACCCGTTTCGCCGTACAGCGTGCGGACTGGAAGCAGATCGTCGAAAGGTTCCACCAAAGCGAAAAATGCAAGATCGTGCCATGTGGACGGTTGGAGAATGCTTTCGACACTCGCGTGATTGAGAGCAACACGCGCTTCCTTCGTACAATTCGATACCTTCAAACTGGCAGCCGTCAACAAGGGCCAAAGTCCGAGCAGTCCGGCGACTGAGGGGTATTCGGAAGTGGTATCGCAGACTACGACTGGCACTTCCTGATGTCGGATGCGGATTTCGCTGCGACCGCCGTAATACGCTTGCATACACTTGCCTAAAGTTTTGTCTGGCAGGTCAAACTTCTGTGATGGCTGCTTGATTCCCATTTCTTCAAGGAACGCTTTTGTGATGCTCGCGGCACTGAATGCTCTTTCAGGTGGGAGGCTCAGTGGAAAACCGTCGTATTCGCATTTCATTGCGTTCAGCAACGCAACGGTGCGTTCAACATCGCGGCGTCCGTATGCCAACTCCTTCTTCGTAACGTGTCCAGTGGGCTCGTGATTCATCTTCGGCTTGAGTCCGAAGGAGCGCAGGAATCCGTTCAGATCCATATGCCTGTTTCTTAACGCCCAACCCAGAACGGAGAGGTCAAGGAAACGCCCACGATATATGACGTGATTGTCCGGGTCGCCGCCTGCGAGGCTGATAAAAGCCGAGCGCGAATCCTTCGGCTTAATTCTTAATTTTGGCCGGAAAACGTCGGCCCCACCTTTGCGCGTCCACAACACCATCGACCATCCCGTATTCTTGCTTTGCGCTTCGCGATATTCGAGCGCCAACCGGCTGAGGTCAAACGGAGCGTTAAAGCAGACGATTACTGCCCCAGCTTGTATCGCCTGCCAGAATTCGCCGTCTACAAACTCTGTGCGCGATTGCACGAGTATGTCTTTTGGACATCCGTCCTCCACATCAGCGGGCTTTTTATGCGCGAAGCTGCTAATCAACTGAATGGATTTGGCTGCCAGATTGTCGGCATAGACAAGACCCTCTTGCTGACAGATGTACCTGCCCTCTTTCAGCTCGCAAAATCTCCACCAAAGGAAATTAAGGTCCTGGCGGATATCCGTGGTTGTTTCGCAGTCGAAGACAAGCGCGAAGTTGGCCCACTTATCTGGAAGCTTCCCTTCGCTACCTTGGCGCGGTTTTTCATTTGACACCCGCGAGTGAATGCGCAGAAAAATTGGTGAAAGCTCGGGATGGATTGTCGGCGGATTGCGGTTTTCGACGGCGGGTCTGTCCGGCATCAGTTCTCAGTGACTGCTGCGCGGAAGATGAAAGCCGACTGATGATTCCCTGGATCAGGCGCAGAGCCACCTAATCATAACGCTTGTGCTTTCCGGCGCAGGGACGCCGCTCTCGCTTGAGAAGCTGAGACAATTAACTCGGTGGGAGTGTTGGGTGCGCGTTGCAGGAGGTCTGCTTGGGACTCCTCATCTTCGGCCATCAGAAGTAGGTATCGACGCAAGGCCGCGCGCATCGATTCCTTTGTTCGATGCTTGCCGTTTTTGGTGAGCCGTTTGATATCTCTTCTCGCTTCCAGCTTCCGATGGCAATTCCGGCAAACTGCTCGTTCAAATTGCTCATCCAGTTCGCGGGTGACCGGATGATCCATCTCGAAACAGAAAATGTCTGACTCTTCGCAATAAAAACAGCGGGTCGCGTACGCCACATCCTTCCGGCGTTTCTCAATACGCCGAGCTCGCAGGATGGGGTATGGATTGCTCACACGCTGGCGTCCGGAGTGACATAGAGGGGTTCGAGCTGGTCAACGTCACCCGCACGCGCGAAGGACAACAGCAATTCATAGTCACTAAGCAGTTCGTGGCCGCCAATCTTCTTCCCTCGGTACGCTGCCAGGGCGGTTGGCGGTTCTTCGTTTCGGAGCACACGAAGCACGGTCGCTCGGTGTCCCCCGGCAAGTTCACGTTGGCGCGAGCCGCGCGCGGTTACGTTTAGTGCTCCCTCAGGGGTCAAGACTTGCACTTCCGCTGAGTATCGGTCGGTAGGCTTAACGCGAATGCGACCGCCGGGTCGATCCTGAACAATCGCGTCGGCTGCGAATTTCCGCATTGCTCTCAACGTGGTTCCCTCCGCCCGTGCAGCTCCGGTAGCGGATTTCGCCTCTCCCCGCCGGACCCGATTCAGAGCGGCAAGAACGCGTACTCTTTCGGCTTGTTGACGAAGGGAAGGACCACGGTCGGCCCTCTTGGCTTGCTTACGTGAGCGCGGGCGTGACGAGTGTTTCGCCTTCCGCCGCGATGCCCGACTCTTGCGTGAATTAGGACTTAGAGGACTCATAATAATCAGACCTTCCGGCTCTGTACCCGGAATCCCAAAATATCGTGCGTGTGATTTCAGAATAGTACGTATATTTCTAGCGATCTGATTATTGCACGTGTTTCTATGCAAAGTGTTTTGCATCATATAGTTACATGGATTGTCAGATCTCTGTCTCCGCATGATTCCCGACAAAATCTCGGAATCTGACGTATAATTATTGTTGAGTTGCCCGAAGTTTCCGCGAATATGGCAAAACCCAGAAAAGCCAGGAAAAGGTCAAAAGATCCTCTTGACACGGTTTCGGAAAAAGGCCGTCGAGGGCCAAAACGAAGAGTTGATCCTTCTGCTGTTCGGGGACGAGCAGACAATTACCGAGGAATTCTGAAGAATGTCTGGGACCAGCTTTGGCCGCGACTCTCACAGGTCCAAACTGTGGACGACGTAATCACGGCTTTTCAAGAGGGCTATCCAGGCGAACATGAGTTCATGCCGTACCAGGCACCGCGCATTCTCGAAGTTCTCAAGGAACGTGCATTCCCGAAGCGTCAGAAAGCGCGGATCAACTTCTTTGCCGATTCGTTAGCCGGACTCGGGTTGGTAAGTGCTCGTCGCTCCCGTGACATCTGTGCTGAGGATCGAGCACGAGCGAAACGTGCCCACCACATCTTGCGGGCTGAGCTCTATGTTGAGTGCTCTTGCGGCTACAAAGGCCATTCTCGGGATCATGCTTGTCCCGAGTGTGGCACCGCAATTCCTGAATGGCTGGTTCCGGGCTGGTCGTTGTTTTGAATTAAACGAGTTTGTCATGCGAAGAAAGCAGGCCTGCCGACTGTTAGCAGCAGCCGACAGGCCCTAACCACCAATCGGAGGACTGCTCCAAATGGCAGCTTTGAAAAACCTATACCAACCCTTGCAATCCCACAATTCGCTAATGCCCCGTCATGGCGTCGTAACACTTTTTGGATATGGCATCCAAGTCCGCGTGGATCGTGGACACCTCTTGCTAGAGGACGGGATCGGCGCTGATCGAGTCCAACAGCGTTTCTCCCGCGTCGGACACGGATTAAAACGGCTGATTGTCATCGGCTCGGATGGAATGGTCTCTCTCGCTGCGCTGCGATGGCTGGCGGATCAGAAAGCAGCATTTGTAATGCTGGAGCGGGATGGCTCGGTACTCGCCACAACTGGTCCAGTCCGACCGTCGGACGCCCGACTTCGCCGCGCTCAATCTTTGGCGATCCAAACCGGAACTGCCATCCAGATTGCACGGGAACTCATCGATAAGAAACTGTCTGGACAAGAGGATGTTGCTCGCCACAAGCTGGGCGCTATCGAAACCGCTGACACGATCCTCCGTTATCGATCCGAGTTGGCTGAGGCTGATACACCGGAGAGCGTGAGGCTGATCGAATCGAAAGCCGCTGGCGCGTACTGGGCGGC
>WNEZ01001119.1_pt1 | contig 22274 bp, 19 predicted proteins | sample 5400521 | NCBI WGS metagenome assembly WNEZ01 (sample SAMN13153339, study PRJNA577476) | soil metagenome | isolation source: 120 cm saprolite under Douglas fir tree site 2 hole 1 replicate 1 | place: USA:California | collected 2015-04-18 | reverse complement strand
CTCGAGCGGGCCGCAGGATGGTATCGGATGTCGCGGTGGACCCAACCGTCGCACCTGCTTCAAAATACCGGGAGCGGTTTCTTGGACCTGTGCGATTACCTCCGCGCCGAATGCAGCAAAGTTCTGTCCTTCTTCAACCACAAGCAGCCGACCGCATTCTCGAATCGATTCGATGATGGGCCAGGGGTTGAGCGGGTAAAGCTGTATCGGACACACCACTTCGCTGATAATCTCATGTTTATCAAGGAGTTTTTCGGCCGCTCTTTCTACCTCCGGCAGCATCCCACCATAGCAAAGCACAGTGAGGTCCGGCTTTCCCTCCGGGCGAAGTCGCAATGTGGGGTACTGCTCATCGCTGTGCTCCCAAACAAACCCCTGGATTCCAGAGTTAGACATGCGAATACCATAGAGGAGTTTATTTTCAACGACAACGACGGGACGATCGATGGACGCAAACAGGGTGTCGAAAACGAGCGCGGGATCGTACCGATGATTGATGGCGAGCATGAGCGTGCCAGTCATTCCTAGAAAATGTTTCTCGAGGCATTGGCTGTGCGTCGCGCCATAGCCGCGTCTGCCCCCCATCGGAGTCCTGACGACAAGCGGAACGTTAACTTGCTCGTTGAACAGGAAGCGGAACTTGGAAGCATGATTGATTAACTGATCTGCCGTTAACGCGAGAAAATCGCCAAACATGATTTCGCAGACAGGCACAAAGCCACTGAGTGCTAGGCCGTTTCCGACTCCTACTACGGTTCCCTCGCTGATCGGTGTGTTGCGTACTCGGCCAGGGAACTTTTGACTCAAATCTTTGGTAACTTTAAATGCGCCCCCATAAGGGCCCTCGATGTCCTCGCCGAGCAAGATAATTCGTTCGTCGCGGCGCATATTACGCTCGAGGGCAGCGTGAATCCTGTTGACGACGCGATCCGACGATTCATTCGATATTGGCCGCCACGCCATCTTGCGATAGAGCGGCACGGCCTCTTCGACCTCAATAGACTCGGCGTAGTCATCCGCTTCAGCTTGTCTCGTTGATTTGTCAATCCTCTCATCAATCTCTGTCTGAATGAGCTTGGAAGCATCAGGATACTTCCGGCTAAAAATAGTGATGGGATCCTTCTCCCAATAGCTCTGTACTTCTTGACGGTCCCGATCGTCATCACCCTTGGAATGCGCCATCAGACGATACGTGTCAATCTGCAAAAACAGAGGCTTGCGCTTCCCACGAACGTACGAGACGCATTCGGTCGCAAGGTCAAGCAATTCTTCGGGTTTCCATGTGTTGCCCTTCGCCGTCTTGATATCGAAAGCATCGGCCCGGGCGCAAATGTCTCCGGCGAGCGTCTGCTGTTGCGGGGTACTCTGGGCGTAATAGTTATTCTCAAGCACAATCAACAGTGGCAAATCCCACTTGGATGAGATGTTAAATGCTTCGTACACGGCGCCCTCACCGAGGGTCCCATCCCCGATAAAAACCACTGTTATATTTGGACTGTTGCCTAACTTTTGGGCTAGAGCGAGGCCAGCTGAAATCGGAACAATACTGCCTTGCACGCCACTGCTGAAAAACCCTCGAGAGCAAATATTTTGACTGCCGCCACGCCCGCCGCAGACGCCCGTTTTCTTGCCCATAACCTCAGCAATCAGGCCGTAGACATCCCCGGTCCGGGCAAGATAATGCCCATGCCCACGATGATTGCTGTAAATCAAGTCACCCGTTTGCAACGCTTCTGCTATGGCTATCCCGGTCCATTCCTGGCCGATGCACGTGTGAACGGTGCCGAAAAGCTTGCCCTCCGAAAAGAGTTGTAGCTGGCGCTGCTCCACACTTCGAATGAGCATTGCTTTGGCGTAGAGATTCGTTCGTCGCAGGCCTTCGATGCCTGTCTGAATGAGCTCAAGCAATATGATCCCCAGTCCGGCACTTCTCGGCAATGAATTGCAGATGCAGCTGGTCAGCACTCCTGGGGCTGCATTTGACATGCCAACCCGGAAAGAAAAACACTCGAGATGCAGAGTAAGAGCTGTAGTATCAATAAGATACTGAAACCACCCCGACCAAGCTGTCAGGCCTGGAGCAGGTTTTAGCCCATGTGGTAAAAGATTTCCCAGAATGCCGAGTCGCTTTCACTGCTTCCGAGACAGAGCATGATTGCCTTCAGAAAGGAGTCCGAAACGATAGAACGCCTCAGATTTCAGCCAAGACCAGTCAACGGTTCTCGGGGCGCAGAATCCGGCGTGTGAGGGCCTGTGAGGCAAACTCAGTGCCCGCGACGAAGCGCACGAGCGGCCCGAAAGTCCACGCTGCCGGGGCCCCCAAGAAATGCAGGCCGGCTAACGAAGACTCAAATCCGGAATCGAGGCGTGGATAGCCATCCACAACATCCAGTCGTTCCAGAACTCTTGGTGAAAGAAAACTATACAGCGCAACATTCACGCGATACCCAGTTGCTAGAACTACATGATCCACTATCCGCTCGGTCCCGTCATTCAGACGGACGTGCAGGCGATCTCCTTCCACTCGAGCGCGGATCACAGATCGGCACGTGTGAAAGGGCACGGCACGCGTAACAGGAACGTGCCTGTAAGAAAACATGGGCCGAATCGCACGTCTATCCGACCAGTTCTTAGTACGACGCGGCAAGCGGCGAAATAAACTCGGTCGCTGGATGACCAAACTAATACCTGCGGGCCCTACGTCGCCTTTACCATAAAACTTGGTCATCCATTGCCTGTTCTTAATCCAAGTCCAAACAGGGTTCGAATCCTGCGAAATAACTTCCTCGGGGTAGGCCACCAGGCGCCAGGCGCGTTCGGCCCTCGAAGCTACACTTTGCGACCGAATCAGGATCTCCACATGGGCGCCCGCTTCTTGCAAAAACGTGGCGGACTCAAGGCTGCTTTGTCCACCGCCAATTACAAGCACTTCCTTATCGCGGAACTTTTCGTATTCGTGTTGGTCCGATGAGTGCGATACCAACGATGCGGGAAGGCCCTCGAACGTTTTTGGGCGATGAGTGAAAGGTTGAATGCCTGTAGCAACCACAACACGCCGCGTGGGTAGCATTTCTCCATCTTCGAGTGTGAGCTGATATCCTTTCTGAGAGGGTTCCACACGTACTACATTTCGTCCGTCGGTCGCTACCCCTGTTTGTTCAAGGAACCAATGGCCATACTTTATGAAGTCACTTACGGGTAATGGTTCCGGCAAACCTTGATTCCCGTTTGAAGACCCGTAAGCGTCCAGGCTCAAGCGGTTTCCCGGGTCAGCAATATGGGATGCCGGTCGCCAAGAACGCAGGAGCATTCGCGCGGGCATATGGCGCTCCCAGAAAGACATGGGCTCGCCAAAGACTCGCATGTCCAACCCTTTTATTTCCTTGAGATGCGCGGCCGCCGACAAGCCAAAGGGTCCGGCGCCGATAATCACCACATCATACATTTCATCATCAATTTTATCGGCGGATGATATCACGGGAACCGGTGCGCAGCGTCGCCGCCGAAATGCCTGCGCAACACAAACCAAAAGGCAAGTATGCCTAGGCTAAAAGAATACGTCCCGAGCTGCCAGCGCAGGAGGCGAGCGGGCTAACCCGTGATGATCATTTTAAACCATCAGCAACCGATAAAGGCCGCAGAGCTTCGGCTTCAAGAACTTTGTCATGCCTTGACGTTTTCCGTTCTCGTTATCCGGCACTTATCGGATCGCTTTTCAGCCACGAATTGCCCAGTCCCGGCATCGTTCAATCGGGATTTCGTCGCGCGAAACACGTTGTAACGTAGTTTCCTGTAGTCCCATTCATCCGTACCCTCAAAACAGAGCTCGAACGCGCGGCAACCTTGGATCGCATGACTGTGCAGCGGATTGTAATAAATCAGAAACACCTCACGCGGCCACATAGAAATTGACTGCGCTACGTTCATCAACATGCGGGAAATAAGCTCTTCACTGAACGGATTGAACATGTAAATTACCAGGGGGACGTTTGGAAAGATGAACTCGGCGACATCTCCACACTGCACTTCAAGACTGTTGGCCTGCCTCTTGCCCCTGAAGGATTCACAATTTGCTCGGGCCTGCCTTGAAAGCATTGGCGAAATTTCCACTCCCAGAACGCGTTTGAACGGAAACTCTGCGGCAAGGAGCATGGTCTTTCCTTGACCGGCGCCGAAGTCGATGAATACAAATTCGCTGTACTGAATGTTCAGTCGTCGAAGTAGAGCAGGCAGGCACTTCGTGTCGCTCGGCTCGTAAAATCGGGCGTACGTGGCGCTTGGACCAGTGATATCAAGTTTAGACAATGGGATTCTATGATGCGTTGTGACGTTATGGGACCAATCCCACCACCAAGATCTCCATAACCTCAAAAGAAAGAGTAACGTGCCAACTATTGCGCCGCGCAAGCCCAACTCACCAATGATCGCGGTGATTTTAGAGAGTGAAAAAGGCCGGGGCCCTCCAATGGGCTTATCTGTGATTTTCACCATCGCTTTTGTTCTAGATCTTAGTTCCAAGCCGAATCTCGAATTTGAAAGAGGACGCGACACCAGCCAGATTGTTTCAATAAGATCAGGCTCGCTGTCCGCTTCATTCAGATTTTGCTACCGGTGAAAATCGTATCGCTTTGCCGCAGCGCCTTAAGTCGAACTGGTCTGGTAGCACGAGAACAGGTGCGCAGCCGCGGCCGAAATGTACGGGGTTGTAGAACCATACGTGTCACACCGAATCGGCTTCTACTGTTTATATGATTTAATCTCAATGAGATCCGATTTTGGGCCATCGACTCGGCGGAGCCACGCTTCCCGCCAATAAAAGAAGCAGCCACGATCGCAGCGCATCAGCAAGCCGTCGCAGTGCGCTCCGCTCAAAAGTACCGTATTTCTTAGCCGCCGAACGTTCCCCGACTCCTCCTGGAACATCGCCTCCATCCGCTTGAAAACCTTGAATCGCTGGCCAGTGAATGCACTCATGGATGGAATATACGTTAAACCGTTGAGCCGTCCTTCCTCATCCAAAGTCTTTAGGATCTCCGCCTCCGATTTGACCTCTACGTATTCTCCTGGCTGAAGGCTAAGCACTTCCTCAGGTCGGCGAGCTTTTATTGCAACATCGCCCGAACTCGCCGCAGCGAATGGCGTGGGACTCGACATCAATGACTTTGACTCTCCTGTGAGTCTGTCGGCGACAAAGCCCAGCACCTTTCCCAGCGTAGCTTTCACTCCGTAACGGCGCAAGTGCTCTCGCGTGCGGCGCGCTAGATCTACGCTTCGAGCCATCGGCTCAGAGCCACTCTCGAATGTTTTAGCCTGACAAGCTGTCTCTACTTTACTGGTCTCCGGTGTCATCGTCGGTACTCCTTTGCGCCTATTGGAGTATTCTGATAATTACAGATAGCCATAAAGCCATCCTCCCACGCGGGCGGTGATCGAAAGAGGCACACGTTGCCACGTCTGCTTGAGAGCGGACTGCAGCCAATGTGGCTTGCTACGAATGGCGCTCTGTTCAGGTTGCGGCCAGTAGTAGCGATAAAGCGGTTTAGGCAAGGATCCCCACTTTGTCTTGAATCGGATTAATTCAGCGCGATGTTCAGGAACCTCACCAAAATCAAAGAAACGATAACCATCATGACAGGCTCCGTTAATGGAGTGCCAAAGAATAATGTCATTCGCATGCGCGCTTAGATGTCGACTCGAACATCCGGTGAACGCATAGGAAACGGTCTTACCCATCATTAGGAAAATGGAGCCAGCTACAAGTGTCGCACGGCGTCCGCTAATCTGCTCAGCAAGAACCAGCCTCATTAACCCGGATTGGTTGAGTCCACGCCAGAGCGAAAGAAAGAACTTGTAAGAACGCGGTGGAACGAAATTTCGCCGCATCGTCGTCAAGTAGAGCCTGTACCAAGCCTCTAGGTCTAGCACCGTTTCAGCTGTTCGGACAGCCAAATTAAGTTTGCGGGCCTTGTTCACCCCCCACTTTAGCTTGTGCCTGGTCTTAGCATCTCTGAAATTCAGTTGATCAGGAGATTCAGACAGCGCAAGCACATATGTCGGCCTCCATTCGGTACAAACTAGCTTGTCGTGATCTCTCAGCGGCAGTAGGCTGTCCGACTTAATTTGCAGTTGGATACCTTCCGATTTGGCCCGTTCTAGTGCGGCGGCGATAAGCAATTCAGTCGCTTCAGGTATGAGCGAAATTGGTCCAACGAACGGCGTACGCGGCAAGGAAGAAACACGACGCTTTGTCTGATGGTTAAAAATATTGAAGGGCAGACCCCGAGTGTAGGCAAGCGGCATGATGCCGCAAAGCGATCCGTCGTCAGACTCGCAGCCCAACATGAAACATTGCTGGCCCGTTTCTTCCTGAAGTGCGGTTAACCACGCTGGATGATGATAAATTAGGGAACTAGAATGTACGGAAAGAAACGGTATAACCCTCTCATCATCCTGGAAATTTATAACAACGACGCGTAGCGCACTTTCTTCAATGTGATCGTCCAAACTATTCGCCAGCTGTTTGCCAGAGCTAAATGACACAGGGCCGTCTCTCCATTTTTTCATGCATGCAGGATTGAAAGTTGCAGATGATTCCTTTGGGTGGGAACTCCACCGCGGTTCGCAGAAGAGCTTCCGTAAAGTTTCTCGACGCGTTGCTGGGATTCACAAACGGACCGCTAGCCGCAGAGGTCAGCACCCTTGGCTGGGAATCTCTGCCTGACGCCTCCGGGCTAGGCGCGGCCACCGAAGCTCCACGGGCGGTCGTCATCGCGGCTAATCTCCACGCCGGAAGCTGGTTATCCACCATTGGTATGTCGTGAGCGTTAAATGGGCGCGCGTTCGTCACGCTATTGAGTGAATTCAGTCCGCTTCTCGTTCTCCATGGAAACACTCCGCCTCTCACTATTTCCCTTACGTCAGTCGACTCCGCTCTTCGGCTCCCGGGACCAAACAATTTAGGGTTTTGACCAGTTCGGGTTTCGCGTATTCGGTAAATTCTCCAGTCTGCGGCCGGATGGGGGCGATCAAAACGGAACTATGAGTGCACACTACATACCAGATCCTCGACCAGTTCCCAACCCAGCGCGGTTAAAGTAACTCTTTGTAATGGTTAGTTTACAGGCCCGTTATGAGAATAGTGTTTTTTCGTCCGCGCTTAACCAAAAAGAGGGGAAAAACCATGCCTACTAGTCCCGAAATACTTCCATCTTGCGGCGAGACGCTGGCAGAAGGCCCATGGACGCGGAGAATCACGGCGGGGAGAGGACAAGGGTTACCATCAGAAAATGCTGTAGACGCCTTGCGGCGGTAACACGCTGTACCTGACTCACAGCGCAAAGCGGCGTAACTGCAGCACGATCGATGGGCGAACAACGCGGGCATGAAGCAGCGGTACCCACCGTGTCCCGAACCGAAAGATTGTCCTTTCACGCGCGCTTCGTCGTGCTGCGGGATATGATCACCGGATTGTTCAGACCCATCATCGCGAGAGCAAGCAGAACTACCGGGCCTGACGGCTCCCCCAAAGATGTGGACTCCGAGTTCATTGTTTCATTCGCGGTCTTCGACAGGACCGCAAGCTGGTATTTTGAGGCCAACGCGATGAACCAAAGGAAGTACCCACGCGGATTGAGATTTGGCGATCCAGCTCTCCGCCGTAAGGCTAATTGTTTGCCACTTCGTGGAATAAATTCAGAACTTTAGAGGGATCTGCGGGAATCGTTTTGAGCATGAAATATTGCTATAAATCATTGTAAATAACAGCTTTATCTATAGAAGAGACGCTCTCTCAATGGTGTTTTCTTTGGTAGTGAACTTGCTCCTTCCGTATGAGGAATATAACGTCCTCCCGGCCACGTGAGGCTTGTTCACCTCTCGGAACGGACAGACGCTTTCGAGACGAATGAATTTATTAACCAACGGCGTTCTAGAATCACTCGGCGGGCCAGGTTTCGTTCCGGGCCAGTGTTCGGCCATTCGATCCGTAAATGCAGTGGCTGTCGATCTCGCTCAAACCGATATTCCTGTTTTGCTATTTGGAGCAAGCGGAACGGGCAAAGAGGTCTACGCGCGACTCATCCACAGATTATCCGGCCTAGAGGATTCTCTTCTCAAGAGACTGGATTGTAGGGCGCCGGATGCCAGTTACTTGCTAGGACAGGCTCAAGAGACTCTCGGCCCGAGTAGCATAGACGGCCGAGCGGGAACGTTATTTCTGGATAGTGTTGATGAACTGGATCTTGCCTGTCAACGTGTGCTTCTTTCCCTGCTCCCAGATGGCAAACTGAAAGGTGGGGACCGGCAACTTGGCGGTCGCATAATTTCCTCAACCTCATGCAACCTGGAAAAACAGATTGAAGTAGGGCATTTCCGCCTGGAGCTCTATTTCCGGATCAACGGTGTGTGTCTGCGTCTGCCGCCCTTAAAGGAGCGGAAAGAGGACATCCGGACCCTGCTTGAATTCTTTCTCCTCAAACACGCTGGAGAGCAGAGGCGAAAAACACTTCCCCTAAAGAATGATGTCATGGATGTTCTGACTTCCTACAGTTGGCCGGGAAACATACGCGAGCTTGAGAATGTAGCGAAAAAGATTGTCGCACTCGGGGACACTGAGCTAGCCCTTAGGGATATTCGGAATGCTCCGTTGAACCCTCCAACAGCAAGGCAGGAAAATCACAATTCGTTGAAGGTTGCGGCACGTGCCGCTTCACGGCGGACGGAAAAAGAGCTCATTCTACAGGCACTCGAGCGCACTCACTGGAATCGAAAACGCGCCGCTCAAGAGTTGCAGATCAGCTATAAGGCCCTGTTGTATAAGATTAAGCAAATTGGTGTCCGGGTATCCGGATCTGAGGAGTAGTGGGGGATGCAATGAATTTTTCGACCGGCCTGGTCATGGCAGCTTGGCTGGCTCTTGCTTTCGGGCAGGCACAAGAAGTACAAAAACCGGCGTCAAAGGAAACGGTAGCTCAGAAAATGGAGGCAAGTGCGCGGTCTGCGACGGCGTCACTAGGAACGCCGAATGATGCAGAGTACAAGATTGGTCCGCAAGACGTTCTACGCATCGATGTTTGGAAAGAGGCAGAGGTTTCACGAGCCGTTCCTGTCCGACCGGATGGAAAAATTTCTTTGCCTTTGTTGAACGATTTGCAGGCCGCTGGTCTGACGCCAGTACAACTTTCCAGCGTTATTGCTGATGGCCTAAAAAAATACATCAACGATCCACAGGTTACCGTGAGCGTATCGGAAATTAACAGTCGGCGGATCTATGTGTCGGGAGAAGTCACGCGCGCTGGCGCCTTTCCGCTGCTGCCTAACATGACGGATTTGCAGGCGCTATCGAGCTCCGGAGGATTTACTCAATTCGCCAGGCTAAAGAACATCTATGTCCTGCGTGTCGAAGGCGGGAAGCAAGTCAAGCATCCTTTTAATTATAAGGACGTCGTGTCCGGCAAGAGGCCAGAGCAGAACATTCTGCTGCAACCAGGCGATGTAATAGTGGTGCCCTAAAGGACTGGATTGTCATGAGACACTCCCCCAGGGTTTTGGCAGCATCAAGTATTGCAGTGGTCTTGCTGGTCGGAAGTATTCGGATGATGGCGCAGGAGGATACTTCGAAGCCCAAGCCTGCAGCTCGCGCGTACCTACCCCTCATCGAGGGTTCCGACAATCAAGATGCGATCAGCGATCAGAGATCAGCAACCAACTTGAATCCAGACGAGCATCCCCTTACCGGGGTGCAAATTCCCACGATTGGGTTGCCGGAAATGCGGCACAGTTATTGGGTGCCCGGTTTCCAGTACGGCAACTTCGTGCGGTCTAGCGCCATCAATCAGCCCACGGTTTCCAGCTGGAATACGACGAGTTATGTTTTGGGGAATCTTAGTCTTCTAGAAGCTTGGAATCATTCGCAGCTCTCTGTCAACTATTCGGGCGGTGGCAGCTTTTCCAGCGATAAGTCGCAGGGGAACGATAAGCTTCAGCAACTTGGACTCGTCCAAGCCTTCGGTTGGCGGAGATGGCGGTTATCCTTTATTGACCAATTCAGTTACCTTCCCCAAAGCCAGTTCGGCTTCGCGGCTGCGACTACTCTCGATACTCCTGGTGTGGGAGGGACTCTGGGGCCTTCTTTGCCAGGTCTACAAACGAACTATCAGCCCAACCAAAGCATTTTCACGTCCATAGAGCCGCGGTATAGCAACTCCATCACCACCGAAGTCGTCTATGCCCTGAGTCCGCGCTTGGCAGTGACGGTTTCGGGATCATACGGCATCTTGCGTTTTGTCCAGGCAGGAAGTATTGACACTAACGATTCGATCTTCAGCACAGGATACAACTACGCGCTGTCGCAAAAAGACACGATCGGCGTATTGTACCGGTTCATCGCTTATCGTTACATCGGAAATCCACAAGCAATCAATGATCACGCAGCACAGCTTGCTTACGGACGTAAGATCACTGGCACACTTGCCTTCCAGCTCTTCGGGGGGCCCGAGGTAACGACTTTCCGGGTGCCATTTGGTAGTTCAACCGACAGGATTTCGGGGGCGGGTGGCGCTAATCTAACATTCGCGCTACCCCGAGGCACCCTATCTCTGGAGTACAATCATGGCGTCAGTGGTGGCAGCGGCCAATTTACGGGCTCAAGTACAGATCTGCTACAAAGCGCGATAAATCATCAACTTTCTCGTATCTGGCAAGGCAATCTTACTTTCGGCTTTGCACGGGACGCGAGCTTAGGGATTTCTAATCCGTCTCAAAATTCGCAAACCTATGACTCGTGGTTCGTAGGTGGTGGGTTGAGCCGACCGCTAGGCCGGACTGCAAACGTTAATTTCGCGTATACGGCCTATCTCCAGAATTCAAGTCTCCCGGTTTGTGTCGCGGGAACCTGTGAAACCAGTTTCATACAGCATCAAATTTCACTGAGCTTTCAATGGCATACGCGACCGCTTGTGCTGCGGTAGACTGAGATTGTAAAAAGTCCGCTTTGTGCGAGATGATTTTTGCGCCCCTGGACGCGATTGTTTGGTAAGTCCAGGTTATACCGATTGATCGCGGCGCTGTTAGCGAGAGTCCTGAGATTATGTATAAGAGCTTTTTCGGACTGAAAGAGAATCCGTTCAACGTCAATCCAGATCCGCGCTACCTCTTTCATACTAAAGAGATCGAAGAAGCGCTAAGCGCGTTGATGTATGGCGTCCAGAATCGCAAAGGCTTCATCACCCTCACCGGTGAGGTTGGCACGGGAAAGACCACACTCATAAACCGCCTTGTCGACTGGTTACATCAACGGCGGGTAAGAACTGCGTTCCTCTTTAATTCCCGGATGAATACGAATCAATTGTTCGATTTCATTCTGGCGGATTTCGGTATTACCTGCGAGTCGTCGACGAAGAGCCAGCAGCTCACGCGGCTCAATCAATGGCTTCTTGAGCGTTACCGTGCCGGTGAAACCACCGTGCTCATTGTGGACGAAGCGCAGAATCTGACTTACGCCGTGCTCGAAGAAATTCGGCTGTTGACCAACCTCGAGACATCCACGGAGAAACTGCTGCAGATCGTGCTGTCTGGGCAGCAAGAGTTGGAAGACAAGCTGAAGCTGCCACAACTGCGACAACTCCGCCAGCGCATCATGCTGCGCTGTAAGACGGTCCCTCTGACCAAAGAGCAGACCCATGACTACATCGCCGAACGGCTGAGAATCGCGGGAGCCAGCGGTGAACTGATTTTCAGTCCGAAAACCGTTGAAACGATCCATGTATATTCAATGGGCATTCCGCGTGTGGTGAATCTGCTCTGTGAACACGCGCTCATCAATGCTTACGTCGAACAGCAACGGCCGATCTCACCGAAAATCGTCGAGGACGTCGCACATGAATTTCAGCTCGACGAAGTCGAACCGACTGCGCCGGCAGGAAGTACAAGCATCGGCGCGGATGTCTATAATTCAGAAGCGTTCATTCAGAATCTCGGAGAGGCACTTTCGCGATTCCGGATGAATCCTTCGGTCACGACACCAACACGTGAAAGAAAGTAAAAGCTCGAGGTTCCAACAAAGCGCTGCCAGGCACGTCTAGGCGTGTAGCTTCCTCGTTTGACGTTCTTGGCTATTTCCAATCGCTTCGCAGGCCTTCGCCTTTGGTGACAACTACTACAAAGCGTGATCAGGTTCTCAGGAGCGTCATGACCAAGCTTACTTCGAGATTTCAGGTGATGAGCGTGAAGGTCGTTTGAAGAACCGCAGTTTTGGCACTTCCATCCATCGCGGTTCAAAACCTGTTTTCGGAGTGAATCGTACTCTGCTGGATTCAATCTTAGCCGCGGTTGCTTCTGGCGGAATTGCATCGCGAGCTCGGGCGTATGATCTCGAACTTGTTCTTCAGTCTTGCACGACCAATTAGGTTTGATCCGCTCCTATGCTCGCGCCCGCCAGGAAATCGGCGCAGATCACCTCGAGACAGTAACCCCTAGACTTATCGAGTTCCCGAATTGCCACATCCAACGCGGTAAGCGACAATTGCGGGAGAGGTTTGTCCGATGCGAACGGAAGAAGTTGCCGACGGGTCTCGGCTTTCAGCCGCCACACGATACGAATCGCTCGTCGGCGTATCGAATGCGATCGGAACGCATCGAGATCCAAAGGATCTTTTTAGCGCGCTGGTGAGGGAGTTGCACCGGGTCGTCCGGTTTGATTATATCGGTGTGTCCATTCGTGACGAGAAGTCGAATACGTTTCACCGGCATTTCGTTGACGCGGAGACACAAGCAGCTATCCCTCCAGATCCGGAACTGGCCATGGAGGAATCCGATGCCTGGTGGGTCTATCAGAAGCAAGAGCCTTTGGTTACTTCGCTCGAAATCCACGACGCTCGGTTTTCCAAACTCCAAGAGATTTTGAAGAAGTACGGAGTCCACTTTTTGTGCACGCTCCCTTTAACGACAGCCCACAGCAAAGTCGGAACGCTCACCTTTGGCAATAAGGCCCCGGATGTCTATACCACTGACGAAGTTCACTTTCTTTCGGTGGTGGCTGAGCAGATTGCCCTCGCATTCGACAATGCGTTGCATTTTGATGCATCGCAAGCCTCACAGCAGCAGTTGCTGAAGAAGAACGAGCGTCTTGGACTTCTCCTTGAATTGACCAATCATGTGGTTTCCAATCTCGAGTTCCGAGACCTTCTCCGAGCGGTAGTGGCGAGCACGCGCCGGGTCATGGGCTGCGATGGCGTCGGCATCACTCTTCCCGACACCGACAAAACACACTTGCGGATCTACGCCTTGGATTTCGCCTTCAGCGACGAATCCGTCCACGAGGAGAGCCTTGTCCCTATCGATGAAGATGTCTCGGGAGCGGTCTATCGCACCGGCAAACCCTGGTACGGCAGCGTCCAGGAGGCGAGGCGATTGGGAATGAAGGACACCTCGCAAGCCGAAGTTGGAACGGTCTGCATCCTTCCCCTTGTTAGCCGAGGTCGCGTGCTGGGAATATTCGGTGTGGTCAAATATCAGGACAATGCGTTCACTGGCGACGATATCGAGTTTCTGACCCAAATCGCAAATCAGGTTGCCATTGCCGTGGAGAATGCGCTTGCCTTTGGGGAGATTCGAGAGCTGAAAGACAAGCTCGCGCAGGAAAAGCTCTATCTCGAAGATGAAATCCGCAGTGAAATGAATTTCGCACAAATCGTCGGAAAAAGTGCTTCCTTGCGGCGTGTGCTGAAGCAAGTGGAAACGGTCTCTCCGACAGACTCGACTGTGCTCATTTACGGAGACACAGGTACAGGAAAGGAACTGATTGCGCGTGCCATTCATGATTTGAGCCCGCGGCGGTCGAAGCCCTTCGTGAAGCTCAACTGCGCGGCCATTCCGACCGGCTTGCTGGAAAGCGAGCTGTTTGGACACGAGAAAGGCGCATTCACAGGAGCGATCGCGCAACGGATTGGCCGTTTCGAAGTGGCCAATGGCGGTACCATTTTTCTGGACGAGATAGGAGAGATTCCTCTCGAATTACAGACTAAGCTGCTTCGCGTGTTGCAAGAGCGGGAGTTTGAGCGGCTAGGAAGCTCGCGTACGCTCCGAACAGATGCGCGTTTGATTGCCGCGACGAACCGCGATCTCGAAGCGATGGTGGCCGAGCAGAAGTTCCGATCAGATCTCTTTTTTCGCGTGAATGTCTTTCCAGTCCACGTTCCGCCCTTGCGCGAACGCCAGGGGGATATTCCGCTCCTGGTGCGGCACTTCACGCAGCAGTTTTCCCGGCACATGAACAGGATGATTGAGACGATTCCATCGGCGGCAATGGATGCCCTGAGCCGATATCATTGGCCGGGGAACATACGAGAACTTCAGAATGTGATCGAGCGCGCCGTAATTATTTCGACAGGTCCCACCCTTAGCGTCGATGTGGCTGATCTAAAATTTCCCAAGGCTGGCCCTCCGGTGGAAAAACCCGCTTCTTCGAAATCGACAAATGGCGCACTGCACAACGTTTTGGAGGAAACGGAACGTCAACAGATTCTTAAAGCTCTTAAGCAGTGCAATTGGGTTGTGGCGGGTCCCAACGGGGCAGCGGCACACCTTGGAATGAAGCGGTCCACCCTCCAGTTGAGAATGCATAAGCTCGGAATTGCGCGTGGTTCGGCGTAGTCGCACACCCATTTTCGTCACACCTCTGCTGAAATGTTCCCGCCCCAACCACAGTTCTTTTTGAGTGCCAGGGAACTGGCAGCCTACCATATGGCTGGCACTGGCACGCTGGCAGCTTGATCGAGAGAACGGTCTTTCGGCTCGCCATCCCAATACAAATCAATAAGTTCCGCAACCTTGGAAACCCTCCGCACTTTGGCCCCCGTGATGCATTTTCCCTGAGCGCGAGGCGTTCGCCATGAGTGGAATGCAAAGCCTGAACGGAGCATCGGATTCTCAATCGCTGTTCTCACAAAAACAATCTCGCTCTTCCATCCTGGAAATCGACTCCTGGATGCCCAGCAAGATCCAAGCCATTTCACCACTGGTAGACCGCTTGATGCCGTTGATTGAAGGATCGCAATGTGTTCCGGGAGCAGAACCCAACGTCGAACTGGCGCTCTGGGAAGCGCTGGAAAATGCCGTCGTGCACGGCAATCAGGAAGATCCAGAAACGAAGGTACACATCCGCTGCCGCTGCGGACCCGGCAAGGAAATATCCATCGTCGTGACGGACCAGGGAAAAGGATTCGACTTCGAAAAAACAATGGGTAACGGCCTCACATCGGACCCCGCTGCCGAACATGGGCGCGGTATCCCGTTGATGAAAGCGTATATGGACGATGTGCATTTTGAGCAAGGCGGGTCGGAGGTCCATATGCGCAAACGTTCGCGAACCACGTCCCGTTCGTGAAGGTCACGGCTTGAGGAACAGCTCGAAATTGAGGCGGCAAACCAGCTGGTGGTCGAAGGAACACCGTCACTGGGCGAAGCGAGAGTCATGGGAATGCTACGAATCACGATCGCCGAGACACTCACCGAACAAAGGTGGACGCTTGAAGGCCGACTCGTTCATCCGTGGGTTTCGGAACTGAAGTCCACCTGGACGAAAACAGAAACTGCTCGCCGGGAACGCAAGTGCGTGGTGGATCTCACAGACGTGACCTTCATCGACAAGAGCGGGGAGAAGGCGCTCGCCGAGTTGTCCAAAGAAGGCGCGGAACTCATAGCGACCGGTTGTTACACCCGGCACGTCGTGCACAACATCGAGAGGAAAAAGTCGAATCGTCAGTTGTGAGGAAAGGAGTAGGTCATGAATAGAGAAGGACTGAACTGGTTATTACAAACGATTAAAGATGCCGAGGCTGTGGAACGTTTCGTGTTGGCCCAGTACGAGCGCGGGCGAATTTCCTTTCAGATGATGACCGATGTGAGTGAACGCACGACGAGAAGGAGGAGTAGCTATGGCCAGCAAGCAGTTACGTCGTCTCCGCTGCCTGAGTCTGCCCCCTTCAGCGCTGAAAAGAGCGCCTATGGCCACTCCTACCTGAGCGAGCGAATGTTCGGTGGCGTCACACGGACGGTCCTCCGCGAGGCGGGCCTCCCGGTGCTGATGTCCCGATGAGCGTTGGTCCCAGGGTCCTCGGCCAAAGCCGACGCGACGGACGCCAGCAATTCCTCGAACGCCCGAGACGCAAAAAGAGAGGGAGAAGGAGCACTGCAATGCCATCCAAAGTCGTAGGCGAGATTGACAAATCAGGACTGGGGAATCTTTCCCTCGTTGATCCGGCCTCGGACGACGCGGCCCTTGTCGTTGCCGCCAAAAGCGGGGATGGCCACGCGTTTGAAATCCTGGTCGGGCGACACGAGCAAAGGATTTTCTTCGTTGCGCGGCGCATTACCCGCACGCGAGAAGACGCCGAGGATGTCGTGCAGCAAAGCTTTCAAAAAGCGTTCACTCATCTGCACAATTTCGAAGGGAGATCTGCCTTTTCCACCTGGCTGACGCGTATTGCCATCACCGAGGCCCTTATGTTCCTGCGGAGAAGTCGTGGGTTACGCGAAGTGTTGATCGGCGATTTAAGCGGGAATGAGGAAACCACAACCGGGCTGGAGGTCCCTGACTCAAGTCCGGATCCCGAAGCGATCTATTCACAGCGAGAGTGGGCGGAAATGCTGTCCTTGGCTATGAATGAGTTGCCGCCTGGAATACGGAAGGCAATCCAGTTGCGCGAGCTCGACGAGCGATCATCGGAAGAGACCGCCCGAATGATGGGAATCTCTATTCCCGCGTTGAAGGGCCGGATGTTTCATGGACGAAAGAAATTGCGCGAGAGATTGAAGCACTTTGTCGAACCAGCTTGGAGGTCCGCGAGGAAAACTTCACGAATGATCGGCGATACGACGCATATCTCGCAAGATCAGGTCGCCTGCAATGCATGTGGTTAGAGCAGGGATGGCGGGAGGCCCTTATGGTGACGTTTCTGTTTGTCGCTGTATTGGCGATTTTGGTTTTTCTGTGTTTCACCGGCCCGGACGGTGTTACTGGCCCGAGCCATCGTCACTGAATCGAGTCCGCGACAGCAGCATTCCGTCGGCACATCGGTTTGTCGAGTAAAGCCCTGTTGATCGAATTGGTTTTGTCGTTGCGAAGGAAATCCAGCACAGGGAGAAAGAGAAAGATGATTCGGAAAATTGTAGTGGCAACGGTTCTTGCAGTCCTGGCGAGCGCCTCGGAAGCGATGGCCCAGGAAGGACGCTGGCAGGAAATTGGCATCCAGGGGAGTGGTTTCTTTACGAAGGATTCGAGCGGAAATGGGATCAACCAACACGCAACAGATGCGGGCGGTTTCCTCCTAAGCTATCGCTATCACTTCAATCGGTGGCTGGCGGCCGACGCGAGCTACGGCTACGCCCGGAACACGCAACAGAATTTTACTTCCTCCGGCCTCTCCAGTGTCCAATCTAATGTGCACCAGGCCACGGGTGCGCTCGTGGTGACGCCGCCACGCCGCATTTTCGGAATCAATCCCTACGTCCTCGCGGGGGCCGGTGCACTGGTGTTTGATCCCACAGGCAACGCGGGCGGATTCATTTCTGGTGCGCAGAGTCAGGCCAGGGCGGCGTTCGTGTACGGAGGCGGCGCCGACTACGAACTCAGCAAGCATTTCATGCTTCGCGCCGAATACCGCGGCTTCGTCTATGAACGGCCAGACTTTGATCTGGCCACATTACACTCCGGCACGACAACCCACACCGCCCAGCCCTCCGCCGGTATCGTCTTTCGGTTTTGAGCGAGCGAATACCGTGATTGTGGCGCGGAAGTGGCAGGTCCACTGAGATCGAGAGCAATTCAACTACGAAAGGAAAGGACTCGGGTATGACATTGAAAGCCAAGAGAAATGAGATTCTGGAGCTTCAAGCAAGCCCCATTCAGCCTCACGTAGAAGATACTTCCGCAAACCACGTACCAAATCACGACGAGATCAGGCGCCGCGCTTACGAAATCCATCTAGAGCGCGGCGGCCTTCCCGGCCAGGAGCTGGATGATTGGCTCCAGGCCGAAAGCGAATTCGAAAGTGCGGCGCTGTTTATGCGAGCCGCGACAGGAGAAAAGCACAGACCGTGACATTTCACACTCAAGTAAGCAATGTTTTAGCGGCTAGCGGAGCCAGTCAAAGGACCCTGCAGCCATCTCTTAGACCCAGAAAGGCCAGTTTGCCAAGGGTCATCCTGATGGCAGCCCTGGGCATGTTTGTCTCAGGGTGCAACCGGGGCCAGGCAACAACAGCGATGCCAGCACCAGAGGTCGAAGTGGCTACGGTAGAACAACGCGATGTCCCGGTGTACAGCGAATGGGTAGCGACGTTGGATGGATACGTGAACGCGCAGATCCGACCCCAGGTCTCAGGCTACATAATCAAGCAAAACTACACAGAAGGTTCGCTCGTTCGCAAAGGCCAGGTACTGTTCGAAATAGATCCGAGGCCCTTCACGGCAGCTCTCGACCGCGCAAAGGGCGATCTGGCGCAGGCGCAAGCACAACTTGGCAAAAGCACTCTTGATGTAGAGCGCGACACACCTCTTGCTGAAGCCAGGGCTATCGCCAAGAGCCAGTTAGACAACGAGGTTCAGGCCAAACTAGGTGCACAGGCGGCCGTCGAATCAGCCAAAGCGGCGGTGGAGCAGGCGGAACTCAACCTGGAGTGGACCAGAGTCACCTCGTTGGTGGATGGAATTGCCGGGATTGCACAAGTCCAGATCGGCAACCTCGTTGGACCCATCTCGGTCTTGACTTCCGTTTCGCAAGTCGAACCCATCAAAGCTTTTTTCCCGATCAGCGAACGGGAATACGTCCTTGTACAAAAGGAGAGCAATGCCACTTCCAGCAAGCACACTATCCGTTTTTTTGGAAACTCGCCTGAACTGATCCTAACAGACGGCAGTGTCTACCCTCAAAAAGGCAAGATCCTGCTGGCCGACCGACAAGTGGATCCAAACACGGGCACGATTCGCATTGTTGCTGCCTTTCCCAATGCCGGCAACATTCTGCGTCCCGGCCAGTATGGACGTGTGCGGGTCGAGACCAGCATAAAAAAGGATGCTCTGCTGCTGCCGCAAAGCGCTATTGCGCAATCGCAGGGAGGCTATCAAGTGGGGGTCATCGGCGGCGATCATAAAGTTAGCATGCGCGCCGTGAAGCCCGGCGAGACGGTCGGGACGATGTGGGTTATTGACGAGGGTCTCAAGCCGGGCGAGCAAGTTGTAGTCGAAGGACTGCAGAAGCTCAAGGAAGGAACCCTCGTTACTCCCAAGCCGGCAAAAGTTTCCGCGGAGGGGCACTGAACTATGTCAAAGTTCTTCATCAACCGTCCGATCGTGGCGATGGTGATCGCCATCCTAATGGTGATTGTGGGTGGAGTCACCATCGCGACCCTGCCCGTGGCGCAGTTTCCTAACATTGTCCCACCCGAGATTCGATTGCAGGCCACGTTCGTGGGCGCGGACGCAAAGACCCTCGAGCAAGCCGTGGCCACGCCGATCGAGCAACAGGTCAACGGCGTGGACAACATGGATTACATGTATTCCCTAAACGCCACGGGCAATTCGCAGCTCACTCTAAGCGCCAATTTTGATCTCAAAACGGACCCCAACATAGACCTGATTCTCCTGCAATCACGTGAGCAACTGGCCGCCTCTCAGCTTCCCCCCGAAGTTAACAACTATGGGGTCACCATCAAAAAGTCAGCGTCCGCGCCGCTCATGCTGGTCTCCTTATCGTCGCCGCACGGCACTCACGACGAAAAGTTCCTCGCCAACTATGCGACCATCAACCTTAACGATCCCATCGCGCGCTTGTACGGCGTCGGCCAGACGACGGTTTTTGGCGCGGGGGACTATGCCATGCGGCTGTGGGTAAAGCCTGACCAATTGGCGAAACTGAACATCACTGTCACGGAAATCGTCAACGCTATCCACGCCCAGAACAAGGTCAATCCGGCGGGTCAACTTGGCGGTGAACCAGCCCTCGCGAACCAACAATTCACGTATTCCGTTCTCGCGCAAGGTCGTCTGACCTCGCCGGAACAATTTGAAAACGTCGTCGTCCGTGAAGCCCCGGATGGCGGAATCGTCCGAGTGAAAGACGTCGCGCGAGTCGAACTGGGGGAGAAGGATTACAGCATTGTCAGCCGCTTGAATGGCCAGCCCGCTGCAATCATCGCCGTTTACCAACTGCCCGGCTCCAACGCAGTCCAAACAGCCGCAGGTGTCCGGAAACTGATGGCCGAGATGAAACAGCGCTTCCCGCAGGACATGGATTACGCCATATCGCTGGACCAGACCAGCGCCGTGACGGAAGGCATGAAGGAGATCATTGTCACCCTCTTGATCGCCATCGCGCTGGTGCTCCTTGTGGTCTACCTCTTCCTGCAAGACTGGCGCGCTACCTTAATCCCGATGCTGGCCGTGCCTGTCTCGCTGGTGGGCACGTTCATCCTCTTCCCGCTGTTCGGCTTCTCCATAAATACGCTTTCGATGTTCGGAATGGTGCTAGCCATCGGTCTGGTGGTGGATGATGCCATTGTCGTAGTTGAGGGCGTACAACGCCACATCGAGGAGGGGTTGGCTCCCAAGGATGCGGCTCGAAGAGCCATGGAAGAGCTTTCCGGGCCGGTCATCGGTATCGCCCTGGTTCTCTCGGCTGTGTTCGTGCCGACAGTCTTTATCCCGGGCATCACCGGACGTCTCTACCAGCAATTTGCCTTGACCATCGCGATCTCCGTGGTCCTCTCGGCTTTTAACGCCCTCACGCTGAGCCCGGCGCTTGCCGCGCTCCTGCTCCGGCCAAAGAAGGAAAGCCGCGGGCCGCTCGCCAAATTCTTCGCGTGGTTCAATCATACGTTCGGAAGCGGCACGGAAATCTATCTGCGGCTGTCCGGTGCGATGATCCGGAAAAGCGTCTTGGCTTTGGTGCTGCTTGCGGCCTGCGGGCTTGCCGGACTTTTCTTTAGCAGCCGGTTGCCATCCAGCTTCCTGCCCGATGAAGACCAGGGCTACGTCTTCATCAGCATGCAGCTTCCGAATGCAGCTTCGCAGAGTAGGACGGCAGCAGCATCGAGAGACGTTGAGAAAATCCTCAGCGCTACGCCTGCGGTTCAGTATGACACCAGCATCGTTGGTTTCAACCTGCTAAGCAATGTCCGCACCAGTTACAACGCTTTCTATTTCGTCACGCTGAAGCCCTGGAGCGACCGTAAAACCAGGGCGGAACAGTATCAGGAAATGAAGGCGCGCCTGAACCAGCAGCTCAGCAAGCTTCCGCAAGGGACCGTTTTCAGCTTCTCGCCGCCGGCAATTCCTGGCGTCGGCACCTCCGGCGGATTTCAGTTCGTGCTGGAAGACCGTGCCGGACGCGACGTTCAGTTTCTGGCGACCAACTTGACTAAATTCCTGGCCGCCGCTCGCAAGCGACCAGAAATTGGCACGATCAGCTCGACGTTTTTACCGAGCGTGCCGCAACAATTTGTGCAAGTGGATCAGGAAAAGGTCCTGAAGCAAGGTGTGGCTATCGACGATGTTTACCAGACCATTCAGGCTTTCATGGGCGGGCTGTTTATCAACTACTTCAACGATTTCGGCCGTACCTGGCAGGTGTACGTGGAAGCGGAAGCTCCTTACCGCTCCGATCTGGCGAAGCTAGGGCAATTCTATGTGCGCAACAACAGAGGAGATATGGTGCCGCTTACCGCGCTGACGAACTTCGAGTCGTACGACGGCCCCGAGTTTACGATGCGCTACAACGAGTACAGGTCAGCGCAGATCAATGGCAGCGCCGCGCCTGGATATAGTTCCGATCAGGCCACCGCTGCCCTGGAAGAGGTCTTCAAGCAAACCATGCCAAGTGAAATGGGCTTTGATTACATGGGAATGTCCTATCAAGAGCAGAAGGCACGGCAAGGGCTCCCGGCTTCGGTGATCTTCGGCTTCTCGCTATTGTTCGTGTTCCTGATTCTGGCGGCACTGTACGAAAGCTGGTCGCTGCCGTTTAGCGTGCTGCTAAGCACGCCGGTCGCGGTATTCGGCGCCTTCGGAGTGTTGTGGCTGCGCCGAACCGTGCTCAGCGCTTTCTATCCGGCTTATATGGTGCAGATCGAAAACGATGTCTACTCGCAAATCGGGTTGGTGATGCTTATCGGTCTGGCCGCAAAGAACGCGATTCTTATCGTTGAGTTCGCCAAGGAGGAATACGAAAAGGGAAAGCCTCTCGTTGATGCTGCACTCGAAGGGGCAAGACTTCGCCTGCG
>WNEZ01002464.1_pt1 | contig 22283 bp, 21 predicted proteins | sample 5400521 | NCBI WGS metagenome assembly WNEZ01 (sample SAMN13153339, study PRJNA577476) | soil metagenome | isolation source: 120 cm saprolite under Douglas fir tree site 2 hole 1 replicate 1 | place: USA:California | collected 2015-04-18 | reverse complement strand
CTTCCTGAGCGATGGCGCAGGCCTTGCCGAGGCCCACAATGCTCGGCACGTTCAACGTGCCGGAGCGCATGCCACGCTCGTGGCCGCCGCCATCGACCATCGCGGCAAGCTGCACTCGCGGATTCTTGCGGCGCACATACAAGGCGCCAACTCCCTTGGGGCCGTACATCTTGTGCCCGGAGATGGAAGCCAGGTCGATGTTCTGCTTGATCACGTCCACCGGAACCTTGCCGATCGCCTGGGTCGCATCGGTATGGAAGATCACGCCGCGCTCATGACAGAGCTTGCCGATTTCAGCCACAGGCTGCAGCACGCCGATCTCATTATTCGCATACATGATCGTCACCAGGATGGTTTTGTCGTCCATGGCACGCTTCAGATCGTCCAGGTCGACGAGGCCATCCTTCTGCACCGGCAGGTAGGTGACACGGTAGCCGTATTTCTCCAGGCGCTTGCAGGTATCGAGCACGGCTTTGTGCTCGGTGACCGCGGTGATGATGTGATTGCCTTTCTCGCGGTACATCTCCGCAACGCCCTTGATGGCAAGGTTGTCGCTCTCGGTGGCGCCAGAGGTGAAGATGATTTCTTTTGTGGTCGCCCCGACCAGCTTGGCGATGCGCTCGCGCGCGGTCTCGACGCCTTCTTCAGCGGCCCATCCGAATGAGTGGTTGCGGCTGGCGGCGTTACCAAACTTCTCCATGAAGTAAGGCAGCATTTCTTCCAACACCCGCGGATCCATGGAGGTGGTGGCGTGGTTGTCCATGTAGATGGGCAGCTTCACGCCCTTGGGCGCAGCGTGTTGCGCGTTTTCTAGGGCCTGGGGGATCTTTACATCCGTGCTCATTAGATTGCCTCTCCTGTCCGTAATTTCCTAACTCAATCTTTGCCCTTACGTAATCGTCACCAGTTCGCCGGGCTTCGCGACCTCAGCGGTGGACTCTTCTGGCTCTTCCCGCATATGTGAGATCTTGATGCGCTTGAGCACCGCCTCGATGCTGTCATTTACCTTGCGCAGCGGCTCGCGTATGTTGCAGCGGTCGGTCTGGTCGCACTCGCCGCGAACCGTCACACAGGAAGTAATGAACAGCGGTCCATCAATCGCGCGAATCACCTCGAAGGCCGAAATCGTGTGCGCCGCGCGTCCCAGCGTGTAACCGCCCTTGATGCCGTGCTGCGAATGCAGCAGTCCAGCTTTCGCCAGCCGCTGCAAAATCTTCGCGAGCGCCTCGGGTGGAATGCCGAATGCGTCCGCTACGTCCTTGGCGCTGTGAGCTCCCTGGTCGGCGTTTTCGGCCAGATGCTTCATGGCCATCAACGCATAATCGGCTTTCTTGGTGAGCTTCAGCATCCTGGATCCAGCCTTGAACAACAACAACAACAAAGACCAGCCTTAAAGAGCCGGACAGAAATCCGACGAAAATAGCCGGATAGAACTACGACCTTTTTTGTCGTAATTCATTCTACGTTACTTCCTCAACCCGCCGCAAGCCCTTGCAGGCAACGGCCAGAATGAGAAGCTGAATGGTAACTACTGCGGATTGAATAGGTTAGAAACTACCCGCCGGGCCAGCCAAATCGAACGGTAAGGGTCCAAGCAGCGCGAACGAGCTGCCTTAAGAAATTCACTGCGGTTTAACGAGCAGGTACTTGACAACAGACGCTGGCGGTCTAAAATACCGTGAAATTCCGGTGAAATTCGCGCCTCGCGCTGCTGCTGAGGATCACCTTCCGGATTTATGACCTCCAAGTCGCCGTCTCCTCCTGCCAGCGTACAGAAGCAACCACCTTGCAAGCATCCACGTGTACAAATCGTAAGCCGCGACGAAGATTGCGAATTCGTCGAGTGTAAGGAGTGCGGCGAGATCTTCGAGTCCAGCGAATTCAAGGACATGAACATCGAAGAGAGCACGCAGAACCCCGAACCGTAAGCCTTCGGCCCGCGCGAGAGCCGTGACAAAGGTAATCGTCGCGCTTGCTTTCAGCTTGTTGGGGTGGAAAGCGCCCTGTTAGTGTGCGACCTGGGGCGGCATGTGCGCGGCCCATTTTGCATATGTGTCCGGTAGCCTTGGTTGTCGATGACTCGATGCTGATTCGTTACACGGTCTGCCGCTTCCTCGAGGAGCGCGGCTTTACTGTGGAGTCCGCCACCAATGGCGTGGAAGCCGTGCAGATCCTCACCCACTTGCTGCCGGACCTGGTTGTTACCGACATGAGCATGCCCAAGATGTCGGGCTCCGAGCTGATCACGGTTTTGAAGAGCAAACCGGAGACGGCGAAGATTTCCATCATCATTGTGGCGAGCCGCGCCAGCGGCTTTGACGAATCCGAGAAGCGCGCCAATTTCGCCATCTACAAAGATATTGATATCGAAGCGCAGTTGGAGAAAGCGCTGGAGAGCTTGCCTTGCACGGGGGATCGCGGGCAAGCGGCAGGACGGTAAGCTCCAGTGCGGCACCTCATCATCATTTGTTCTGGGATTGAGCCAGCATTGCCGCGAGCACGGCGGCGCTACGGAATCAACCTAACGTAGAGCTAGGCCGGCTTCCGCGGAGAAATCCATCGCGGCCCAATCTTTCGCCAGAAACTTCGGATAGGCAGCGGCGGCAATCATCGCGGCGTTGTCAGTCGACAGTGGACGCGAGGGGAAATAGACCGGGACGCCTTCTTTCGCGCCATCGCGCTCAAAGGTTTGCCGCAATTCGTTGTTGGCGGCAACTCCCCCGGTGACGAAGAGCGTCGCCACGTCGTAGCTTCGAACTGCGGCCAGAGTTTTGCCCACTAGATCTTCAACTATCGCCCGCTGGAAGGATGCAATCAGGTCGAGCGTGAGCTGGTCGCAGTTGGCGAGGTAGTCCTCGATCGCTGGCTTCGTGACGGACGCCAGAGTCTTGCTCCGGCTTTCGATCGAGGGCTTCATATTGTGGGTTTCTATATAGCGGAGCACCGCCGTCTTGATCCCGCTATAGGAAAAATCAAAACGCGGACGGTCGTTGTCGCTGCCTTCTTCGCGGCGGGGTACTCGTTCCCGCCGGTCGCGATGCTTGATCTGCGCTGGAGGAAACTTCACGGCTCGCGGATCCCCATGCGGCGCCAGGCGATCGATGACAGGTCCTCCCGGGTAGCCGAGGCCCAGCAACTTCGCAACCTTGTCGAACGCTTCGCCGGCAGCATCGTCCCGGGTGTGGCCGATGTTCTCGTACGTCCAGCCTTCGTCTTTTTGCTGTGCGAGATACAGATGCGTATGTCCGCCGGAGACCACCAGAGCCAACACTGGAAAGACCAGTTCGTTGTTTCCCTTTTGGCGCTCCTCGAGCAGCACCGCGTGAATGTGGCCCTCCAGATGATTTACTGCGATTAGCGGCTTATCGAGAGCGAAGGCTAACGCTTTGGCATAGCTGATGCCAACCAGCAAGGAGCCGGCGAGTCCCGGCCCCTGGGTGACAGCAATCGCGTCAACGGAAGCGTAGGTGTGCTTCGCATCCGCCAACGCCTGGCGCACCACGGGAATGATTGCCCGCAGATGCTCGCGTGAGGCCAACTCAGGTACTACACCTCCGTAGGGCTGATGCGTGGCAAACTGCGAAGCAACTACGTTCGACACCACCTGCTCTCCCGAGCGCACCACCGCCGCCGCGGTTTCGTCGCAGGAGCTTTCAATGCCGAGGATGTAGGCGTCAGGCATATTTTCTATATTATCTGTTAGGGAAGGTCATGGCCGCCGCACTCAAGGCTTTCGCCACGCCGATCGTTCAAAGTCTGCGCCAGCACGGCTTTCAAGCCTATCTGGTCGGCGGATGTGTGCGCGATCTGCTGCTGGGGCGCGAGCCGAAGGACTATGACGTCGCCACGGACGCCACGCCCGACCAGGTGATGGCGATCTTCCCCGAAACCTATGCGGTGGGCGCGCAGTTTGGCGTGGTGCTGGTGCCTCTGCCTGAGGAACCTGAGCCTCGAGACGGCGAAACCGCCTCGTCGAAGTCTCGCACCATTGAAGTCGCAACCTTCCGCAGCGATATCGGGTACTCCGATGGCCGCCATCCCGACGAAGTGCGTTTCAGCTCCGATCCGCGGCAGGACGTGGCTCGCCGCGACTTCACCATCAATGGCATGATGCTCGATCCCGTCAGCGGCGAAGTGCTCGACTTTGTCGGTGGGCGCAAGGATCTGGAAGCCAAGATCATTCGCGCCATCGGCGATCCGGAGCGGCGGTTTCAGGAGGACAAACTGCGGATGTTGCGGGCGGTGCGCTTCGCCGCGCGATTCGGATACACGATCGAACCGGCAACGTTTTCCGCGATCGAGAAGCTGGCGCACGAGACTCATATGGTCTCCCGCGAACGTGTACGCGACGAACTCACTCGCATGCTGACCGAAGGCGAGGCCCGGCGAGCTTTTCTGCTGCTCGACGAGAGTGGGCTGCTGGAAGAGGTACTGCCCGAGATCTCTGCCATGAAAGGCGTGGAGCAACCGGCGCAATTCCATCCTGAGGGCGACGTGTTCGCGCACACGCTGCTGCTGCTGGAAAATCTGCCGCAGCCGTGCCCTCCAACTCTTGCCTGGGGCGCACTGCTGCACGACGTAGGCAAGCCGCCGACCTTTCGAGTGGCCCCAGATCGCATCCGCTTCGACGGGCATGTGGACGTCGGCGTGAAGATGGCGGAAGAAATCTGCCGCCGGCTGCGCTTCTCTGGCGATGACACCGAGCAGATCCTCGCGCTGGTCGACAATCACATGCGCTTCGGCCACGCCACGCGCATGAAGGAATCCACGCTGAAGAAATTTCTCCGCATGCCACGTTTCGACGAACACCTCGCCCTGCATCGCGCTGACTGCCTCGCCAGCCACGGCGACCTCACCACGTACGAGTTTGCTCGCGAGAAGCTGGCGGCGATTCCACCCGAGACGATGCGGCCGTCGCCGTTGGTTACCGGCGATGACTTGATTGCGGCTGGCTATCCGCCGGGTCCGCGATTTCGGGAAATCCTAACCGCCGTCGAGGACGCACAACTCGAAGGGAGATTGCCTTCCAGAAACGATGCCTTGGAATTTGTGCGGCGTGAGTTTCCGCTCTAGGTCACCCCGGCGTTGTGTGCAATCAGGCACCGGGCTACACCCGGCCGGACAGCCGAGGGCGGCTGTCCCCACATAAGCATTCTGATCCCGGCGTTTTCGGCTGGTGGGATTCGCAGCTTTCCGCGCATTGATTCGTGCCCCCTTGTGCGAGTAGATTGGTTTGTCTTGCGGCACGCCACGAACATTCATCAGGGAGATTTCCATGTCGAAATACGTTCCACTTTGCGCTTTTTTGCTGGTCACTTTCGTTACGCTATCTTTCGCATCCCCTCAGGATCAAAACGCCTGCAAAGGTGATCCCAATCAATGGCAGCAACTCTTCAGCGGCAAAGACCTGACCGCTTGGAAGCACGTGGGTCCCGGCGGTGACAAGGTGGAAGACGGCTTGATCCGCACGCATGGCGGCATGGGCCTGCTCTACTGGACCGGCGGCAAGATCGGCAACTGCACGATTCATGTCGTGTTCAAGATGAAGGACGAGAACGACAATTCCGGAGTCTACATCCGCATTCCCATCGAACCTCGGGAGGAGTGGATGCCGGTGCATTACGGCTTCGAAGTACAGATCGACAACCATCCCGAAAAGTCGAACGAGGATGAATATCATTCCACGGGCACGCTGTACTCTCTGACCAAGCCGCTGGCAGCGAACGCCTGGAAGCCCGGCCCAGAGTGGAACACCATGGACATCACTCTCGACGGCTCCCGCACCATCGTCATGCTCAACGGCGTGAAGGTCACGGACTATAAAGAGGGCGATCCGGTGCCCGAGCGAAAGTTCGATTTCGAGCCGCAGCACGGTCCGCGGCCTGACTTCGGGTGGTTCGGTTTGCAGAATCACAGCGACAACGACATCGTCTTCTTCAAAGAAGTCGCCATCAAACCCTTAAAGAAGTAGCGCTTTCAACGCAAGCGAAGTTCAGCCTATTGAGGAGGCATTCGCATGAAGAAAAGGAATCTTTCGCGTCGCGCATTCCTGCAGGGAGGAGCGGCCGCCGGAGGCATCCTGCTCACCAAGACCGTATTGCTTGAAGCGGAGCCGCTGAGCGGAAGCCTTCAGGCAGTTGCGCCCAGCGATCGGGTTCGCTTCGGCATGATCGGCATTGGCATGCAGGGTTCGGGCCTGCTGGGGGGAGCGATCACGATCCCTGGTGTGGAGTGCGTGGGCGCCGCTGATTTATACGATGGGCGCCACACGCTGGCCAGGGAAATCACCGGCAACGCCAGCCTGCCCACGACCCGGCACTATCAGGAACTGCTCGACCGCAAGGACATCGACTGCATCGTCGCCGCCGTTCCCGATCACTGGCACAAACGCGTCGTGGTTGACGCCTGCAACGCCGGCAAAGACATTTACTGCGAGAAGCCCATGTCGCACACGGTCGCTGACGGCTTCGCCATGGTCGATGCGGCGCAGAAGAACAACCGCATCGTGCACATCGGCTCACAGCGCGTCAGCTCTGTGCTGTGCGCGAAAGCCCGTGACATGTATCACGACGGCGCTATCGGCGACGTGGAAATGGTAGAGCTCACACTCGGACGCAACGATCCCACCGGCGCGTGGGAGTATCCGCCCCCGCCCGATCTTTCGCCCCAGACTCTCGATTGGGACACGTGGCTGAACGACGCTCCCAAGATTCCCTTCAACAACCTCCACTTCGCGCGCTGGCGCTGCTGGAGAGCCTACGGCACCGGCGTGGCCGGAGACCTGATGGTCCATCTACTAAGTGGAATGCTGGTCACGCTCGGATGGAACGAAATCCCGCGCTCGGCCACCGCGCTCGGCGGCATCTTCCGCTGGAAGGACGGCCGTGGCATGCCCGACCTCCACACCGTGCTCTTCGACTACCACGGAATACCGGTGTATGTGCGCCTTGGACTCGGCTGCGAAACCCCCGAACTCGCGCGCTTCATGGGACCGAAAGGAATTCTCGACGCCGGCGAGTTCGACCTCAAGCACTCTCCGCAAGCGGGCGTGGATACGGATCCCAGCTATTACACCTTCTCGTATCCGGCGAAGATGCGCGAAGAGTACGTCAAGCAGTGGCACGCCGAGCACGATCCGCCGCTGGGCAAGGAACCGATCCGCGAAGATACTGTCTATCGCGGCCACGATTGGGACGACATGCGTCCACACCTGCAGAACTTTTTCCGCGCCGTAAAGTCGCGCAAGCCGGTCGTAGAGGATGCGGTCTTCGGAAACAACGCCGCGGTCGCCTGCCACATGGCGAACGAATCGTATTTCCGCAAGAAGCCCGTGACCTGGGATGCAGCCTCGAAGACGGTCAAGAGCTAAGTTCACAGATCAGACAACTAAGTGGCGAGCATAAGTCAGGCTCGCCCCTAATATTTTAGGTTAGCCATCCGAGGCACGCCTTTGTTCCGAACCCTGTGGCAGGTCACGACGATCTGATCGTAATGGCTTGTAGCCCATCTTCCGCCTGCCGCCACCGGTGGGGGTTAGTCTTCAAAATGGGTGCGGTTTGTGATATATGGTATCCGGCGCACAACTCTTCGAATGTCGACGAACACATGCAGCTTGCTTCAGCAGATCGTGCGATACGAATGCTGTGCCACGAAATCTTCGGATTTCGTTTTAATTATCCGCTGGATATAGTGCCGGAAGCGGGCCCCAGAGAATCACTCCATTACTATCTGTACGGCAAAGCGCTCTCCTGGGACGCCCTGCGTCTGGATATCACTGGTGTCCCTCGCTTATGGCAGCGCACCACCGGTGAAGTTTACAACCCTGCTTACATTGCTTCGTACGGGCTCACCAATTTGGGCCACTATCTTCGCACCCAGGATCGAATGTATCTGGACGTATTTCTGAGGCAGGTCGATTGGCTCGAAGACCATGCGGTCATCCGCGAAGACGGGACTGTTGTCTGGGTGAATGAGTACGATTACCAGGAAGGCGACGTTCTTTTGAAGGCCCCCTGGGTTTCAGCCAACGTGCAAGGATTTGTCATTAGTGCTCTGGTGCGCGGTTTCCGCGTCACTCATCGACCGCATCTCCTCGAACTCCTTAAAGATTCTGTCCGTGTGTTTCAACTTACGGTTGATCGCAAGGGGATACGACTGCCGATGGATGGCTACATCCTTTATACGGAGAAACCGGGGCTCCCAGCTCCTGGCATTCTGGACGGTTTCTTGAGGTCGCTTCTCGGTCTGTACGACCTGCTTATTGAGACTGGTGACCCTAAGGTCGGCGTGGCTTTCCGGCAGGGAGTGGAAGGACTGAAATATGCTCTTCGCAAGTGGGACTATAAGGGAAAATGGAGTTGGTACGGCAATCGGTTTTACTTAAGTCCGCCGGCTTATCATTGGCTCAGTCGACTGATGCTCATTGTACTGGCCCGTCAGACCGGGGAATCCTCTTTTGAAGAGTGTGCCGAACGTTGGGATCCGAGGCGTCTTTCGAATTGGGATCGTGTGGACATATACCTGACGCACCTATTCACGAAGAACGCTTGTCGATGGAAACACCGAACATGGCGCCAGAAAACCGGAGGCATCGGAGTTCAACCCCCGAGCGGCATTCAGGCTCTCGCCCCTTTGACCGAGACCTTGTGCGATAGCCGCAAACTACAAGTCTTGGCCCTGGCACGCCTGGGATGGTCGATTTATCAGATAGAAGGAGCGACAGGGATTCAGGGAAGGGCGGTAGGCGACTACTTGAAAACTATCGATTCCGCCCTGCACACCGTGGAAAGTCAAACTCCGGGTGGCTATGGGACCTAGTTCTTGGCAGTCAATAGACCGGGCAGCAAAGGTTTCGGCGGGACCGGTAATCCTAGCCCAATACTTCCCTTACCTTCCGCGAAAGATTTTGCAAACTGAAGGGCTTCTGCAGGAACGCTTTGCCGCTCTCGATGGTGCCCTCGCTGAGGATCGCATCTTCGGTGTAGCCGGATAGGTAGAGCACCCTGGCTTCCGGCCTGGTCTCGGATAAGCGCTGAACCAATTCACGCCCGCTCATTTCCGGCATGACCACATCCGTAATTATCAGGTCTATCGCACCCTGGTGCGCCGCGGCAGCTTCGAGCCCCGCCTGCCCATTGTCGGCCTCCAGAACCCGGTATCCCTTCGACTCGAGTGTTTCTCGTACCAGTTGCCTCACCGACTCTTCGTCTTCGACGAGCAGGATGGTCTCCGAGCCGCCGTCGGCTGCGCGTGAGACTGGGGCCGCTCCATCCGCCTCCAACGCCTCTTCCACCCGCGGCAAGTAAATGTGGAACGTCGTCCCGGAGCCGGGCTCACTTTGCACCATTACGTATCCCCCACTCTGCTTCACAATGCCGTACACGGTCGATAGCCCCAGCCCGGTCCCCTTCCCTTTTTCCTTGGTGGTGAAAAATGGCTCGAAGATGCGCGACTGGGTTTCCTTACTCATGCCCGCGCCGTTGTCGCTCACCGAAAGCACCACGTACTTGCCGGGACGAATAAAAGTCTGCTCGCGCCGGTAGCTGTCATCGAGCGTCATATTCTGCGTCTGGATCGTGATGCGCCCGCCGTTGGGCATCGCGTCTTTAGAATTCACCACCAGGTTCATCAGCACCTGCTCGAGCTGCCCGGCGTCCGCTCTGGTGCGGCCAACATCGGGAGCCAACTTGGTCACAAGCTCGACGTTCTCTCCAATCAACGGACGCAGCAGCCGCTCCATGTCTGCGACAATCGCGTTTACGTCTACGACCTTCAGCTCCAGCAGCTGTTTGCGGCTGAAGGCCAGCAGTTGCCGCGTCAGCGTCGTCGCCCTGTCGGATGCCTGCTGAATCGCCTGCGCTTTGGACTGGAGCGGATGGTCGGGCTCGAGCTGCGACAGCACCACTTCCGTGTAGCCGCCGATCACCATCAGCAGGTTATTGAAGTCGTGCGCGATGCCTCCCGCCAGCCGGCCCACCGCCTCCATCTTCTGCGCCTGACGAAACTGATCTTCGAGCACCCGCCGTTCGGTCACATCTTCAGCGATTGCCTCCAGCACATCCGCCGGCTCGTCCGCGCTGCTCACCGCCCGTCCACTGATCCGCACCGTGATTGGGCTCCCATCTTTCCGCTTCCACTTCACCTCGATGCCATCCATGCGCCCGGTGCGCCGGAATTCTTCCATCAAGCGACCTTGATCCTCGGGGTGCACGAACACATCCTTCGTAGGATCAAGGGCCAGCACCTCATCGGCCGATGGATAGCCCAGCATCGTAATCAACGCCGGATTCACGTCCTGAAACTTGCCTTCCAGGCTTGACCGGAAGATTCCATACACCGAACTCTGTACCATCGAACGATAGCGCGCCTCCGATCGCCGCAGCGCCTGCTCGTTCTTGTTGTGTTCGATCGCGCTCGCCAGTTGCTGCGAAACGAAGGTTAGGATTTCCTTGTCCTGCTCGCCGTAGCGACGGTTCTTCGAGTAGGTCTGCACCACCAGCGCGCCGAAGGTGCGATTGCCTGCCTTCAGCGGAACACCCATCCAGTCGAGCGATCGCGTGCCGTTGCGCTCAACTTCTCCTTGCCGCTCCAGTTCATCGAGCTTCTCCGGCGTGGCGAGCAACGGCTCGCCTGTGCGCAATACATACTCCGTTACTCCGCGCCCCAATCGCTTTGGGGACGGCGCCGCATCCTGCTCATCCACAAAGTAGGGGAAAGCCAGAAGCTCGGTCGCCGAGTCGTACAGCGCGATGTAGAAGTTGCGGGCATACATCAGCTCATCCACAATGCTGTGCACTGCCGCGAAGAACTGCTGCAGATCGTGCGCCGTACTGCTCTTCTCCGCGACGCGGTAGAGCGCGGAACTCAGCGCCAGCGCCCGCTTCCGGCGAGAGATGTCGCGGTACACCGTGCCTGTCGCAAGCGGCTTACCGTCGTCGCCAATGGGAGCGCTCGACAGAGAAACCTCGACCGGCGATCCATCCTTGTTGCGACGCTGGGTCTCGATTGTGATCTTTTCTTTTCGCGCCACACACTCCGCGATCCACTGTACTTCCGCTTCCCGCTCGGGCACGCCGATGAGTTGGTCGATGGGCTGCCCCAGCACTTCCTGCGACGAGTACCCAAACATGCGTTCGAAGGCATCGTTCACGCAGATCACCCGGCGCTCTGCGTCGACAATGCTCAGGCCATCCGGCGCGTTCTGAAAAAACTGCTCCAGATATTGACAGCGAGTTTCAATATTTTCGTGGTTCTTCCAGGAGAGGAAAGCGTGCCGGCAATCGCTTTCTGCGGAGACGTAGGCAGGCGGGGCTCCGCTGTCCAGCGCCTGTTTCAGGCGCCTGGCACGCGCAAGTTCTTCCGATTGCACTCGGGTGACACGACCACCCATCGCGAAATCCCCCCTCAGGATCGCTTTCTAAGACGATGTTAAAGCTTGGGTTACTCGCTCTAAAGTTACGGTGGTAATTCCAGAAGCGGAGGAGTGCCGGATTGGAACTCGACCTTAATGACGTTACGAGTGAAGATCGCCCCTTGCGTCGTCGCGGCTCTCTCCGGAACTGGCCAGGTTCGTTACGCTGAGTCGGGTTTTGGTGGAAGCGTGAGAACCGCACTAAGTTCGAAGACGTGTTCTGTGATTAGCACGTCCCAGCCCCGCAGGAGCGGTAGGTGAAAGCCCGGCACGGAAGTCCCGGGTGAATGGAAGCACGGGATGAGTCCCGCGGGGACGGCACCTCTTCAGACACTCACTCGGTATGCATCGCGCTACTTCACGACTTCGCCGCCAGCATCTGGCACACGCGACGCACCGTGTCGCGCTGGTTTTCGCTCAACGTAAGAAACTCAAATCCGTAGTGAAGTCCCTGGCGGTAGCGCACGATGGCACGTACTTTCAGCGGATACGGGCTCAGCGGCAGCGGGATCTCGAGGGTCACGATCTCTCCTGGCTCCAAATCGCCCGTCAGGGTGCCGCCGATTCCATCCTGGCCCAACTCGGTCGACCGTCCCCAGCAACTGTGGAACTCTCCGCCCTGAAACATTTTCACTTGCATGCGCACGTCGAGCAGAAACCGCGGATAGCGCCGCGTGTAGCTTGGACCTTTGGCCGATGCCGCCGGCTTTCCCGGATCACTCGTCTTGTCGGTTGTACGCGGCGTCATTGCACGTTCCTGCGTCGGACCAGCCTGCTCCAGACCAGATTTTTACGGAAAATGCCAGCGGCCCCAGCCGCAACCGGAGGAAATTTATGATGCCGGACTTTAATTCCCATGCAGCAGGTACCCGGGCTCAAGCGGCAACTTGCCGGCAACCTTGACCACCGCCACACTGCTGTTAATCGAGTACACATCCACTACGCCCACCGCTCCCGGAATCGATGCCACCCGGTTCACCAGTTCGTCATCCGAACTCACGACCACAATCGCGGGATGATTGGTCCGTCCATGATTCGCCGTCGCGATGAATTCATTGACTTCGCTCTCCGTCATCCCGTACACCTTCTCGACAAAAAGTTTCATCTCCGGAGCCGATGGAGCCCGCATCACCAGCGTCACCGGCTTCCCGTCAGGCCACCGGGTAGTCTGTGCCTTGCTCACCTTCACGAGTTCGGCCAGCGAAATCGCATTCAAGCTGTTTGCCTTGTTCGCCACCAGCGCGAGGTCCCGCGCCGCAGCCAGCGCGACGCTGGCCAAGACCATCAGAAAAATGCTCAGAGCGCGACAGTAAGACACTTATTCCCCCGCAGGCCGGATTCGGCCCAATGCTTCTGATTCTCCTGCAATTCAGGTCATCACTCAAAGGTAACGAAGGTCATGAACCTCTGGGGACACCCCCAACCTCAGACCTTGGACCTCGGACCTCGGACTTCAGACCTCGGAATGTCGGCCAAAGCTCAGATGTAGCAGCCTGCACATGTCGCGTCTGCAAAAGTAGCGCCGCCGTCCCGGCGGCTGTCCGGCGGGCGTCCTCGCCCCGCGCCGAGGGCGAGACGCCCTCGGGACAGCCGGCAAGATGCCGGCGCTACTCGTACAAGCGTTTCAAGGTTGTGGATGAGAAGATGGGCCCGTTTGTTACCAGACTTCAGACCTCACACGACTTCGAGATCCCAACGGTTCGGAGATTAATTCCTGGGAAGAGAAGGCCTTTGCCCTTAAGGTCGGAGGTCTGAGGTCCGACGTACGAGGTCCGCGGTCTGAGGTCTGACGTAAAGCACGGAACCTTCGCCCCGCGCCTGCCGTATGGTTAATTGTTGGCGCCCGGGAGGTAGTTATGTTCTGCGTACGATGCGGATCCCCGATGCAACCCAATTCCCAAGCCTGCTCGCAATGCGGACGCCGCATCGGCGACCCGGTCAGCGCGATCGCCCAATCACGCTTGGAGCGCCATCTTCACACCCTTGGCGTGCTGTGGATGGCCATCGGCGGACTATTTCTAATCCCGTCCGTGGTTGTGATGCTCCTCGGCAGCACCTTCCACATCGTCATCCACGACCGCGAGCCTTTCGGCGCAGTCTTTGGCCCCCTTGTGCTCTACGTGATCGGAGGCAGCCTGCTGATACTGGGCACCGGCGGAGTCTGCGTCGGCCTGGGCCTGATGCAGCACCGGCCGTGGGCTCGTACCGCCGCACTGATCCTGGGCGTGCTGGCCATCTTCCATCCGCCCTTAGGCACGGCTCTGGGCATCTACACGCTGTGGGTGCTTCTCGCCGATGAACACGGCAACGAATACCGCTACCTGACGCGCTCCGCCTAGAGTTGTGAAGTGAAAGTATGTCGAGATGTGGTTCTGGTCACTTTGGCAGGGTCGGAGGAGCACTACTGTACCAAGCACTCAAGAGAACTGGAAATGTTGCGCCGTTGTACAGGCATTTGATCGGATGGTCATCACCCCACGCAGACGCAAAAACACCGCCCAGAGTCACGAATGCTAACGAAATCAACACCATTCCAAGCGTCAAATCACCAAAGGAAAAAGCAGTATGCTGTTCCTTTAGCAGTTTAAGTAAGCGTGCCACCTCTGGCGCTGCCGCTCCCGCAGTGCCGTACCAAAAACGACGCCAGCTCCAAGTGACGTTCACGTTCGATCAATTTATCGGAACAGAAGCCCTACATAATCCCGCAATTGCTGTGGAAGCAATTGCGCCAGCCAAGGAAACACAAACAGAAAGGCTAGCATCCCAAGCAACAAAGGATTCACTGTGGACCCTGGGTTCGGCACGAAGATTGGGGTGTTGTGCTTAGATTCCATTTCCGCCCTAAACAAAGCCATCTCAGTTTCGATGTCGATCATGATTCGATCATCGTCTAGATCCCACGACCTAGGTATCGGAAAGGATACCGATGCTCCCGCTGCGCGGCTGCCGGACGATCGAAGGTCATGTATTGATGTTGTTGTCATACCGAGTGTCCGCTGCTAGTAATCGCATGACAACATTACAAGAGTAATGTTCCAACTGACTCATTATATCCCTCCCCGAAACAGAATTATGGTGTCAAAAGGGAACTACGGGTTTGCTGGGGAATCAGCTTTATTGGTTTTTTCTTGCTGACCCTCACCTTGTCCCGCTTCACGCGCTTGGAGTGAAGTAAGGATTTTGCGATTCCATCGAATTGAGTGCGGTCTACCTTAAGGCGCTTTAGCGCCTCGTGCGATTTCCGCCTCGAGTCGAAGCACCCGCACCTCGCTGCGCCGATTTCTGTTTGAACGCCGCCCCACTGACGCACCAGTACCCTGCCAGCGATCCGCCCGCGAACAGCGACCACAGGACGGTCTTCACCCACGATCCATACTTCTCCAGCCCGGTATCAGTCAGGTCCCAGAACGTGAGCGGCCACACCACCATCACGTAAACGCCGACCGCCAGCATCACTGCCAGCATCAGACACACCACCACCATGATTCCCACGGAGAGGCTTTCAAATACGAGCACACTCCAGTGTTCATCCGACCCGGGCGGGCCTTGGGCCTGGTCTGCGCGCGGTCTTTGGACAAGTGAAGACAAGTGTCCTCCGCTATCGAGAATAAAGATTACGATCCGCCATCTCCAAGTTACTTTCGACCACCCACGTGCGCGGCACAAGTCCTCAGGATTGCCCGCTGAGGTTCTTCACCCGCACAACCTTTTGCCGCCAGGCCTCCTCAACCCTTATTGTGATGGACATGAGACTGCACGCATCGGCGGCCATCTTTGTCCTGTGGACTGCCGCCGCGGCCGCGCAGTCTGCCAGTCTCTCCGTCACCGTCACCGACGAAAACGGCGTGGCAGTTCCCTCCGCCAGGGTTCTTCTCGACGTCCCCAATGCGCCGATGCGCTGTCAGACCGACTTTGCCGGACGCTGCCGCTTCCTTCTCCCCGCTCCCGGAACTTATGCGCTTCGCGTTGAGAAAGAGGGCTTCTACGCGCTCGTCCAACCGTCCGTCCAAGTCAGCCAGAACTCGGCCTGGGATGTAACTCTCTCCCACCAGCAGGAAGTTCGCGAGGTCGTCGATGTCCAGGAATCGCCGCCCGCTATCGATCCCGCTGAAGTTGCCTCGCAGCAAACTCTCAGCGGACTCGACGTTCTCAACATCCCCTACCCCGCCACGCACGATTACCGCAACGCGTTGAATTTCATTCCCGGAGTCGTTCAGGATAACTTCGGCCAGATTCACGTCGCCGGCGCCCAGACCTACCAGACGCTCACGCTGCTCGACACACCGGCATCGGCGACGACCACTTCCGCTTCGCCGGCACCGATTTCATCCCATCGTTCCAGAACAAGCACGGCTGGCGCTTCGATCAGTTCCTGCCCCGGTTTACATTCTCCGGCCCGGTACGCAAGGCAAAAGCCTGGTTCTACAACGCCTTTGACGGTGACTACGAGAACACGATTTACACCGACCTGCCGGTTGGCCAGGACAACGATTATTCCCTGCGCGTGGGGAACCTGACCAAGCTCCAAACCAACATCACCTCACGCAACATTCTCACCACCAGTTTTCTGCTGAACCACCTCCACGATGACTATCCGTTCCTGTCGCCGCAGTTTCCGCAGAAGACCAATCCCAGCGATACCGAAACAGCTTACGTCGGCAGCATGAAAGACCAGCACTACTTCGCCGGAGGAGAGTTACTCGAAGCCGGATTTGGCTTCGACCAGTACGAACTCGAACTAACGCCGTACGGCACGCTTCCTTTCTTCCTCAACAACCACTCGGCGGGAGGAAACTACTACCTGTCCGGCAGCACCCGCGGCCGCCGCTGGCAGGCGCTGTCGAATCTATACTTGCCACCGCAACAGTGGCACGGCCGCCACGACTTCAAGTTTGGCGTCGATATCGATCGCATATCGTACGACGCGAATTTCGCACGCCAACCGATCTCTTTCTTGACTGATAAAAACCCGCTGACTTCTCCGGACGAGTGCCTCACAGCGGTCCACGACCAAGAATTTCCCTGCACCCGCTACTCAACCTTTTCTCCCGCACCCTTTCACCAAACCTTCAACTCTGAGGCGAGCGTCTATGTCCAGGATCGCTGGACCATCACAAACCATCTGCTGCTGGAAGCCGGCCTACGCTTCGATTGGGACCAGATCATCCGCGGTTCGCGAGTCTCTCCGCGTCTTGCCGGAACTTACGTGCTCGACAACTCCGGCAATACGAAGTTCTCCGCCGGGATCGGCATCGTCTACGACGCAACCCCCATCTTCCTGATCGCGCGCCCCTTCTCGGGAACTCGCCAGGACACCTTCTACACCGTGAACGAGAACTGCATTCCGGAGTGTGTGACCACCACCGGCCCCATCCCCACTACCTTCACCGCCAATACTCAGAACCTGGATGGCGCCCGCTTTCTCAACTGGAGCGTCGGCCTGGAAAAGAAGCTTCCCCGCGCCATCTACATGAAGGCCGAATTTCTGCAAAAGCGCGGCGTCCACGGACTCGTCTACGACAACCCTACCGGCGCCCCCACCGGAGACTTCGTTCTCCAGAACAGACGTGACGATCGGTACCACGACTTCCAGATTTCCCTGCGCCACAACTTTCGCGGAAACTACATGCTGATGGGCTCCTACACTCGCTCCCGCGCCCGCTCCAATCAGGCGCTCGACTTCAATGTGGACAATCCCATTCTCAGCCCGCAACAGCCCGGCCCGTACCCTTGGGATACACCAAATCGCTTCCTCTCCTGGGGATATCTTCCGTTCTTCAAACTCCCCATCATCCACGAGATGGAGATCGCTTACTCCGTGGAGGCCCGCACCGGCTTCCCCTTCACCGAGTTGAACGACCAGGGACAGATCATTGGCCAGCCCGGTGCTCACCGCTTTCCGAACTATTTCTCCCTGAATATCCAACTCGAAAAACGCTTTCACCTGTTCGGCTACTATTGGGCGCTGCGCGGCGGATTCAACAACATCACCGGCCGCTGCGACCCGTTCGCCGTCAACAGCACCATCGACTCAACCCATCCCGCGCCCACCTTCGGATCGTGCCAGGGACGCGCCTTCACCTCTCGCATCCGCCTGCTGGGCCGCAAATAGTGCTCCTCCGCGTCCTCTGCGGCCTTTCTCCGCGCTCTCTGCGATTTGAGTTATGCCTGCGCCCAACACTGCGGCGTCATCCTGAACGCAGCCGTCTTTCAGGCGGAGTGAAGAGCCTGCCCTGAGCGAAGTCGAAGGGATCTCACGCGCACCACCATCGCACTCGTAACCTTCCCCCTAGATCTGAGACTCGCGCCGCCTTCCCCTCAGCCCCCTCCGCCATTTAAGATTTGGTTGTACTGCATCGAAAGCCCACTTCCCGTCATCTCTAATGCCTGGAGGAAAAAATGGCCCACGAATTACCCCCACTCCCTTATGACTACGCAGCGTTGGAACCGACCATCGACAAGCAAACGATGACCCTGCATCACGACATGCACCACGGCGCCTACGTGAAGAACCTGAACGCCGCCCTGGAAAAGCATCCCAATCTAGCCAGCAAGTCCGCCGAAGATCTGATTCGCGACCTGAACTCCGTTCCCGAAGACATTCGCGCCGCGGTCCGCAACAATGGCGGAGGCCACGTCAACCACAGCATGTTCTGGAAGATTATGAAGCCCAAAGGTGGAGGCGACCCCACCGGCCCCATCGCCGACGTGATCAAGAAAACCTTCGGCAACTTCAAGGATTTTCAAGCCAAGTTCAGCGACGCCGGTGTAAAGCAATTCGGCTCAGGATGGGTCTGGCTGGCCGGCAAGCAAGGGGGCGAAGTCCAGATCATCACAACCCCGAATCAAGACAACCCAATTTCCCAGGGCCTGTTCCCGATCTTCGGCAACGACGTCTGGGAGCACGCCTATTATCTGAAGTACAACAACCGCCGCCCGGAATACCTGGCCGCGTGGTGGAGCGTCGTCAACTGGGACGAAATCAACCACCGCTTCGAAGCCTTCAAGTCGGGTAAGGCTGTACAAGACCGGGAGTTGGCTCACCGCTAACAACTCGCCCAACTCGCCTATTAACAGCTCATGTGGGGACAGCCGCCTCGGCTGTCCCGCGAGCGAAGCGAGCGGCTATTCTCGGAACAAGCTTAGTCTTGGAACAAGCACATCGTTCAGTCCAAAAAGAAAACGGCCTCGCGTCATGCCAGCGAGGCCGTGCTCGTTTCCCAGAAGCTGGATGAAATCGCGACAGAACTCCTAAGCTGCCACCTCCACAAACTCATCCGGACGATCCTCGAACTCTGTCCGGCAATCTTCCGAGCAGAAAAAGTATTTTTTTCCAGCAAACATGCTTTGAAATTCCGCGTTTTTCTCGTCCACCTTCATCCCACAAACTGGATCAATCGCCATAACTTCCTCCTGACTGGAGAATTTCTTCAACTACAAGCAAGGACCCTGCCTTTCTCGCCCTCTCCAAGTCGCTGACCCGATTCGTCTTCATTGACCCGGAATTTTTCGCGACCAACCGCCCGGAAAATTCTTCCATTCCCACGCACTTTAATACCTCACCCTCCGTAGCCAGCAAACCTTCTTCCATTCCAATCACTGCGGCGCAATTTCCGCCGCGCAGAGGACTTCAAATAGCGCGTACGGCACTGTTTCTCCGATCATTCATCGCAAATGTATTGGAATAATGACTTTGACAGACCCAACGCGAGTTAGCGATTGCGACGGAACTGTCCCCAAAAGAAGGCCACAGCGACCGCGATGAGCATGGAGACACCTAATCTCTGTAGGAAGGTTTTAAGCGGGTCTTGCCAGTCGCTATTGAGGTCAAAAGTGACCTGAAGCGCAAAAGCCAGCGCGAGAACTGCCAGAAATACCCGCGCGTTGTTTCCAAGTTTCATCCTGCCTTTTGGACGGGCTCGGCGGCGGTTTCTTTGATTGTGTACGTGTAGCCGCCATTCCAACTGACGATCTCCCGTCCGCACGTGCACGTCAACGAACCGTCGTCACGCGCACCGTGCGGCATCTTATGTCGGGTCACGACCCATACCTTTCCGCACTCGCACGTCTTATGTTTGTTATTCATGCCCCTGCCTAGTTTCTGTCGTTGTGGCTTCTTCCGCCGTTCCCCTTCTGGTCGGAGACGAAATCGAATAAGAGCCGTCAGCTTCAAGACCCATACCCCGGAGTCGAGCCATGACTAGCTTGGTCCAGGCGTACGCGCGGCGTGCATTTTCCGCATGACATTCCTTGCATCTTCCGTGCCGCTTACCTTGGGATTCCGGTTGTGTGCGATCTGGAGAGAACTCCTCCAATCTTTTCCACCTTCTGCACTGAAAACAGATTTTGCCGTCAATTCCGCTCCGGGTGGTAATCATGACGGGCGCAGCATAGAAGAAACTTTTCGAGAAAACAAGATCCAGTGGTACTGCCCAAGAACTCGGCCTGTCAAAGGCATAATTCCGAACGTATTAGCTCTTGCTTTGCCTTCCCTGTTTTCCTTCCTCTGCAAAGTCTGCAGCCACACTTTGCGCATCAAGATCGCTCAACTCTCGCGGTACTGTAGTTACTGACCACCGACCACTGACCACCGACCACTGCCTTTCTGCATTTCCTGTGCACGCCCTGTGGACATTCGGCTAGCCACTGTACGAGTTTCATATCGCGGCACCGTTCCGCTCGCACGAACTTCCACGTCCATGCAGTTTAGCTGTGCGGGATTGAGACTCTTCTTCACCCGTAGCGATTCGGGAAAGATCTCCTGGTCCTTTTCCTCAATTGCACCAAAAATACTGAATTGACCGCGCACCATTTCGCTCGTACAGTCTGTTTCGCCCTCACAAAAAAAATGACTGGGTCATCGCGCCGTAGACAACACCTCGGCTCGAACCAGTAACGTTAGCGGCAGCAGCTCAGTCCATCACCAATCGACCATCGGCAATCGACCATCAACAACTTTTCGCAGGTTGGCGCCCCATGAAAGCAACAGAGTGGAAGACGTATCGCACCCGCTTCTTGGTCACAGCAAAACAACTCAGCAGCAATCTCACCTTCACCGATTCCCTCGGTCGTCAGCACTCCGGGCATAAGGGAGACTACCTCGTCGAATCCGACGGCATGCTCCGCATTGCACCGCGCCAGCTTTTTGAAGACATCTACGTTCCTCTGGCCTCCGACGACATTCAGCTGCCTCCTCCCGACGAGCCGATGCGGCTCGGCCGCAAAGAGCCCCAACCCTGTCGCGACCGCCGCGCGATCGGCAACCGCCTGGGCTTCATGTGAAAGCACTCGTGACAGCGGCACGGCCGTTCCAAAACGGGAACCCACCCTCAGCCCAAGAACCTTTGCCCAATGTCCCTCTTCGTCGTTTGTGGAAAAGAAGGCAACCCCCGCGCACCAAGCCCGTCATTGCTGGGGATACAACCTATGGTATTTCTCTATTGACAGCCACAATAAGCGGGAGTAAGTTTGCAATCCCAGATAGCGAATTTGGCCTCACGGGAATGGGGCCTAATCCGCGAACGGAAGAGCAGTCAGAAGGAAACGCGGACCGCGCCGAGCCAGAGGTGACGCGACGCATCCGCATAGCAAGGCTCAGCTTTCGGGCGCCCAGACTCGAGGTCTGAAGCATTGGATCCTCTAGTCCGGCGGCCCGAAAGCCTGAGCCAAACAAGGCCAAGGTTGATGCTGATTGCCTCAGGTTTTACTGAGGTCCGAAGGCTCAGGTCCGACGCCTGTTTTTTGTGCGGTGGCCGTCTCCGCCGATCCTCCCCCGGCGGCGCGACAACTCATTGATTAGAAAGCTGTTTCTGTATCCGCAGGTGCGTTTCAGCTTTAGCCGAAGGCCGAAGGCTGAAGCCCGAAGCCGTTCTTAGGAGCCCGCAATGGAAGCATTAACTCGTCTAGTCTCCGAATCTTTGGCCCGTTACGGCCTGGATCGACCAGTCGACTACCGCCGCCTCCAGTGGTCACGCTGGTTCCGTTGCGAGTCCCCCCACAGTCTTCTGTTCGTCCCCAGCAAGCCCGGCGTCTTCGGCATCGCCGAAGAGATTATGGATATGGGAGGAGGGAAGGACCATGTGGGGACCGCCGCCCCTTCGGCAAGCTCAGGGCAAGCTCTCGGCTGTTCAGCCGAGCAAAGCTCGGCTGGCTCTGCTGCGGAATCCCGCCGCATGCTGGCCGTGCTCCAGTTCGGCGAAGACGACGACATGGCCTTCGTCCTCGACCGCATGCTGTCCCGCGACAACCCCATGCGCGCCCGCCTCGTCTCGGGACGGTGCTTCGTCCGCTTCGTAGTGATCGAAGACGGAGCGCAGCGCCGCAGCATCTGCAACGCCCTGAATCAATGGATGATCTCTTCCGGAGAGAAGGCCACTGGAATCGGCGCGCACTTCGCCTCATCGCTGGAACTGAATGTGGCGCATGAAGACCGTGTGGGGCGGACACTCTTGTCCGCCGATGCTAGCCGCCCGGCACAGTCCGAGCTGGATCTAAAAACTGATCCCGAGCCATCGGCTGTAACCGGATCGGCTCCTCATCTCGATTCCGGAGGCGCCACCAACATTCGCTGTCCCCAGCCCCTGCCCTCCGGCTTCTAGAGGAGGTCAGGGTGGCGCAGCGCTTCAAGCGCTGCGATTCAGATCTTTGACATTTGTAGGGGCTTTTAGCCCCTGTGTACCTAGCCGCGAAGCGGCGCGAGATTACAGCCCACGGCGCGAGCCATGGGTAAGTCGATGGTCCGGACCGGGGACATAGTTGACAAACCAGACCGGGCAGATGGTTGACAGATTGGTCCGTTCACCGAAGGCAGCTACAAAGGAGCATGCCTTGGAAAGTGAGCGGAGTGGTGGAAAAGCGCAAGCAGTTTGTGGAG
>WNEZ01002173.1_pt1 | contig 22285 bp, 18 predicted proteins | sample 5400521 | NCBI WGS metagenome assembly WNEZ01 (sample SAMN13153339, study PRJNA577476) | soil metagenome | isolation source: 120 cm saprolite under Douglas fir tree site 2 hole 1 replicate 1 | place: USA:California | collected 2015-04-18 | reverse complement strand
GAGGCCGATACCAAATGACTGGCATATCTTGATGCGAAACATGGGAGGACTCACTGAGCGAAGTTCAGCACCGACCCGCGATCCTCGCGTTGGAAGACGGGCGCACCTTTAACGGCCGTGCGGCCGGCGCGATTACGCGCCGCGGCGGCGAAGTCGTTTTCAATACCAGCCTCACCGGTTACCAGGAAGTTTTCACCGACCCCAGCTATGCCGGACAGATTGTTTGTCTCACGTATCCGCACATCGGAAACGTGGGCGCGAACCTCGAAGATGAGGAGTCCGCACGGCCGTACATCGAATCGCTCATCGTGCGCGAATTTTCGCAGATTTCTTCGAATTGGAGATCGGCGGAAACCACGCAGCTTTATTTGAACCGCCACAAGATCCCCGTGATTTGGGACATTGATACCCGCGCGCTCGTCCGCCACATTCGCAATATCGGTGCCCTCCGCGGCGTCGTTTCCACCGACGGCACGCCGGCGGAGCAGCTGGTGTTCGAAGCCAAGCAGCTGCCCAGCATGGCGGGCCAGGAGCTCGCCAGCCGCGTCACTTGCGCTAAATCCTACGGCTGGGACAAAGGCTCCGTGGAGGTTGCCGTTTCTCCCTGGTCCGAGCAGATGGGCGAATCCGACGCTCAGGCCGAGACGCGCAGGCATCGCGTCGTCGCTTACGACTACGGCATCAAGCAGAACATTCTCCGTCTGCTCGTCGATCATCAGTGCGAAGTCTATGTCGTCCCCGCGCAGACCTCCGCGGAAGACGTCTTGGAAATGAAACCGGACGGAGTCTTTCTTTCCAACGGTCCCGGCGATCCGGAGCCTGTCAACTACGCCGTGGAAAGTATCAAAAAACTCATCGGCCACGTTCCTGTGTTTGGGATCTGCCTGGGGCACCAGTTGTGTGGCCTGGCGCTCGGTGGAAAAACGTTCAAGCTGAAATTCGGCCATCACGGTTCAAATCATCCGGTGAAAAATCTGCTGACCGAGCAAGTCGAAATCACCGCCCAGAATCACGGGTTCTGCGTGGACCCGGAATCCTTGCCATCGAGCAAAGTGGAAGTCACCCATATTAATTTGAACGACCACACCAACGAAGGCATGCGCCACAAATCATTGCCGCTCTTTTCCGTGCAGTATCACCCGGAAGCTTCGCCCGGTCCGCATGATTCGCACTATCTGTTCACGCAGTTCACCGACATGATGAAGGAATTCGCGCAGCCGGGAAGTTCGCGTAGATGACGATGGTGACCAAATTTGTCAGGGCACGGCATCGCCGTGCCACAACCACGATGTGGTGGCGAGTCTCGTCAGGGCACGGCTTCAGCCGTGCCATAACCAAGTCGGAGGAGTGCGGCTTTAGCCGCTGAGGGTATGGGGGTACCACGTCGACATGGCAGCATTCCCGGTTCCTATTTCGTGACATCTCGGACCTGGGAGAGTCGCCGTTTGTTCATCACTGAGCCAGTATGTTCGCTTTTTGTCGAAAGTTTGCTGCGGTATCGGCAGAATGGCGCTTATGAATTACACGCGTTTGTGTTAATGCCTGACCATTTTCATGTACTACTGACACCAGCTCACGACACAACTTTGGAACGGGCGGTGCAACTGATCAAAGGCGGTTCTGCACGCATGCTAGGGCTCGCGCGACGTTTGCAATTTCCGGTATGGCAGCGCGGCTTTAGTGATCACCGCATCCGAGACGCCTTCGACTATGGTAACCATGTTCGTTATGTTGACCAGAATCCTGTCCGAAAGCGGCTCGTCGTGGAGGCGCGCGAGTATCGCTGGTCGTCGGTATCAGGTCAGTATGAAATGCATGACCCACCTCAGGGGCTGAAGCCCCAGGAAAGGCAAGGGCAATTCGGCACGGCTGAAGCCGTGCCCTGACAACAAGATGCCAAAGCGCAAGGACATCAAGAAAATCTTAATCATCGGCTCCGGCCCGATTGTCATCGGGCAGGCGTGTGAGTTTGACTACTCGGGCGCCCAGGCATGCAAAGCGCTGCGGGCCGAGGGGTACAAGGTCATCCTGGTAAATTCGAATCCAGCGACCATCATGACCGACCCGGAACTCGCGCATCGCACGTATATCGAACCGCTAACCAAGGAGTATATCGAGGAGATCATCGCCAAAGAAAAGCCGGATGCGCTGCTGCCGACCGTTGGCGGGCAAACCGCGCTGAACCTTGCCGTCGAGCTTTCCGAGAGCGGCGTCCTCGAAAAATACAAAGTGGAAATGATTGGCGCGTCGCTCCGCGCCATCAAAGTGGCGGAAGACCGACTGTGGTTCAAGGACGCCTGCCGCAAGATTGGTCTGGAAGTTCCTGCGTCAGCGTTGGTGAACAACGCGCAGGACGCCTTGCGCCTCTGCGATCAACTTGGATTCCCGCTCGTCATCCGGCCGTCGTTCACGTTGGGTGGCACGGGAGGCTCCATTGCCTACAACAAGGAAGAATTCGGCGAAGCCATCGCGCACGCGCTGGACATGAGCCCGGTGCACGAAGCGCTCGTGGAGGAATCCGTTCTCGGCTGGAAAGAATACGAGCTGGAAGTGATGCGCGATTTCCGCGACAACTTCGTGGTCATCTGCACCATCGAAAACTTCGACCCCATGGGCGTGCACACGGGCGATTCCATCACCGTAGCCCCCGCCCAGACGCTGACCGACAAGGAATATCAGCGCATGCGCGACGCTTCCGCGGCCATCATCCGCGAGGTGGGCGTGGAAACGGGCGGTTCGAACGTGCAGTTCGCCGTGAATCCGGAAAACGGCCGCATGGTCGTCATCGAAATGAACCCGCGCGTTTCGCGCAGTTCCGCGCTGGCCAGCAAGGCCACCGGTTTTCCGATTGCCAAGATTGCCGCGCGCCTGGCCGTCGGCATGACGCTGGACGAAATTCCGAATGACATTACGAAGAAAACCCCGGCCTGCTTCGAGCCCACCATCGACTACGTCGTCGTGAAAATTCCGAAGTGGCAATTTGAAAAGTTTCCCGGCGCAGACAGCACTCTCGGCACGCAGATGAAATCCGTCGGCGAAGTGATGGCCATCGGCCGTACCTTCAAGGAAGCTCTGCAGAAAGGCATTCGCTCGCTGGAGCCCAGCTCGCCGTGGCGCGCGCCAACGGAAACTCCGGATTCGCTGCTGCGCGAAAAACTCGCCACGCCCCGGCCGGACCGCATTCACTGGCTCCTCACGGCCATGGAGCGCGGCCTCCCCGCGCAGGAAATCTGCGATCTGACCAAGATTGATCCCTGGTTCATCCACCAGATCGAGGAATTGACGGCCATGAATCGCCGCGCCGCGGCCGTCACCGTGGAGACCGCGTCGAAAGATTTGCTGCGCGAAGTGAAGCGCAACGGAACGAGCGACGAACAACTCGCGCAAATCTGGCGCACCACCCCCGCTTCCGTGCGCTTGCAGCGCGCGCGCTACGGCGTCGCTCCGGTCTTCAAGCGCGTGGACACTTGCGCCGCCGAATTCGAATCCTTTACGCCGTACCTCTATTCCACTTACGAAGACGAAGACGAATCGGATCCGCAATCCCGCTTCAAGATCATGATTCTCGGCAGCGGCCCGAACCGCATCGGGCAGGGCATCGAATTTGATTATTGCTGCTGCCACGCCGCGTTTGCGCTGCGCGAGGACGGTTTTGAAACAATCATGGTGAACTGCAATCCAGAGACGGTTTCGACGGATTACGACACCTCTGACCGCTTGTATTTCGAGCCGCTCACCCTGGAAGACGTCCTGGCCATCGTCGAGCGCGAGAAGCCGCAAGGCGTGATCGTGCAGTTTGGCGGGCAAACTCCGCTGAATCTGGCGCTCGAACTGAAGCGCAACGGTGTGCCTATCATCGGCACGGCCCCGGAATCGATTGATCTTGCCGAAGACCGCCGCCGCTTCGGCCGCTTGCTTGAAGAGTTGAAAATTCCGCAGCCGCGCAATGGGACCGCGCTGGTGCCGGAAGAAGCCGCGCGCGTTGCGGGGGAAATTGGTCTGCCGGTTCTCGTGCGCCCGAGTTATGTCCTCGGCGGGCGCGCCATGGTGATTGCCTACGACGTGAACACGGTGCAGGAATATGTCGCGCAAGCCGCGCTGATGGGCCCAGCTCGGCCCGTGCTCATTGATCAGTTCCTCGAGGAAGCCACCGAAGTGGACGTGGATGCCCTCGCCGATGGAACCGATGTGGTCATCGGCGGCATCATGGAGCACATCGAAGAAGCCGGCGTGCATTCCGGCGATTCGTCCTGCGTATTGCCTCCGGTGAGTTTGTCGCCCGCCGTTCTCGACACGATTCGTGAATACACCCGGCGGCTGGCGCTGGCCTTGAAGGTCGTCGGCCTGATGAATGTTCAGTATGCGATTCAGCGGGATACGGTCTACGTTTTGGAAGTGAATCCGCGCGCGTCGCGGACCGTGCCATATGTGAGCAAAGCCACCGGAGTGCCGCTGGCAAAAGTAGCCGCGCGATTGATGTCGGGCAAGAAGCTGGCCCCGATGAATCTCCCGGTTGTGCAACACAACGGCGTCGCGGAAATTGCCGTGCACGAATTCTATTCGGTGAAGTCGCCCGTCTTTCCGTTCAACAAATTCCGCGGCGTGGACACGATTCTCGGCCCGGAAATGCGCTCGACCGGCGAAGTGATGGGCATCTCGAAGTCCTACGGACAAGCCTTTGCTAAAGCGCAGCTTGCCGCGGGGCAGCGCCTCCCTCGCAAAGGCACGGTGTTCCTCAGCGTGAATGATCGCGACAAGCGGCACCTGGCCTCTCTTGGAAAAGAGTTGACCGCCCTCGGTTTTCGTCTGCTCGCCACGCGCGGAACGGCTGCAGCGCTGGAGGCTGCCGGCATCGAGGCGGAAGCCGTTTTCAAAGTGAATGAAGGCCGCCCGAACATCGTCGATCTCGTGAAAACGGGTAAGATCGATCTCGTCATTAATACGCCACTTGGCCGCGAATCGTTCTACGACGAAAAATCCATTCGCCGCGCCGCGATCCGCTACAACATCCCGTGCATTACCACGCTTGCGGCGGCGCACGCCGCAGCGCGCGGGATTCACGCGCTGCACGAGCAGGGCACGGAAGTTGCCGCACTTCAGGATTTGCACAAAGGACGCGCCGCTGCTTCCAGCGTGCCCGCATCAGGAGACTAAACCGTGGACCTTTCCGGAATTTTTCCCGCGCTCACCACGCCGTACGCAAACGACGGTTCCGTCTCGCTTCCGGACCTGAAACACAACATCCAGCGCTACAACGGCACGGACCTGGCGGGTTACGTGGTGCTCGGTTCGACGGGAGAATCGGTTCTGCTCCGCCAGGCAGAGATGGATGGAATACTGATCACGGTAAAGGAATCTGCCGGGAAGGAGAAAAAACTGATTGCCGGAACCGGTGCGGAATCGACGCTGGAAACCATCGAGCGAACCAAGCGCGCCGCGGAACTCGGTTATCACGCGGCGCTGGTGAAGACTCCGCACTACTACAAGCCGGTTTACAAGCCCGAAGTCCTCATTGCGCATTACCGCAGAGTGGCGGACGAATCTCCAATCCCTGTTTTGCTCTATTCCGTGTTTTGCTCTATTCCGTTCCGCAATTCACCGGCATCGCACTGGAATCACCTGAGGTCGTTGCCCTCTCCGAGCATTCGAACATCGTCGGCATCAAAGACAGCTCCGGAAACGTGCAGCGCGTAGGAGAAATGATCGCGGGCGTGCCGCCGGCGTTTCAAGTTTTAGTCGGCGCCGCCGCGACCATTTACCCTTCGCTCATGATGGGTGCGCGAGGATGCATTCTTGCGCTGGCGTGCGCGCTCCCGGAAAAATGCGTCGCCCTATTCGAATTGATCCGCCAGGGCCACCACGAAAAAGCCCGTGAATTGCAGGCTGTTTTGGTTCGCGCTTCCAAGGCCATCGCCTCCGAATTTGGCATTGCTGGCCTGAAGCACGTCATGGACCTGCGCGGCTACCGCGGCGGCCTCCCTCGTCTCCCGCTCCTCCCCCTGCAGCCTGAACAAAAGACGCGCCTTAGCGAATTCATCGCGACTCTGGAACCGGCCGTTGCCCGGGCCTGATCCGTGCGATTCGGACTGTATTCAAAGTCAATTCGAACAGATTTGATGAGACGTTTTCCCGCGAGTATCATCTAAGGGCTCATGGATTGTCGTGCCCTCGCGTTCCGCCGGCTCCCGCATCAGCCCAAGCTTTTTCTCGAATACCTCGATCATTTTGAGCGCGTAAAGACGTTTTACGTGCATCCGCCGACGATGCAGGCAGTGACGCGTACGGCGCGGAAGCTGGAATATCCGCGCGAGCGAAGAGGGGAAGTGGCGGAGCTTTTGCGGAAACAAAATATTGCGCTTGGCGCGGGGGCGGAGACGCAGTCCAATTTGGCGCGTCTGGAAAAAGGCGCGATCGCCATCGTCACAGGACAGCAGGTTGGATTGTTCAGCGGGCCGGCGTACGCGATTTACAAAGCACTGACCGCGGTGCAGATCGCGGAAGAGTTGACGCGCGGCGGAATTCCGGCAGTGCCGGTTTTTTGGATGGCGACCGAGGACCACGACCTTGATGAAGTGCGTACTGCGACGTGGTTTGATCAGGGAAAATTGCGGCGATTTGAATTGCCGGTGGTGGGGGCGGGAAGGCCGGTAGGAGGAATTTCGCTCGGCGCGGAAGTGGAGCCCTTTGCGCGGGAGGCGGCGGAATTACTTTCGAACCAGGGCAGCGATTTGCTCGCGGAGTATCTGAGGGAAAGTTACAGGCCCGGAGAAACTTACGGTAGCGCGTTCGCGAAACTGTTTACGCGATTATTTGCGCAGCAAGGATTGATCTTGATGGACCCGCTCGATCCGGGACTGCACCGGGTGGCGACGCCGCTGTATCAGCATGCGCTGGCGGAGCGCGATGCTGTGAACGAAAAACTCTTGCAGCGCGGAAAGGACCTGGATCGCGCGGGATTTGACGCGCAAGTGAAAGTGACGTCGCGCAGCACGCTGCTATTTTATTTGGGCGACGGCGCGCGGCAGGTCATCACGGCGAGCAACGGGAAATTCCAGGCCGGCGACAAAACCTGGGCGCGCGATGAACTTGTTCACCTGACGCACGCGGAGCCGGGGAAATTCAGCCCGAATGCCCTGTTCAGGCCGGTGGTGCAGGACTATCTTTTGCCGACCGCGGCTTATGTGGCAGGGCCGGCGGAGATCTCCTATTTCGCGCAATCCGAAGTGATTTACCGGCATCTTCTCGGGCGCATGCCGGTAATGCTGCCGCGTGCGGGATTCACGCTGGTGGACGCGAAGGCCGCGAAACTCCTGCGCCGCTACGGGTTGACGGTCGAGGAAGTGTGGGCCGGTTCGCAAAGTCTGCGGCACAAGATGGAAGGTGCATCGGTGCCGAAAGGATTATCGAAGACATTCGAGCGTGACCAGAAACAAATTCAGAAAATGCTGACGCAGCTCGGGAAGCGGATCGCGAAGCTCGACCCCACGCTGAAAGGCACCGTGGAGCGGGCAAAACAGAGAATTGAATATCACTTGGAAAAATTGCGGCGCAAAGCGGGCAAAGCGGAAGATCAAAAGACCGGGCTGATTTCCGCGCATGAGCAATATTTGGAATCCCTTCTCTATCCGCACAAAGCGTTGCAATCGCGGGAATTGTGTCTGCTTCCGTTTTTGGCGCGATGGGGCGCAAGCGGATTGAGCGAACTGCAGAAACTCGCCAGCGGCAAGATAATCGGGCATCACTTCATCATTCAACTACCGTAGCGCAACTTTTCCAGGGTCCTCGAGTACGGGCCGACCTAATGTGGCGCGTCACCCAATTGTTTCAATTTTTGTTCGGCACTATCCTTGATTGCTTTGCGGCGGTCCTCGGGGTCCGTGGTATCGGAGGGGAGAAGTTCGAGCGCCTTCTTGGCGTTCTGACGGGCCAAATCCTTCTGGCCGTCCGCGAGATAGGCGTCGGACAGGCTGTCGTAGACGTTCGGTGAATGGGGATACGCGATCGCATTCAATTTCATGAGCTCGACTGCGCCTTTGTTGTCGCCAGCCTGCAGGTGCTCGTAGCCGAGCCGGTTCATTACTGCTTCTGAAAACAAGACGGCTTTGGGATCGCGCTTGCGAGCCTCCGCGAATTTCTGGACGGCTTTTTCGATGCCGCCCGGATGGTCAATGAGTTCAAAGAAATTCGATTCGGCGGATACGGGAGCGGATGCCCTTGCAACGATGGGTGGACGCTTTTTCAAAGTTGTTGCAACCCACGCGACGATCATGCCGGGCAGTTCTTTGTGGGCGTCAAACATCTCGACGCCGTGTCCGCCGGTGGAATAGCGGACAAACTTGTTGACTGGGTTGGAAGACAGAGTGAACAGCCACTGCATGATTTCCGTCACGCCAAGATCGGGATCATCGTCCGCGACGGCCATGAACAAAGGCATTTGCGCGGACGTGCGAAGAAATTGCCGGCCTCCCGCGTCGGTTCCTTCCGAGAGCAGCACGAGCGCTTTCACTTCCGGATGATTTGCAGCAACGTGGACGGATTGATTGACGCCGCAACTTGCGCCGCCGGCGGCGATGGTGTCTCGCGATACTCCAGGCTGGGAGACGAGGTATTGGTAGGCAGTCTCGACGTCGGTGGGCATTTTATCGCTGAAGACCACACGTAGTTCCTCGGGTGAAAGTTTGTCCACTGGCGTGCCGCTGCTTTCACCGTACCCGCGGAGGTCCACGGTCATGACGTGGAAGCCCGCGGCGGCGAGGCGTGCAGCAAGGTCGTCCCACACTTTTCGCTGGCGGTTGCACTGGTGGAGCAGCAGGACTCCCGGACCGGGCTTTCCGGCAGAGAAATAGGTGCCTTTGAGATTTGTGCCATCGGGAGCTTTGAGATCCACGACGCGTGGGGACGTAGACTCCTCTGCTCTGGCGCTGAGGCACGGAAGTATGGCTGCGAAGAGGGCTAGGGCGATAAGCCGGGAAGGGACGATGTAGCGGGACATGGGACCGACCTCCTTGAGCATGCTTGTTGGACCGGGGCGTAGGGCGAATTGTAAGCGAGGGAAGAGCATACAGACAATCTAGGAGCTCAGGTCCAATTGTTCCCACAAGCTCGCTGTGGCGGCCTCCGCTCGGCTTCAAGTAACACTTTAGATGACGCGGGCCGTGGGTTGCCCAGGGGGCGATCCAATAGCTTGGCGCTGCCGGGAGGAGGAGAATGCGGCTTAACTATCATGGCTGGACGAAGACAGCGGTAAAGTGGCCTAACAGAATTCATGGCCGGATTGACGCCTACCCCCTTGTGGGGTTCGCGGTTACCCTTCTTGTGATTTTTATGGTCAGCCTTCCGATGGTGACTCATGGTTCCATCATGGACTTGCCGCGGACTTGGCATGCCAGCCCGATGCCGAGGGCGGTGCGGGAAGACGCGCTTTCGGTAGCAATCACCCGCGATGGGAAAATCTATTTCCGCAATACCGCAATTTCGGCGGAGGAGTTGCCTGGTAAAATTCGAGAAGGACTGAAAAATGGTGCGGAAAAGAAGGTCTACCTTCGCGCCGACGCGCGCGCAAGGTACGGCGATGTCAAACAGGTCCTAATTAAAATACGCCAGGCAGGGATAGAGAATGTTTGCTTCCTTACAGAGAAGCTCCAGCCGTAGGTCTTCCTCCCTCTATGGTGTTTGGTGGTTTGCGGGATTGGGGTAGGGGTGTGCTAGAGTTTTTGGTACCCCAAGCCTGCCAGGACGCCTCGCATATAGGCAAAGCTGCCGATAACGCCCGGCATCGGATCGTCGGGATGAATCTCATACTCCAGATCGACGAAGCCCTTGTACTTTATCGCGATGAGAGCTTCAAAAATCCTCTTCACCGGCATGATGCCGTCTCCCACCGGCATCTGACTATCCTTGCTCTGGAAGTCTGTGAGGTCCTTCATGTGAACGTTAAACAGCCTCGGGCCTGCCGCGTGGATCGCCTGAACCACATCCGTGCCGGCACGAACCGTGTGCCCGACATCGATACAGCACCCCATGCGCGGATCCATATCCTTCACCGCCTTCAATACATCCAGCGGCGAATGCCACAGCTTATCTTCCGGCCCGTGATTGTGGATAGCGAAACGAATATCGTACTCCTTCACAAACTTCTCGATCCTCGGCAGAGTCTCCGGCGCGGGGTCGCCGGCGACGATGACGGCAATACCTGCTCGCTTGCAATATTCGAACTTGCTGCGTATGTCCGCGTCTTCATCTTTCGGGAAATAGATGGTTCCGGCAGCGTGAAGCTTGATGCCCGCCACGGCATAGTCCGCCAGCGCAGCTGCCTCGTCCTGCGTATCCGCCGGCAGATGATCCTTGACGTCCTTGGCATTCAACTCCATCACATTCAGCTGCTTCAGGAAGCCAATCATTTGTGCACGGCTGAAGTTGCGAAACGTGTAGCTGGCCAGGCCCAGACGAATCGGCGATCCTTCGGGAGCCGGCGGCCGTCCTGCGGCTACTGCGAAGACTTCGTCGGAAGCAGCGAACGCCGCCGCAACCAGTGCACCGGAGCGAACGAAAGTCCGGCGGGAAAAAGTATTCTTGATTTGCGTTTCATCACTAGGCCGGCACCGCTGCATCTTAGACATGCGGCGCCCAGCCTTTCTCGTACTCGCGCCCCCACATCTTCATCGCTTCCGCGTCGTCCTGAATCCGTCCGTCTCTCGTATCGAGATGCAACTCGCGGTTCACTTCCCACGCGATGTTCGAAAGCTGCAGCATCGTAACGGCAATGTTCCCCGCGGCGACAGGAGCGTTTAGCTTCTCGCCTTTGCGGATTCCCGCGATGAAGTTCGCGAAGTGGGCATCAGTCATGGAATCGGCCCCGAGCAGGTCCGAAGACGACGTTGTGCTGCCGGCCTTGAACTCGCTTGTCTTATTCCCTTTGAGGTCGTAGATTTCGTAGCCATCGCGATCGACAACCACGGTGCCGGTCGTTCCCATGATGGCCGAGCCACGATCACGGCCGTAAAACTTCATTCCCTGGCAGCTCTTGCCTTCCCAAGTGAGCATCTTGTCTTCGTACTCAAAGCTGGTCAGCAGCGTGTCATAAAACTGCCAGTCATCTTTGAAATGATATCTGCCGCCCGACGAAGCGACCCGCTTCGGATAGTCGACGCCCAGCGCCCAACGGCAGACGTCCACCTCGTGGGTTCCATTATTTAGCGTTTCGCCAGTGCCATAGATTCTGAACCAGTGCCAGTTGTACGGATGCACGTTGTCTTTATAGGGGCGGCGTGGCGCCGGGCCCTGCCACAAATCCCAATCCAGTTGCGCCGGCACGGGCGCTTCTTTCCCAGTGCCAATCGACTTTCTCACATTGCTGTACCAGGCTTTCGCGAGGTAGGGCCTGCCTATAATGCCTTCGTGAATTTTGTCGACGATTTCTATGCTGTGTGGTGAAGAGCGCTGCTGGTTGCCCATCTGCACAAGCTTTTGATACTTCTGCTGCGCGTGCACGAGCATCGCTCCCTCCGCAGGATTGTGGCTGCACGGTTTTTCCACGTAGACGTGCTTGCCCGCCTGCAACCCGGCGATCGCCATGGGACTATGCCAATGGTCGGGAGTGGCAATCGTGATGGCGTCCACATCCTTCTGCTCGAGAATGGCGCGAAAGTCTTTGTTCGTCGCAGGGGACTCGCCCGTCTCGTGCTTCACACGGTCAGCAAACTTTCCGAGAATCGTGCTGTCCACATCGCAGACATGCGAGATGCGCGCGGCGCTGCGGTTCGCCTTGAGCGCCGCGAGATGAGCATAGCCGCGTCCATTGAGGCCGACCACAGCAAAGTTGAGGCGATCGTTGGAGCCGAGGATTTGGCCGTAACTCTTTGCCGTCGTTCCAACGGCCAGCCCCGCCGCGCCTACCGCAAGTGCATCGAGAAACTCACGTCGTGTAACCATCATTTCCCTCGTAGCGGGCGGCTATAGCCGCTCTGCCGCCCGCGGACAGGATATCTCGCGAACGGCAGGAGATGCCAGGCTTATAATCCACCGGCAAAACCTTCCAGACACGCTACACCGCAGCGGGTGCGGTGTGGGTATGCTAGAGTTTTGGTTCCATGACACGCTTAGGGATCTACGTTCAGGTGCCGTTTTGTCAGACGAAATGTACCTATTGTAATTTCCATACGGGAGTGGTGTCGGCGGCGAGGTTTGCGCCTTACGCTGAGGCGGTTTGCAGGGACGTGCGGGAGCATCGGGAGTTGCTGAAGGCGGCGGGGGTGGATTGGCCTGGGCGGTTGGGGCGCAGCGATGCTGGGCCCCTACGAAGAAAGACTGAGACCCCGAGCACAGACTTGATTGTAGACACGGTGTATTTCGGCGGGGGGACGCCGAGCCTCCTTGATCCTGCGCACTTGCAGAAAATTCTGGAGGCGATTCGGGGGAGTTTTGCGACGGAGCTTGCGGAGGTGACGCTGGAGGCTGATCCGGAGACGATTGAGGCGGAAAAGGCGGCGGCGTGGGTTCGCGCGGGAATTAACCGGGTTAGTTTTGGGTTGCAGTCGTTTGTGGATAAGGAGTTGGTTGCCGCGGGGCGGATGCACCGGCGGGCGGATGTTTACCGGGCGGTGCCGATTCTGCGCGAGGCGGGAATTTTCAATATCAGTTTTGACTTGATTGCGGGATTGCCGTACCAGACGAAAGAGAGCTGGCGGCAATCGCTGGAAGAGTTGCAGGCGCTCGGGCCAGAGCACGTTTCGATTTATTTGCTGGAGATTGACGAGGGGAGCCGGCTGGGGAGCGAGTTGCTGCTCGGCGGGGGGCGTTATAGCGCGGGGGCGGTGCCCTGCGAGGATGAGATGGCGGAGTTTTACGAGACGGCGCAGGGGGAGTTGCGGGCGGCGGGTTATCACCACTATGAGATTTCGAATTGGGCGGAGCCGGGATTCGAATCGAAGCACAATCTGAAATATTGGCGGCGGGAGGCGTATTTGGGATTTGGGGCAGGGGCGCACTCGTTTTCGGGGACGGAGCGATGGGCGAATGCACATGACGCGGCGGCGTATGTGAGCGCGGTGCAGGGCGGAGGGTTGCCGGTGGAGCAGCAAGAGAAATTGACGGCGGAGAGCGCGCTCGAGGAGGAATTATTTTTGGGGTTGCGGCAACTAGATGGGATCGACTTGGGGCGGATTGAGCGGGAGTATGGAGTTACATTGGCGTCGCGGTTCGATCCGTTGATGATGGCGGGATTGGTGGAGCGAGATGGCGGGGTGGTGAGGCTGGCGAGGGACCGGCTCGCGGTGTCGAATGAAGTGTTTGTGGAATTGATGAGATAAAGAAGCAAGGAAGTAATGGGGTAAAGAAGAACGGAAGCAGAACAAGATAGCGCTGAGTCGCCGAGGACCTGAGGAGCGCAGAGAATTGCGGAAGCAGAAAAACGGAAAGAATTAACACAGAGAACACGGAGAGAAGAGAGCACAGAGGGCATGGAGAAAAACGAAAATGAGTTACACGGTGGCGAAGGGGAATCAGCGGGTGGATCCGGATCAGTTGCCGGACGTGAGCAAGATTCCGGCGGGAGCGGTGGATCTGCGGAGCGATACGGTGACGCGGCCGACGACGGAGATGCGGCGAGCGATGACGGAGGCAGAGGTCGGCGACGACGTGTATGGAGAAGATCCGACGGTCAACCGGCTGGAGCGGCGGGCGGCGGAGATTTTCGGAAAAGAAGCGGCGCTGTTTGTGCCGACGGGATGCATGGGGAATCTCATCGCGATCAAAGTGTGGACGCATCATGGAAATGAAGTGATCTGCGAAGAGCGGAGCCATGTGAACTTGTACGAGTTGGCGTCGATGTCCGCGATTGCGGGGTGCATGCCGCGAGCGGTCCGGGGGGAAGACGGGATCCTGACGTGGAAGCAGGTGGAGGCGGGGATCCGGCCGAAGATTTACTACGACTCGCAGACGGCGCTGATCTGCCTGGAGAATACGGTGAATATGTGGGGCGGGACGGTTTATCGGACAGCGCAGTTGGAAGAGATTTGCGACCACGCACATGCGATGGATTTGAAGGTGCATCTGGACGGCGCGCGGATTTTCAATGCGGCGACGGCGCTGGGAGAAAATGTTGCGCAGATGACGCGGAGAGTGGATTCCGTGATGTTTTGCTTGTCGAAGGGATTGGGCGCACCGGTGGGATCGATGGTCGCGGGCAGCAAAGCGTTTATTGAAAGGGCGCGGATTTACCGGAAGATGTTCGGCGGTGGGATGCGGCAAGCCGGGGTGATCGCGGCGGCGGGGCTGATTGCGCTGGAGAAGTCGCCGGCGCGATTGCATATCGATCATGCAAATGCGAAGCGGCTGGCGGAAGGCATTGCGGAAATTCCCGGGCTGACCATTGATCCGAAGAAAGTACGGTCGAACATTGTGATTTTTGACTGCACGAAAACGGGAAAGACGGCGGTGGAGATTTGCGATGCGCTGCATCCGCATGGCGTCTGGGCGCAAGATACGGCGCTGTACTCAGTACGCGTGGTGACGCATTGTGACGTGGACCGGGCGGGAGTGGAGCGGGCGCTGATGGTGTTGAAGGATGTCGTGGCGAAGTCACAGAGGAAGGGTGCATGAGGACGGAAGCGATGAAGAGAGTGAGTTTGCTGGCATGGGTAATGGCTGTTCTGGTCGTCGCACCGCGCACGATGGGGCAAGACGCGCCCGCCGCGAAAGCGTCTGCGAAGAAAGCAGTGCCAACAGTGGCCGAGGCCAAGAGATTCTTGGACGAGGCGGAACAGCGCTACCTCGAGCTTACAAACAAGGCGCAGAGGGCGCAGTGGGTGCAGGAAAACTTTATTACGGATGATACGGAGGAAATCGGGGCGGAAGCGAGCCAGGAGTTGAATGCGTTCATCGCGGAGACATCCAAAAAGGCGCACCGGTTTGATGGCTTGAAGCTGCCGCGAGAGATGGCGCGAACGAAGTTGCTGCTGACGTTGTCTACCACGTTTCCTGCGCCAGCGGATCCGAAAGCGCAGAAAGAGCTGGCGCAGGTGCTGGCTTCGCTGAACGGAGACTACGGAAAAGGGAAGTGGTGTCCGGATGGTGCGGGAGGGAAATGCCTGGACATCACCGCGATTGAACGATTGCTTGCGACGAGCCGCGATCCAGAAGAGTTGAAGCGAGCATGGGTGGGATGGCACACGGTGGGCGCGCCGATGCGGCAGCGGTACGCGCGGATGGTGGAGCTGGGGAACAAAGGCTCTCGGGAGCTGGGGTTTGCGGATGCGGGGGCGCTGTGGCGTTCGAATTATGACATGCCGCCGGATCAGTTTGCGAAAGAACAGGACCGGCTTTGGGAGCAATTGAGGCCGCTCTATGAATCGTTGCACGCATACGTGCGGGGGCAATTGCGAAAGAAATATGGAGCGGAGCTGGTTCCGGCACACGGGCCGATTCCGGCGCACCTGCTGGGGAATCTCTGGAGCCAGGAATGGAACAACGTCTATGAGCTGATGGATTCGCCGAAGCCGCCACAGAGCTACAACCTGAGCAAGATTTTGCAAGAACGGAAGACGGATGCGCGCGGAATGGTGCGGTACGGAGAGGGTTTCTTCACGTCGCTAGGGTTTTCGCCGCTGCCGAAGAGGTTTTGGGAACGGTCCTTGTTCACCAAGCCAGCGGACCGGGATGTGGTTTGTCACGCCAGCGCGTGGGATGTGGATTCGAAAGAGGATTTGCGAATCAAGATGTGCATTCAGATTACGGAAGAAGATTTTCGCGTGATTCACCACGAGCTGGGGCATAGCTTTTATCAACGGGCGTTCGACACGCAGCCGCCGCTCTTTCAGAACAGCGCGAACGACGGATTTCACGAAGCGGTGGGGGACACAATTGCGCTTTCCGTGACGCCGGACTACTTGAAGAAACTTGGATTGATTGACGCGGTGCCTCCGGCTTCGGGGGACATTGATTACCTGTTGCAGCAGGCTCTGGAAAAGGTCGCGTTCTTGCCGTTTGGCTTGCTGGTGGACAAGTGGCGCTGGGAAGTGTTCGGCGGGGAAGTGAAGCCGGAGAACTACAACAAAGCGTGGTGGGAATTGCGGAAGAAGTACCAGGGGATTGCGCCGCCGGTGGAGCGAACGGAGGCGGATTTTGATCCTGGGGCGAAGTATCACGTGCCGGGGAATGTGCCGTATGCGCGGTATTTTCTGGCGCGGATTTTACAGTTTCAATTTCACAGGGGACTTTGCCACGAGGCTGGGTATAGCGGGCCACTTCATCGCTGCTCGGTGTATGGGAACAGGGCGGTGGGAGAAAAGCTGAACAAGATGCTGACGATGGGGCAGAGCAAGCCGTGGCCGGAAGCGCTGGAGACCCTGACGGGAGAAAAGCGAATGGATGCAACGGCGCTGGCGGATTATTTTGCCCCGCTCAAGGTGTGGCTGGATAAGCAGAATGCGGAGAAGCACTATCCGGTGGGGTGGTAGGGGAGTGGTGACTGGTGACTGGTGAAAGAAGCTTCAGGGTGCGATTTGTATTTGCGCTGCCCCCCGCGAGAGCGGCTATCAGGGAGACGGCGAAGGGGGTTTCGCGGCGAGACAAATCCTTTTCGAGCGCGTGATGCAGAAATTCCCACCATAAGATAAACTTTGATTGAAGATAGAGCGGACTTTTAGTTGCCGAGGAGACCGTGGAATTCAGTTTTACGGAAGAACAGCAACAACTGCGGCGAAGTGTGCGCGAATTCGCGGAGGGAGAAATCGGGCCGCACGTGATGGAGTGGGACGAGGCGTCACACTTCCCGATGGAGATTATTCCAAAGCTCGGGGAGATGGGGCTGCTGGGAGTGATTTTTCCGGAGGAGTACGGCGGTGCGGGACTGGGGTACATCGAGTACGCGCTGGCGATTGAGGAGTTATCGCGGGTAGACGGGTCGGTGGGACTGATTGTGGCGGCGCACAATTCGCTGTGTTCGAATCACATTTTCAAGTTTGGGACGGAAGCGCAGAAGAGGAAATATCTTGTGCCGCTGGCTTCGGGGAAGGCGATTGGGGCGTGGTCGCTGACGGAGCCGGAGGCGGGATCGGACGCGGGCGGGACTCGGACGACAGCGGTGCGAGATGGAAAGCACTGGGTGCTGAACGGATCGAAGACATTTACGACCAACGGGCACTACGCAGACTTCTGCGTGGCGATGGCAGTGACGGACAAGTCGAAGGCGTCGCATGGCATCAGCGCGTTTGTCCTTGAGAAGGGAATGGCGGGATTCAAGCCCGGGAAAAAAGAGAACAAGCTGGGGATGCGAGCGAGCGACACTTCGGAAGTGATTTTCAACGATTGCCGCGTGCCGCTGGAAAACCTGCTGGGGCCGGAAGGCGAAGGATTCACCGGAAGCTTGAAAATCCTGGATGGCGGGCGGATTTCGATTGCGGCGCTCGGATTGGGAATGGCGCAGGGAGCGCTGGAAGCGGCGACGAAGTATGCGAAGCAGCGGAAACAGTTTGGGCAGGCGATCAGCGAGTTTCAGGCGGTGCAATTCAAGCTGGCGGACATGGCGACCCAAGTGGAAGCGGCACGGCTGCTGGTTTACCAGGCGGCGTGGCTGGCGGACAAGAAGGACGTGCGGTTTACGAAAGAATCGAGCATGGCGAAACTGTTTGCCAGCGAAGTGGCGGTACGCGTGGCGAACGAGTGCGTGCAGATTCACGGCGGATATGGATTCATCAAGGATTACCCCGCGGAGAAGTATTACCGCGACGTGAAGCTCTGCACGATCGGCGAGGGAACCAGCGAAATTCAGAAGTTGGTGATTGCCAGGCAGCTGCTAGGGAAGAAATAATAGAGAGATGCGGCGGGCCGCTGGAACGAGTTCCACAGGAAAACGATGACGCCTGTTGAGAAGTGGGCGGAACAGGTGCGCGCGGGCGAGGTGCGGGCGGTTTCGCGTGCCATCACGGCGATTGAGAATCATGCGCCGGAAGCGGAGGAGCTGCTGCGGCTGCTCTTCCCGCATACGGGGCGAGCGTACCTGACGGGCGTTACCGGCGCGCCGGGGACGGGAAAGAGCACACTCGTTGACCGGCTCGCGGCTCATCACAGGAAACAACGCGAAGAAGTTGGCGTGATTGCGGTGGATCCAACGAGCCCGTATTCGGGCGGAGCAATTCTGGGCGACCGCATTCGAATGCAGGGACACGCCGGCGACGCGGGGACGTTTATCCGTTCGATGGCGACGCGGGGATTTCTGGGTGGGCTGGCGCGAGCGACGGCGGAAGTGGCGTTGTTGCTGGATGCCGCTGGGAAAAAGCACGTATTGATCGAGACTGTCGGCGTCGGTCAGGACGAGATTGACATCGTGCGGCTGGCGGATTGCGTGCTGGTGGTGATGGTGCCGGGTCTCGGGGATGATATTCAGAATATGAAAGCCGGGCTCATGGAGATTGGCGACATTTTTGTCCTCAACAAGGCCGATCGCGAAGGGGCGGACCGGCTGGAGCAGCAACTGCTGGCGATGATGTCGCTGGTGATGCCGCGCGACGGCTGGCATCCGCCGGTGGTACGGACGGTGGCGTCGGAAAACAAAGGCATTGCGGAATTGGCGGAGACGATTGCGAAATTTCAGAAACATTTTGCGGCGAGCGGCGAACGGCAGCGAAAACATGTGGAGCATTGGAAGAAGCGGTTGATCGAGCTGCTGGAATCGCGATTGCTGGAACGCGCGCTGGGCGGAGCGGGCGGAGAGAAGCGGATCACGGAGCTTGCCGCGGAAGTGGCGGAACGGAAAAAAGATCCGTTTACAGCAGTAAGAGAAATTCTAACCAAGAGCGGATTGGCCAACTAAGGCAACAACCTGCAGTTTCCGGGAGAAAATAAGCATGGCGGTGAAAAAGACGAAGAAGGCAAAGAGTGCCAAGAGGGAAAACGAGGCAGCGATCGGCATCATTGGTGGAAGCGGATTGTATTCGATGAGCGGTTTGACAGAGACGCGGGAGATTCGCGTGAAGACGCCGTTCGGCGATCCTTCGGATGCGATTGTGCTCGGGACGCTGGAGGGGAAGCGCGTGGTGTTTTTGGCGCGGCATGGGCGCGGGCACCGCATCCTGCCGGGGGAGGTCAATTACCGGGCGAACATTTACGCGATGAAGCTGCTGGGGGTGGAGCGGATCATTTCCGTGAGCGCGGTGGGCTCGTTGCAGGAGGATTTGCGGCCGGGAGAGTTTCTGGTTCCGGACCAGTTTTACGACCGGACGAAGGGTCGCGTATCCACATTTTTTGGCGATGGGCTCGTGGCGCACGTGGCGTTCGCGAATCCGACTTGCGGGCAACTGGCCGGAGTCTTGAGCGATAGTTGCGTGCATGAAGCCGTGAAAGTGCACCGGAGAGGAACGTACATTTGCATGGAGGGGCCGCAATTTTCGACGCTGGCGGAAGCGCACGTGCACCGGCAACTGCGGTTCGAAGTGATTGGGATGACGAACGTGACGGAAGCGAAGCTGGCGCGTGAAGCGGAGATTTGCTACGCCACGATTGCGATGATTACGGACTACGACTGCTGGCACCCGGGGCACGAATCGGTGACGGCGTCGCAGATTATCGCCACGCTGAACCAGAATGCAGAGAATGCTCAGCGGGTGCTACAGGCGGCGGTGCGCGCGCTGCCGGCGGCACGAACCTGCAAGTGCGGTTCGGCGCTGCAGCACGCGCTGGTGACGGATTTGAAGCTGGTCCCGGCGGCCACAAAAAAGAGGTTGGCCGCGATCCTTGGGCCGTACCTAACTTAGGAGAACACGTGTCCTTGCTCGTAGTGGGTTCCGTGGCGTTCGACGCGCTGGAAAGTCCTTATGGAAAGGTGGACCGGGCGCTGGGAGGCGCGGCGACGTATTTCGCGGTGGCAGCGAGTTTTTTTACACACGTCAACCTGGTTGGCATCGTCGGCGACGACTTCACGGAGGTGGACGCGCAGATCTTTCGAGGCCGGACCATCGACATCGATGGCCTGGAGCGGGCGACGGGCAAGACCTTTTTCTGGGCGGGGCGCTATTCGGACAATCTGAATGAACGCGTGACGCTGACGACGGAACTTAACGTGTTTGCGACCTTTAAGCCTAAGCTGCCGGAGAAATATCGCAATTCAAGATACGTCTTTCTGGCGAACATTGCCCCGGATTTGCAGCGCGACGTGCTGCACCAGGTGAAAGTGCGACCGAAGCTGGCGGCACTCGACACGATGAATTACTGGATTGAGCGGACGAACGCGGAACTTCGGGAAACGTTGAAGCACGTGGACATCCTGATAATTAATGATTCCGAGACGCGCGAGCTTTCCAACGAACACAATTTGCTGCGGGCGGCGAAGCACATCTTCAAAATGGGGCCGACGACGCTGGTGGTAAAGCGCGGGGAGTATGGAGCGATGCTGGTGGACAAGCGTGGATTGTTTTGCGTGCCGGCGTTTCCGCTTGAGGAGCCGCATGATCCGACAGGGGCGGGCGACAGCTTTGCCGGGGGATTCATGGGTTATCTGGCAGGGTGCGCGGGGAAGAGCGATGCTGCACTGCGCAGGGCGATGGTGTACGGCTCCGTGCTGGGCAGCTTCGCCGTCGAAAAGTTTGGGCTGGACCGGCTGCGGGACTTGAATCGCCGCGAGATACACGCCAGAGCACGCCACTTTGCGAAATTGACGCAATTCAAACTGTAAATCTGTAGAATCGCGCTGAGGCGGGCGATGGGGCGCCGGGGTGATGCTTCCTCTCCACGAAATACTCCTGCGAGTGACGGTAGCGGCGGGGCTAGGCGCGACGATCGGCATAGAACGCGACCTGCGACGCCGGCCAGCAGGTATTCGAACAAGTCTCTTCGTCTGCCTCGCCACGGCGCTGTTCACCATTCTGTCGGGGGAAATCGCGCACCTCCTCGGCGATACGGGCAGCACGCGAATCGCATCGAACATTGTTCAGGGCATCGGCTTCTTAGGGGCCGGGGCGATTCTGCGCGAGGCCGGCGGGGTCGTAGGATTGACCACGGCGGCGACGATCCTTGTCGAAGCGGCGATCGGGATGGCGGCGGGAGGGGGTCTTTATGGCGTCGCTGTTTATTCGACGGGGCTGGTGCTCTTTGGACTGATTGTGATCGGGTGGGCAGCAGATCGTCTCAACTTGAAGCGGCGAATCATGGTGTTCCGGATCACCACGAGCCACGCGGATAACGTGGCGACCGAAGTACAGCAACTGCTGGCTGGGATGAAGGTTTCCATGCGGCATTTTCGCACCTCGATGGTAGGCCTGAACTCCATTGTGGAATTCGAAGCCGACGTAAGTTATAGCCAACAGGAGAAGATTGTGGCCCAGCTCAATCGGAAAGGTATCGTTACCGAAGTGATTCCCTCCGAGGGTCGTCACGAATGACCGAAAACCAACGCGCCCCCCGAAAACCAAAAGCACTTGCTGCTGGCTCCCGGATAGGAGTGTTTGCTCCAGCTTCCCCCGCAGCGGCTGTGGACATGATTGCCGGGCTTACGGAATTGAAACGGCACGCTTTTCAAGTGGTTGCGAATCAGGACAGTAAAGCGGAGGGATTTTTCGCCGGTTCTTCACTGGATCGAGTGAACGGTTTCCTCGCAACGGTGAATTCCGATCAGGTGGACGGGCTGGTCGCTCTGCGCGGCGGTTACGGTTCGAATTACCTGCTGGATTTCGAATTGGAGAAGAGTCTCGCAAGCCCGAAGTGCGTGATCGGATTTAGTGACATTACGTCCCTGCATATCTATCTCTGGCAGCGATGTGGCTGGGTGACTTTTTACGGGCCCATGCTCGCAGCAGGATTGAACTCCGGCCCGGGACTGCCCAAGGGCTACGACGAGAATTCCTTGTTGCAGGCCATCCGCCGGACCGAAGCGGGCTGGAAGCTTCGGTTGAGAGGAGAGCCGATGCTGGCCGGAGAGGCTGTAGGAAGAGTCCTAGGCGGATGCATGACCATGGTGGAGGCGACCATCGGAACGCCGTGGGAATTGGACACGAAGGATTCGATACTGGTTTTGGAAGACCGTGCCATGAAATCATACCAAGTGGACCGTGTGCTGATGCATCTGAAGCAAACTGGAAAATTTGAAGGAGTGCGCGGGATAGTATTGGGAGAATTTCCGGAGTCTGAGCCGACAGTGGCCGGATCTGCCACGGTGCGCGACGTTTGTGCGCGCATTTTGCGGCCGCTGGGGGTCCCTCTGATATTTGGTTCGCCGGTGGGGCACACGCCGCGGCCCATGCTGACTGTTCCTTTGGGAATCGAGGCGCGGCTGGACGCGGAAGGCGAAGGAACGCTC
>WNEZ01001111.1_pt1 | contig 22309 bp, 17 predicted proteins | sample 5400521 | NCBI WGS metagenome assembly WNEZ01 (sample SAMN13153339, study PRJNA577476) | soil metagenome | isolation source: 120 cm saprolite under Douglas fir tree site 2 hole 1 replicate 1 | place: USA:California | collected 2015-04-18 | reverse complement strand
TAGGACATCCGGTGATTGCCAGTGGCATAGTCGTAAAGGGCGATCAACGCGGGAGGCTTTTGGGATTCCCGACTGCCAATCTTCTCCCTCAGGCACACAAGCTGTTGCCTGCTAATGGCGTATATGCAGCACGGGTACATCCTGGCAACATGTTACAACGTGACGAGAGGCATGATAATCCCGTCTTTAACAGTGTAGTGAATATCGGGGTGCGTCCCACATTTGGTGAGCACAAAAGAATCGTAGAAGCGCATTTGCTCGATGTTGATCTCGATCTCTATGATCAGCGGATTACCTTGGACTTCATCACACGCTTGCGTGATGAGCAACGCTTTGCAGGCATAGATGCTTTGAAGACTCAGATTGCTTCTGATGTACAGCAAGCGCGTCAGATTTTACAAAAGGAAGCGTGAGCAACGTGAAGGCTCGCCAGAATCCACTTTCAAAAGTTGAATCATTCATGCAGCGCATAGTTGAAAGCCCCTTTGCGTTTCTCTTTCCATCAAAGCTACAGCCAACAGAGGTTGCTCGTAAATTGGAAAGGGCAATGGAGGATAGTGTACTTTTACAGGGCGAAGGACGGCGATTGGCTCCCGATGACTACGACATCTTTCTCAGCTATAAAGATCACCAGCAATTGCTTCCAGTAGAATCTACTTTGAAAAAGGGATGGCAGGATCACCTGATTCAAGTGGCACGCCATCGCCACTACACGTTGAGAGTCATGCCCGTATTACGCCTGCATGCTAGCAGCGAGTTGCGTTCCGGCGCGGTTCGCATTGAAGCGCATATGCAAGATCGTCAGCATGCCAATGCAGGCGACGGTACGAGTACGGAAGCAGGTCCAATGGCAACACAGGCTCTGAGCGCCGAGCAGTTAGCATTATTGCGTGCACAACTGCCCCCGGGACAACAATTGCCAGGCTTGCCTGACGCATCAATTCCACCTGGCAGTTCACCAAACAATTCCAGTTCATCATCAATACTTCCTGGAGGCTCTTCGCAAGGAGTATCTCTCCCACCTTTGCCCCAGGCATGGCTGACTATTCGTCTACCACAGATGGCACAAAAGGTCTTTCGCATAGAAAAACCCGTTGTCAATATTGGGCGGCAACTCACCAATGATATTATTGTTGAAGATAAACGGGTTTCGCGTTACCATGCTCAAATAAAATACAAGGCTAATGGCCAGTTTGCCATTTTTGATCTCGGCAGCACTAATGGGATTACCATCAACGGCACACCACATTTACGCCAACATACCTTACGCAGCGGCGACCGATTCACTATCGGCAGTTATGATTTTTACTTCGAGAGAAGGTAAGGGCCGCGAATTATGACATTAGATGTCTTTTTACTTATCTTGCGATTGTTATTCATTGTCTTACTCTACCTCTTTTTAATGCAGGTGGTTATTGCTATTACACGCGATTTGCGTAAGACATCAGCAGCAAGCGAAAGTCTTGAAAATAAAGCGCCACCTGTGGTCGGACACCTGATTGTGGTTGACAGTGGACCCAGTAACATTCTACCCGGAACGCGTTTCGATCTGAGTCCGCAGACCACGATTGGTCGAGGACCAACAAATACCATTCAACTGGTGGATAATTTTATCTCGGGTGAACATACAAATCTCTGGTTCCGCAATGGTTTATGGTATGTACAGGATGCAGGCAGTACGAATGGAACATATGTGAATAATCAACCTGCTCGCGAGGCCCTGGCAGCCAGGTTTGGCGATATCATTCAAGTCGGCTTTATTCGCTTCAAGTTAGCCCAGTAGGGGCCAGATGTATCGCGCCCCTTCATTTGATAGAGAGAGATAGTATATGAAAGCAAAGATGAACGCTGGAATATTCCGGCGCTATAGATGGAAGGAATTGGGGTTACTCATCATTCCTTTTATGATTCTAATGCTTGAAATGGTTCAGTTACCGATCGCACATTATTTCCAAACACAAATCACAACGAATAGCCAGCAATCCATTCCACTTAGTACAGCAATCCTGCGTACAGCAATCCTACCATCATTTCGCGACCTTATATCTGTATTTGGTCTGATTGTTGCTCTCATCATAGTAAACCTGCTCCTTAGCATTTTTTTCCCCAAATCCGACCAGTTGCTTTTACCACTCGTAGGCCTGATGAGTGGAATTGGTGTACTGATGGCGCTGCGGCTTGGGCCAGATGTAGGAGATGCATCATTGGGTGTACGCCAGCTTGTGTGGGTACTACTGGGCTTAATAATATGTATGGCAACAGTATTTGGCTTGCGTAGTATGAACTGGTTAAAACGTTACAAATATACCTGGGCATTGCTTGGAATCCTGCTAGTAGCATTGACGATTGTCAACGCATTGCGTGTGAAGAACTTGAACAGCCCGACGCATGACCAGTTGAACTTTGGGCCACTCAACCTACAACCGTCGGAACTGTTGAAGATTTTCATTGTGATATTCTTCGCCGCATATCTGAGTGAGAACAGGGACATGTTGACAGAGGGTAATCTACGTATTGGCCCATTACGCCTGCCACCTTTGCGAACGCTAGGTCCGATACTGCTGATGCTTGGGATTTCACTCTCGCTGTTCTTAGTGATACGCGAACTCGGCCTGGCACTTCTGATTTACGGCATTTTCCTGAGTATGATGTACCTTGGCAGCGGGAAACTTTCATACGTGATCGGCGGATTGTTGTTATTTGCAGCGCTGGGCTTCATTGGCTTCAAGCTGTTCGGTTATGTACAAGCGCGTTTCGCGGTACTTACAGTTGACGTTGTGAACTGGCAAAATTGGTCACAGGCAACGCAAGATTTCGCACGTAATGGAGCGCTTCAGGTCGTACAGGGCTTGATCGCCCTTGCAAGCGGCGGAGTACTCGGAGCGGGATTTGGTCTTGGACACACCGGGACTTTTGTGCCAGTTGCACAGTCCGATATGATCTTCACGGCGTTAGGCGAGGAATTTGGACTTGCAGGGTTATTTGCGATCATTGGAATCTACCTGCTGATCATCTATCGTGGATTCCGCATTGCGATTGAGGCAAGTGATGAATTTAACCAGTTACTGGCTGCGGGACTGACATCGATCTTTGCAATTCAAACGTTCATTATCGTCGCCGGAAATATGAAGTTATTGCCATTAACCGGTATTCCGCTGCCATTCCTGAGATACGGCGGCAGTTCGATCATCGCCAACTTCATCATCATTGGTATCCTGCTGCGCATCTCGTATAACACAGCTATGGAGCGCGAAGGGTTAGCATGAAGCACTGTATCAACGCATGTCTGCTTGTCTCTTTCCATCCCACATGTTATACTTCTCCTTGCGTTAAAAGCCATGCATTTTTGTGAGCATTCACCATAGACCAGGATCGTATAACATGGGTCAGTACCAGCAATGGTTACAGTATCAAGAAATTGACAAGCGTCTGAGTACCCAGGTAGAGGCACTCGAGGCGGAATTAGCTCAATTCCAGGAATGTTTAGACCGTTTGGAGCAACAACAGCAAAATGTCGTTCCTCTCACTGGTAATCCGATTATTCAGGCGCTTGTTGCTCATCTGTCTGCTCACCGTATCCCCCCCCAAAGTAATGCAAGGTATATACATGAAACAAACAGCTCCTCAGCATCTGACTCGCAAGCACCCGGGTCTGGCGATTCGATTTCTCCTGCGCTCTTAAGCTGGGGAGGACTACCAAACTTCGAATTAAACGAGATCAAGGAACCCTATCCCGTTGACGAGCAGGCGCTACCACTTATCAACCATCCCGAGATAGAATTATTGCCTGATGATATGATTGCTTTCTTTGATGGACACGAGCAGACCGATCCTCAACTTGAACTACCATGGTGGTTGCGCAATATCACTATTTCCTCCAGAGACGAGCAGGCAGGCCGACCAATTGATCACAATAGTATACGTACAAACCGCCTCGTGCAACGTTGGATAGAGCGTTGGGGACGACAGCCCTCCACAGTACTCAAATCAACAGAGAACAAGGAGGAAAGCTCAGGTGAGTAACCCGTTTCCCCTAAATATAAATAATGCCAGTAATACCGGTGCCGTTTTCGCTCAATTGAACCAGCAGGACATTGAAGATTTCTATACCGGCTATCAACGCTGGAACCTGCAACACCAGCTCGAGGTCCTACAAACCCGGCTTGAAGACTTGCGCAAGCAAATCGATCTAAATACTGCACGTATGCAAGAAGTGCATCCAACTGCTTTAGAACTCGCAACACTGGCACGGCTCCAGTCAAACGGAGTTAGCGATATTGACCTGCTTGATCGCATGTTAGAGCAGGGTGAATTGTGGTTGGATCGCACTATGCAGCGACTTGATTACCTTGAGCAATTAGATGACTTTATAAGAGATGACTATACGCAATGGTGTCAACACGCATTAGAAGGGGCCTACGATTGGATTGACTCGGTGTTAGATGGTAACCCTGCATCGCTACCTCAAGCAGCGGCTACTGAGGAAGTGGGACTGACAGAAGCCACCGAAGAATTATTCTTACAAAAGATCAGTAATGATGAAGAATCGGTAATGCTAGAAACAACAATGAAACGACCATCGATTATTATTGCTGATCTCGCTGAATCCATCCCTTCGACTGAAGATACTCTTGTCGCAGTAGAAGCTGCACCGACTCCTGAGAATACTACGCCTGTTCTGGAAGAAATCAATCAAGTTGATACCATATCTGCTACTGATCTTCCTGCCGAGGAAGTTAACATTCAGGAGCATGAAACAGATGAAGTTGTACCAATATCAGAAGAAGTGCTACCAGCTGAGCTGAGCGATGCTACAGATATCACTTCAGTTCAGGAAAACGCAACTCTTGTACAAGAATCTGTCGAGGTTTCGACTGTTACTGAAGAACCCTCATCGTCGCCACCCAAAACTTCTCTAGAAAACGTGTCGCCCAAACGGCCCAACTTTATCAGGCGTTTTTTTGGCAAAATCTGGAGAAGCTAACTGTTATGCCCCCGTTCATAAGAAACTTGTTGATTATGCAGTTTCAAAAAATACTACGGATGATGAAATCGGTCCCTCCACTGTCACCCTGAGCCCTTCGCTGCCGCTCAGGGTAAACTCCGCGAAGGGTCTGTCGCGCTGGGCCGCGAGATGCTTCGCTGCGCTCAGCATGACAGTGCTGTCACCCATGCGGATGCCTGGATCAATGTGTTCATGTGCATAGTCCGTTTTTCCTCATTTCAGAACTTTTTCAGTATACACAAGGTAAAGGGATGGGGCAAATTGACTACAAACTATAATAGTCTTATACTGGTGTTGGATTTGTAGGGACGATGTTACCGCAAGCGACCCCATTGAACGCTTGTCATTTTCCCCACTAAATGAAGGCAAGACCCGTTGAGGTACACACTGTGTTATTCGAAGACTACTTGAAAGAACATCCCATCCATAGTCCGGTACGCACACAATACCTGCAAATTAAACGCCAGCACCCCGATGCTCTACTCTTTTTCCGCATGGGTGATTTCTATGAAATGTTCGACGAGGATGCGGAGATCGTGGCCCGCGAACTCGAAATTGCCCTGACACGACGTGATTTCGGGCGTGGAGAAAAGTCGCCCATGGCAGGTGTGCCGCATCACGCTGCCGATGGCTACATTGCGCGACTGGTGAGTAAAGGATACCGGGTGGCTGTCTGTGAACAGACGAGCGATCCAGCGCTCTCAAAAGGACTCGTAGACCGCGAGGTTTTGCGCATTGTTACACCTGGTACTGTGATCGATCCAACCATGCTCGCAGCAAAACGCAACAATTTCCTCGCGGGCGTTGTCGTTGGACGTAATGCGGTAGGCATAGCCTATGTCGACATCACTACAGGCGAATTTGCAGTGACCCAATTCAGCACAAACGAGCCTGAAGTGGCGCTGCAACAAGAAATTGCGCGCGTCGGTCCTGCCGAAGTAATTGTCGAAGCGTACTATAGTTCCCAGGGAGCTGCATCCCGTAAACGACGCTGGTTGGCAGCGGTAATGAATGAGAAGCCAGTCACCAGGGTTGGCAATAATGGTAACCCTCATGCTGATATAGACGCAACCATGGCAATTACTCACGCTACCTTTGGCGATTCACAAACACCCTCCTTACCAGACGAAGATGAGGATGATATAGCGCCCCTTGCCAGGCTCCTAACCGGCGTCGCTGGACATGTGACACCCTATGACGCGCACTACTTTGTTGAGGAAGACGCGCGCCATCGCTTGCTTTCACATTTTGAGGTCGCATCGTTGGAGGGTTTTGGCTGTGCGCACCTACCACTAGCGATTCGAGCAGCGGGAGCGGTACTGGCATACTTGCAAGAAACACAAAAAGGCTTATTGCGTCAATTGACCTCGCTTGAAACCTACTCCGTTGCCGAATTTATGACCCTGGATGCGCATACGCGACGCAACCTGGAACTTTTTGAAAGCGGGCGCAGCGGTTCATCAAAAGGATCGCTTCTATGGATACTTGATAAAACTCGCAGCCCCATGGGTGGACGATTGCTTCGCCGTTGGATTGGAGAGCCACTACTTGATATCGATGCCTTACAAGCGCGTCAGCAGGTAAGTAGTGAACTCCTTACTGATACGTTGACTCAAGCCCGGCTGGCGGAGGCATTGAAGAAAGCTGGAGATATTGAACGGCTGATTAACCGGGTACGCCAACGCATAGCCACACCACGTGATCTAGTGGGACTGGCGAGTGGTTTACGTGCCGCTTCTGAGGTGCGAACAAGTTTACCCACTGATGCCGAGGTCTCTATGCCATCAGTTGTTCGCCTGGTACAGCGACTTGCGGATAACGATGACATCATCCAGTTGATCGAGTCCGCACTTGTAAATGAGCCACCGCTGAGCGCATCTGAAGGTGGTGTCATTCGTGCCGGCTATAGCGCTGAGCTTGATCAGGTGAAGGAAGCCTCACAGAACGGCCAAAAGTGGATCACTGAGATGGAACAGCGCGAGCGCAAACGAACTGGTATTCCTTCACTCAAAGTTGGCTATACGAAGGTATTTGGTTACTTTATCGAGGTTACGAACTCGCAACTGAGCCGTGTACCATCTGACTATGTGCGCAAGCAGACACTATCTACAGGTGAACGTTTTATCACTCCCGATCTCAAAGAGTACGAGGCACTCATTTTGAATGCGCAGGATAGGATTGGCAAACTAGAAAGCGAACTCTTCGCTCAGGTGCGTGCTGAGATCGCTGTTCATGCCGCTGAGCGTATCCTGAACACGGCACATGCGCTGGCTGAAATCGATGTCTATTTAAGCCTGGCCGGAGTTGCAGCGCAACACAATTTTTGTCGTCCACAACTCGATAATGGAGATAGCATACATATTGTGGCTGGTCGTCACCCGGTTATAGAGCAGTCGCAGGTAGAGACTCCTTTTATTCCCAACGACACTCAGATCTCTATTTCGGATGCGCAGATACTCATTATCACTGGACCTAACATGGCGGGCAAATCAACGTATCTGCGCCAGGTTGCACTGATTGTCTTGATGGCTCAGATTGGTAGCTATGTTCCGGCTGAAGCGGCCAATATCGGACTGGTGGACCGCATATTCACACGTATTGGAGCCCAGGATGACCTGGCAACGGGCCAAAGTACCTTCATGGTAGAGATGGTAGAGACCGCCACAATCCTGCATCATGCAACGCCGCGCAGCCTGATCATACTCGACGAGATCGGGCGTGGCACAAGCACCTATGATGGATTGGCGATAGCCCGCGCGGTTGTTGAATACTTGCACAACAACCGACGATGTGGAGCGCGCACACTGTTCGCAACTCATTATCATGAACTTGTTGAAGTGGCTAGAATGTTGCCACGTATCCAATGCATGAACGTAGCCGTGTCAGAAGAAGAGGGGCATGTGGTTTTCTTGCACAAGATTGTGCCAGGAGGAGCCGACAAAAGCTACGGCGTACACGTTGCGCAACTGGCAGGTATTCCACGCCCGGTCATACACCGCGCTGAGGAGATCCTGGCGGAGTTAGAGCAAAAAGGTGATGCGAAGGCTCGTCGCAAGGCCATGCAAGAGATAGCTTCTCCGACAGTCATGCAAATGACGCTTTTCGCGGCCGAGCAAAACCCCTTAATCGAGGAAATCAAACAACTTGCGATTGATGAACTGACTCCGATTGAAGCAATTGGTAAGCTGTATGAGTTACAAGAAAAGGCAAGAAAGGGACCATAACAAAAGTTTGTATTTCATTCCCGTTTGATGCTATGATGAAGGGAACTAAAGGCTATTGCCGTATAGGCGTAACATTTTGCGCCCGTTTGTGTACAATTACAATACGTCTGATAGAAGGTATCCAAATAGAAACAAAGGAGACAATCGATGACCAATCCTTTACTTCAACTCAAGACACAAGGGCAAAGCGTCTGGTACGATACGATTGACAGGGGGCAGCTCGTTTCCGGGTTGTTTAAACGGCTGCTGGATGATGATGGAATAGTGGGTGTCACATCGAACCCCACCATCTTTCAAAAGTCGATCAGCCACGGTGATGCGTATGATGAGCAGATGACGCAGCTCATTAAGCAAAGGAAGAGCACGAATGAAATCTACGAAGCGCTCGTCATTAAAGACATCACTACCGTAGCCGATATGCTTCGCCCAATCTATGACAGGACGAACAGGCAGGATGGCTTCGTAAGCCTCGAAGTCTCACCCGATCTTGCACACGATACCGAGAGATCACTTTCTGAAGCGCGCCGTTTCTGGAAAATGGTTGACCGCCCCAACCTGATGATCAAGATCCCGGCGACTCCTGAAGGGATTCCGGCAGTTCAACAGGCTTTGACCGAAGGCATTAACATCAATATTACACTCATTTTTTCGCTTGACAGCTATCGCGATGTCGCTGATGCCTATATCTCTGCATTGGAAGATCGAAATGCCGAAGGCAAAGACATCAGCCATATTGCTTCAGTTGCCAGTTTCTTCGTCAGCCGTGTCGATACTCTCGTGGATCAGTTACTGGAAGACAAGATTAAAACTACCAGCGACAGTGCTGAGCAGCAAAAGCTCAAGTCGCTAGAAGGCAAAGCGGCCATTGCCAATGCGCGCCTGGTTTACCAGGAATTTACACGCATTTTTCACACACCGCGTTTCGAGACGCTCAAGCACAGTGGCGCTCATGTGCAACGGCCTCTTTGGGCCAGCACAAGCACGAAAAATCCGGCCTATCGCGATGTACTGTACGCCGAGGAGTTGATCGGTCCCGATACAGTGGACACAATGCCACTTGAGACAATCGAGAACTTCCGCGATCATGGACGAGTCAGTCGTACCGTCGAGAACGACATTCAGCAGGCCAAAGATGTGTTTGCATCACTTGAGAAAGTTGGCATTCACTACGACCAGGTAACGAAACAATTGCAGGATGAAGGCGTGCAAAAATTTGCTGACTCCTTCCACGAGCTTTTTCAGGGCGTTGAAAGCAAAAAGCAAGTCATCCAGGAGAGAACAAGCGCACGATAATAGATAGATCATTCCCATCCTTTCTCTTAAAGCTCTTTGATTGAACAAGTTCACGGTTATATAAACGAGGAGATTAGTAATGCCTCAACGTAGTGCAGTGGAGGCTCCAAATCCCCTACGAGAGGGGCTTCGTATTAAACATGGTCCTGAACCCTGCATCATGATCATTTTTGGAGCAACTGGCGACCTGACACACAGAAAATTACTTCCGGCGCTCTATGATCTTGCGCTAGAACACCCGCTACCTGCAGGTTTCTCAGTTGTAGGATTCGCACGGCGTCCCTACAGCGACGAGGAGTTCCGAGAACAGGCGCTCGAATCTATCAATCAATACTGCCGTCAAAAGCCGGTCAACCCACAGATATGGGAGAGTTTTGCATCGGGTATTCGTTACCTGCAATCCGACTTCAATGACGTAAGAGGCTACGAGAAACTCGGCACGTTGCTCAATACCATTGATCAGCAGCGTGGCACCTCTGGCAATCGCATCTTTTATCTTTCGACTCCCCCCAGCCAGTACCCCGAAATCATTCATAACCTTGGTGTGGTTGGCCTGAACAAGAGCCGCAAGGGTTGGACACGCATTATCATCGAAAAGCCTTTCGGACACGACCTTGCCTCGGCGCGGGAGCTAAATCGACAGGTTGCAAAAGTTTTTAAAGAGGAACAAGTGTATCGTATCGACCACTACCTCGGCAAAGAAACAGTGCAGAATATCCTGGTGTTTCGACTGGCAAACGGCATTTTTGAGCCTGTATGGAACCGGAGATATGTTGATCATGTACAAATCACGGTAGCAGAGAATATAGGTGTGGAAGGTCGCGGCGCCTATTACGAAGAGTCAGGAGCCATTCGCGACATGGTGCAGAACCACGCGATGCAATTGCTTTCTCTGGTTGCCATGGAACCTCCCATCACCCTCGATGCCGACGCTGTACGAGATGAAAAGGTCAAAGTGCTGCATGCCTTGCAACCGTTGAATGGTCAAGATGTAACCACACATATGATACGCGCGCAATATGGCCCAGGTTGGGTAGGCGGCCAGCAAGTTGTTGGCTATCGAGAAGAGCGTGGAGTCTCACCTGGATCGACTACAGAAACCTATGTGGCAATGAAGGTGTTTATCGATAGCTGGCGTTGGGCAGGGGTTCCCTTTTACCTGCGTACAGGCAAACACTTACCCAAACGTGTCACTGAAATTGCTATTCAGTTCAAACAAGCGCCCCTCATGCTTTTCAAACGCAGCGAAGCGTACGGGCAGGTCGAGCCAAACGTGCTCACCCTGCGTATTCAGCCTGATGAAGGCATTTCGCTGAAGTTTGGCGCGAAGGTGCCTGGCTCCGAGATGCAGATCCGTTCGGTCAACATGGATTTCTTCTATGGCTCTTCATTTGTACGCGAACAACCTGAGGCATATGAACGCCTACTACTTGACTGTATGATGGGTGACTCGACACTATTTACACGGCGTGATGAGGTAGAAGCCGCGTGGACTTTTTTACAGGGTATCCTGGATGAGTGGAAGAATCAGCCTCCTGAAACCATCCTGACCTATGAATCTGGCTCATGGGGACCTCAGGTCGCTGATGAGTTCATCTGGCGCGATGGCCGCAGGTGGCGTCGCCCATAGTCCATCAATGCACGTCATTACGTGTAACGTCATAATTTTTTGTCAGGGTACTGGTGTATTCGCCGTACAAGAACAATGTCGTTCTTATATTAAGATCAGAGGAAACGCGAATGACGAATGATACCGCCTACGACCCAGGGATACATCTTCCCTGGGCAGGAAAAACAGTACGCATGGAGGAAATCGAGGTAGTGCTTGCCTCGTTATGGAAAATGTCTGCCGACAACTTGCGCACCGGCGCTAACGTTACTGTACGCACTAGTATCCTGAATCTCGTAATCTGTACTCCTGATATAGAAACAGCCCAGCGAGCCAGCAGAATACTCCGCGAGTTATCGAGCACCCATTTAGCCCGTGTTACTATTTTGATTCTTGATAGTAGAGAGCATGCACCATCTGCTTTCAAAGCATGGGTCACACTGCGCTGTTTTTCCATGATCTCAGATTTGATGCGCCACTGCTTTGAACAAACCACTATCTTAGCCTCTGGGTCTGCAGTTCGCGCAGTTGCGAACATTATACAGCCTTTACTCAAACCAGACCTTCCAGTCTATCTGTTGTGGCTTGGTGACCCTCCTGGGCAAGACGATCACACCTTCAACAGCCTTGTCGAAATAAGCAGAAGGATGATTGTCGATTCGACTAGTTTTTTCAAACCAGAGCAGGATATTTCTACCCTTTCGGCTCTCTTTCAAACAGTACCCGAATGTGCGTTGAGCGACCTAAATTGGGGACGTATCACACCATGGCGACAGTTAATCAGCCAGTTTTTCGATGTTCCAGAATATAGGGCGTACCTTACCGGGGTAACCTCTATCGAAATTGAACATTCCGTTGCACCTCTTGCCACACAGATGCGCACTGAATTGGGAGATGTCTCACCCAATCCTGCACGGGCATTACTTCTGGCCGGTTGGCTCAAAGAACGTCTTGGCTGGTCGCTGGCGGCGGAGACTATGAACAATTATCGTGATACTGATAGCGGGACATATTACTGGAGCATGGCACGCTTAGTCACTGCACGCGCAACTCGTTCACTCACATCAACCCGCACTAAAACAACAACACCTGGCAATATAGCAAGCATTTCAATTCGCCCGCGAGTACACGCTGAAATGCGTCCTGGCTCAATTTGCCTTGTACGCCTGATTAGCAACCTGGAAAACAAACAAGCCACTTTCACTATCGGCCTCGACGATGAAATGAAGCTCTTCATGACCTCGGTCGAACTATCGTACGAAACAGGTTCTAGACGCTCTGTAAGTCTCGCAGCAGTACAAAACGAAAGCGAATTGTTACACGACGAGCTAGAGATTCTGGGCCACGATTACCTCTTTGAGCAAATGCTCATGGAGGTGACCGAAATGTTAGGAGAGGAACAATAAAAAAAGCATAGCACAGGAGAAACCAATCAATGCACATCGCAATTTATCCTGATATACATACCCTCAGCCTGCAGGCAGCACAATATACAGTGCGAATCGCGAGCGAATCTATTGCTGATAGCGGACGTTTTACAATCGCATTAGCAGGCGGTACAACAACTGGAGAACTGTATGGGCTTCTTGGTAGTGAACCATTTCGCAGTCAGATTGACTGGCAATTGGTGCACATATTTTGGGGAGATGAGCGGTGTGTCCCTCATAACAGCCCTGACAGTAACTCCTACCTGGTACAGGAGGTGCTCCTAAATAAAATATCTATTCCCGAGTCACAGATACATCGAATGCCTGCTGACCAGCCCGATCGAGACGCAGCTTCGCAAGCATATACCGTCGAAATGCAACATACATTTCGTACGAATGGAATACCTGGCTTTGACCTCATCCATCTTGGCATGGGACCAGAGGGTCACACGGCATCGCTCTTTCCGCACCAGGCATCATTACACGAAAAACAACGCCTGGTTATGCCTGTCTCGGTACCTAAACCACCACCCGATCGCCTGACATTTACGCCCCCGTTATTGAATGCAGCTAGAAATGTGCTCTTTTTAGTTACCGGTAGCGAGAAGGCAGATGCTTTGCAAGCTGTCCTTGAGGGTGAATACCAACCAGAGGAATATCCAGCTCAGATTGTGCGCCCAACAAACGGAGAGGTGGTATGGATGCTAGACAAAAATGCGGCGAAGAATTTACATATCAAGGAAGCATTGCAATGACAATTGGAATCGTACCCTCTATTCTTTCTGCCGACTTTACCCGCCTGGGCGAGCAGGTACGAGAAGCAGAGGAGGCTGGTGCACAACGCATACAGGTCGATATCATGGATGGCCACTTCGTCCCGAATATCACTATGGGACCGATGATTTTCGAAGCAGTGCGCCGCTGCACTACACTTCCGCTTGAAGCCCACTTGATGATTTCCAACCCCGAACAATATATCGAAGAATTCGCAAATGCCGGAGCTGATGTCATCATCGTACATCAAGAGGTCAGTCCACACCTCCACCGTATCATCCAGCAAATCAAAGCAGCGGGCAAAATGGCAGCGATAGCGCTCACACCTTCGACGCCCGTCATCATGCTGGAAGACATCCTCTCGATGCTCGACATGGTGCTTATTATGACGGTCAATCCTGGCTTTGGTGGTCAGGATTTTATTCCCGAAACTCTACCTAAAATTACCCGGCTGCGTCAGGTGATTGATAAGCGAGGACTCCACTGCGATATTGAAGTAGATGGTGGCATTCACGAGGCCACTGCTCCATTGGTAGTTCAAGCAGGAGCAAATCTGCTGGTTGCCGGTTCCGCTGTCTACAATGAGCGAGAGAGTGTCGCACAGTCGATAGCGAGACTGCGTAATGCGATTTGATGATTCCGAATTGGAAATGAAAACTCCAGAAAGACCTTACTCTCATGCACGACGACATCACCGACATTCCCGGCATTCGTGTTGGACACGACACAAACCTTGAAGCGGCTACGGGCTGCACTGTAATCCTGTGTGACACTGTAGCCGTCGGTGGCGTAGATGTGCGTGGGGGTGCGCCAGCAACTCGCGAAACAGAACTGCTGCACCCGCTAAACCTTGTAGAGCAAGTTGATGCCGTTGTACTTACAGGAGGAAGCGCATATGGTCTGGATGCAGCCAGTGGCGTTATGCGTTACCTGGAAGAACAAGGTCTTGGCTATGATACAGGAGTAGCGCGTATTCCAATTGTCCCGGCTGCGGCTATATTTGATCTCGGCTTTGGTTTGGCCAGTATTCGCCCGGATGCAGAGGCAGGCTACCAGGCATGCAAAAACGCCACTGCTGAGCCGGTCATGCAAGGCAATATAGGTGCAGGGACAGGTGCCACCGTTGGCAAAATGGCAGGACCATCATTTATGATGAAAGGAGGACTAGGCTCAGCCAGCACACTTCTTAGTGACGGCACACTGGTTGGCGCTCTAGTCGTTGTTAATGCGCTGGGCGATATTATTGATCCGCAGACGCAGAAAGTAGTCGCAGGCGCACGCAACCCGGCAGGACATGGTTTCCTTGCTGCGAACCCATTCGGCAATACCACAATAGCTGTGGTGGCCACTAACGCCTCCCTTACTAAGGGGCAAACCAACAAAATCGCGCAAATGGCACACGATGGCATTGCGCAAACCATTCGTCCTGCGCATACAATGTTTGATGGCGATACTATTTTTGGGCTGGCAATGGGACCAAAATTGCAAATCATGACGAACTCAACAATAGCAGCTTCACAAGTAAGTACCATCGGAGCAGCAGCAGCAACTATCCTTGCGCGCGCTATCATCAAAGCCGTTCGACATGCAACGGAATTGCATGGTGTGCCAGCAGCCAGTCATTGAACAGTTAGACTGCCTTGATTGAAGGTTTATTCATTCAAGGTTGTAACATCATCAATAATACGACTCCCCCGCTAATCAACATGATTACAATACAAGCCAGAATAACTAGAGGGAACATGTAGCTTCGGGGCGTAGCAGGCGCATCAGACAACTGATTGCTGGTACGTCGCTCCAGCCGGGGAGGTAGTTCTCTCTTCGCAGTTAAGGTTTTCAAACCACCGGTAGCCAGGTCCCAGGAGTGAGTTGCAAATTCAGTGGCACGTTTACGAGCAATCGTCGAAGAGCTTTCTGACTCAGAAGCGAGTGGTCTCAGAGAAGTAGAAGGAAGAGAAGAAGGCACGGGAGATTCAGGGTTCAAGCGGGTAGTGGGGATCGAGTAGATCGAGTGAGTAGAGTCTGTTTGTTGCGACAGAAATCTCGGAGACTGAGCATCAGGCGTCGGCAAAGTCACAGCTTTTCTCCACTAGGGGACCACAAGGCCAACCATATTTCAAAGAAACAACGTACAGAAAACGCACTACAGCAATCATCATACATATTTATCAATCCATACTATCTATTGTAGTCAACGAATGGAAAGAATCAAGGTAACCATGACTAATAGGCATCCCTCAACAATTCCAGCAGCGTGTTAAGCATACGTGCCGTTGCTCCCCAAATGCGATATGAAGCATAATCAAAAAAGTAGACGGTATGTGGCACATTATCCTGCATCCATTGCTCGGTATGATAGATCGCCGGGTTAGCAAGACCTTGTAGCGGCAAGAGAATGATTTCTGCAACCTCGCTCATTTGCAATTGCAATTTCCCAGGACCCTCTGGCAGGTACGCTACCACCGGAGTTATCAAAAAATTGCTTACCACAGTAAATACTGGTGGCATGATGCCTAAAACCTCTACTCTGGATGGGTCTAATCCGATCTCCTCTTGAGCCTCGCGCAAAGCTGTTACGATTGGTGAAACGTCGCTAACGTCAGCAGCACCCCCTGGAAAGGCAATTTCTCCACTATGTGCTCGGAGTGTACTGGCCCGACGAATGAATGCCACGTGTGTTTCGTTATTCTGATCGAAAAGTCCTACCAACACTGAGGCATTACGAGCAGAAGGATAATGACTCCCCAGCGTATATCTCAGCATACTAGCATGCTCTATCGGCTCTAGTCGGTGTCGCAGAGCCATTATGACCTCTGTACTTTTGCTTAAATCCATAGGTATATCTTAGCATAAATCAATCGACAGTCGAGCAAAATACGTTCCTGAAACCTCTTGCTACCCTGTGATACAATATTGATGTTAAAATAACATCGGAGCAATTTGCTAATTGGGTATGTATTGCCTTGCATTCAGGGACGGCTTTTGGTATAATTAGAGCATCGAGTGGGGGTATACTGTGCTAAGGCTCTATTATGTCCGCAACACGGCTTACCTGTCTGCGAGCGTTGTGTCGTATGACCGTTCTGTAAGGCAAATTTTTGTTGTCCACCAAATATCAGTCTCAACTAAAACAAGTAGACCTTGAGACACTAAATGCGGAAGTGATTCCAGCCTAAGCAGCCTCCTCCGATAAATCCATGTCCTTTGACATATCCCCAGGATTCCTAACAACATGCGTCTATTTGTCACCTTTCGACATGTTGAGCATGGATGAAAGTGTGCGGAAAGACAACGCATACACAGCAGGATCAAAGATACTTAGAAGGACAGGAAAAAACCGTGTATCGAAGGGGGTATTTTACGCATGCAAGCACAACAGCACGGCGACCTTTCGACAATGCCAGCGGCAAATCTTAAAAGCGGACGGGTACAGACGATGTTCGAAGAAAATGATCAGGAAGGCCAGAGCAACAACAACTCCGAGGAGACGGGCGACTACAACGAGATGGAAGCGTTGCTGGCAGCATCAACCACTCCGATCAATATCAAGCGCGGCGATGTAGTCGATGGCGTGATCGTGCGTATTGACCAGGATGAGATTCTGGTCGATATTGGTCTCAAGTCCGAAGGCGTTCTTTCTACGAAAGAGCTTCCGGCAACAGGCGATTGGTCCTTTAATGAACTCCACATGAATGACAAAGTCCTGGTGTATATCATTCAACCAGAAACACCTGAGGGGCATGCGCTTCTCTCTCTCAAACGAGCAAATGCAGAGCGGCAGTGGCGCATCGCAGAAGAGCAGTATAAAAATAATGAACTGCTCAAAGCCAGAGTGATCGATTACAACAAAGGTGGCTTAATTGTCGATGTGGCTGGTATTCGTGGGTTCGTTCCAATCTCACAGATACTCAACCTCAAACGCGAAGAAGTCGCGTCTGGCGGCGAAAACCAGGAAACTGCAGCGAAACTCCAGGGCATGAAAGATAAGGAGCTGCAGCTCAAGATCATCGAGATTAATCGCGCACGTAACCGTCTGATTCTTTCAGAGCGGCTGGCCGCTCAGGAATGGCGACAGCGGCGGCGCGAAGAACTCCTTGATGAGTTAAAACCAGGCGAAGTGCGCCGTGGTGTGGTGAGCAACCTCGCCAATTTTGGCGCCTTTGTTGACCTGGGAGGAGCAGACGGACTGGTACACATCAGCCAGCTCGCCTGGAGCCGTGTCAATCATCCAAGCGAAGTGCTCAAGGTCGGCCAGGAGGTGGAAGTCCAGGTGCTCAGCGTCGATAAAGAGAAGAAGAAAATCGCTTTATCGATCAAACGTGCCGAAGTTGATCCCTGGACCACAGTAGAACAACGCTACTTACCCGGTCAGGTGGTGACAGGCACGATCACGAAAATCGCACCTTTTGGAGCATTCGCTCGCATCGAGGATGGCATTGAGGGGCTTATCCATCTTTCAGAACTCCCGGCCGGAATGGATCCCAAGACCAGTCTGCACGAGGGACAGCAACTCCAGTTGCGCATCTTGCGCATTGATGCCGAGCGACGTCGTCTTGGATTGAGTCTCCGCCAGGCCGAGGAAATGGACAAAGTACCGTCTGCAGAAACTACTGCAGAAACTGGCACAACTGGTACATCTGGTGATATGATGTCTTTATCTTTAGAAGCATCTTCACCACAGACGGATGAAAGTACTTCACAATCCGAGAAGGAAGGAAGTATACCGCGACGTGAGAACAAAGGCGAACGGAGAGATCGTCCAGAGCGAGCTAATGAAAATCCGCTCTTGAACAATCTCCCTCTGACTGATGAGGGAGAAACGACAGCGATGGCTGAAGCATTCCGCGCAGCGGCTCGTCAGCGTTCTAAAGAAGAACCGGAGGGATCTCAAGAGTAGCTGTTACTCTCGTAGGCAGCCTTTGTACTTGAACAGGTGATATTTCGACCTCCTTGTTGCGTATCTAGTGATATAGAGCAGCGGGAGGTCGATTGTTTCAGGATAAGTCTGCAATTCAGTGATTTGTAATCAGATGGGAGGCCAGGGGTTGTTATCCTTGACGCTATATGATCGGTGTTGTATGATGAACTACGCGGTTTACCTGAGCATCACAGAGGGCTCGGTTCCACCTTCTGCCACTGAAAGGGGGGCGACAAACAGGTGAACGATAGAGATAGGTTTGACAAGTTTACAGAGCGAGCAAGGAAAGTCTTGAGTCTCGCTCAAGAAGAGGCCCAGCGCTTCCAACACAATTATATCGGGACAGAACACCTTCTGCTCGGTCTTGTGCGCGAAGGCGAGGGTGTCGCTGCTAAAGTATTGAGTAACCTCGGTGTAGAGCTAAACAAAGTTCGTAGCGCCGTTGAATTTATTATTGGTCGGGGAGATCGCATCGTCCTGGGCGAGATTGGTCTGACTCCGCGTGCCAAGAAGGTGATTGAGCTGGCCGTTGATGAAGCTCGTCGCCTGAATCATCATTATATTGGTACCGAACATCTCCTGCTTGGTCTGGTACGTGAGGGTGAAGGCATCGCAGCAGGTGTCCTGGAGAGCCTGGGTGTGAACCTGGAGAAAGTACGAACGCAAACTATTCAGGTGCTCAGTCAATCCGGCGCTCCACATGAGCGAGATGCAAAGCACTCTAAAACACCCACCATTGACCAGATGGGTATCGATCTCACCGCCTCCGCGCGTGCCGGGACACTTGACCCGGTTATCGGTCGGCATCAAGAGATCGAGCGAGTCATTCAGATTCTTTCACGACGTACCAAGAACAATCCCGCGCTCATCGGTGAGCCGGGCGTTGGTAAAAGTGCTATCGTCGAAGGACTGGCCCAGCGACTCATTGCTGGCGAAGTGCCGGAAACGCTTGCGGGTAAGCGTCTGCTCACCCTCGATGTCGGCTCTTTGGTAGCTGGTACCAAGTATCGCGGCGAGTTTGAAGAGCGTCTCAAAAAGATCATCGAAGAGATTCGCAATAGCCGGGATTGCATCATCTTTATTGATGAAGTGCATACACTGGTTGGCGCGGGCGCTGCCGAGGGCGCGGTTGACGCCGCTAATATTCTCAAACCCGCGCTGGCTCGTGGCGAACTCCAATGCATCGGCGCAACCACGCTGGATGAATACCGCAAGTACATCGAGCGCGACGCCGCCTTGCAGCGCCGCTTCCAGGAAGTCATCGTACGTGAACCCACTATCGAGGAAACACTGGATATTCTCAAAGGCATTCGCGAACGCTACGAGGCTCACCACCGCCTGATCATCACCGATGAGGCTCTCAAGGCCGCCGCCGATATGGCCAGCCGTTACATCACAGATCGCTTCATGCCTGACAAAGCGATTGATCTGATCGATGAAGCGGCCAGCCGCGTGCGCATGCAAAATTCTCTCGCTCCCCTCAACCTGAAAGAGGCAATGAAGGGACTGGAGTCGGTCCTGCGCGAGAAAGAGCAGGCCATTCAGCAGCAAGAGTATGAACTGGCTGCTGAACTACGCGACCGCGAGGTTAAACTACGCGACCGCATTGCCAAACTGGAATCCGGTTGGCATCGCGAGCGTGGTAGCGAAAAGCCCTCAGTCGGCGAAGAGGAAATCGCCCAGATCGTCTCAATGTGGACCGGTATTCCCGTCATGCGTATTGCGCAGGAGGAGTCGCAACGCCTGCTTCAAATGGAAGAGGCATTGCATGCTCGCGTAATCGCACAGGACGAGGCGATCGAGAAAGTCTCTCGCGCCGTACGCCGTGCCCGCGCTGGTCTCAAAGACCCCAAGCGCCCTATCGGTTCATTTATCTTCATGGGTCCGACAGGTGTCGGCAAGACAGAGTTGGCTCGTGCGCTTGCTGAATTTATGTTCGGTAGTGAAGAAGCTCTTATCAAAATTGACATGTCTGAATTCATGGAGCGCCACGCGGCTGCACGCCTGGTTGGCGCCCCTCCTGGATATGTTGGCTATGAAGAGGGCGGTCAGCTCACTGAGGCTGTTCGTCGCAAGTCCTATAGTGTGATCCTGCTCGACGAAATCGAGAAGGCTCACCCTGATGTCTTCAACATGCTGCTCCAGATACTGGAGGATGGTAAGTTGACCGACGCTAAGGGTCGCACCGTAGACTTCCGCAATACCATTGTGATCATGACCTCGAACGTCGGCGCGGCCTTGTTGAACAAGGAAGCCTCTATCGGCTTCAAACAATCTAAAGACAAAGATAAAGCCCATCAGTCTGATTACGAGGCAATGAAGGGGAAGGTACTTGGGGAATTGAAGAACACTTTCAAACCCGAGTTCCTGAACCGTATCGATGAAGTGGTCGTCTTCCATTCACTGCACATCGAAGAGATGTACTCCATCGTTGAGTTGCTACTAAAGCGCGTTCGCGTCCAGTTGACCGAACAGCAACTGGAACTGGTCGTTCCCCCTTCTACCAAGGATTTCTTGATAGAAAAGGGGTTCGATGCCCAGTATGGCGCTCGACCATTGCGCCGTACCATCCAGCGCATGGTCGAAGATCCCCTGGCGGAAGGCCTTCTTGAAGGTAAATTCCAACCAGGAGATCTGGTAGAAGCGATTGTTATTGACGACGACCTTGTCTTGCAAGTGCGTAACCGCATCGAACAGTTGCCCGCTCCAGCTTCACCCGAAGCAGCCCTCTCGGCTGGTGGTGAAAGTGGCGCAGGCGAAGCGCAAGGATAAAAATCTTTCTCAGGGCGGGACAAATCCCGCCCTGAGCCTATACGTAGGGGCCAGATGTATCGCGCCCCATGGGGGGACGGGTGGGGCCAACGTTCGAACGTATACATGCTTGCCACCCTTCCCCCATGGGCGCGATACATCTGGCCCCTACTATACAAACTTTGGATTTCTAATGGCAAAACTACGCACAAAATTTCTCTGCCAGCAATGTGGTGCTGAACAGAGTAAATGGGTGGGTAAATGCCCCGATTGTGGAGCATGGAACTCCCTTGAAGAAGTAGCGGATCTCCCACAAAGTCCCTCCCAACAGCGCCGTCAAAGCTTGTTAGGGTCTTCTTCTATAGCCCAGGGGACCCAAATTCCACTCAATTTACCTGAAATCAAACCGCTTGCTCAAGCTCGCATTTCTGTCGGCTATCCAGAAATGGATCGCGTCCTGGGTGGAGGTCTCGTTGCCGGTTCACTTATCCTCATTGGTGGAGAACCAGGCATCGGCAAATCCACGCTACTTCTACAAGTTGCCGGCAATGTCGCTAAAAGCACAGGAGCAGCGCTCTATATTTCGGGTGAAGAGTCGATCGAACAGGTCAAGATGCGTGCCGAACGCCTGGATATCACTGGCGAACATCTCTATTTACTGGCTTCGATTGAACTCGATGTGATAGCTGAGGCAGTGAATAGACTCAAACCTGCATTAGTGGTCGTTGACTCCATTCAGACTGTACTATCCAGTTACATCACATCGGCGCCCGGCAGCATCAGCCAGGTGCGTGAATGTACGCTCCAACTCATGCAACTGGCAAAGAGCACCCATATACCGATCTTTATCATTGGACATGTCACAAAAGAAGGCACCGTAGCCGGCCCAAAAGCTCTCGAACATATCGCCGATGCCGTGCTTTATCTTGAGGGTGAACGTTATCATACATATCGCCTGCTACGTGGGGTCAAGAACCGTTTTGGAGCAACGCACGAGGTCGGTGTTTTTGAGATGCATGGAGATGGATTAGCCGAAGTTTCCAACCCCTCTGCGATGTTTCTGACCGATCGCACCGCAGGCGCAACCGGCTCTGCTGTCGTTGTGAGCATGGAGGGAACGCGTCCTTTGCTGGTAGAAGTGCAGGCGCTCGTCATACCCAGCAATTTCGGCAATGCTCGTTGCACCACCAACGGTATTGATTACAGCCGCCTTTTAATGTTACTCGCAGTGCTTACTAAAAGAGTAGGTTTAGCCGTAGGCAATCATGATGTCTATGCAAACGTAGTTGGCGGTTTTAACTTAGAGGA
>WNEZ01001301.1_pt1 | contig 22320 bp, 18 predicted proteins | sample 5400521 | NCBI WGS metagenome assembly WNEZ01 (sample SAMN13153339, study PRJNA577476) | soil metagenome | isolation source: 120 cm saprolite under Douglas fir tree site 2 hole 1 replicate 1 | place: USA:California | collected 2015-04-18 | reverse complement strand
TGGGTCTCCTTCTATTCAAACAAATATATAGGTTGTTGGACGTATGGCACTCCCTAAAGGCAAAAGTTCCTTTTTGCTCTAGATAGGATACGATATAAAGCAGCATGAAGCTAGTTAGAGGTTTAGCCTGGTGCAGTTTAAGTTTGAGAGTATAGTATTCTGCATAGCCCAAATGGGCATGTATGTTGTGTTTTCGGCAGTCGTATTGGCACCTACCTGGCCTTACTTTAATAGCAAAAAGCGGTGAACACGCATCTCTCTTGCATATGGAAGATAGCAACAATAGAATAATTGCAATACCATCAACCATTTGATAGGGAAAAAAGGAATGCCAACGTCAATTATACCGACGAGATAACGATCCACTCGGAGGGTTAATAGCTACAGTCCTCTCACAACATACCTCAGATATTAATTCGGGACGTGCCTACCAGCAGTTAGTTACGGCGTTTCCCACTTGGGAATCTGCGCGGGACGCAGCGACGGATAAAATTGCCGAGGCTATCAAATGCGGCGGATTGGCTAATATTAAATCAGTTCGTATTCAGGATGTCTTACATACGCTCACAGAGCAGCAACAAGAACAGGGAGAAACAAAAACACTCGCAGAGTATCTTTATGATGAACTTGCCAAGCGTACAACAGAGGAAGCCTGGCGCTATCTCCGTAAACTTCCAGGAGTTGGGCCTAAGACAGCGGCATGCGTTCTGATGTTTCACCTTGACCGGCCTGCCCTCCCAATTGATACGCACGTATGGAGAACTGCCCGGCGTTTAGGATTAATAGGCCCGAAAGTGAGCGCGGATTTAGCTCATACCCTTTTCGCAAAAGTGACGCCGCAGGAGTGGGTGTATCCACTCCATGTGAACCTCATCACACATGGACGGCAAATCTGCCATGCGCAACGGCCTACATGCACAGTATGTACTCTTTACAATGAATGTGCCTATGTGGGAAGTGTTAACGCTCAAGAAACTGCTATCCCAAGTATATAAAAGTTCTGCAGGGAAATTCGACGGAAGGCTTGTCCAGGTGTTAGAATGGCGAGGGAGATTGACGCAATCAATAGTGTCTCTAAAGGGGAGAATGAGAATGTACATAGATCAGACATTACAGCATTACCTGGATGACCTGGCGTCATCACAGCCGACACCCGGAGGTGGTTCTGCGTCTGCTTTGAGCGGTGCGATGGGTGCAGCGCTTGCCAGCATGGTTTGCCGGCTCACACTGGATAAAGAAGCGTATGCGGGTGTGCAGCAAGAAATCGATGAACTACTCAAGCGGACCGAAAATCTACGCTTGAGATTTCAGCAACTTATGCAGGAGGATATCGAGGCTTTTGGGCGGCTCTCGGCTAGCTATAAGTTGCCACATGAGACAAGCGAAGAACGTGCGGCCCGTTCTGGGGCTGTACAGGAGCAGCTTGTTGGGGCAACATTAGTGCCACTTGAGGTGGCGGAACTGGCCGCTGAATTGATCCAACGTTGCCAGCGGATTGCCGAGATAGGCAATGCCATGGTATTGAGTGATGTCACAAATGGAGCGATTCTGGCTTCTGGTGCCGGCCAAGGTGCAGCCTTGATGGTACGTATCAATTTGCGAGCAATGAGGAATGATGTATTGGTTGCTGAATTAGGAGAACGCCTGAGCAGGGCGCTTACTACCATTTCGGAGGGCGTTCAGCGAGTCTCAAGTATTGTAGGGGGTAGAGCGTGACAGCACAAGTTCTGGATGGGCGTGCGATGGGAGCGGAGATCAAAGCAGAGTTGCGGGCAGACGTTGAAAATTATATCCGTGAGCAGGGTAGAGCACCTGGCCTGGTAATTGTGCGTGTTGGCGGTGATATAGCATCAGGCGTGTATAGCAAGGCGATACTGAGGGTTGCTGAGGAAGTCGGCCTGCAGGCAAGACTGGAACAGTTGCCTACACGTATCTCGCCTGATGAACTGCGGGCGGTATTATTGCAATTGAATTACGATGAAACGGTACAGGGCATCATTGTGCAGATGCCCCTGCCGGGGCATCTATCGCAAAAGATGGTGGCGGACACAGTCAGCCCAAGCAAGGATATTGATGGGATTAGTCCGCGCAGCGCGGGTAATCTTTTCCTGGGATTGCCGAGTTTTCTTCCTGCGACCGCTGCTGCCGTAATGGAGATCCTTGAGCGTACGAAAACTCCGCTTGCGGGTAAAAGAGCCATCATCATTTCGCGCAGTAACATTGTAGGTAAACCATTAGCGATGATGCTGTTGCAAAAAAACGCGACGGTGACTATATGTCATTCACGCACTGCGGATCTGCCAGGCTATACCCGGAAAGCTGATGTACTGATTGCGGCGGCCGGCTATGCCAGGATGATAACTGCCGATATGGTGCGTCCCGGAGCAGTAGTAATCGATGTTGGTATCAATGAATTACCAGATGATGGTATTGTAGGGGATGTCGATTTTGCGTCGGTGCGCGAAGTGGCGGGAGCTATTACACCGACGCCAGGAGGCGTTGGGCCACTGACGAATATTCTGTTACTGAAGCAATGCATGCAGGCAGCATGGCAGGAAGTTAGGGAGAAGAAGCGAACTTTAGGGGAAGTATCGCGTTCTCAGCAAGCTTTTTCCTAAGTGAGTACAGAGAGAAGCTTGCGGCGGCCTGATGATTCTAAGCTTTTCCTGCTCGCCTGCGGCGGGCGGCAGCAGCATTGCGACGACGCTCCCGGCGTCGGTCCAGGTTTGCTGTACGTTGTTGTACATCCTCCTGGTCTTCTGCATGTCCGTCAGCAGCGTTCGCGCCGTTACTCTTCACGGTTGAGCTGGAAGAGCGCGACTGGTTACGAAGCATGCGAGAATTTATAATGCCCTGGCGAATAACGAGGCCAGCGAGAATGGCTGCTGCAAGTAACAGGATAAAGTAGAGCGGGACGACTATTCCTTTGAGACCACCAGGAAGCGAATTACTTCTGACAGAGGTACTGATTAAGAAAACCAGCGCGAGGAGAATATACTCCAGACCTGTCAGTATATTAATCTGCTTGTACCATTTGAGAGGTATCCCGCGTGCTTGCGCTTCACGCATGCGCTTGAAGCCGGTAAAAACATTGTAGCATCCAAGGAGGATAAAGATTACGCTGAAAAGTGTGAGAAATGCTGGACTATTCATGAATTATGAAATCCTCCCCCATGTAAGAAAAAATTCGTACCCTGAACAAGTAGACAACCACAGATATTATCGAATAATGACAAGCTCCGGCCACGATATGTTGTTGGCATACACCGTTACATAATATTGATGTCCTACTTGAACATTGTAACATTGCAATGTCAGAACCTGCGTGTCAGATGATTGACCTGAACGCGCTAAAGTACCGTTCTCAACAGGTGGTCCACCAGGTCGACCATTGATCGTGTTCACAAATTGGATGTTGTCCTTGACTTTATCATCAGGGAGTACCCTCCAGTTAATTACCTGTGTACTCAAGTTGATGAGTGTTAAAGTCACGCCGGGCTGACACGTATTTCCAGGTGTTTTCTGAGCAATGATCGGGTCAGGACTGAATACCATTTCAGGTGCAGCATCCGATATCTGCAATTGTACAGGCAGTGTCAACTGCTGGTTATCGTTGATGGTGAAGATGATCTGCCCAGTGAAGGTGGCGCTTTTCAAACCAGCGATGTTCACGCTGATTAGCAAAGTATCTGTTTGGAAGATAGCGAGTTGGCCAAAGGTGTGATGGTCGTTAATGTCTAACCAACTATTGTCGGAGGATGCTGTGGCCGACCATTTTAAAGGTGCCTGGCTGGTGTTCTTGATCGTGATGGGCTGCGGATTTGGATTCTCCTGGCCAGTTACAGCTGTAAAGGTAAGCAGTTGAACTGGTTTGTCATCCATCGTCACAGAAAGGTCCGGACTGGCTGTTACGGGATCTCCCGCAGGGATAACCTGTATAGTCACAAAGGCGTTTTGGTTGTTCTTACTGTCGATTGCCTCAATTGAATGGGAACCCGTCGTCCAATCAGTACCAATGGGAAATGTTACATCAAAGGCTCCCTGGCTGTTGGCCTGAGTAGAGATACTATTGTTACCACTCGCTTCTTTAATCGGCGTAATCGTGTCGAGTAGGAAGGTGATGATATCGTTTGTATTGAAATGATCTCCGTGCAAGTGAATTGCCTGGCCTATCTTGAAAGTTTGAGATGTTGTTCCCTGGATAGTTAATGCGGGCGGTGGCGTGTTCGCTTGTGGCACAGCTTGCGCAGTCCCATATGGGGAATCGGGCAGGTAGGTTGAAATGATATAGGCTCCAAGGCCTACAATCAAGCAGAACATCAAAAAGATCGTGATCCAGGAACCGACAGTTACGCTGCTTCTATCCTTCTGCTGTATATTGATTCCGGCGATGGCGCGCATACGTGCAAAGCTTTGATGCATTGACATGAGCGGCATAGGCACAGATGCCTGTCCCCTGGAGACTTCTTCGACTGGTCCTGCTTCGGCGTACTGCCGGGCGCGCCAACTCTTGCGCCAGTGCTCGGCTGCCTTACTGGTAGTAACGAAGCTTTCAGGATTGAGCACGTTCATCGTTGGTGCGTTTGCCGAGCCGTTTTGTCCGTTCATGGACTGAGTAGATAAATGGTTCGTTGGTAATGGATTGAGATTATACGTGGACAATCTCTGTCCTGGTGGCGCCATGGGTGGGATTGGAGCCATTGAATTGTGTGCTAATTGTTCCGATGGCCATCCCTGTGCTCTGTCACTACTTACTTGTTTTGATGGAGGCAGCTGGTGCTGATGTGTTGGTAGCTCGGAGAGTTGCTCTTTGTTTTGATTGTGCGCTTCTGGCGCTGTATATGAGGAACCGGGATATTGTTGAGGCTGTGGACTCAGCAGTGTGGATTGATGCGGGGGTGGAGCTGGAGTTTGGTAGTCTTGACCAAAAGATCTTTGTGCTGGCAGTGACGTTTTTGGTGTTCCTGGTGTGCTTGGTAATGAGGAGGAACCAGGCCACGCAGGTGATGGGAACCCAATTGGTCGCATGATTCGAGGATTTCGAGTCGGTGACGCGAGTTGTGATGGATCTAGTAAAGTTTTATCACCTGTAAATGTCACTTGCGGTGTATCTTGCTGGATGGATGCAGGTACGGTGGGTGGTGGTACGGTGGGATTCTGGATAAAACCACAAACATTACAAAAGCGGGCTTCCACTGAAATTAGAGTTCCACATTTGTGACAACGATTCATAATGAATATCCTGTTACAACCCGCCTGGTTCGTATCTGAATCGGTATGATGCTAAAGGCCATGAATGGTTGTTTCTATGAATGTTTGCTTGTACCGCTGTGTATACTTACACATATCTTTAGTGACGGCAACATAACATTACCTTCTTCCTGATATAACGTACGTGCAGCCAAGTGTCATCACAGCTGAGCTTTTATCCTATCTGTTTGTAAACTTTCCTAAGGAAGATCCCTAATGCAATACAAACAAGTGGACCGGTAATGAGATTGAGTGAAAATGTAAGCGGATTCAGGATGGAGAGGGTACGTATAGGGATAACGAGGTTATGAAATTGTAGCAGTCCTTGCAGCCCTCGCAATACCCATAGATTGGCAGGTAAGACGAGAACAAGCCCAAGCGCTACTTCCAGCAAAAGATAGGGTGCCCAACCCAATGAAGAGCTGTGGTTGCCTGAACCGGTATTTCGTCGATGTATGGTGAGGAGCAGCAATCCCAATGCAGCCCCGTTGAATACATAGGGTTCCAGGGACTGAAGATCGAATGGCGAAGGATTACCTAGGAATAGAGGAATACGCCATAAGAGGCTGAAGATGATAATTTTCCCAATGTTTCCGTTTAAACCGATTGGCAGTGGTACCTGCCAGGGCAGCATCGTACTCAGCAAGCGCAACGTTGGATACGGTCCGGGAATAAATTGATTCAAGCTGAGTGTGTAATCATATGCCGCAGCAAAGACAAATGCTACAACCGTAGGTGCCAGGCCCAGCAGAAGAATTGTAACGAGATAACTAACAACTGAGCGTGATGGTTGTCGAGGCGATGCTGCTTCAGAAGTATCAACAATAGCAGAATTCCGTTCGCTTTCATCGGCAGTATTCTGCTCGTCCTCACTACCTGCAAGAGTACTTGTTGACTCTTCCTCCATGTCGGATTGTTCGTCTAGATGTTCTTCCAACGATGTGTCGCTAGCCTCTATGTCCTCTTCTCCTTCGGATTCAGGTGTTGGCAACGACTTGGCTGGCAAACTACGAATTGGAGCGAAGGCGAGATGGCCAAGCGCTGCACCAACTATGCTAAAAAGGACGGAGAAGCCTGCAACCAGTCCCCATGTAACTAGAAAATCATTTTGTAATGTTTGTCCCAGACTGAGTGTGTCGAAAACACCAGGGTAGGTAATGGCTACAGTAAATTGAACCAGCGCAATGAAAAAGCCGCCTAAACCAGCTTCAAACAGGCCTGCTCCTTTTGAGGTACGTAGTTTACGTAACCCTGTGACGAGCAAACCGCATCCCGTAGCGCTAAGCACTGCTACGGGGACAAATGAAGTTGCTGGTTGTGCGTTGAGACGGGCTGTTAGAGCGAAGAATGCCGCAATGAGTATACTAATTCCAAGTGCTGCCCAATCAAAACCACTTACCTGGCGTGACGGTGGAGATAGAGGGTCTGCTTTTGTTATAGAGACTGTTTGTGATTCACTGAGCTGTACCTCATCCACCCTGTCGCTTGATTCTGTAATAGATTTAGCCTGGTCTGGACTATTCATGTATAAATTCTGCTCCTTGATATATCTATTGTACGATACTAACACAATGGTTTAGCAGCAACAAGGGGGAGTGAATCACAAGATCTACCTCGCCTTTCCCGGTACTTTTTGGTTTCTCCCGCCCATTCTAGCCCGCTTGCGGGCCTCATCTATTTAGCGTCGAGATAGCTATGCTGTGTTGTGCTGGGTCAGGCGCCGCCTGACCCAGCACAACACAGCATAGCTATCTCGACGCACCTTTTAGAGATCGCAACCCTTGGGTCGCGAATCTTCAATCGAATAAGTGTGGGGGGAGAGGATAAATCGGGCCCTTACAGAAAATACCGTATTAACCTGGTGCATAATTACTATTTTTCCCCTTGACACTCTAGAAAAATCTGCTAAAATCTGCTAAAATCTCTATAGATTACAATTTGCCTTGAGAATTATGAGGTTTACGTGCATATTGTCCTTGTTGGCGTGGATCACAATTCTGCGCCTATAGCATTGCGTGAACGTTTGGCGTGCTCCCAGCGCCAGGTACCCCAGCTTCTTCAAGTGGTACAGCAGGTGGCACAAGAGTGTGTATTGCTCTCAACGTGCAACCGCATGGAGGTATATACCGTCTGTTCGGATGTACATGAAGGACGTACACAGCTGATACGGATACTGAGCGAGGTACGCGGGATCACGCTTGCTGAACTTGAGGCTCATTGCTATGATTTTGCCGATGAGCAGGCAGTATCACACTTGTATGGCGTAGCGTGTGGTTTATATTCGCTAGTAGCAGGGGAGCCACAAATCCAAGGTCAGGTAGCGGTGGCTTTGCAAATAGCGCAGGGCGGTGGTTATGCAGGACCGATTACATCGGCGCTATTTCGTGGAGCCCTGGTAGCTGGCAAGCGTGCTCGCAGCGAAACAGGAATCAGTCGCAACGCTGCTTCTATAAGTCTTGTAGCCGTACGACTGGCGCAACAACATTTTTCAAATCTAAATGAGGCGTGCGTTCTGCTCGTTGGAGCTGGTAAGATGAGTGAGCTTGCTGTCCATCACCTCTGCGATAATGGTGCTCAGCGGCTCATCATCATTAATCGCACGCCGCTTCATGCTACAGACCTCGCTAAACGTTTTGGTGCGATAGACCGAACTTTTGCGGAACTTACCACATCTCTGGTGGAAGCAGATGTGGTAATCAGTTCGACGACCGCCCCTCATGCTATTATAAGCTATGAAATGATGCAAGACGTAATGCAGCGGCGTGACGGTCGCTCACTACTATTGATTGATATTGCGATGCCGCGTGATATTGACCCGGCGGTTGTGGACATGGCGGGGGTGCATCTCTATAATCTGGATGACCTTGAGGCCGGTGTTAGTGAGGGTATTCGTCTGCGTTTACAGGAAGTTGAACAAGTGCAGGCGATTATCGCTGAAGAAGTGAACGCATTTGATCGGTGGCTGCGTTCGCTCAGTGTGGTGGATACCATTAGTGACTTACGACATTATGTGGATACTTTACGTCAACAGGAATTGATACGCGCACTGCAGCGTCTACCTTCCACACTCACGGAACGCGAATCTGCTGCGGTGGAGGAACTAACAACACGACTGGTGAATAAACTATTACATATCCCTATGTTACGTCTCAAGGATGCCGCCGCAGAAGGCCAGGGGCATGTCTATACTGAGGCAATACGCTATTTATTTGATTTGAAAGAGCAACCAGATGAAACGCATAATCATTGGGACACGAGCCAGCAAACTGGCAATGATACAGACGCAATGGGTGATCGAGCATCTGCAACAGCAAGAACCAACGCTAGAGATCATTATCGAGCAAATACGCACAACGGGTGATGCCGTAACGCATCTGCCGTTAACGCAGATTGGTGGGGATGGTGTCTTTGTAATGGAGATCGAGCGCGCTCTCTTGGAAGGGCGTATTGACCTGGCGGTACACAGCTTGAAAGATTTGCCAACTATTCAACCCGAAGGGCTACGCGTAGTTGCGGTTGGTGATCGTGAGGACGTAAGGGATGTGCTGGTGGTGGATGATATGAATAGTAGGGGTGATGTGAATGACTATACTGATTTGCGGTCATTTTGGCCAAGCAAGACATCGCCTTTACAGATAGGTACGAGCAGTCTGCGGCGCGCGGCGCAAATTCGAGCGCTTTTGCCTGAAGTGGAGATATTGCCATTGCGAGGAAATGTTGATACACGGCTGCGCAAGCTAGAGGCGGGAGAATACGACGGTATCGTGCTGGCCGCTGCGGGTTTGCATAGACTGGGCGTGCATGAGCGACTGGCTTGTCGTATGAACTATTTACCTGTTGAAGTGATGATGCCTGCGCCGGGGCAAGGCGCGTTAGCGCTGGAGTTGCGCGATGAGCCTGGGATGCAGAGGCTGGTAGCTCCTCTCAAGAATAATGCAGCGCATTCCACGACGAGTGCTGAGCGTATGTTCATGCGCCGCCTGGGTGCTGGTTGCTATCTTCCAGTCGCTGCTTATGGCGAGGTGGATGGTGAAAAACTGACGTTGAGGGGACTGGTGATTAGCATGGATGGACAGCAGGAAGTGCAAGTGCATGGAAGTATACGCTGGACGCCGGGAACACATGTTGAGCATGCAGAGCAACTGGGGGTACAACTGGCAGAACGGGCGTTAGCAGAGGGTGCGACTGAGATCATCAACGTGCTGAATGATGCACGAGTTCAGGAGCGCCAGCATGTCTGAGCAAACAGTAAAATCGTTGCCATTACAAGGCCGGCGCATCCTGGTTACGCGCACTCACGAGCAGGCGGGAACATTCATCGAACAATTGAGAGCATTGGGAGCGATACCTGTGGAGTTTCCAACCATACGTATTATGCCTCCAGAAAATTGGGAACAGTTGGATACTGCCTTGAGACGGCTGTGTGGAAACGGCATCGATCATTATGATTGGTTGGTATTCACCAGCGCCAATGGGGTAAGAATCTGCTTCGACCGCTTGCGAGATCTGGGGTATGATGCTCAAGCCATCGGAAATGTACGCGTGGCGGCTATCGGCCCTGCAACTGCTGCGGCATTGGCAATATATGGTATTCATGCTGATCTTGTGCCGGGTGAATATATTGCAGAGGGTGTAGCCCATGCTTTGATCGATGATGCCCGACGACGAGGAGAGCCCTTTGCGGGGAGAAAGATATTGCTAGCTCGTGCAGCGGAAGCTCGCAATGTATTGGTGGTTGAGCTACAACAGGCGGGGGCTATTGTGGATGTAGTAGTGGCTTATCGTACCATTGGAGTTTCTCATGATGATACTCAGGGTCGTGAGGTGTTGCGCATGTTAGAGGCTGAACGGCTTGATATGCTCACATTTACCAGTTCTTCCACGGCCCGTAATTTTATGTATTGGCTTATGCAGTATGGAGCAGAAATGGCAGACTCATTTATGAGACATGTAAGGCAGGATGCGCGGCCCAAGATAGCTTGTATTGGCCCAATTACCTCGCAGACTGCGCGTGAATTTGGCCTCGATGTGCATATCGAGGCGAAGGAATATACGATCGCTGGCCTTGTAGAGGCAATTATTCGAGATAAGGAGTAAGTATGACAGAACAGATAATACAAACGACACAGACGACAATTGTACAGCCGGAGCAAGAGGTGCGCGAGCAACCGGCTCCCAGCACACCCAAGCCGAAGCAGCCACGTCAGTTGGTACGCTTCTCATTCTACAAACTTGATCCACAGTGGCAATTACTCCCGGCCGAGAAACGCCAACACGGAAAGCAGGAGCTGCTTTCAATTTTTGAGGAATATGAACAAGGGCCGCTCATGCGCAGCTATGCTCTGTATGGATTGCGCTCTGACTGCGACTTTATGTTGTGGCAGGCGACGTATGCGATTGAAGACCTACAGGATATAAGCGGTAAGATTAGGCGCAGTGTGATGGGGCCATACCTGCGCGAAACAAACGCATTTCTTTCGATGACCAAACGTTCGGTATATGTCGGCAAGAATGCTCGTGGCGCACATGATCCACGCCTGGTGATTACGCCTGAAGATAAGAAATACCTATTTGTCTATCCTTTTGTGAAGACTCGTGCATGGTATGCGCTGCCAGTGCAAGAGCGCAAGCGCATGATGGACGAGCATATCCGTGTCGGACTGACATTTCCATCGGTTTCATTGAACACCACCTATTCCTTCGGTTTGGATGACCAGGAGTTTGTCGTGGCGTTCCAGACAGATATTGTAAGCGATTTCCTTGACCTGGTACAACAACTGCGTGAGACCGAGGCAAGTCGATATACATTGCGGGATACGCCGATGTTTACGTGTGTAGCGCAATCATTGCATGAGATTTTAGAAGCGATAGGAGCTTGAGGGGAGTATGTATGGATGAGCAGAGCTATGGAGAAAGCAGCCTATCACTCTCCCGTTCGCATGCTCTTTTTGAAGAGGCACAGGAACTGCTGCCGGGAGGCGTGAACAGCCCTGTGCGTGCATTTCGAGCTGTGGGAGGTGAGCCTGTCTTTATCGATCATGCCAGCGGCCCATATCTCTATGATGTGGATGGGAATCGCTACCTTGATTACGTTCAGTCGTGGGGGCCGATGATACTGGGTCATGCCGACCCAGCTGTGCTGACGGCCGTGATAGAGGCAAGTAGGCGCGGGTTTAGTTTCGGTGCGCCCACCCATGCCGAGAGCATCCTGGCACGATTAGTGATTGAAAGTGTGCCTTCGATAGAAATGGTGCGCTTTGTCAATTCCGGTACCGAGGCAACCATGAGCGCATTGCGCCTTGCGAGGGCATATACTGGACGCAGCAAGATAGTTAAGTTTAGCGGATGCTATCATGGGCATGCCGATATGTTGCTCGTACAAGCAGGCTCTGGTGTGGCAACAATGGGATTGCCCGACAGTCCAGGTGTGCCATCGGAAGCAACGAGCAACACACTGGTCGTCTCTTACAATGATAGCGCTGCGGTAGAGGAGCTATTTCGTTCCTATCCTGAAGAGATTGCTGCTATTATCGTTGAGCCTGCCGCTGCCAATATGGGTTTGGTACCACCCTTACCGGGCTTTCTTGAGAGATTGCGAAGCCTATGTGACAAATATGGGGCGTTGCTGATCTTCGACGAGGTGATGACTGGTTTTCGCGTCGCGTTGGGTGGCATGCAGGAAAGGGTGGGCATTTTACCTGATTTGACCTGCCTGGGAAAAATCATTGGAGGTGGACTTCCAGTCGGGGCATATGGCGGGAGCCGGGAGATCATGCAACTGGTTGCACCGCTAGGGCCGATGTACCAGGCAGGGACCCTTTCGGGCAATCCCCTGACGATGGCTGCTGGTATTGCTACACTCCAGGAGTTACGTAAGCCTGGACAATACAAAAGGCTTGAACGCAAAGGGCAACTGCTGGGCGAAGGCATTGAGCGTGTGCTGCATGAGATAGGTGGGGAAGTACAATTCGTAAGGGTTGGTGCTATCTTCTGCTTGTTCTTCACTTCTCAGCATGTGATCGATTATGCCAGCGCAAAAACTGCGGACACACAGCGTTTCGCGCGCTATTTTTGGCGCATGCTAAAGCAAGGTGTGTATTTGCCACCATCTCAGTTCGAGGGATGTTTTATTTCTCTAGCGTTAGAGGATGAGATGATTGGGGAGACGGTGGAAGCTGTCAGATACTCAATCCTCTGAAAGGGGATGAGCTTGTGTCTGTGCTCCACCGCACCTCTGTGCAGCAACGTGCCTGCACAGCTTTGATTTCAACGCACGACACATCCGAGTCCGCAGACTCTGGGGCCTCCGGCAACGGCCCCGTTCTTGCCCAGCATGCCGAGCAAGAAGCGTTAGCACTCGACCGAGAACGTTTTACCCAGGCACGGCGTTCTTGCCTGGAACCCGACCGTTCAGTTGGAAAGGTACCTGTAGGCGAACCGTCTCTCTCTGGCGAACCAGAGTGCCTAAGCCTACACGCTACTATACTAGCACACAAGGAGAAAAGCGGAAATGGCAACCCAGCCACCCAAGCCCCAGAGAAGGACTCGGCATTCCTCCCGTCCCGTGAACGGAGACGGGCATCCTGCCTCGATTTTTGTGAACAAATGCAATCAATCAAACCCCACGTATAGCCATTTTATTGTCACCAGTTACATATTGTGTATCTACTGAAAGGACGCAGCTCCTTAGCGTTCTTAGAAACCAGGCTTTGTAAAATGGGAAAACAATATTCTAACCATCTACTAACTGCGCCATTGAGGGCAAAATCACAACCAGCTATAGAATCTACCCAGGCTAATCCAAAAAAACCTATACAGCCAAAAGAACATACCTCTACTATCATCGGTTGGATATTTCGCCTTGGCGTGATCTTAAGCACAACTATAATCCTGGTTGGTGTGCTACTCCAGTTACTACAACCAGGAGGACTTACTGCACAAACTATGGATTTGGGCGCGCTCCCCCACACATTGGAGCAAGTATGGTCAGGTTTAATCATGCTTCGTCCACAGGCTGTAATTGCATCAGGGTTATTGCTACTTATTGCTATTCCCGTAGTTACAGTGATTACATCGGCTGTGGCTTTTGCGGTAGAGCGTGATCGTCGCTTCGTAGTCATCACACTTATCGTGCTGGCTATTTTGATGTTGAGCTTACTGATTGGACAAAGTAGTAGGTGATGAATCTCTCGCTTGCTATTCTCTTGTTCATCTTCCAGGGTATGTGAAAGATCCTGAAAAAGCTTGACCATTGCGCATTTACTCGCTAAAATTGAGCGCGATCTAAGGAATGGGAATTTATTAATGTCCGTAACTCTTCAGGTCTCCCCGCTGCTTGACTCCTCACTGCCTACGGCAGTTCGCCAGGGGTTTGGAGGGGGTGCGGGCGATGCCACCTGCGGCGGCATCGCCCGCACCCCCTCCAGACCTGGGGGAGCCGCCGCAGGCGGCGAGCAGTCCTGAACAGTTACTAATGTCATTTCTCCAACAATTTTACAGCTAATTATACATTGCTTGGAGTAAACAATTGCTTTTTAAAGTTCTCTTAGTTCTTCTGTTATGGGTAATAACAATAATTCTAGAATGTCTTACGCTTTTATTCGGTGCATTTGTTCCAAATCATGCGAAGGTTTTGAACGCGCTCGGCTTGTTCTTACTCGTCTTTTTCCCTATCGGTGGGATCATAGGCACAATTCTGCTCCTGAGGTAAAAGTTCCCGGCTATGACTCCCACCAGGATTTCCTCAGAATAAACCCATTCCTAGTCCACGGATCACCATCTCAATGGCTATAGCTACCATCACGGGCAGGAAAATCAAGCGCAAGGCCTTGTTGCTAAGGTGGGTGAGCAGGCGAGCACCAACCAGTGCCCCAAGTAGGATGCCCAGCGCCACGGGCGCGGCGACCAATGGGGGAATGTCGCCACGCGAGAAGTAAATACCTGCGCTGGCTGCTGCCGTCACACCGATCATGAAATTGCTGGTCGTAGTGGATACTTTCATGGGAAGCCGCATCAGAGTATCCATCGCTAACACCTTGAAAGTACCACTACCGATGCCCAGCAATCCTGAAATGACGCCAGCCACGTACATCATTGCCAGGCCGAGTGGCGTGCGGGTAACCTGGTAGGCTACTTCTTGCCCTAAGCGGCGGTCAGGGTAAGAACTTGAGAGATGTAGCCAGTTTGCCCAGTGATCATTTCGCACGCCCTCAGGTAATTCTTCTCCAAGCTTGAAAACGACAGGAATGACGGAAATCAGCAAGATGACACCGAAGATGACAAAGAGTAATTGTGGTGCCAGGAAGCTTGCCAGGAACGCACCACTCATAGCTCCGATGGTTGTGGCCATCCCCAGGAACAACCCTACGCGCATGTTGGTTAAGCGGTCTCGCACGTAGGCGGCAGCCGAGCCGCTCGATGTGGCAATGACGGCTACAATGCTGGTTCCAATAGCATACTGGATCGGCAATCCAAAAGCCAGGGTCAGCATCGGCACGATCAACACACCACCACCTAGCCCCACAAGCGAACCCAGCAACCCGGCAGCAATCGCTCCACCAAAAATAAGCAAGAGAGTTATCAGAGAGAGATGTATCATAAAATAGTATCCATTGTCAGTTACCCTATGTCTAAAGATAAAGGACATGTGTCTCGTCACGGGTTGAACATATTTATTCACCTGTTAGTAATTCTAATACATTTTCTGATATTCTTCCAATACATGATTGTTACCATATACATAACCACAAGGAATGAATATGGTTTGGGAGAGGAATGTGCTGTACAGAAGAGCCTTCTGCCCGATCTAAAGCAGTTCTCCGCGCAGCACGGTAATCGCCTGTCCGCCAATATGCACGCGATCCCCATCTAAGCGAACCTGCACCACGCCGCCGCGCGCTGATGCCTGGTAGCCGATCAGTTCGCTTCTCCCGAGCCGTTTGCTCCAGAAAGGGCTGAGACAACAATGTGCCGAACCCGTCACAGGATCTTCATTGACACCTACAGTCGGGGCAAAAAAGCGCGAGACGAAATCATATTGGCGAGAACTGGCAGGGCTGGTGACGATGATGCCTCGTACCGGAATCTTGCTCAGCAGCGTAAAGTCGGGCTGCATGCCGCGAATCACATCTTCCGATTCGACCTCTACCAGGTAATCAAAGTGGCTCTTTCCCACGTATTTCACCGGGACACCCAGCGCTTCTATCAGCCCGGCAGGGGCATTTGTTGGTTCTTCTGGCTTGGATGGAAAATCCATCTCGATCCATTCTCCTCGTCGATCGGCAGTCAGCAGGCCGCTGCGGGTATGAAAGCAGGCCTGTTCCGTGGGTTGCAGCAATCCAGTTTCCCAGAGGAGATGTGCGCTGGCAAGCGTGGCATGACCACATAAGTCAACTTCGACGGCAGGGGTAAACCAGCGTAGATTGTAACCATCCGATTGCTCGAGTAGAAATGCGGTTTCCGAAAGATTCATCTCTCGCGCCACGTTTTGCATCCACTGATCTTCACGGGGTTCGGGTAATACGCATACGCCTGCGGGGTTGCCTGCAAATGGCCGATTGGTAAAGGCATCTACCTGGTAAATGATTTGTCCCATTGGGTATTTTCTCCTATGCCTCCTTCTCAAACCCTGCTTTCTCCCAGGCTTCCATTCCGCCCACGACATTAAATAATTGTGTGAAGCCGTGTCTTAGCAGTATCGAACTGGCGAGTGAACTACGCTGCCCGCTACCACAAGACACAGCCATTGGCTGTGTCTTGTAGCGTTCCAATTCATTGCGCCCATCTTGTAAATGCGCCTGGAGAAAGTAGTACGGGATATGCATGGCTCCCTTAATATGTCCCTCTTCCCATTCGCCTTGATCGCGCACATCCAGGATTTTCAAATCGTGGCGCATTGAATGTAAAGTCTCAACTGTGATTTGGCTTAATTGCTGTACCGGCAACTCAGCCTCCTGCCATGCCGCCATGCCGCCATCCAGGTAACCTACGACCTGGTCAAAACCTACCACGGCCAATTGATTGGTTGCTTCGCGCAGGTCGCGTTCATCCTTGACCACCAGGAGCAGGCGATTCTCTGGTGAGGCAATGAAGCCCACGCGGGTGGCAAATGCAGAGCCCCGCAAGTAGACGTGTAAAGCTCCCGGAATGTGCCCCTCGCCAAACATGTGTGGCGTACGTGTATCAATCACCAGCGCCTGGATCTCGATCACGCGTCGAAACATCAACGCATCGAGAGGCTGGGGTATAAGTGGAGCTTCCGCTTGGATATAATCTACCCGGTTCCGTTCGACGATGTTATACATATTGGGTGGGCGCTGTGGCAGATTCTCGTTCATAGCATGGATAAATTCCTGACGCGAACGAGGCGCGGCAGCAGGGTTATGTTTGCGCTCAAAGCCGATGGTGGAACTGGTTTTGGCGCTCATGCCACGTCCACACAATGAGCCTGCCACGTGCGCTGGATAGACTTCGACGCCATCGTCGAGCTTTAACAGGCGATTGAAGATGCTGTCGTAGAGTACACTGGCTCCCTCTTCTCCAGGGACGGCCAGGTCGGGTCGGGCCACGTCTCCAATAAAAAGCGAATCGCCTGTCAATACCAGCCAGGGATCATCGCTTCGACTCGTATCGGAGACGGCCAGGGCGATATGTTCGGGGCGATGACCAGGGGTATGGATGACACGCAGCCTGGCAACACCAAACTGCAACTCATCCCCATCTTTGAGGTTCTTGTGCGGGTAGTTGACCCCTGCCTGCTCATGAATGTAGATTTCGGCACCTGTGCGACGGGTAATTACTCCATGACCTGATATATGGTCGGCGTGATTATGTGTCTCGATCACCGCCTTCACCTGTAGATCTTTGGCAGCAGTCAGCTCTAATATATCATCTACCATATCCAGGCGAGGGTCAATGACTGCGCATACACCGGCGTTGGTGCAACCAACAATGTAGCTTGCGCACCCAAGGTCCTCTTTGACAAGCTGTTTGAAGTACATCGTCGGACCTCCTGTGTTAGAGCGCCCCTTGTCGGGTGCCCAAATACCTTCTTAAAGAAGAGCGATCAAATGTATCGAGGTGGCGGTGCTGTGTTGTGCGAGGCGCGGCGCCGCGCCCCGCACAACACAGCACCGCCACCTCGATACATTTTAACTACGCCCCGTGACATTTCTTGTACTTTTTGCCACTGCCACATGGGCACAGATCGTTGCGCCCGATCTTGTTTGCTGCTACAGGACGTGGGGATGGGGTCGCGGCTGTTGTGCGCCCATGTCCGTTCTGACGATTGCCTGTGCCCTGCCGGCGTGAAACGCTTCCCTTATCGGTGCTATCGCTTTTCGCCTGGCCGCTGGCCCTGGCGATATCGTCAATATTCGTGCGAAGGCTGCGTGGAGCCTTGCGCTTTGGCTCAGGCCGTTGTACGGTGATGGTGATGTTACCACGCAATAGCTTGAGCAACTGATCCACGATATAGTGTTGGATGGTCATTTTCAGGTTCTCGAACATGCGGAACGCTTCGTTCTTGAACTCGACCAACGGGTCTCGCTGTCCAATTGCGCGGAAATGGATGCTTGCGCGCATCACATCCAGGGCATCTATGTGATCCATCCACAGCCGATCTAACACTTGTAATGTGTAGGAACGCTCCAAATCGCGGATGGTGGGAATGCCCAGACCGGGATTCTCTGCCACCAGTTTATCAAGCTGCTCGCCACGCTCTTCGTAATGGTTTACTACAAACTCCATCAGTCTGCTGGTTAGGTCGTCTTTGCGGACGGCGTGTATATTTTCCGGCAAGATCTCATCAGGGATTTGTACCCATGTTTCTAGGACGGCAAAGAGCCCTGCCAATTGCTCTTCTTCCGTGACGATATTGCCGGGGATATGCATATCCACTATGCTTTTCACTTCATCACCCATCATGCCCAGCACGCGCTCGTGCATATCTGCGCGTTCGAGTACGGCCCGGCGGTCAGCATAGATCACTTCGCGCTGCTTAGCAATCACGTCGTCATAGTCGACTACGTTTTTGCGAATATCGAAGTTGTATCCCTCAACCCTGGTCTGTGCCTGTTCGATGAAGCGCGATACCATCCCGCTCTCAAGTGGCATGTCTTCTTCCATGCCGACCATTTGCATTACTTTTGATACGCGATCAGCAGCGAAGCGGCGCATCAGTTCGTCTTCCAACGACAGGTAGAAGCGTGAAGAGCCCGGGTCCCCTTGACGTCCGGCACGACCTCGTAGCTGGTTGTCGATACGGCGCGACTCGTGTCGTTCGGTACCAATAATACGCAACCCGCCCGACTCGACGACCCGTATGTGATCCCCTTCGCACTCGCGAATCTTCTCCTGGAAAATTTCGTTCTTTTCCTCCTCGGTCATATTGGCGATATATTGTTGAATCGCCGCTTCCTTCTCAGCACGATCATCTTCATCCTGCTCTGGCATCTCGCGGATGAAGTCTACATGCTCCGCGTGTTTGCGCACGATGGCGTCGAAGTAACCGGCAGGATTGCCTCCCAATAAGATGTCGGTACCACGACCAGCCATGTTGGTAGCAATGGTTACTCCCTCGCTGCGCCCCGCCTGTGCGACGATTTGAGCCTCGCGCTCGTGGTGTTTAGCATTCAACACATTGTGCGGGATTCCCTGCTTATCGAGCAGGTCTGCAAGGTGTTCTGAGATCTCGACCGAGGTAGTACCAACCAGGACCGGCTGTCCCTTTGCCTGAAGTTCCTTGATCTCCTCGACCACGGCCCTGAATTTTGCGTCAGTCGTGCGATAGATCAGGTCAGGTAAATCCTGGCGAACCATGGGTTTATGGGTCGGGATGGCAATCACATCTAGCTTATAAATCTTGTGCAGTTCTTCCGCTTCAGTCAGCGCGGTACCTGTCATACCGGCCAGTTTCTTGTAAAGCCGGAAGAAATTCTGGAATGTGATCGTTGCCAGCGTATGGTTCTCACGCTGCACCTTGACGCCCTCTTTGGCCTCAATGGCCTGGTGCAGTCCCTCGCTGTAACGACGTCCCGGCATCTGACGTCCTGTGAACTCGTCAACGATAATTACTTCGTTGTCTTTCACGATGTAGTCTTTGTCACGCTTGAAGATAACCTCGGATTTAATAGCGTTCTCCATGTAGCGTGTCAACTCAATATTCTCTTCGGCATAAATGTTTTTGACGCCTGCCAGTTTCTCGATCTTCTCGATACCAGCCTCGGTCAGGATGACGGTGCGCGTCTTCTCTTCAACTGTATAGTCGATTTCGGGCTTCAAACGCGGCGCCCAGTCGGCAAACTTGTAATAATGGTCGGTGGATTCCTGCCCCTGGCCCGAGATGATGAGCGGGGTACGCGCCTCGTCGATGAGGATGTTATCAACCTCGTCAACGATGGCGTAGTTCAATTCTCGCTGCACTACCTGGTCCAGAGAGACAACCATGTTATCACGCAGGTAGTCAAAGCCGAACTCGTTGTTTGTGCCATAGGTGATATCGGCGTTGTAGGCGGCGCGACGCTCAGCCGTCTGGGGTTCGACCGCGTTGACGAGGACGCCAACGGTAAGCCCCAGGAATTTGTAGATGTGCCCCATCCACTCAGCGTCACGGTGTGCCAGGTAGTCGTTGACGGTGACGACGTGTACGCCTTTGCCCGTCAGGGCATTCAGGTAAGCCGGCAAAGTTGCGACCAGCGTTTTTCCTTCGCCGGTTTTCATTTCGGCGATCTTGCCCTGGTGAAGCACAACGCCACCAATCAGTTGCACATCAAAATGACGCATTTGAACGGTACGCCTGCCCGCTTCACGCACGATGGCGAATGCTTCTGGCAGTAGATCGTCAAGCGTTTTGCCTGTTTTGTAGCGTTTCACCATCTCTGGGATGTGTTCATCCATCGCCTCTGCTTTAAGTGCGACAAGCTCGCTTTGCAGGTGCTTCAAAATGTTGCCGAGCAGTTCCTCTAATCGCTCGTCCGCGCCTCCTTCTGGATCCGCTGCATTGCGGCGGGCCTCTTCGAAGAGAGGCCACGCTTTTTCGAACGCCTCGTCCAGGTAGTCGTCATCCATCTCCGTTAAAGTTGGCTCAACCTTTTCGAGCAAAGCAAGGGTCGCTTGACGAGGATCTTTGGCTTCGTCTGGCCATTTTTGAGTTTCCTCGGCTATGTCCATCGCGGCTGTGATCCTCAGAGTATTGAGCGTTGAGTTCAGGCTCTCATACGCGTTCTCAAAACATTCCGAGAGGGTGTCTTGCAAGTCATCCCTGAGCATGCGCTCTGGATCGCGCTGCCTTTCGATTACCTGCCGTGGCTCAGTAATGGCCGCATGCAATTGCGCATCGCTGCATTTTGACGCGAGCGGCTCTACTTTGTCTAATGCCTCGCGGAAAAGTTTGACCAGTTCATCTTCGAGCACCATGCCGCCTTTGAGATAGAGGTATAGTTGCGAGCGAAATTCTTTGGTTTTCGCGGCTAATTCTTCGTCACTCAGCTTTTCGATTTTTGGTTCGAGAGCATTTATTTTATCTATAGTAGGCTGGATAGCCTTCAAATCCTTTTGGTTGGGATCACCCAGTATCTTTCCAAGTAATTGCATAGTAGTATGTTCTCCTGATGATTGGCTCTGGCGGTGTTTTCTCTCAATAATTATAACGTTTAGGAGTCAGCAAAAATTCTGGTTTATTATACCATACGTGGGCATTATGATGAGGGTTGTGGATAGATGTGGGGTGTATGAAGTGTTTGTGGGCAATCAACCGACCGTAGGGGCCGATTATGGAGATGAACAAAATAATCTGGAGAGCGGAAAAGCCAGCGAGGCCGATAAATCGGCGCTGGCCGCGATACATCGGGCCCTACGGATGGCCGGAGGAGTTCGTTAATGAGCATTATCGGCCCGTAAATGAGAAGGAGGAGTAATGGAACACAACGGTACAATCAGGCACTCTGGTGGCAGCAAGGGGTTATTTACCAGGTCTACCCGCGCAGCTTCAAGGACGCTAATGCCGATGGCACCGGTGATCTCCAAGGTATTCTCAGCAAACTCGACTATCTCACATGGCTAGGGGTAGACGCCATCTGGCTTTCGCCCATTTATCCCTCACCTATGATCGACTTCGGCTACGACATCACCAATTTTACTGATATTGACCCGGTCTTCGGAGACCTGGCAACGTTTGACTCACTTGTAGAGCAAGCCCATCAGCATGGCCTGAAAGTAATCATGGATTATGTGCCCAACCATACTTCTGATCAGCATCCCTGGTTCCTCGAATCTCGCTCTTCGCGCACGAATCCCAGGCGTAACTGGTACGTGTGGGCAGATCCCAGACCCGATGGCTCCCCTCCCAACAACTGGCTGGGAAGTTGGGGGGGATCGGCGTGGGAGTGGGATCCCACCACGCGGCAATACTATCTCCACTCCTACCATAAGACCATGCCTGATCTCAACTGGCGGAATCCAGATGTCAAAGAGGCGATGTTCGACGTGGTACGTTTCTGGCTCGACCGGGGGGTGGACGGTCTACGCATCGATTCGGCCCAACGTTTCATGAAAGACCCACAACTACGTGATAACCCGCCCAATCCAAAGCCGCATATGAACGCCTACAAACCTTTAGTTGAATATGACTCCCAGCTCCATCTCTATGACAAGGGACACCCGGATATCCATGGCGTGTATCGCGAGCTTCGCCAACTCCTGGATACCTACAGCAAACAGTCGCCACGAGTAACGCTTGGCGAAATGCACATTTATGATTGGCCACAGTGGGCTCGCTATTATGGATCGCAGCTCGATGAACTTCATATGCCCCTTAATTTTGGCTTAGTCAGTGCGCCATGGAAAGCTATAGCTGTGCGACAGCTCGTGGATGCGATCGAGGCAGCCCTGCCGCCAAAGGCGTGGCCGAACTATGTACTTGGAAACCATGATGAACATCGCATCGCCACCCGCATTGGTTCAAAGCAGGCGCGTGTCGCTATGATGCTCCTGCTCACCCTACGCGGTACGCCAACACTCTACTATGGTGACGAGATTGGGATGCACGACGTCGAAATCCCACCTGAGCGCATA
>WNEZ01001184.1_pt1 | contig 22327 bp, 11 predicted proteins | sample 5400521 | NCBI WGS metagenome assembly WNEZ01 (sample SAMN13153339, study PRJNA577476) | soil metagenome | isolation source: 120 cm saprolite under Douglas fir tree site 2 hole 1 replicate 1 | place: USA:California | collected 2015-04-18 | reverse complement strand
AGGGGGCTCGGCGCGAACCCGCACCAGAACGGTGTGCATCCCCAGCACCGCCGCCAGCTCCGACATTTTGGGCTGACCGAGCAGCGCGCCGTGATGGAGGATCAACACCCGGTCGCAGACATGCGCCACCTCGGGCAACAGGTGGCTGGAAAAGAGCACCGTGTGCTCGCTGCGCAAGGAGCGGATCAGCGTCCGCATCTCCACGGTTTGAGCCGGATCCAGACCGCTCGTCGGTTCGTCGAGGATCACCACCGAGGGGCGGTGGACGATCGCTTGCGCGATCCCCACCCGTTGACGGTAGCCGTGGGATAGATGGGAGGCGCGCTCCTCGGCAACCTCCTTGACCGCGGTCATCTCCTCGACCTCGGCCACCCGGCGCTCGGCTTCCTTGTTTCCCAGGCCCCGCACCTGCGCCGCGAACATCAGATACCGGTGAACGGTCATCTCCCCGTAAAGAGGCGGAACGTCCGGCAGGTAGCCGAGCTTCGAGCGGACCGCGCGGGCATTTTGAACCACGTCCAGGCCATCGATCGTCGCCCGCCCGGCCGAAGGCAACATCAGGCTGGTGAGGATGCGGAGCATGGTGCTTTTGCCCGCGCCGTTGAGCCCGAGCAAACCAATCGCTTCTCCCTTGCCGATTTCAAAGGTGACCTGATCCAGCGCCAACTTCGAGCCGTAGTACTTGGTCAGGTTTTCGACCGCGATCATCGAGGTGCCCCCGGCCTGGAAGCCGTGCCTTTGAGAATTCGGTTGGTCATGGAGATGAGAAAAAATGCGGCTCACCGAGCGCGCAGTGTCACATTCTAGCTTCGTTCGAGATGTCAGACCAGAAGGGAAAACCAGGCGATCAGATGCGCGATTCTCACACCGTGGTGGTTTGTATGCCCGCTGCAGAACTTAGCGGGGAGCAAAGGTGGAATTACGATTCATCCATGCCTAGGTTGCCTCGATGAAGACGGTTCTCCACGTGGTGGGCGCGCGACCCAATTTCATGAAGGTCGCACCGATCCACCGGGCAATCGCCGAGAGGGGGAGGCTCCGTCAGATCCTGGTCCACACTGGCCAGCACTACGACGTGAAGATGAGCGATGTTTTCTTCACCGATCTCAAGCTGCCGCCGCCGGACATCCACCTCGGAGCGGGCTCCGGCTCGCACGCGGAGCAGACGGCGAAGGTGATGGTCGAACTGGAGAAGGTCTGCGCCGGCGAAAGGCCCGACCTGATTTCCGTCGTGGGGGACGTCAACAGCACGCTGGCGGCATCTCTTGTCGCCGCCAAGGCGCTGATTCCCCTAGCGCATGTCGAAGCAGGTCTTCGAAGCAACGACCGGACGATGCCGGAGGAGATCAATCGCATCGTCACCGATCGACTGGCGGATTTTCTACTCACCCCGTCGACCGATGCCGATGAGAACCTGCGCCGGGAAGGCGTCGACGAAGGGCGGATATTCTTCGTCGGCAACGTGATGATCGATTCACTGTTCACCTTCCGGGAGCGCGCGCAAAGACTGCCGACGCTTGGACAGATGGGTCTGGCGCCGCGCAAGTACGCGGTGTGCACGATGCACCGGCCGTCCAATGTCGATGATCCGGAGACGCTGTACGATTTGCTCGGAGCACTGGGAGAGATTTCCCGGACCGTTCCAGTCATCTTCCCGGTGCACCCGAGGACGCGAAAGATCCTCTCCACCGCCGACGCGCCGCGGAAGCTGGCGGATTGTCCACAGCTGCGCTTGATCGATCCGATGGGCTACCTCGAGTTCCTCTCGCTCACTTCGCAGGCGGCGCTGATCCTCACTGATTCCGGCGGCCTTCAGGAGGAAGCCACCGCCCTGGACGTGCCTTGCCTCACGCTACGCGAGAACACCGAACGGCCGGTCACCGTCACCGTGGGCACCAACATCATCGTCGGCACTGATCCGGAGCGCATCGTCGCCGAGGCGACCAAAGCCCTCGGCGGAAACGGCAAGAAAGGCCGCCTGCCCGACCGCTGGGACGGTCGCGCCGCGGCGCGGATCGCTGAAATCTTCGAGCATTCGCTGCTCGGCTCTGCTTCCATTTCCGAGCCTGACCAGCCGCGATTGAACGGCGGCTGAAGGCCGCGCTTGAAAGTTCGCGGCGGATTCGATCAGGATGTTGGCGATGAATTCGCTGAAAACAGAGGAGAGCTTCGTCGAGGTCGAGTTCCGCGTGGAGCCGAACTACGCCGGATGGCGCCTGGACAAGTACCTCCGCGCGAAGATCCCCCGCCTCTCTCGTTCCCGCATTCAGCGGATCATCGAGGCGAATCTGCTCAGTGAGAAGCGGCTGAAGAGCTCCAGCCTTGTTCGTGCGGGACTGGTGTTCCGCCTACGCAGGCGGATGCTGGAAGAGCCCGAAACTCCGTCCACCTTGCGGGAAATCCATCGCGACGAATCGCTGTTGGTGATCGACAAGCCGGCGGGTTTGCCGGTGCATCCCAGCGCCCGCTACCACCACGGGACGCTGGTGATGTTGCTGCGCCGGTTGTATGGCGATGGCCTTCGAGCCTGGCCAGCGCACCGTCTGGATCGCGAGACGTCGGGAGTGATCGTCTGCGGCCGGACCCGCGAAGTGGCGCGCGAGCTGATGGAGCAGTTCAGCGCCGGAAGGGTGGAGAAGGAATACCTCGCCATCTGCGAGGGTGTTCCACCGGACTCATTCGTCGTGGATGCGCCGATCGCGGAAGGCGGCGCTCAGGTGCGGATCGCGGTGCGAATCGATCCCCGGGTCGGCAAGCACGCGGTGACGCGATTTGCGGTGCTCCGCCGGTTCGAGCGGGACGGCGAATCCTTTGCCCTGGTCCTCGCCTCTCCAAAGACCGGGCGCCAGCACCAGATCCGGGTCCACCTGCGCGAGGCGGGTTTTCCAATCGTCGGAGACAAGATCTACGGACCGGACGAAGCGTACTTCGACCGTTTCTCGCGGCGGCTCCTCGAGCCGGAAGCATGGCGGGAGCTTCGCCTGCCCAGGCAAGCCCTGCACGCTGCCTCGATTCGCTTCGCCCACCCGTCCACCGGAGCGATGGTCTGCTTTCGGTCGCCGCTTCCTTCGGATCTGGAGCAGTTCATCGGCGATCCGGTGGAGATCGCCGTTTCGAGCGTCGGTTGAGGCGGATCATGGATGGATCGCCTGCTCGCCACCGCTCGCGCGCGGGCGGCGACGCTGCTGCACCAGAACGTACAAGACCGGAAGGACGATCAGCACCGAGAGGGTGGAGATCGTCAGGCCGCCGATCACCGCGATCGCCAGTGGCCGCTGGATTTCGGAGCCGGTTCCAAGGCCGAGCGCCAGCGGCGCCAGCCCAAGCAAGGTGGCAAAGGTGGTCATCAAGATCGGACGCAGGCGGACCGTGGCGCCCGACAGCGCCGCATCCTTCGGGCTCAAACCCCGCTCCCGGTCCGCCTCCGCGTGATCCAGCAAGAGGATCCCGTTTTTGACCACCAGGCCGATGAGCAGAATGCAGCCCATGAAGGAAGAGACGTTCAAGGGAACGCTGGTGATGCGCAGCGCCGCCGCTCCCGCGACCAGCGCCACCGGTCCTGCGGCGAGAATCAGTAAGGGCAAGATGAAGTTGCGGAAATGGAAGGCGAGGACGGTGAAGACCCCCAGCACCGCGAGCGCCAGCACGAGCGCCAGGGAACGAAACGATTCTTGCTGGCTGGCATACTGACCTCCGAGAACCATCTGTACGCCTGCCGGAAGCTGAAGACCGCGGAGGCGCTGGGAAACCTCGCCCATGATGGACCCTAGATCTCGTTGCTCGAGCCTTCCGGTGATCGCCACCATCGGGCGCAGATTCTCCTGCAGCAATTCAGACGGCAGGCAGACCTCCTTCACCGCGGCGAGCGAGGTCAGCGGCACCGGGGGTCCATTCGCGGGCCGGATTCGAAGTTGCCCGACGACCTCGGGGTTGAAGCGAACCGAATCCTCGAAGCGGAGGCGGACGCCGATCAGTCGCTCATTTCGCGGGACGAAAGTCACCACTTGCCCGAGCAGCGCGTCTCGAACCTGCTCCGCCACCTGGGCGGCGCTCAACCCGAGCCGGCCGGCGGCGTCCGGATTGACGATCAGCTCCTGTTCCGGCGCGCATCCGCTGACGCCATCGTAGAGATCCACCAGGCCGTGAATGTCTTTGAGGCGTTCGGCGACCTTGGGAGCAAAGGCGCGCAGGACGCCGGTGTCGGCGCCGAGCAGCTTCACCTCTACCGGATTGGATGCTCCTTCGAGATCCGAAAGCATGTCCTGCAAAAGCTCGACGAATTCGACCCGCACTCCCGGGGCGGCGGTGGCCATCGCCTCGCGCGCGGAAGCGATCACCTCCTGGCTCGACCGCTGGCGATCCTCGTGCAGCGTCACGGTGATGTCGCCGCGGGACGCTTCGGTCGCCGCGGGCGGTCCGAGCTCGGCGCCGAGACGCCGGCTGACCACCCAAACCTCCTTCTCCTTCGCCACCGTTTCTTCGACCCGCTTCGACAGCCGATCCGCTTCTCCCAGAGAAGTCCCGGTGGCGGTGAAGTAGTCGACCACGAAAGCGCCTTCGTCCAGCTCCGGCAAAAAACCGGTGCCCACGCCACGGGCGATAAGTGCAAGGACAATCAGAACCGCCCCGCTGATCGCGAGCGCCGTCTTCGGTCGCTTCAACGTGCGCTCCATCAGCTTGAGGTAGGGGCCTTGCAGGGACATCGGCTTCGCGCGATGGGCCTTGAGAAATCGTCCGCAGAGCAGCGGGGTGATTCCCAGAGCCACCGCCAGCGAAAGCAGGACCGCCGCGCAAAGGGTGAAGGCGAGCGCCGAGAAGAACTGCCCGGCCACGCCAGAGAGAAGGGAGAGGGGCGCAAAGACGACGACGGTGGTGAGCGTCGAATTGACCACCGGCCAGGCGATTTCGCGAAGCGCATCCGCAGTTGCCGCCCAGCGCTCCTCGCCCGCCGTGACGCGCCGGTGCACCGCCTCGACCACCACGACCGCGTCATCAACCACCAGGCCGATCGCCACCGCCAGGCCGCCGAGCGACATCAGATTGAGCGATGCGCCGGAGAGCTTCATCGCGGCGAAGGTCATCAAAAGCGTCGCCGGCAGCGATGCGGCGGCCACCGCAGTCGCCGATCGCGATCTCAGGAAGACGCCGATCACAATCAGCGTCAGCACGCCGCCGATGAACACTGCGTCGCGGACGTTGATCACCGCCTTGCCGATCAGGCCCGCCTGGTCATAGGTGGTGAGGATTTCGACGCCCGGTGGAAGGGTCGGACGCAGGTGCTCGATCTCCTGATGGACGTCGGCGGCGAGGCGCACTGCGTCCGCCCCCGGCCTTCGTCCCACGTTGACCAGCGTGGCGAGCCGCCCGTTCGCCGAGGTCAGGAGAAGTCGATCGGCGTGGGACTCCTGGACCCGCGCCACGTCTTTGAGTCGCACCGGCAGCTCGGGCGTGCCGCCCACCACCGTCTTCTCCAAAAGTAGCGGGTTGTCGATCGGCCCGCGCACCACGACGAGGTGCTGCTGGTAGTGGATGTCCACCCGGCCCACCGCTTCCACCGGAAGAGCCTCGGCGATCGAAGTCGCCAGGCGAGGCAGGTCGAGCTTTGCCGCCTCGAGCCTGCCGGGATCGATGATCACCTCGATCTCGCGAACATCGCCGCCGATCACCTTGATCAGACCCATTCCCGGTAGCCCCGCCAGCCGCGGGCGCAGGGTGTAGAGGGCGATGTCGCGAAGGGTGGTGGGAGGCGCGTTGCCGGTCACCGCGACCGTGAGCACCGGAAAAGACGCAGGGCTGACCCGTTCGGCGACGAGAGCGGCGTTGCGCGGCAGATCGGACCGCACCTCGGCGAGCTTGGCGTTGATCAGCTGGAGCCCCCGGTCCATGTCCAGATCGGGATCGAACCAGACCGAGATTTCAGAGGCGGCGCGAATCGTCCGCGAGCGCACCCGGCGGACCCCGAGCACGGTGGAGATCGCTTCTTCGACCGGCCGGGTCACCGACAGCTGCATCGTTCGCGCGTTCGATCCGGGAAGCGTGGCGGCGATGATCACGCGGGGGAAGACGACTTCCGGGTACAGCGCGCTGGGCAGGGAGGGAAGCCAGAAGGCACCGAGCGCGCAGGTCACGCCGACCAGAACCGCGATGCCGGCTTCGTACTTGCGAAGCCACGCCACCGCGTTCACTTCACGACCTCGACCTTGGCTCCGTCGGGAAGCGAATAACCCCCTTCGGCGATCACCTCTTCGCCGCCATCAAGGCCGGAGACCACCGCCCGTCCGTCAATGGTGAACGAAACCGAGACCGGCTCGGAAACCGCTGCCCCGTCCTTCACCAGCGCGACCGCCAGGCCGCCGTCTGGAGCGGGAACGAGCGCCGAGGTTGGAACGGACACCGCATCATCGTGGTGCGCGACCACGATCGTCGCCCTCGCCAGCGCCCCCAGCTTCAAGGCGTGGTCCGGATTGGCGGCGCGCACCCGGACGAGGACGTTGCCGGTGGCGACGTCGGCGGCGGGGGCGATGGCGAAGACGGCTCCCTCTTTTTCCACCGGCAGCCCTTCGAGCTTGATCCTCGCCGGCATTCCGGTCCGGAATTTGGCCACGTCTTTCGGCGTGGCCGCTGCCCTGAGCTCGACCGGATCGGTGGCGGCCACTTCGAGCACCGGCTGACCGTTGCCGTCCACGCTCTCGCCGCCGCGAACCAGGACGGCGACGACGATCCCGTCGAACGGTGCCTTGATCGTCGCGCGGGTCAACCTGCGCCGGGCCAGACCCACCGCCGCTTTCGCTCGCGCGCGGGTGCTTTTCGCGGACACCGCCGCGGCGCGCGACTGTTCGGCATCCTGGGCCGAGGCCGCCCCCTGATGGAGCAATTCTTCGGTTCGCTTCCACTTCGCGCCCGCGGCCTGCTCCGCTGCCTCCGCCTCCAGGGCGGTCGCCTCCGCCTGCACCAGCTCATCGCTGGTCGGACCGGCTTCGATTTCCGCCAGAACCTCTCCCGATTGGATCGCATCTCCCTCGGTCACGTTCACCCGGGCGAGTCGGCCGGGCACCAGCGCCCCCAGCTTCACGTCACGGCCCGGTGCTGCGGCCAACAGGCCGGTGAGGCTCACCACTTCGTCGACCCCGCCTCGCTGGGCGCGCTCGACGCGGACGCGCGGAAATGCAGCGTTCGACGGTTTCTGGTCGTTCGAGTGGCAGGACGCCAGCGCCAACGCCAGCGCGCTTGCACCGACGAGAAATGAGCTCGCTTGACCGCCCCTGGAAGGAAGCATGAATTTCCGATCAACGTTTCGGCGTGTGCGACAATTTCGCCTTTGACCCTGAACAGAACCTGAATACATCGGGTAGTGGTCCCAGCTTGAGCGGGAACCTACTTCAAGATTCTTGAAGCCAGCAGTTCAAGTTTTTTTGCAAGACGCAATGGCAGCAATGTCGGTTGCCAGTGAATCCGTCTGCTTGGAAATGGATCGGCTCTTGCTAACCAGGCCGTCCAATGTCGTCACCACCATGCCGGTTTCTCCATTGCGCTCTTGCCGCGGTTGCCACCCTTCTGGTCTGGAGTCGTCGAGCTCCGGCGGAAACCGCCCCTCCGCTCGTCCCGGAGCCGGTGTCGTTGCCGCGCGTCCTGCACCTTGGGGAGGCGCTGCAGATATTCCGCGCGCGCGGGCTTGATCTTTTGATCGCCGACGCCGCGGTGCAAAGCGCGGCGGCGGATGTCCGGATCGCCCATGCGCTTCCAAATCCGGCGTTGACGCTTGGGTATGGAAAAAGCTTCTCTAAACGGCTCGGCGATCCGACGGCCGATCCACCGACCTCGGATTCATGGGCATTCGTCAAGGATCCAGTCCTGAGCGCGGGCCTGAGCGACCAGGCGTCTATCACCTCGATCATCTTCGGAAAGCGCGGCTTACGCACGGACGTGGCCCAGGCGGCCCTGGGGGCGGCGCGGCTGGCGCGGGTGGATGCTCAGCGAAATCTGGAGTCGCAGGTGAAGCAGCAATTCCTGTCGACCTTGATCGCCCGGGACACGCTGAAATTCGCCCGGGAGGTCCAGCAGGCTTCAACCCATATGCTGGTGTTGACCCAAACCCGGTACAACGCGGGAGCGATTTCCGAAGCCGATCTCGCACGGATCCAGACGGCCAAGCTCGAATCGGACCAGGCGGTAGACATCACCCTTCAGAATTATCGACTCGCCCAGGTCGGCCTGGCGTTCTTGCTCGGACTGCGATCCGCCGTTCCGGACTTCGATGTGGAAGAGCCGGAGCTTCTGCACTACGCCGTTCCGCCGTCGCTCGGCGATATTTCCAAGGAAACCCTGCTGAGCAACGCGTTCGAGAACCGGCCGGATTTGCGCGCCGTTCGATTCCAGCAGCAACGGGCGGAGCAATCGATCGCCTTGGCCAAACGGCTGCGCATCCCGGACATCGCGTTGAACGTCAGTTACACGCAGCAGGGCACGGTGGAAGGACAAGCGATCACTCCACCGACCGTGATTTTTGGCATCTCGTTGCCACTGCCGTTGTTGTATCAACAGCAAGGCGAGGTTCAGAAAGCGGAAGCCGACTTCCGCACCCAGGTGCTGACCTACGCCAAGCTGCAGGCCCAGGTGGCCTCGGACATCGAGTCCGCCCACGCGGCGTTCACCAGCTCCGAGCAACTGGTCAAGCGAATGGAGACCGGCGGGCTGCTCGCCAGCGTCAAACGCGCCCGGGATCTCGTTTCGATCCAGTATCAGAAGGGCGCCGCATCTCTTCTCGAGTTTCTGGATGCCCAACGCACGTACATCGCGACGAACGTCGAGTACTTGCAGGATTTGACCATCTACTGGACCGCCGTCTTCAAGCTCGAGCAGGCGGTGGGGACGAAGCTCCAATGAAACACCAGACTTCATTCGACGCGCGCCTTGCGCTGGGTGCGCTGCTTTTTGGCCTGCTCGTCGGTGGTTGTCGATCCCAGACGAACGGAAAAGGCACCGCGAAACCCCCGGAGGACGAGGTTTGGCTCACCCCGAGCGAGATGAACAAGGCCCAGGTCCAACTCGCCAAGATCGAGGAACGCGAAGTGGACAGATCGATCACGGCCGGCGGGAGGATCGCCTTCGACGACCTCCGGGTCACCCATGTGCTCTCCCCGGTGGTGGGGCGGGTCACCCGGGTCCTGGCGCAGCCGGGCGAGCGCGTCAAGAAAGGCACCCCCCTGCTGGCCATTCTCTCGCCGGACATCGGCACCGCGGTTTCCGACGTAGTGAAAGCCCAAGCCGATCTGGCTGCATCCGAACGGGATTTCCATCGGCAGCAGCAGCTCGCCGCCGCCCACGCTGGAACGCAGAGGGAGCTGGAGGCCGCGGAGGGCGCCTACCGCAGAGCTCAGGCGGAGCTGGCAAGGGCAAAGCTGAAGCAGCAGCTGCTCAAGTCGGGCGACGTGGATTCGGTGACGCAGGAATTCATTCTTCGCAGTCCGATCGAGGGTCGGATTGTCTCACGCACCGTCAATCCAGGGATGGAGGTCCAGGGGCAGTATTCGGGAGGGACGGCGATCGAGCTTTTCACGATTGGCGAATTGGACCAGGTCTGGGTGCTCGCGGACGTCTCCGATCAGGACTTTCCCCGGGTCCACAAAGGCGCGGAGGTCACGGTCAAGGTCGTTGCCTATCCAGACCGGCAGTTCAAAGGCACCGTCGACTGGGTGTCGAGCACCCTCGATCCCACGCTTCGCACGGCCAAGGTGCGCTGCTCGCTGCCGAATCCGGATCAGGCCCTCAAGATCGAGATGTACGCGACCGTGGAGATCGGAGTCGAGGGTAAGAAGGCGGTCGCGGTTCCGCGCGACGCGCTCGTGCGGATCAACGATCAAACCGTGGTCTATGTCGCCCAGGGCCAGAGCAACGAGGGGTGGTCTGTTTTCAAACGACGACGGGTCGAGGTGGTCGATGACGGAGAGCAGTTTCTTGCGGTGAGCGGAGTGTCGCCCGGCGAGCAGGTGGTGATCCAGGGCGCGGTCTCCGCGGCGCCGGCCAACGACGAGGCCTGGATTACCCCCAAGCAGCTCGAAGCAGCCAGCGTCAAGCTCGCGGTGGCCCGCGAGCAGGATGTGGAGATGACCGTCTCGGTCGGGGGCAAGGTTTCCTTCGACGACCTTCGGGTGACCCATGTCTTTTCTCCGGTGAACGGGCGGGTGATGAAGGTCTTCGGGAATCTGGGCGAGAAGATCGCCCAAGGTGCGCCGCTGGTGACCATCGCTTCTCCGGACGTGGGAAGCGCCTTCTCGGATCTTTTGAAAGCCAAGTCGGATTTGACTTCCGCCGAGCGCGAGTACCGCCGGCAGCAGGACCTCTACGCGGCGCACGCCGGGTCGCAAAAAGACCTCGAGACGGCCGAGGGCAACTATCGGAAGGCTAAAGCGGAGCACGATCGTGCCCAGCTCAAAAGCACCATGCTCAAGTCAGGGTCGCTCGACGAGGTCACCCAGCAGTACACGCTGCGCAGCCGCATCGCCGGCGAAATCATCGCGCGGAACGTCAATCCAGGGGCGGAGGTCCAGGGCCAATACTCGGGCGCCAACAATCCGATCGAAATGTTTACCATCGGCGAGCTCGATCCGATCTGGGTATTCGCGGATGTCTATGAAATGGACCTGTCGCGGATTCAACCAGGCGCCCCGGTGGCGGTGAGGTCTCCCTTGTTCCCCGACGAGGTCTTCCGCGGCAAAGTGGACTGGATCGCCGACACGCTCGACCCGGTGCTGCGCACCGCGAAGGTTCGCTGCAGCCTGGCAAATCCGAAGCGGCGCCTCAAGCCGGAGATGTATCAAATCGTCACGATATCAGCGCCAGTCAAGTCGCTGCTGGCAGTTCCACGATCCGCCGTGCTGCGCCTGGGAGACGAGACAGTGATCTTCGTCGCCGCGGGGCAGCGCCCGGATGGGAAGGTGGTTTTCAAACGCCGCCGCGTGGTGGTCAATGAGGAAGAGACCGGAGACCTGATCCCGGTGCTCAATGGTCTGAAATCGGGCGACACCATCGTGGTCGAGGGAGCGATTTTCCTCGCCGGTCTCGTCTGAAGAGAGCTCACCCAAACAGAAATTAATCGGTCATGATCCAAAAGATCGTTCGCTTCGCGCTGGGATTCCCGGCGGTCATTGCGGTGGTGGTGCTGTGTGTCATCGCTCTGGGAATCATCTCGTTTCATCGGTTGGACATCGAGGCATATCCAAACCCGGTCCCGCCGCTGGTGGAAGTGATCGCCCGACCGCAAGGCCTCAGCGCCGAGGACGTCGAGCGCTATGTGACGGTCCCGCTGGAAATTGCGTTGGCGGGAATGCCGGGGCTCGACCACATCCGCTCGCAATCGCACTTCGGGCTCACCGATGTGAAGTGCTACTTCAACTGGGGCATACAGTACAAAGATGCAAGGCAGGAGGTGATCAACCGGCTTCAGTTCATCACCTTGCCCAATGGCGTGGTCGCTCAAATTTCCCCGTGGAACGCCATTGGCGAGGTATTTCGCTATGTCGTCAAAGGCCAAGGCTATTCGTTGCTGGACTTGAAGACTGCCCAGGACTGGATTCTCCAGCGACAATTCAAACAGGTCCCCGGCGTGATCGATGTGGTGAGCTTTGGCGGTAAAACAAAGGAATACCATGTCGAGGTTGACCCACACCGATTGCGCGGTCACGGGGCCACTTTGGCGCAGCTGACCACCGCCATCTCCAACGCGAACCAAAACGTCGGCGGACAGCGAATTGTTCTCGGTGAGCAGGCGTACACCATCCGAGGGCTGGGCTTGATCAGCTCTTTGAAAGACATCGGAAACGTCGTGGTCCTGGAGCAGAAAGGAATTCCGGTCCGGGTGAGCGATGTGGCGAGCATTTCGATCGGGAACGCGCCGCGGCTGGGCATCGTGGGTCGCGACGATAATCCGGATGTCGTCGAAGGAATTGTCCTGATGCGCTATGGGGAGAAAACCTCTCCGACGTTGGAAGGCATCTACAAGCGGCTCGACTACATCCGCAAGTTTCATCTGCTCCCCCCGGGCATGGAGATCGAGCCCTATTACGATCGCGGGCAGCTGGTTGCGCTGACCACGCACACCGTCCTTGAAAATCTGATCATCGGGATGGTGCTCGTCTCCTTGGTTTTGATGGTGTTCATCGGCAACGTGAGAGCCGCTTTGATTACCGCGCTCAACATTCCGATTGCCTTGCTCATCGCATTCAGCGGCATGGTCGCGTTGGGTACGCCGGCCAATCTGATTTCGCTCGGAGCGGTGGATTTCGGAATCGTGATCGACTCCACCGTGATCATGGTCGAAAACATCTTCCGACACCTCGGAAAACACGGCTCCGGGTCGATGGTCCGACGCATCCGCACCGCCGCGAGCGAAGTGGGGCGGCCGATGGCGTTTTCCACCCTGATCATCGGCGTCGCGTTCCTGCCGCTGTTCACCATGACCGGAGTATCCGGCGTTATTTTTTCACCGATGGCGCAGACGTATGCCTTTGCCATCGGTGGGGCAATCCTGCTGGCCCTGACGCTGACCCCGGTTCTCACCGCGAAGCTGGTCCCGGCGCAGACGGAGGACAAAGAGAGCTTCGTGATGCGCGCGCTTCACCGCCTCTATCAACCAGCCTTCGATTGGGCGCTGCGGTCCCCGAAGGTCGCCTTCATCGCGATGCTCGCCCCCATTCTGCTTTGCGTCGTCCTTTTTCCATTCCTCGGCGGGGAATTCATGCCGAAGCTCGAGGAGGGAAATTTCTGGGTCCGGGCCACCCTGCCGATGTCCGTTTCCCTCGAGCAATCGGCCAGGCATGTCGGTCGGATGAGGTCGATTCTCAAGGGGCACCCGGAGGTAGTCACCGTGGTTTCCCAGCTCGGAAGGCCGGACGACGGTACGGATGTCGCCGGTTTCTTCAACATCGAGCTTTTCGCGCCACTGAAACCATTTGACCAATGGCCGCGCGGTTTGACCAAAGGGAAGCTGACCGAGCAATTGTCGGCGGAGCTTCAGGATGCGTTTCCCGGCGTGATTTTCAATTTCTCTCAGATGATCTCCGACAACGTCGAGGAAGCGCTGTCGGGCGTCAAGGGCGAGAATACGGTCAAAGTGATCGGCGCGGACATCCGAAACAATGAAGCGACTGCAGATGCCATCGTGGACGTGATGAACCAGGTAAGCGGAGTGAAGGATTTAGGCTGGTTCCATTCGATGGGGCAGCCGAGCATCAAGATTGTCCCCGACCGCGTGCAATGTGAGCGCTATGGATTGAACACCGGGGATGTTGAAACGGTCGTCCAGGCGGCGATTGGCGGGCAAGCGGTCACCCAGGTCTTCGAGGGGGAAAAGAGCTTTGCCCTCACCGTGAGATGGCTCGAGCCGTATCGGAACACCGTGAATGCGATTCGGAAGATCAGCGTTGCCTCGCCGGATGGTAGCCAGATTCCTCTTGCGCAGCTGGCGGCGATTACGGAAGAGGGAAGCCCCTCCGTGATTTATCGCGAGGATGGCCGCCGCTACTCGCCGGTGAAGTTCTCGGTCCGGGGGCGTGATCTGGCCTCCACGATTCGGGACTCGGCGAACGGCATCGATCAAAAGGTCCGTGTGCCTCCGGCGACGCACTTGGAATGGGCGGGGGAGATCAACGAGCTTAAGGAAGCGATGGGAAGACTGCAGATCATCATCCCCCTCACCTTGCTACTGATTGGATTTCTCGTCTACAGCGCGGTGAAGACGTGGATCGATACCATTCTGGTGCTCGTCTCCATTCCGGTCGCGTGCACCGGTGGGGTGCTGGCGCTGTTGATCACCGGCGAGCATTTCTCGGTGTCGGCGGCAATGGGCTTCATCTCCATTTTTGGAATCGCCATTCAGGACGCGATTCTCGTCGTCACCTATGCGCAACGACAGTGGGCTGAGGGTAAGTCCCTCGAGGATGGCGCGCGAAACGCCGCGGAGCAGCGCTTCCGGCCAGTGCTGATGACCACGCTGGTAGCGACTCTCGGGCTTCTTCCCGCCGCGCTCTCGAACGGAATCGGGGCTCAGACGCAAAAGCCCCTCGCCATCGTGGTCATCGGCGGTTCCCTCATCTTGGCGATTCTGACCCGAATTCTGCAGCCTCCTCTCCTGGTGCTTGCTCACCGCCGTTTTGGCAGGCTCATCCCACGGCCGGCGGAAGAACCAGTAGCCAGCTGATCGCCGCCGCGTTTGCTGGACATTGCCGGGGCATCTCCGGCAGCATCGCGATCAGCCGCGGTAGGTAGGTTGCGCTCCGGACTTCCAACCCTGGAATCATGATCCAAAGAATCGTTCGTTTTGCGCTCGCCTTCCCCGCGGTGGTCGCAATCCTGGTGCTCTGCCTGATCGGGCTGGGGATCCTTTCGTTTCATTGGCTAGACATCGAGGCCTATCCCAATCCGGTACCGCCGCTGGTGGAGGTGATCGCCCAACCGCAGGGCCTCAGCGCCGAGGACGTCGAGCGCTACGTGACCGTTCCGCTGGAGATCGGCCTGTCCGGAATGCCGGGGCTCGATCACATCCGGTCGCAATCGCACTTCGGACTCACCGATGTGAAGTGCTACTTCAAGTGGGGCCTCCAGTACAAAGACGCACGGCAGGAGGTGATCAACCGGCTTCAATTCATCACCTTGCCCAACGGCCTGGTAGCCCAGATCTCCCCCTGGAACGCGATTGGCGAAGTGTTCCGCTATGCCGTCAAGGGCAACGGTTACTCGCTGCGCGATTTGAAGACCGCTCAGGACTGGATCATCGCCCGGCAATTCAAACAGGTTCCCGGGGTGATCGACGTGGTGAGCTTTGGCGGCGAGACAAAGGAATACCACGTCGAGGTCGACCCCTATCGATTGCGGGGTCATGGAGCTACCCTTTCGCAGCTCACCACCGCCATCTCCAACGCCAACCAGAACGTCGGCGGGCAGCGCATTCCCCTGGGCGAGCAAGCCTATACGGTTCGAGGGCTGGGTTTGATCCGCTCCCTCAAGGACATCGGAGACATTGTCATTTTCGCGCAGAAGGGAGTGCCGATTCGCGTGCGCGATGTTTCCACCCTCGGGATTGGACATTCGCCGCGGCTCGGGGTGGTCGGACGCGACGATGAGCCGGACATCGTCGAAGGCATCATCCTGATGCGCTATGGAGAGAAAACAGCGCCAACCCTGGAAGGCATCTACCGGCGACTCGTGGACATTCACAAATACCATCTGCTGCCGCCCGGGATGGAGATCGATCCCTACTACGACCGCGGGCAGCTGGTCGCCCTGACCACGCGAACCGTGCTCGAAAACCTGATCATCGGGATGGTGCTCGTCTCGCTGGTGTTGATGGTGTTTATCGGCAACATCCGGGCCGCTCTGATCACCGCGATCAACATTCCGATCGCCTTGCTGATCGCCTTCAGCGGCATGGTCGCGCTCGGGACGCCGGCGAATCTGATTTCACTGGGTGCGGTGGACTTTGGAATCGTGATCGACTCCACGGTGATCATGATCGAAAACGTCTTTCGCCACCTCGGAAAGCATGGCTCCGGGTCGATCCTGCAACGCATCCGGACCGCTGCCAGTGAGGTGGGACGTCCGATGGCATTCTCCACTTTGATCATCGGAGTTGCGTTCCTCCCGCTCTTCACCATGACCGGCGTCTCGGGAGTCATCTTCTCTCCGATGGCCCAGACGTATGCCTTTGCGATCGGCGGAGCCATCTTGCTGGCTTTGACCTTGACCCCGGTGCTGACTTCGAAGGCGATTTCGCCGCAAATGGAGGACAAGGAGAGCCTGGTGATGCGCGGGCTCCACCGCGTCTACGGGCGGGCGTTCGATTGGGCAGTCCGCTCGCCGAAAATCGCCTTGGTGGGGATGCTGGTGCCAATTCTGCTTTGCGTCGCCTTGTTCCCGCTTCTTGGCCGCGAGTTCATGCCGAAGCTCGAGGAGGGTAACTTCTGGGTCCGGGCTACGCTCCCGATGTCGGTATCTCTCGAGCAATCGGCCAAGCACGTGGGTCGAATGCGATCTATCTTGAAGGCCCACCCAGAAATCGTCACCGTGATTTCGCAGTTGGGAAGGCCGGACGATGGAACGGACGTGGCCGGCTTTTTCAACATCGAGCTGTTCGCCCCACTCAAGCCCTTCGACCAGTGGCCGCGCGGCGTGACCAAGGCGAAGTTGACCGAGCAGCTCTCGTCCGAGCTTCAGGACGCGTTCCCCGGCGTGATTTTCAATTTCTCGCAGATGATCTCCGACAACGTCGAGGAGGCGCTCTCCGGCGTCAAAGGTGAGAACTCGGTCAAGGTGATAGGCCCGGACATTCGCGGCAACGAGGCGACCGCGGACGCGATCGTCGACGTGATGGGCAAGGTGCGAGGGGTCAAGGACCTCGGTTGGTTCCACTCGATGGGACAGCCGAGCATCAAGATCGTTCCCGATCGCATGCAGTGCGAGCGCTACGGCTTGAACACCGGCGACGTGGAGGCGGTGGTGCAGGCGGCGATCGGGGGTCAGACGGTGACCCAGGTATTCGAGGGTGAAAAGAGCTTTGCCCTCACGGTGAGGTGGCTCGAACCCTATCGAAACAGCATCAATGCGATTCGAAAGATCACGGTCGCCACACCGGACGGAAGCCAGATTCCTCTCGCCCAACTGGCCTCGATCACCGAGGAGGGCAGCCCGTCGGTAATCTACCGCGAGGATGGCCGGCGCTATTCGCCGGTGAAGTTCTCCGTCCGCGGCCGAGATCTGGCTTCCACCATCCGCGACTCGGAAAGGGAAATCGAGCAGAAGGTCCACTTGCCCCCCGAGGCGCACCTGGAATGGGCCGGTGAAATCAACGAGCTTAAGGATGCGATGGGAAGACTGCTGGTGATCATTCCATTGACGCTGCTCTTGATTGGGTTTCTCGTCTTCAGCGCAGTCAAGAGCTTCATCGATACTCTGCTCGTACTCGTCTCGATCCCGGTCGCCTGTACCGGGGGGGTGCTTGCCCTGCTCATCACCGGCGAGGAGTTCTCCGTCTCCGCCGCAATGGGGTTTATTTCCATCTTTGGAATTGCCATCCAGGGTGCGATTCTCGTCGTGACCTACGCGCAGAGACAGTGGGCGGAAGGCAAGTCACTCGAAGAAGGCGCCCGCAATGCCGCCGAGCAGCGGTTGCGGCCGGTGCTGATGACGACCCTGGTGGCGATGCTCGGTCTGCTGCCGGCTGCCCTCTCCAACGGAATCGGCGCTCAGACGCAAAAACCGCTTGCGATCGTGGTCATTGGGGGGTCGCTCATCCTCGCGGTCCTGACGCAGGTGATGCAGCCGCCGCTCCTCGTGCTTGCCCATCGTCGCTTCGGCAGGTTGATTCCACCGCCAGAAGAGGAGTCTTCCCGATAAGCGTTCCCGCCTGGCAAGGCCACTACTCTCCGAGCTTTTTGAGGAACGTCGGATAGGAGAGCCCGAGCGCTTTCGCCGCATCCATTCGTCGCCCCTCGAGCTGCTGAAGGACGTGGCGGGCATACCTCTTCTCGATCTCATCCACCGTTACCGGCGGGCCGGAAATGACGAAATCCGCGCCCCCCCGCGCGGGCGCGCCTTGAGCCTGGTGCGCCTGTTCGAGGATCTCCAGCTGAAGCTCAGGCCCTGCCTCCAGCACCAGGGCGCGCTCGAGGATGTTCTTCAGCTCGCGGATATTGCCGGGAAACGGATAGCCGAGCAGCCGGGAGCGGGCCGCCGGCCCCAGCTCGAAGCTCTTTCTTCCCAGCTCGCGCCGCAGGTCTTCGAGAATGGATTCCCCGAGCGGAAGGATGTCCTCGCGGCGCTCCCTTAAAGGGGGGACCTCGACGCGAAAGACGCCGAGACGGAACCAGAGATCTTCCCGGAAGGCGCCGCTTTTGAGCTGGCTTTGCAGCTCGCGGTTGGTGGCTGCCATGATCCGCGCGGTGCTCCCCTGTTCCGCCGTCCCGCCCAGTCGGCGAAAGCGGCCGGAATCGAGAAAGGTGAGCAGCTTGGCTTGCAGGCCTTGAGGCATCTCACCGATCTCATCGAGGAACAAAGTCCCGCCCGAGGCCACCTCCACCAGGCCGCGCCGCGTCGTTCGGGCGTCGGTGAACGCCCCGCGCTCGTGTCCGAAGAGCTCATTTTCGACGATCGCGGCGGGCAGGGCGGCGCAGTTGACGTGGACGAACGGCGCTTGATGCCGATTGGAGAGCGCGTGAATGTGGCGGGCCAGCACTTCCTTGCCCACGCCTGTCTCTCCGAGGAAGAGCACCGGGCTGCGCGGCGCGGTGGCGATCCGTTCCACCATCTCCACCACCCGCTTCATTACTTCCGAGCGCGGCAGGGTGAATCGCGAGCGGCTGGAGATCTCCGCTTCGACCTGCTGCAGGCGATCGCGAAGGTGGATCTGCTCGGCCGAACGCTTCGCCTTCATGACCAGATCCGCCAGCTCGACCGGCTTGGTCAGATAGTCGGCGGCCCCGGCGCGGATCGCGTCCACCGCGCTGGCGATATCGCCGTAGGCAGTGACCATGATCACCACCGCGTCGGGCAACTGGGCCTTGAGCTCGGAAAGGAAGGAAAGTCCGTCCCCATCCGGCAAACGCCGATCGAGGATGACCAGCTCGGCGGTGCTCTTCTGGATCGACTCCCGCGCCTCGTGAAGCGACCGCGCGACGCTGACCGGAAACCCCTCGCGCTGAAGGGCGACCGCAGCCATACCCGAAAAGCCGCGGTCGTCGTCGATGAGAAGGGTGGTCAAGCTCATGTGATCGCTTCACACTAGAGCCCCCTTTGCGAAACGTTTGCAACCTTCAATCTGGCGCCTCGCAAACGTCAGCCCGCCAAAAAAAAACGAGGGGCGAGTTTTCGCCCCTCGGCAAGAGGAACAGCCAAACTAATCTCTAGTGACCCGAGGCGACGACGTCATCGAAATGGAAATAGCTGGGCGGGTTGTAGAAGCAGAAGTCTAGCTCCGTCGTGGCGCCGGGCGTCGGGAGGTTCTGGAAGGAGACTTGCTGGTAAGCGACGTCTGCGACGTAGCTCCAATCCATCACGAGGCTCCCGTTCCAATACACCTGCAATTCGTTCGGTTGACCGGTGTTCTGCCGCCAAAAGCTAAGGTTGTAAGACGAGAACGTGGGCGTGTCGAGGTACTGCGTAATGCAGCCCAGACTGGTGCCTGGACCGGTTGTAAGCGCAAAAGCGCCGCTGTGGGGTAAGGCGCCGTCAACAGTGGTGTAGGTCGGATCGCCAGACTGGATCCAACCCGTGAAATCACCTGTTTCAAACCCGCAGTTGGCTACCGGATTCGCGACGGCGGTGGCACAGTCAACGACTGTGTCGATGATCGAATTATTTGACAGCGCCGGTTTCGTTTCTCCGGCGTAGGACACTACGGAAATGGCTAAAAATGCACTCGCGAGAACCCGTCTCTTAGATGACATGACTTTCTCCTGACGACGTTGGATAACGAAAAAGGACAGCACTTTCTGTGCTGGCCTTTTGAAACAGCGCACAGCGGCGAGGGCCCCTCTCCCTTGGGTACCCCCCTTCAAAAGGCAGACGGGTGGTACCGGGAGGGTGCAACCATTGTCAAGGAGGGGAGAGCGTCGTGTGGAATCCAGATTTTGCGTGGCTTACTTGTATCTTCACGATGAACCGCGTTCCTGAGAGCGTGCGCTCAAAAGTCAGCGAGCCGTTTTGCTGTTCCAGCGCGCGGCGGGCCATCGACAGTCCGAGCCCTATCCCCTTTGGTTTCGAGGTCACGAAAGGCTCGAACATGTGTTCCTCGAAACCATTCGGAAGGCCGCCGGCGTTGTCCTCCACCGAAACCGAAACCGAATCCCCGGACACGCTCGATTCGACGGTGACCACGGGCTGGTCGATTCGACCGAGATCCTTGGCGGACACCGCCGCCTCGATCGCGTTTCGGATCAAGTTGTCCAGTGCGGTCACCAGCAAGAGGGGATCGCAGTCGATCTGGGCTCGCGAGTGGAGCGATGCCTCCAGTCTGACCTCCTCTGCTTCGGGGAGCACTCGCAAGCCTTCCAGGGTCTGATTCACCAGAGCGTCGAGATCCGCCCTCACCAGCTGGGGGGTGGCCGGCCTTCCGAAATACAACAGCGAGCTCGCCAGGTGACCGAGGCGATCGATCTGACCGAGGATCGTTCGAGCGGGCAAGACGTGATCCGCCCCGGAAGTGAGCACGCTGGCGGCCGCCTTCAGCCCATTGAGCGAGTTTTTCACCTCGTGGGCGATGAGGGACGCGGCCGAGCCGAGCGCGGCGAGCTTTTCCTGCTCCGCGGCCCGGGTCTCGACGCGAAGAAAGGTCTGGTAGGTGCGGCGGAAGTACAGCGAAAAGAGCAGCAGGGTAACCAGCTGCAGCATCGCGATGAACAGAAGCTGCAGCAGGAAGCGGTGCCGGATCGGCGCGATCACCGCCTCTTCATCGGCGAGCAGCATCAAGCGCAGCCAGGTAATCCCGACCGGCTGTACCGCGGCGAAGTACTCGCGCCCATCGATGTCGAGGACATCCCCGTCGGGAGATTCGAGCAACAAGAAGAAAGCGGCCCTCAGTCGTTGTGCGGTTGCCCAGGCGGGCGTTTGAACGGGCAAGAGGACATTGCCCGCGCCGTCCGCCACCACAAGCTCGAGATCGCCTGCGATCGGTTTGCCGCCAGGAAGCTCTTTCCGACTCGGATCAACAAGCCCCACCAACTCCCCGGTGTTCTGCCCGCCACGGATGATCGGCACCGCCACCGCGAAGGTGTGGGATCGGCTTTCAAGCGCGTCCACCACGCTCTGCCCGGTGGCGAGCGCTTTTTGAAACCAGGGACGAAGCGCGAGATCCTTCTCGGTGAGCAGACCTTTCGGCTCGCTCCAAACGTGGTTTCCCGCCGCGTCGAGCAGGACCACCCCCGCTCCGAAGAGAGCCGACTCCCGATGGGTCAACTCGAGGATCAGCTTCTCCGGCTCATTGGTATTGTCCTGGAGGTTCACTTCCGGCCGCAGCGCGAGCCGCTCGAGCTCCGCCCGCAAGAGCTGGAAATGCAGCCCGAGCGCCTGCGCGTGAACCTGGGCCTCTCGCGCGATGCGGGTGCGAAATTGCGCTCGGATCGCCGCGACGTCGGCGCGGTAGGCGACCACTGGACCAATCAATCCCGCTGCCCCTACCAGGGCCAGGCCGAGCAACACCGACCGTCCGAGCTGCCGGTCCGCCCGGGCGAATTCACCCACCCGCTGCGGAATGATCAGCCGGTTTCTCGCCGCCGACGGGGGCGCTTTCGCGCTTGGGATTTCCTCGGGGTGTCGCTGCGGCGAGGTGACTGGGTTGCGCATGGCCCTCGTTCGCCAGTGGCCGACTAGCTTTCCAACACCTCGGCCAATCTTTTCGGCTTCACCGGGGACAGGTGGTCGGTGAGGTACTTTCCGGTGAAGCAGGCATTGCAAAAGGTCTTCGATTCCACGTCGCCGACTGCGCTGCCAAGCCCCTCAAGCGACAGGTAGGCCAGGCTATCGGCGGTGACATAGCGCGCGATCTCATCGATCGAGTGGTTGGAGGCGATCAGCTCCTGCCGCGAGGACGATTTTTCGCGAGGTGGTGCCGCGAACGATTGAATCATCGACCACCACCACCCGCTTGTCCTTGAGCACGTGCCGCACCGCGGAGAGCTTCAGCTTGACCCCGAAGTGCCTGATCGACTGCTGCGGCTCGATGAAAGTTCTTCCCACGTAGTGGCTTCGAATCAGCCCGACGTCGTGCGGAATTCCACTGACGTTCGAGTACCCGATCGCCGCCGGCACTCCCGAATCGGGAACGGCAATCACCAGATCCGCCTGGGCGGGCTGCTCGCGCGCAAGCTGCATTCCCAGCTTCTTTCGAACGTCGTAGACGGACAGCCCGAAGAGCACCGAGTCGGGCTTGGCGAAGTAGACGTGCTCGAAGACGCAGCGGCCCAGCCGCGTCCGTTCGAACGGAAAGCTGCTGCGCACTCCGCGATCGTCGATCACCAACATCTCGCCCGGTTCGACTTCCCGGATGAACTCCGCCTCGATCAGGTCGAGCGCGGTGGTTTCCGAGGCGAGCACGTAGGCGTTCTTCAATCGTCCGAGGACGAGAGGGCGGAAGCCATAGCTGTCCCGCACCGCGATCAGCTGGCGCTCGGTGAGCAGGAGCAGGGAATAGGCCCCCTGGACCTGGCGCAGCGCCTGCACCACGTTCTGCTCGAAGGATGGCTCTTGCGCCCGGGCGATCAGGTGGACGATCGCTTCGGTATCCGAATCGGATTGGAAGATGGCCCCGTGCTGCTCCAACTCATCCCGGGCCGATTGGCCGTTG
>WNEZ01001174.1_pt1 | contig 22330 bp, 18 predicted proteins | sample 5400521 | NCBI WGS metagenome assembly WNEZ01 (sample SAMN13153339, study PRJNA577476) | soil metagenome | isolation source: 120 cm saprolite under Douglas fir tree site 2 hole 1 replicate 1 | place: USA:California | collected 2015-04-18 | reverse complement strand
CCGCGCTGACGTAGCTCAGCCGCATCGCCGGATTGCGCTTCTTGATGGTGTGACCGATGGCGTGCATCAAGTGCGTCTTGCCCATGCCCACGCCGCCATAGAGGAACAACGGGTTATACGCTTTCGAAGGCTGCTCGGCCACGGCGCGCGAAGCGGCATGCGCAAATTCGTTGGACTTGCCGACGACAAACGAATCGAACGTATACCGCGTGTTGAGCTGGTGGTCGCTGCTCTCAAAATCCAATCTTGCTTGTTTCACGCCGGAGACCACCTGCGCCGGCTGGACCGGCTCCTCTTCGGTGCACACGTATTGCACCTTCATGTTCGGCGTGCCGACTTCATGAAAGACGGCCTTGACGATGTCCCCGTAAGTGCGCGTCAAAACCTGCCGGAAGACGGCGCTGGGGATCTGGACAAAAAGGGTGTCGCCTTCGGCCCGGTTCAGCCTCGTCGGCTGGAACCAAGTCGTGTAGGTGTTGATGCTGACTCGGGACTTCACCCGATCAAGAAATTTGTCCCAGGAATTCGCGGTTTCGCGCTCACGCCCAACTTGAGGTGCAGTCGTCATCGGATGAGAAAAGAAAACCCTGTGCTATTTCCACAGATGTGAAAAAGCTGTGGAAAGCAGGTCTATTTGCGTCTTTCTTCAGGCTTCGGGATTCTTGCCCGCGCCGGAACGCTCTACTTCGCCCCTGTCGCTCCGCGCGCGGCCCGTCTGGAATTGTCGGCCCACGTACCGCCGCTATGAGTCAGCGCGGGATTGTCCCTGATTGGGGCGTAGGGGGCAAGAGAAAAATAGCAGAAGGCATTCACCGGCGTGCACACTCCATGCACAGTTTTTCCACAAGCACTTCGCTCGTGCAACTTCGTTGGTTGGCGCTGATTTTTGCGGCATTTGTGAATATATTTTCACGCCGCGCGCGAACCTTGCACAGAACACGCGTAAGTTTGCCTGAGGAAAACTTGGCTTATTGCCGATTTTTTTTATCGGGCCGGGCGAATTCGTAAATGCCGAGCGGATCGTTCCCGATGATCAGGCGGTCCTTTTCCACGAGAATGGTGTTGGCTTCGAGCCGGGCCCCTTGTGGCGTGTAGATTTTGTAGGTCGCACGCCGGTTTCCTTCCTTATCGAAATGCAGCAGCGTGTTGTACAACGCGATCCAGACTTCCCCATTCGTCGAATCGACGCCTACAGCTGTAAGAATGCGCCTGAACGATGGCTGATCGCCGCGGCGCTCCTGGCGCACGATCTCCTTGCGCGCGGCCTGCGCCGCGGGCATGGCCTCGAGAGCGGTGTACTGAATATCCTGTCCCGCATAGCCCAAGCGGTCATATTGCCGCACGGTCGGCTCCGGCAGGTAAGCAAACGCATAGTAGAGATGCCCCTGAGCGTCCGTGGCAAGCTGCCCGATGTTCAAATAACGATTCAACTCCTCGCGATCCGCAAGCGGCTCCGGATCGCCGAATTCGCGCACGTCCCTGCCGTTTTTGTCGTAAACGGTCACCAAATGTGGTTCCCGAAGCGTCCCCACGGCAATTTCGCTTTCGGGCAGCGCCGCAACGGAAATCGGGGCCTTTACGGAAATCGAACGAAGCAACGTGCCGTCGGCGGAGAAAACCTGAATGAGGTTGGCGCCGCGGTCCGCCACGTAAATCTTTCCGTCGGCGGCGCCGTCGCAGTCTTCGCCGAAAGTGATCAATGCGCGGCCTGTCTTGGCGCTAGCATCGGCTCCGGGAAGTTCGCCGATGGAGAGAACCTGCTTGCCCTGCGCGTCGAACACCAGCAAGCCGGGCGACGGCGAAGCCAGAATGTACAGCCGTCCATCCGCGCCCCGCTTCAACGAGCGTAGCCCGGGACCCACGCCCGGAAAAACCCGCTGCTTGGCGATGAGGTCGCCCTCGTCCTGAGCGGCCGCACTCCCAGCGGCACACGCCAGCAGACACATCACCGCAAGAACTCTCACGATTGGACCCACCCTCTGTCGCATGAATCTTCAGATTACTACGGACGTGCGCAGGTTGCCCCGCCCTTGCAGCCGCGTGCCGTAACGATTAGTCAATCGAGAAGCGGAGGCGTTCGATGGAGCGGGCGCGGAGTCGGCCGGCGGCATTGCGCGGGCCTTCGTCGTCGGTTTCGATCAAGACGCAGTTCATCTGCACGTTGCCGGAAGCCACCTCGAACCGCGCGGGCAGGCCATTGAGAAATTTTGTGATGATGCCGTTGCGGTCCATTCCGATCACCCCACCATGCGGCCCGGTCATTCCCACGTCCGTGATATAAGCCGTGCCTTGCGGAAAAACGTGTTCATCGGCGGTGGCCACATGCGTGTGCGTGCCGACGATCGCGGTCACGCGTCCGTCCAGATACCAGCCCATGGCGATCTTCTCACTAGTCGTTTCCGCGTGCATGTCCACGAACACCAAAGCGACATCTTCTGGAATGTTCGCCAGCTCGCTGTCCGCTTTCCGGAAAGGATCGTCAATCGGAGTCATGAACACGCGCCCCTGCAGGTTCAGCACGGCGTATTTCACGCCATTCTTAGCCGTTCCGGCATAGAGTCCGCTGCCCACATTGCCTTCCGGAAAATTTGCCGGCCTCAGCAGTCGCGGCTCATGCGGCATGAACTCCAGAATCTCTTTGCGGTCCCAGCTGTGATTTCCCCCCGTGAGCACATCGATTCCCATTTTCAGAAGCTCTTCCGCCAGCCGCGGAGTGATCCCGAATCCCGACGCCGAATTCTCGCCGTTGGCGATCACCAAATCGATCTGCCGCTGCCGAACGATGTCCGCGAGCCGATCGTGAACGATCTGCCGTCCGGGCGAGCCGACGATATCTCCTACGAAGAGTACGCGCATGAAGGCAGTTGTCAGTTCTCAGTGTTCCGTGGGAAAGGTAGAGCCCCGGCTTGCAATATTGGCTGTGCCGGAGAACGGTCCACACTCTCTCCCACAAAGATTCTTCTCGCCTTCAAATAATGTTTCTTCGTTTTCAGCCATGAATCGCCGTTTGCAAAGTTTCATCTTGAACTGGCGACTGAATACTGACGACTGAAAACTAAAATGGAGCGGACCGCTTGGCCGTGGAGAGCTAGGCCGTGAACCTCTGAAATAGTAGGGCGCCACGAGCCAGCCGTTAGGCTTTCCTGCCCCGCTCGCGCGTCTTCATCCTTGCCACCGGATGGGACCCGCCAGCGGGACAGGCCGTGCACACAGGCTGTCTATCCGCAGCACCTCAGAGATTCGTCATTGGTTCAAACAGCTTTCGCTCCCGCACCTGCTTCGAAGAACCGCTCCATTCCCATTGTAGCCTCCGCGCCAAAGGGCGTCCAACCGTCGTGGCGCCCCGTCGCCAAAAGGTTTAACTCCAGCAAAGTCATTCGCCGGAGGTAGAATCACAGACAGCAATAGGGGGAAGCGTCATGCGCCATCAACGTCGGTTCACCTCAGCCTTCGGGCTGCTCATCTTTTTTTTTGCGCTTCAACCCGCAGCGCTTCGAGCGGATACCTTGTCCGCCGCGCAGCCCGATCAGCTCGGCAAAGTGAATTTCCCGACGAGTTGCACCGCGGAAGTGCAACCTACAATCGAAAAGGGCGTCGCACTTCTGCATTCCTTCCAGTATCAGGAGTCGGAACAGACCTTCGCCGAAGCGGCCACCCGCGAACCGAAGTGCGCCATCGCACACTGGGGCAAGGCGATGGCGCTGTTCCATCAACTCTGGGATTTTCCGGACGACAAAACTCTGAAAGAGGGCCGCAACGACATCGAGAAAGCGCAAAAACTCCATTTGAACAATCCGCGGGAACAAGGTCTTATCAACTCCGCCGCCGCTTTCTTTCAGAAAAAATCAAAAATGACACACGCGGAGCGTACGCAGGCCTACTCCTCAGCACTTGAGAAACTTCACAGGCAATCTCCCGGCGATGTGGAATTCAGCGCCTTCTATGCGCTCTCCCTCGTTTCGCTGGCAGACGAAGACGTGCATACCACTGCAAACCTCCAGAAGGCTATTTCCATTCTTGATCCCCTGCTTCCGCAGCATCCCGACCATCCGGGCGTGGCCCATTATTTGATCCATGCCACCGATCGTCCCGAATTCGCAGCGCAGGGCCTCGAAGCCGCCCGCCGCTACGCAGCCATCGCTCCGGACTCTGCGCACGCCTTGCACATGCCTTCCCACATCTTCGTGCGTCTCGGTCGGTGGCAGGATTCCATCACTTCGAATATTGCCGCGACGGCTTCCGCCGCTCATGCCGCGGAAATGCACCAAGCGGAATTTCATTACCAGACCCATGCCATCGACTTCCTGAGCTACTCCTATCTTCAGAGCGGCCAGGAAACCAAAGCGCGCGAACTCATCGAACACACCAGCCACGTCGTCGGGGCGAGTGATGAAGATAAAGCCGACCACCGCGCCTATCTTGCCGCGCGAACTGCGCTCGAATTGCACCGCTGGAAAGAAGCGGCCGCTTTGCCGGTTCCAGCGACTCGCAAGAATTGGCAAGACACGACGTTTTGGGCGCGCGCTATCGGCGAAGCGCGCAGTGGCGACGTGACCGGAGCGGAATCCGACGTCAAGGAACTTGCACAGGTCGTCGCCGACCGCGAGAAACGTTCTAAAAAGAACGGCTACACCGTGTCCAGGGAAAAGGCCACCGATCTCCGCGAAGCCGAAGGCTGGCTGGCCTTCGCCAAGGGAAAATCGGACGAAGCCCTCGAGGAATTGCGCGCCGCCGCCGACCGTCAGGACAAAAATGGCGGCGAATCCGTCGGCATCCCCGCGCGCGAAATGCTCGCGGACATGCTCCTCGAACTCAAGCGTCCAGCCGAAGCCATCGCTGAATACCGGACGGTCCTGAAGAATTCCCCAAATCGCTTTGACGGTCTACTGGGTGCCGCGCGCTCTGCACAAGCATCCGGCGACACGGGTGGAGCGCAGTCGTTTTACGCAAAGCTAGCCGAAATCTGCAGCGCGGGCGCCGATCGGCCAGAGCTCGCCGAAGCGAAAACCTACCTCGCGCAGAAGTAGCGCACCTTTTCCGGTCGGGAAAACTTCTTGGATGGAAAAGCGCGCGGGCCGGAATCTCCGGCCCGTCTGCTTTCTGGCATTTGTTTAGAAGTGGAAGCCCAGCTCCGCTGTGTACGACCGCGGCGTGACGAAGTGCGTTCCGCTAAACGTTGACAAGAAGTTATATAGCGCGGTCTTGTTCGTCAAGTTGATGACCGTGAAGCGCAAGCTCCACTTGTAGCGGTCGCCGTGAAAGAGGTCATCATCGCCCAAGCTGGTATCGAACAGGTGGCGGGGGTTGACGCGCGGCGGATTGTGATCGTCGTTCTCCGTTCCCGGCGCAGGTATCTTGAGCCTTGTCGACCCGTAAAGAGATGGGTCGCAAGTGACTAGCGGAGCAGTCAGTGTCGGGAAAACGTTACCGCAGAAGAGTCCGGCCTGCATTTGTTGGTCCGCACTCAGACCGGTGAGGTCCACGGGCGTCGTAGTATCCGTTGCAAAGGGAACAGCGCCAGCCACGAGTCCACTGTCGTAGCGCCAATTGAAGGCCATCCAAGGTCCGCGCTTCCACGGCTGGTATTGGACGTGTGTGGTTTGCTGAAAGTTTTGGTCATGATCGATGCGGAACACTGGTCCGTCACTGGTGCCCAGCCCGCCGACCTGCGGCTGGAAGTAGCGAGCGGAGGCGTGGCCCATGACGGTTAAGACCGTGAAGCCATGGAAGTTGGGCACGCTGACGCGCGCGTTGAACCCGCTGATCTTCGAGTTGTGCCACCCAATCGGAAAGAAAATCGGCGTGTTCAGCAGGTCGCTGAAGTCGTAAGCGTTGTGGGTGTACTTCCAGAGGTAGTCCCCGTCGACGACGAGGTATCTCCCGAACGCCTGCTGGAGTCCCGCATGGAATTCATTGCGCTGGCCGGCGCGAATCGGCCCCGAGGACCCGCCAAATACCTCGTCGAGCACGGGATCACCTGTCACGCTGGCGACGACCAGGTTTTCGTTGAAGGGAGTCTCAAGAATGCGAGCGTAGGAAACGCGCATAACCGTGTTACTCGGCTTGATGTTGTAGGAAATCCCGACGCGTGGTTCGATTTGTGACTCTTTGGTGAGTCCTCGATATAAATCGCCGCGCACACCCACATTGAAGGACCAATTGCCCTTGGTAATGGTGTCCTGTATGTAGAGCGCTATTTCTCGGATGTCGCCACGACCGTGGAAACCGAATAGCGCGCTTTGTGGCGTGGCGCAGCCGTCGCCCGCTGCAGGCGTAGGTCTCGAAAGATCGATGCACGCCAGTATTTTGCTGAACTGTGCAACCGCAGCATTGGCAACGGTGCCATTGTTCGGCAGAAGTCCGGCCCCCACGCACTGATTCGGATCCGTGAGGCTGGTATCGGATCCGACCAAGTCGCCAGCGGCGTTTGCAACTAGGCACGGCGAATTGATCGTCGGGTCCGTAAGACCCAGGCTGAAGTCCTCCGTTAATAGCGTGTGCTCGAAAGTAGCTCCCATTTTCACGTTGTGGATGCCCTTCACATAAGACAGATCGCTGCGAAGGCCCAGATTGGTCAGCTTGCGCCGCTGTGTGGCCGTCTCAGAAACGTCCGCCAGCGGATTTGCGCTCGGGTAGTAGTTGAACTGGTCGTGGCGTGCGAAAAAACCGACATTGAGCAATGTGCTGGTGCTGAACAAGTGAGTCCAGGTGGGCGCGATATTGTACGTCTTGATCTGTGCACGCTGATCCTGGCCGGATGCCAGAGCATCGAACGAGTTTGGATTTTGGAACCAGGACCGCGTGTAGCCGCCATTTAGATGCACGGAGTCTGCACCTGTAAACTGTAAGTCCACGCGGTCGAAGATGTTCTGCTCGTTACCTTTAGAATGGATGACCTGAAACTCCGGCGGATCGAGGAAACGGCCCGTATTCAAGCCATTCGCCGCGATGAAATTCCCCCACTTCGGGCCTCCAAAGGCCACATCGAAGCCACCATTATCCGAACCGAAACTCCCGTAAGAAGCTCGCAAACTTCCAACTGGCTTCGTCTGGCCGAGGCCGGAACGCGTCGTCACCTTGATGACCAGGCTGGTCTTGTCACCAAACTCGGCGGGCGGAGCCCCGGAGATCACTTCCAGCGACTGAATCGAATCGACCGGGATTTGGTTGGAAAAGACCTTGCTGGTCTGATCCGTCATGGGCTGGCCATCCACTGAAAAAGAGCTCTCCGCATGATCGCCGATGGCGTGAACCAAGCCGTTCGAGTCCGCCACGGCCCCCGGCGCTGCCAGCGTCACGAGCGAGCTGACTGAGGACGACGAACTCTCCAGTGGGAGTCTGTCGAACAAGCCTCGATCTATGTCCGTGTGAAAGGTGGATTCATTTTCCACCAGGTCCTTCGCTTCAACGTTCACGGTCTGTACTGCCGTCCCAATCTTCAAGCCAACTTGCACAGTCGTGGGAACCGCCGAGCGCACGTCCACATCCTGTGCGTAGCTTGCGAAGCCCCCTGCCGTCACTGCCAAATGGTAGGAATTGAAAGGGACGTTCGTGAATTTGAAGCTCCCGTCGCTTCCTGTGGTCGTCTCTCTGTGAAAGTCGCTCACGGCGTACGAGATTTCGACCGTCGCGCCGGCAACCACGCCGCCAGATGGATCTTTGACCACGCCTTCAATGGATCCGGAATTCCCCATCTGCGCCTTCGCTGGCGCGGCCGTCAACAACAGAACAATCCCCAAAACAAATCCGGTGCAGATGCTCAAACGCTTCAACATTTTTTCTCCAGCCCTTTCTGAAGGCAAATTTTGTGTGTGTGGAAAGAGGCCGCCGGAAAAATGGCGGTGACACTGGCTCCAAATAGGCCAGCGCACGGAAATACACTTCAAGCTAGGGGTAAAGAACTAGGCCGTGGGAGGTGCGCGCCCGGCGCGATGCAGAGAAAAGGAATCGCTGGGCGCTGCGTGCTGCGGCAGCGAAGAATACCGGGTGATGATCTGTGGTGCGATGACGAGGTCCAGCCGCCCAGCCGCCAACGCCGGCATGTGCAGCACTTGGCAGATATGGCAGGCGGTATCGGGCCCACTCGTATGTTGGTGGAAGAGAGAGCCGCCCGCAGCAAAATAAAGCAGCGCGACCGAAGCCAGCAGCGCCAGCACGCGGCGCCCATCCGCTCGTCCGAAAATAGCTTCCCGCCGATGCATCTATCTACACTTTACCTTAGCACTTTGGATGACTGAAAATCCCGATTAGTTGCAAACAGGCACCCCCCAGGAAGGAAATGGTTTTCTTGACCCCGCAACCATTCTTGCCTAAGCTTCGTCTTAGTAAGCACATGCAGGCCAAGTCTCACCGCATCCGCATTTTGGCGTTGCTCCTCGGGGTCTTCTTCCTTGGGGCGCAGTTCCACTTTTGCACGGACTTGACGACCACGCCGTCCGCCTCGCACATTTGCCCGGTTTGCTCGACAACGGGCTCAATCGTCGCCGCGCAATCGGCCAACTTTGCCTTCGTGCCGGTCACAAACCGGCTGGAAATCGCTCCTTTGGTTGTTTTGGTATCCTCAGCAGTTCCGCGCGCCACCTCTCCCCGCGCCCCTCCCGCCCGGTAGTTTTCTGCGTTTTTCCCTTGTTTGTCTCCGCCTTTCTTGTAACAAAGGCTCAATTCCATCGAACTCTGGGAGTAATGTCATGAAACGATTCGCTGCTCTATCCGTTTTGCTGTTGTTCTCCTCAGTTGCTCATGCCCAGGACGCGTCGGTTAAGCGCGACGTATCCCCCGCAAGCACGGAAGACGCCCGCATGAAGGCTCTCGAAGACCAAGTCCGCACTCTCGCTGGCGAAGTAGCACTCTTGCGCAGCGAGCTAAAAGAACTTCGCGAAACGAAATCACCGGAACCATCTTCCGGCCCGCAAGTTCTGCTAGCTGCCGCGCACCCCGAGCCAGGTATGCTGCCCTCCTCTCCTGCTCCGGCCGCTGCGCAGGTCGCGCAAACACAGACTTTCGGAGGTGCGTCGGGCAACGCAAAACTCCTCAATCCGGACATCAGCCTGATCGGCGATTTCATTGGCACCGCGGGCCACAATAACGTCGCGCCAGAACGTTCGCTGGAGATGCACGAATCGGAAGTGGGTCTCCAGGCCATCATCGATCCATATGCGCGCGCCGATGCCTTCATCTCCTTCGGCGAGACGGGCGTAAACGTCGAAGAGGCTTACGTCACCTTTACATCGCTCCCGGGAGGCCTGTTGCTCAAGGTCGGTAAGAAGCGTGCTGACTTTGGGAAGGTCAATACCATTCACAATCACGCTCTGCCGTTCATTGACCGGCCGCTCGTCACCAACAATTTAGTCGGCGGCGAGGACGGCATCGATGACGCCGGCTTCTTCCTCTCGCGTTTTCTGCCCGCACCCAAGAACTGGTTCCTCGAAGGAAGCGCGGAGGTATTACGTGGTGATTCTGCGGATGTGTTCCAGGCCAGCCGTCGCCAGGATGTCAGCGTCGTCGGCCACCTGCGCGCTTATCGCGACCTGTCCGAATCCACCAACCTGGATCTCGGCCTCTCCTACGCGCGCGGCCACAACAACCTTGGCTCGAACTTCCTGACCAATCTGTATAGCGGAGACGCGACACTCCGCTGGAAGCCGCTGCGCCGCGCTATCTACAATTCCTTCTTGTTCCGCACCGAGCTATTCTGGAGCGCGCGTGACCAGCTCTCTGCTGCGGTCCCGAATCTTTTTCAGACCGAACATGCTTTTGGCATGTACTCCTCCGCGGAATACCGCGTAAATCGCCGCTGGACCGTCGGTGGACGCTTCGACCGCAGCGGCCACGCCACCGATGCCCGTCTGACGGATACCGGCTTTTCCGGTATCCTCACTTATTGGCCGAGCGAGTTTAGCCAGATCCGTGGGCAGTACCGCTTCGGTCATCTGGCGACCGGTCCATCCGATTTCTCGAATGCCAATGAAATTCTTTTCCAGTTTCTCTTTGTGATGGGCGCGCACGGCGCTCACCCGTTTTAAGCCGTTCCAGGAGATTTCGATGCCACGCTTATTGACAAAGACTCGTCTCACCGCGTTCGCCTTGTCCTTTGCGCTCGTGTTCGCTTTGCTCTTTCCGGTCACTGGGCGCGCGGACAGCAAGATTCGCATCATGACCGCCACCACCGACCTGGCGTCCCTCGCGCAGGAAATTGGCGGCGACAAAGTGGACGTTGAATCCGTCGCTCGTGGCTATCAAGACCCGCACTTTGTCGATCCTAAGCCCAGCTTTCTTCTGAAGCTCTCCAAGGCCGAGCTGCTCATCGTCGTCGGCCTCGAACTTGAGATCGGCTGGCTGCCGCCGCTCATCACGCAGTCCAGCAATCCGAGGATTCAGGTCGGCGCGCCGGGTTATCTCGACGCCTCCCGGTTCGCGAAAATCCTGGAAATCCCTACCGGCCAGGTCACCCGCGCCGAAGGCGACGTCCATCCTCTCGGGAACCCGCACTACTGGCTGGACTCGGATAACGGCTTGCGCATCGCCAAGGGCATCCAGAACAAACTCAGCGAAATGCGCCCCAACGATGCCGCTTATTTTGCGCAGCGCTACGATGCCTTTGAGCAGCGCCTCAAGCAGTCCGATCAGCAGTGGCTGGCGCAGATGAAGCCCTACGCCGGCCGCAAGGTCGTTACCTATCACCGTTCCTGGCCCAATTTCGCCGAACATTTCGGCCTCAATGTCGTCGGCTACGTCGAGCCGCGTCCCGGCATCCCCCCAAGCCCTCAACACACCGTGGAATTGATCGGGCTAATGAAGCGCGACGGCGTCAAAATCATCATCGTTGAACCATACTTCGATCTCAAAACGCCAAACAGCATCGCACGCGAGACGGGCGGGCAAGTCGTCGTTCTGATGCCCTCGGTTGGCGGCGAAAAAGAAATTACCGACTACTTCAAGCTGTTTGACTACGATATCGCCAAGCTCAAGAAGGCTTTTGACGAGACCCACTAGGAGAGTATTCGATGGAGATTCTTCCGTTTCTGATTTTGCCTTTCTTGGCGAGCCTGATCCTGACCGGCATCCATTCCTATCTTGGCGTGCATGTTGTTGAGCGCGGCGTCATTTTCGTGGACCTCGCTCTCGCGCAGATCGCCGCGCTGGGCGCCACGGTTGCCATTATCGTCGGGATGGACCCGCATGGCCACGGTTCCTACTGGATCAGCCTCGGCTTCACGTTTTTCGGCGCTGCCATTTTCGCCTTTGCGCGCACCCGCCGCGGCCATATTCCGCAGGAAGCCTTCATCGGCATCGCTTATGCCGTGGCCTCCGCTATGGCCATTCTCCTGATGAGCAAGGCTACCGGGGAGACCGAGCATCTCACGCACATGCTCGTCGGCAATATTCTTGCCGTCTCCAAGCCCGAGGTGATCAAAACCGCGTTGCTCTACAGCGGTATCGGCCTCTTTCACTTCATCTTTCGCAAGAAATTCCTGCTCATCTCCATGAATCACAACAAGGCCGAGCAGACCGGCCTCAACGTCCGTTTCTGGGATTTTCTCTTCTACGCTTCTTTCGGATTTGTGGTCACCTCGTCGGTGGCCATCGCCGGCGTGTTGCTCGTTTTCTGCTATCTGATCGTCCCCAGCGTTGGCGCCATGCTCTTTGCCGACCGCATCGGCCCGCGTCTCGCCATCGGTTGGACCATGGGAACACTGGTCTCTGCGTTGGGAGTTTATCTAAGCGTGAAGCTTGATACCCCCACCGGCGCCACCATCGTCGTCACTTTTGGCGGCGTCCTCATCATGATGTTTCTATTGCATCTCGTCCTGCACCACGGCCGCTCCGCCCGCGAATTGAGAGCCGGCGCTTCCGCTCACCGCGAACTCGAAGCGGCCACCCCTTCGTCTCGGGAAGCGTAGCTTTCAGAAGTGAAGTCGAAACTCTATTTTTTCTCCGGCTGCGCTGTCGGCGGCAAAATCCCGTTCAATCGCAGATAAATGGCCTGCGTCGCATAGTGATCCGTCCAACTGCCCCCCAGCGCCACCAGCGCTCCTCCCCGCGAGATCGGCCGGTTGCCAAAGAGCACGAATTGCTCCCCCAGTTTCGAATCGTCCACGTTCGCCAGCGCCGTCGTGCAAAACGCAAACGAATCCTTAATCGCCGCCACCAGCTTTTCCTTCGGATCTGTCTCCGACATTTTCACGTCCGGTGCCGCTTGCCCGGAGATCTTCGCGCAGAACGTATTGTTCGTCTGCGCGATGTGCATCGCCAGGTGCCCGAACGAATTCATTTCCGGCGAAGGCTTGAAACTGTATTTCTCTGCCGGCATCGATTCGGCCGCTGCCACCATGTTCTTCCCGTATCGTGCCACTCCCGCTTTCACAAACCCGCTCACCGGATTCGCTACTGGCGTCACGTCCGGTGCCGCACTTGCCGCTGGTGCAGCCTGCTGAGCCCCGGCAACTCCCACCGCCATCAACATCGCCACGGCCACAAACCAACCCCCACGTATTTTCATTGCCGTCTCCTTCCCCCCAGAATCCGCAGTGAAGCATACCCCCGCCCCGCTCTCTCAACAAGCGCCACTCAGGGCCAGCAATCCTCCAGCCACCATTTTCTCTTTTTTTCAGAAACATTTTCTTCTCCGCCCCGTCTCTACCTATAGCTATCTATAGGAGCGCCGATGCTCAAGCCCAAGAATGACCTTCTCCAGGGCACCCTCGTCCTTCTTGTCCTCAAGACCCTTGCTCGCGGCCCCTTGCACGGCTACGCCATGACCCTTCACATCCAGATGGTTTCAAAGGACATCCTGCGCGTCGAGGAAGGCTCTCTCTATCCCGCGCTCCACCGCATGGAACAGGACGGGTGGGTCAGCGCGGAATGGGGCATCTCCGAGAACAATCGCCGCGCCCGCTACTATCGGTTGACCGCCAAAGGCCGGAAACAACTTGCCGAAGAAGAAAAGAACTGGGACCGGCTCACGCAAGCCGTCGCCCACGTTCTCCAGTTCGCCTGAAAGACCCGAAAGGAAGGTGCACCGTGTCCTGGATCACTCGCCTGCGAGGCATGTTGCGAAGAGAACGCTTAGATCAGGATCTCGACGAAGAGCTGCGCGCGCACCTCGAAATGCGCGCCGCAGACAACGTCGCCGCCGGAATGTCGCCCGGGCAAGCGCGCCAGGAAGCGCAAAAACGCTTCGGCAATACCACCCTCCTCAAGGAAGACACTCGCGAAGTAGACATCGTCGGCTGGCTGGACGAAGGCGCACGCGATTTTCGCCACGCGCTCCGCATGCTGCTTCGCAACCCCGGCTTCACCGTCGTCGCTGTCCTCACTCTCGCCCTCGGCATCGGCGCCAACACCGCGATTTTCTCCATCATCAATTCCGTCCTCCTTCACCCTCTCCCCTATCACGATCCGGACAACTTGGTCATGGTCTGGGAAAGCAACTCCCAGCACCCCAAGCCTCATAACACCGTTTCTCCTCCGAACTTTCTCGATTGGCAAAGCCGCAATACCGTTTTCTCCAGCATGGCTTTTGTTTTCGACGAACGCGACAATCTCACCGGAAATGGCGAGCCCCAAGAAGTCGTCGTTCAGGACGTCTCCGCGAATTTCTTTTCCCTGCTCGGTGTCGATCCCATCATCGGCCCTGGCTTCACTCCCGAAAACGGCCAGCCCGGTCACGCCAACGTCGTCATTCTCAGCTACGGCCTTTGGAAGGAACGCTTCGCCGGCGCTCCGGCCATCGTCGGCAAATCTATTCTGCTGAACGGGCATCCGCAAACCGTGGTTGGTGTCGCGCCTCAGAATTTCCAGTGGTTTATCAAGGACGGCTCACTCACCGGCGCAAAGCCGCAAATGTGGTCTCCCTTTGTGTTTCCGCAGTCGTTTCAAGATCACAAGCAGATCGGCCGCTTCATGACCGTGGTCGCGCGGCTCCATGCGGGTGCCACCCATTCGCAGGCGCAGACCCAGATGAACGCCATCGCCTCCCGGCTGGAGCAGGAATATCCGGATTTCGACGGGCACTGGGGCGTCAACGTCGTGCCTCTGCGCCAGCAGATCTCCGGCGATCTGCGTCCCGCTTTGCTGGTTCTCTTCGGCGCGGTTGCTCTCGTCTTGCTGATTGCCTGCGCCAATGTCTCCAGCCTGCTTCTGGCGAGGGCCGCGAGTCGCGAACGCGAAATGGCCATTCGCACTGCCATCGGCGCGAGTCGTTGGCGAATCGCACGTCAGTTGCTGATGGAAAGCTTGCTCCTCGCTTTGATCGGCGGCGGGATCGGCGTCGCGCTCGCCGTTGGGGGCACCAACGCTCTTCTGGCGGCTAGCCCCCGGAATCTCCTCGACCTGCGTTTCGTTTCGATGGATCTCTTTGTTCTTACGTTTGCCCTCGCCGCAACGCTTCTCGCCGGTTTGCTCTTTGGCTTTCTGCCTTCCTGCATCTCGGCACATTCGCGAATCTCGGTGACGCTCAAGGAAGGAGGCCGCGGCTCCTACTCCGCAAACCGCCGCGCCTTCGCGCGCAACGCCTTCGTGGTAGCACAGTTGGGCTTGGCCCTCGTCCTGCTCACCGGCTCCGGCTTGCTGATTCGCAGCTTCGTCCGGCTAATTGGCGTCGATCCGGGATTTGATACCGGCCATCTCTTGACCTTCAAGATCGCGCTTCCCCGCTCCAAGTACGGTACCGACCCACTGTGCCTGGCTTTTTTCCAGCAGCTTCTCGCCAGAATCTCCGCGGTCCCCGGCGTCCGCTCCGCCAGCATGGAAAGCTTTCCTCCGCTCACCGGGCTGGGCGCTGCCACCGGCGTCCATCTTCTCAGCCAGCCGTCGCTCGCGCTCTCCGATCTTCCGGTGGCCGACGTCGGCGTTGTCGGGCCGGACTATTTCGCCACCATGAGTATCCCCCTGCACGCTGGCCGTCTTTTCAACACGCAAGAGCTGGCCCAGGAAAAGCACGTGACGATCATCAATCAGGCTTTCGCGGACAAATATCTGCACGGCTTCAATCCCCTCGGCCAGAAAGCCGCCATCTACATGAAGAGTTTCGCGGAGAATGAGATCCAACCGTCGGAAATCATCGGCGTGGTTGGCGACGTCCACCAGATCGGACTCGACACCTCACCCGAACCCACCGTTTATTGGCCGCACCCCGAGCTCGTCATGTCGGGAATGACGATTCTCGTGCGCACCTCGAACGATCCTTTCGCGATGGTATCTGCAGTGCGTAACGAACTTCAGCAGATGGATCCGGAACTCCCCATGGCCGCCGTCGCCACCATGGACCAGCTTCTCGCGGATTCCCTTTCCCGCTCGCGCTTTACCATGCTCCTTCTCGGCATCTTTGCCGCCGTCGCTCTGGTGCTCTCCGCCGTCGGCATCTATGGCTTGATTGCTTACAGCGTCACCCAGCGCACGCAGGAACTCGGCATTCGCATTGCGCTCGGCGCCCAGCGCCGCGATGTCCTGCGCCTCGTCCTGGGTCAGGGAACGCGTCTCACGCTTCTGGGCGTCACCGTCGGGGTTCTCGCCGCCCTCGGCTTCGCGCGGCTCTTATCCACTCTGCTTTTCGGTGTCAGCGCCACCGATCCGATCACCTTCGCCGGCGTTGCCGCCTTGCTCGGGTTTGTAGCGCTCGCCGCTTGCTACATCCCTGCCCGCCGCGCCACCCGCGTCGATCCCATCGTCGCGTTGCGCTACGAATGAGGTTCTCCCTTCCAGGGCTTTCCTTGCTGCGGAATTGCCACGCACGTGATCTGAAATTGAGTCGACAGTCCCGCTGACGTAGAATCTTCACTCGTGCGAAGGTTCATCTCGCAAAGTTCCATCGAACAACTAAACTGTGCCCGTCTCGCTTGAGAATTCGAAGATCATCTACACCGCGCTGAAAGCCTGCGGCATCCGGCTGCTTTCCGCGCTCCCGGAAACCTGGCTGGTCCACCTGATTCAAATTGCCGAGGGCGATCCGGAAATGACTCTTGTCCGCCTGGCCAAGGAAGAGGAGGGCGTCGGCCTGTCGGCGGGTGCGCACTTTGCCGGCGTGAAGTCCGCGATGCTGATGCAGAACCACGGATTTCTCGCTGCCATCAATGGCATCGTCTCCTTCGCCCACCTTTACAAAATCCCCCTCCTGATGCTCATCACCTATCGCGGTTCGTTTGGCGAACGTGACCCCTGGCAGACGCAGGGCGGCAACGTCACCGAGCCTCTTCTTCGCGCCATGAACATTCCCTATTCTTTTCTCGACGCCCCCGCATCCGTGGAAAAGCGCATCCGGCAAGCCCACACCCTCGCCGAGAGCAGTCTTCAGCCCGTTGCTCTGCTCCTGACGCGCGACCTGATGTGGGTGGAATGATGTGGGAGAAATGATGCTCCGCACCGACTGTCTGCGCTCCATTTACTCCGAGCTTGAAAAATGTCTGGTAGTCACCATCATGGGTGCCGTCGCTACCGAGCTGCAGTCGCTCGGCCATCGTCCTAATTTTTTCTACCTGCAGCACGCCATGGGACTCGCCTCCTCCACCGGCTTGGGCCTCGCTCTCTGCCTGCACCATCAGAAGGTCGTGGTCTTCGATGGCGATGGCTCGCTGCTGATGAACCTCGGCACCTTGAGCACACTTGCGCGTTACAAGCCTAAAAATTTGGTCCACGTCGTTTTTGACAATGAGAGCTTGCTTTCCGTCGGAGGATTCCCCACGGCCACGAGCACCGGGTCGGACTTGGAAGGCATCGCGCGCGCCGCGGGCATCCCACGGGCTTCGACGGTGCGCACTGTCGAGGAATTCAAAGCTGCAACCCGCCAGGCCATCCTGGGCGATGGATTGCAGATGATCGTTGCCAAGGTCGAACCGGTCGGCCCGGAAGCTTTCGTCACGGACCTGGGCCTGCTCGAAAACCGTTTCCAGTTCCGTCGCTACATCCAATCGCTCGCCGCAAAATCTCACTGAAGCGTCGCCGTTGTTCTTCTTCACCTATTCTGGGCATACTCTCCGTTGCTTGTTCAGGGGGTCTTCATGCCTGGAGTCCTGCTCCAACTCGTCGAAGAACTAAATGCCGGCCGCCTCCGCGTGGTGGACCTCACCCTGCCTCTAAGTCCTGCCACGCCCCTGCTGCCGCTCCCTCCGCCGTGGAAGAACACGCCCCCCTTCTCCCTCCGCGAATTGTCCCGTTACGATGAACGCGGTCCCGCCTGGTATTGGAACGCCTTTGAGACCGGCGAGCACACCGGAACACATTTCGATGCCCCCGTGCATTGGGTCAGTGGCAAGGACTTGCCAGACTCAACGGTGGATCGTATCGCGCCGAAGAAATTCATCGGCCCGGCGTGCGTCATTGACGTAACGAAAGACGTGGAGAGAAATTCGGATTTTCTGCTGACCTCCGGGCACATCCGGCAATGGGAAGCGGGGCACGGGCGCATCCCGCACGGCGCGTGGGTGCTCCTTCGCACGGGCTGGTCGAAGCGCACCGATCCCGCGCAATACATCAACCTCAAGGACGACGGGCCGCACACCCCGGGCTGGGCCAAGGAGTGCTCGGAATTCTTGGCCGCGGAGCGCGATGTTCTGGGCGTGGGAGTCGAAACAATAGGAACCGACGCCGGCCAGGCCGCCAAGTTTGACCCGCCGTTCTCAAACCACTACGTCATGCACGGAAGCGGAAAGTTTGGCCTCGCCAGCCTTTGCAATCTCGATCAGTTGCCCCCCACCGGCGCCGTGGTCATCGCCGCCCCCCTCAAAATCGTCAACGGCTCCGGCAGCCCCCTCCGCGTCCTCGCCATCACCTCGTAGCGCCGGGCTCGTGGTACCGCCGCTCTTGCTCTTGAAGCGCCGGGCTTTCCCCCGATTCGTGGGGGTCCCGACGATTAGTCGGAAAGACCGGCGTTTTGGTTTTGTCTGTTGTAGTGGCCGGTCTTCAGACCGGTTATTTTTACCCTTTGCGACCCTCACCTCTTTACGAACAAAACGCAGTAACTATCCTCCGGCCAGTCATTCACTATTTTTTCGACCTGCAACCCCGCGGCACTCAGCTCCTCGATCGCAATTTTCTGTGGGATGCCGTGCCCGCCCCGGTTGCTCGGAACTCCTTCCACAGGTTCCAGCCCCGCGCGCGGCGCGAAATCGATGATCGCCAGCCGCCCTCCGGGCTTCAAGGACCGCACCAGGCTGGCATCGAACTCCGCCGGCTTGGTCAGGTGATGGTACACGCGCCTCAGGAAAATCGCGTCGCAGCAGCCTGCAGGCAAATTCGTCTCCGCCTCTTTGCTCTCCTCGACAATCACGTTCCCCAGCTTGCGTTTCGCCACCTCTTCCCTCAACTCCGCCAGCTTCTTCGTATCAATCTCCGTAGCAAACACTTTTCCCGATGCCCCCACCCATTCCACTGCCGCAAACGTGTACTTCCCGTCCCCCGCCCCAATATCCGCCGCCACCGTCCCCGCCTTCCACCCCATCACCTCCGCCAGCCGCTTGACCTCCTCCGCCGCGTCTCCGCGCACTTGCACGGTAAACACCGCCGCCACCGCGCACGCCAGCCCCATCAGCACCAACCTATTGTTTTTCATCGCAGGAGTGATCCCTTTCGCAAACAAACCTCTCATCCACACTTACCGGCCATATTCATCGTGTCGGCGCACCCAGAAGGGTCCGCGCCCGCCCTCATCGCGCCCTTTGGGTGCCAAATCCAGGAAGTGATAATGGATGTTCATCTTGTCGTTTCCACGGTCGTAACACGAGTAACAATGAAAAACCGCGCCGCTTTCATCCTTGTAAAACACGCTGTGCCCTTCGCGCTCGGGAGCTTGCGGATCTTGTATCTTGAAGTTGTAGAAAGCGTTCTTCTTTGCAAACTCTTCGGGCGTGAAAGAAACATGGTAGTCGAAATTGAAGTCCGTATCGCTCGAGGAGACCCACTTGAAATTCCACCCCATCCGCTTCTGGTATGCCGCCAGGTTGCTGTACGGCGCGCGGGACACCGCGATCATCGTCACGTCGCGCTGCTTCAGGTGCACGCCGATGCCGTTGAAGCCGTCGGCCCGCAGCGAGCAGTGCGGGCATCCCGCGTTGGCATTCGGTTCAAACATGAAGTGATAGACGATCAACTGGCTCTTGCCGTCAAAAAGCTGCGCCAGCGTTTGTTTCCCGTTCGGTCCTTCAAAAACGTACTCTTTCCGGACCGCCTCCCACGGCAACTCGCGCCGCTCCTGGTTGAGCTGGTCCTGCAGCCGCGTGAACTCCTTCTCCTTCGCCAGAAACGCCGTGCGCGCCGCAAGCCACTCCTCGTGCGATACCACCGCGTGATTCTTGATAACGCCGCCACCATCGTCTTTCATGCGCTCACCTCTTCCCGAAATGCGAACCATACCATTACGTCTTAGACCTGAAAAGTCTGTATGAAATTCCGCAAATGTCTTCCGAAGGAGTTTTCCACAGTTCATTCGAATGCTAATTCAATACGTACTTAACAACTGTATTATGTTCGCGCTAACCTTGTCGTTGATAGTCAGTCGCCAACTCGCCCGATTCACTTCACCCCGCGCCTCTCCGCGATACCTCTGTGATTTCAGCGCCTCTACGTTATGTTTTCCCTTCTTTTCCTTGTCAGGGACTGACCTAGACCGATCGGCCTCCGCCCCTAACTCCTTTGGAATCATATCGTTTGCAGACCATCACCCCGTAAACTCTGTCTTATCATATCGTTACAAAGACCATAGCGGGGAGGGGGTGCCCGTTTGGGGCACGGTGAAGAACACATCTTGCACAATTTTGGTGCAGTGTAAATCCTTTAGGTGCAACATTTCCGAGCCCCCTCCTAAGTGTTGCAAACAAAGAACTTGCGTAATATCTAAGTCCTTTAAATGCAACACTTACAAGAAACATAGGGGTGGCGGTGTTATTGTTAACTAGCCGAACTTCCGCAGTTTCGCGAATAAAGTCTTTCCTATCAATGGGGACATAAGGAAGTTTCCACTACATTTGTGTCTGTTCTAAACCCCCGGGTAGCTTCATGCCGAGCCGTTGCAACAGGATCCTTTGGTGCTCGGTCGGATGGCTGATGCAGCGCTTCCGCACCTCCACACCTTGGCGCGTGGGCAAAACCACGTCGACCAAGGAGATTTCACAGAGTTCTTCAAAGACTTGCCGCGGTTCATCGCCAAGTCCGCCCTGACGGCAGCTGGCGGCCAGCGTCTTCCACAATACATAGGCCAGAAAACACACCAGGATATGTGCGCCCACGCGATGCTCTCGGTGGTGCCATACCGGTCGGATCTGTAAGTCCGACTTGTGCACGCGAAAGGCGGCTTCGGCTTCCGTGAGTTGCACGTAGGCGCGCCACAGCTCCTCCGGCGTCCAGTCGATCACGTTGCTGCGCAACAGGTAGCAGCCTTCACTCCGGCGCGCCCACTCCTGCCAACTCTCCACCTTCGTCCACCGCAGTTGCGTGAAGCCTTGGGCATCCACCTCCACCTGCACGTTGAACAAGCGCGCCGCGCGCGTGTTTCGTTCCAGGAGCCGTCCCACGCGACGCTCCACGGCGCCCGCTTTCTGTCGACGTTTGCTACAACTCGCGGTGATCTTCACTAAACCTTCTTCGATGCGCTTCTCGAAGCGTTCGTGCATCGCTTGTTCCTTGGCTTGCCGCTCGGCACTCCGACAGAGGATAAACACTTCCTCTCCATCCGGGGCGGGAACCAGCCGGACCTCCAGCCCTTCATGCACTTGCTTCCAGTCTGCGCTCAGCAACTCGCGCTCGAACTTCCGCAAAGAGTTCTTCGCTGTACCCAGGATGTAGCGCCGCCCGCCGGCCCGCAAAAACTGCACATTTTTCTCGCTTGCCAGACCACGGTCCATAATCCAGACTCGTCCCGCCCGTCCGTAAAGCTCTTCCATGTGCGCCACGATCTCTTCTAGCGTGGTGGCATCGTGGCGGTTGCCGGCGAACACCTCATAGCCCAAGGGCATCCCGCAACGGCTCACCACCAACGCGATATTCACCTGCTTGCAGTCCGGGCGATGATCCCGCGAATAACCCCGCTGGGCCTGCGGGTTGCCTTCCGCTTGTCCCTCGAAATACGTGCTGGTGATGTCGTAGAGCAGCAGGTCGTAGTCCAGATCGAACAGTTCACCCAGCCTCTCCTTCAGGAGTTTCTCGAGCGCTTTCTTGTGTGGCAGCAGGGTGTCCAGCGCTCGATACAGGCGATCTTCGTTTACCTTCTCCTCGGGCACACCCAGCAGATCCGACATCGCGCTGGCCTCGTAGAGGTGCTCGGCCAGATGCAGTTCGCTGGAAGGTTCACACAGCCGAGCGAGTATCAAAATCATGGCCATCGCCGACCAGGGAATCTCCTCGCGTCCGTTCGGTAGTCTCTGTTCCAGGAAGCGATCCAGTTCCAACCGGCGCAGTAATTCTCTTCCCAGCCAAGGGCCACCGAATTTCCGGCTGCGTTCCACGCGCACACGCTTCACATCGACTTCCACCCATTCCGGTTCCGTCTTGGTGAAAAAACCCGTTTGATAAGCGGTGTTCTTCTCGGCGCAGCGTTTCACTCCCAAACGGCCCCGCTCGTCCATTACTCCCAACCACGCTACGACGCGTTGCCGGGGGCCTCGAGTGGTTCGGTAACTCTCCACTCACTACACGCGCATTTCGCGCGAAAACAGTGGAGCTCAGCAACACCTCAGCACAAACAAAAGCATTTGCTCCCCTACCCGAGAGGTGATTGTGCTCAAAAAATTTTCAGTTCGTTCAAAACTGCGGAAGGTCGGCTAGAAATCCCTCGAAGAATTTCTATCCCGATCATGTCGGAGAGCGACCATCGGGAGCCGAGGGATCTTCCTTGCAGCCGACCAGGATTGCGGTCCTGCCCACCCCGAACTTCTCGGGTAGAAGCAATGCGACATTACATCTGTCTCCGGTCTTTCCAGTCCATTCAGAACCCCAGAATCGGAAGGACTTTCCTCCTTTCTTCTGTCTTACTGACAACTGTGAACTGAAAACTGACAAGCGACCCGCGGCGAAGCACTCTCAATCCACCCCGAGTATAATGTGCCCTCAACTTCAGGAGAGCACACCATGCACTATCGCAAGTTCGGCCGCACCGGATGGAATGTCAGCGAAATCGGATACGGCATGTGGGGACTCGCCGGCTGGACCGGCTCCGACGACGCGGAATCGCTCGACGCCTTGCAGCGCGCCGTCGATCTCGGTTGCAATTTCTTTGACACCGCCTGGGCCTACGGCGCCGGCCGCAGCGAGCAGATCCTCGGAAAAGTTTTGCGAGCCAACAAAAATAATTCCGCTGTCGGCGGGCCGGACAAAAAACTTTACGTCGCTACGAAAATCCCGCCCA
>WNEZ01006902.1_pt1 | contig 22348 bp, 24 predicted proteins | sample 5400521 | NCBI WGS metagenome assembly WNEZ01 (sample SAMN13153339, study PRJNA577476) | soil metagenome | isolation source: 120 cm saprolite under Douglas fir tree site 2 hole 1 replicate 1 | place: USA:California | collected 2015-04-18 | reverse complement strand
GGGACCAGCGAACAATCCTTCCAGCAGCGCACGCAGATACAGTCCCGTCCCGCCGACAATGATTGGCAGATGGCCTCGGGCATGAATGTCACGAATGGCGGCGCGGGCCAGGCGAGAGTAATCTCCGGCGGTGAACTGCTCGGTAGGCGCGGCAACATCGATGAGGTGATGCGGAATGCGTTTGCGATCGGCAGGAGACGGCTTGGCCGTACCAATTTCAAACTCACGATACACGGCCACAGAGTCACAACTGACAATCTCACCGTGGAAGCGCTCCGCCATGTGGAGCGAGAGCGATGTCTTACCGCTGGCGGTCGGCCCCAACAACACCACCAGGAGCGGATCGCGCTGTGGCGCGGATGAGTCCGTCAAGGCCGCCCCCAGACGTGCCGAAGCAGAACGAACAGCAGAATAGCAATCGCGATCAGGGTAAGCCCAAACGTCTGTTGGCGGTGCGCATCCATTGCCACGGTGTCCATTCTAAACACCAGCTCTTTATTCGCGGCAGTTCCATTACCGGCAGGGTTCTGAATTATGATAGGCAGCTAAATTCATGGCTGGCGTGCTGAAGTACAAGTTCGGAGAATATGAGGCGGACCTTCGGGCGGCGGAGCTGCGCAAGCGCGGGCATCGGCTCAAGATGCAGATGCAGCCTTTTCAGCTCCTGGTGGCTCTGATGGAACGTCCTAATGACGTTGTGACCCGCGAAGAGCTGCGGCAACGTCTGTGGCCGGAAGATACCTTCGTGGATTTTGATCATGGCTTGAATACCGCGGTGGCCAAGCTGCGTGAAACTCTGGGCGATTCTGCCGCCAGCCCAAAGTATGTAGAGACCATCGCCAAACGCGGTTATCGTTTTTTGGCGGATGTGGAGAAAGTGGAAGAACCGGCGCCGGTCGAGCTAACTGGATCTACGGCATCCATCCTGGCGATTACGCCGCCAGCATCAACTTCAGTTCCAGAGGCGCTTCCACAGATTTCTCCCGCTGAGCTAAAGAGCGCAGAAACCGAGCTTCCACGTGCCAGCCGCAAAACATCAAGAACGCTGTTTGTGCTTTCGCAGATCATGTACATGGCGTTTTATGTATCCGCACTTTTCCGGCTTGACCGGCTGCATCAATCGGCGGAGATGGCGTGGAACAATGCGGGGCAGATGGCCTTTGTGATTTATCTGGTCACTGCGCTGATCGGATTAGTAGTCCGGCTCTATCTCATCTCCGCCACCGCGCTTGATTACCATCTTCTCGGTGCTAAGTTCCGGGTGCTCTTCCCCGCGCTGTTTGTTCTGGATATGTTGTGGGCCCTGGCTCCGTTCATGCTGGCGGACCGCATTGGATTCGGTTTAGCACTGGGCTCAACCGCCGCACTGATCTATATGCCATTCGCGCAGCGCACGCTGGTGAAGATGATGCAGGCGTAAGGGGCCTTCCGTCAGGAAAAGCAACCGCAGAGGCTAAAGCCAAACTATTTTGTGCTCAACCGCAGGCATGAATGCCTGCTCCACCCCGTGGTTGGAGAGTCCTCATGGTTACCGACAAAACAACCAGTTATTCCAGATCGTTCTTGTCAGGGTTGTAGAGGAAATGTGCACGCAGCAGGAGGTAGTCGCCGCTGAAATTCTGCGGCAGTTGCGGCAGCGGAATGGCATAGGTGATGGCGCCATAGGCAGCGCGATCAAGAGCGGTATCGCCTGATGGGGTGATGATCCGCAGGCCGGCTACTCTTCCATCTTTCAAAATCGCGAACTCAATAATGACCGTACCGCGTTTCATTTCCGGCGGCATGGCCGACTGCGGAATCAGCGGGTCCCAATGTTCCTGCACAGCCTGGCGGAGGCGTCGCATGTAGGGACCAAAATCAACGCCCATGGTGTCACTGAGGATTTCCAGATCGCCGCGCCTATCCACTCTGGGACGAATGCCGGAACCATAGTTGCCGCCACCCATGGGAATGCTGGTGGTACCGTGCGAGGTGGCCACGGAGTTGATGGCACGGTTCACGGTTGATCCAGGTGAATTCACGGGAAAGGGAATTTTCGGCTTCGGCGGCACTGGAGCATCCAGCTTGGCGGTTTGCGTTGGCTGCTGTTCCGGCGTCTGGCTGGCGCCCTGCTGCGGAGCCGGCTGCTGTTGTTGCGGAGTGGCTTCAGCCTGTTGCTGGGCCGGAGCGGGAGGAGGTGTCTTTGGTTTTCCCGGACTGCGCGCATCGAGCAACTTGCGTAAGGCGTCCTTGCTGGGGACCGGCGTGCGCGTTTGCGCGATGCGGTTCGCGTCTGATATGCGGTCCGTCTTGGGCGGCGTCTTCAGCTTGAGTTGGTCGGCAGGAAGTTCCAGATAGGTAGTCTGCTGTTTTTCCATCATCGGCAGTACGTGGACAGTGTTCCCCATCCACTTTGGCGCCAGCATGAGAAGAATGACGATCACGGCATGCACGGCGCCGGAGATCCACGCAGCTTCGCGCCGGCGATATGAGGATATGTCGTCCTCATAAACGTCAGTCAAAAGCAGATGGAGTTCTCCGTCTCTTGCCGACGACGAGACGTTGGGCTCGCGAACTTTCTCTTCTTGCATCAGAGGGATAAAACACCGCCGCAGCGTGCTTGAAGCTTATCTTTATTCTCTCATTAGAACGATGATTGTGAGATGTCCTTGCGCGCCGCGGAGCGTCAAAATACTCAGAAACTAATGGAAAACACTGAATTACGATTGGCCATTCAACCCTGCTTAACAGATATTTACAAGCAGCTTACAACGGGCTAAGGCAAGTGCTGTTCTTAGCTTACGGGCAGCAGTCCGGCGCGGCGGCTATGTTGTTCAATCGACGATAGAATTTCCAAGGCCACAGCCAGAGCTTTGCGTCCATCATCCAGAGAAACCACTGGTGTGCTGCGCGTGCGTACGGCATCCAAAAACGACTTCAGCTCTGAATGCAATGGCTCTTCCGCCTTGACCGCAGGTTTGTTGACCGTGACGCCGGGAATCGGCACGTCAGCCGGTTCGCCCACAATGCCGAGCAACTGGTCCAGTGAAAACTTCTCCTCCTGGCCTACCCGGAACTGCAAAACATCCTGCCGTCCGTAATCCACTGAGACATATTCTCTGGGCTGAAAGAAACGTAGCTTGCGGACCTTCTCCGTGCTGATCCTGCTGGCAGTAAGGTTGGCCACGCAGCCGGACTCAAACTCCAGGCGCACGTTGGCGATATCAACTTTATTCGTCACGACGGGCAAGCCCACAGCACGAATCTCCGTCACCGGCGACTTTACGAATGACAGCACCACGTCAATGTCATGGATCATCAGGTCCAATACCACATCTACATCCAGGCTACGCGCCGTGAAAATGCTCAGCCGGTGCACCTCAAAAAACATGGGGCGCGTAATGATAGGGATGGTCGCCTGCACGGCCGGATTGAAACGCTCCAGGTGGCCCACCTGGACCACGCGCTGATTTGACCTGGCGATCGCCGCCAGATCGTCGGCTTCATCCAGCGTTGAAGCCAGCGGTTTTTCAATCAGCACATCCACACCGGCTTCCATGAGAGCGGACGCCACGCGCAGATGATGTACCGTTGGCACCGCCACCGATACGGCATCCACCATGCCGAAAAGATCTTCCACACGCGTGAAAGCCTTGCAACCAAACTGCGCAGCAACTGACTGCGCCAGGGTGGCATTGGCGTCCACCACGGCCACAAGTTGCACACCCTGCTGCTGTTTTTGCAATTCGTGGTACACACGGGCATGGTTGCGGCCAAATGAGCCCACACCAACGACTGCTATGCGGATTGCACTTTCGTTAGTCAAGTTACTGATTTTCTCAGACGCTGCACCATGCCGCAAAGGCTATGATTTGCATTCAGACCAGAAATTCTTATTTCGCTGTCAGGGCCGCGATTCACATCACTCGGTGGGGAGGATTTCAGAAATGGGGCGCGGATTCGGATTCGTGACTGTACTGTTCGTTCTGGTTGTGGGGGCATGGTTTTACATGCGGCAGGGCCAGGTGATTGCCGGAGCCGGAACCAGCAATCCCAGCGCGGCCATTGACCTTACCGGCGTTCGCAATGATCTGCTCGCTATGGCGCAGGCTGAACGCAGCCACGCCGCCATGAAAGGCGGCTATGCTTCGCTGGACGATCTCCGCTCTCAGGGCGATCTCACCATGTCGCGAACCAGCCGCGGCCCTTACAACTACTCATCTGAAGTGAGCGATACCAGCTTCCTCTTTCTGGCCACATATTCGGGGCCGGAAAACTCCGGCATGCCCAGGTCCCTGAGCATTGATCAGAACATGCGGATCAACCAGGAGTAGTCAGCTCATCATTTCTTGGTAGCTTGCAAAGTGTGAAGGTGATCTACCACGTTCCACAGGTGCTCGTCGGACTCCAGCTTTCCGAAACCCGGCATTCCGCTCAGGCGGATGCCATTCTTCAAAATCCAGAACAGCTCCTCATCTGAGTAGCCTCGGACGGCTGCGGACGTAAGGTCCGCTGCACGGGGATACATCCACTGTCCCATTGGGCTGGGCGTGCGGCCATCTTGCCCATGACACAAGGAGCAGCGGATGGCGTAGAGTTCGTCTCCCTGCGCCGCGCTTGCGGCTCGATCCACAGGGCGTAGAGGAACTCCTTCGCGGGTGGCTCGCGCGACCAGCAGATGTTTCGCCTTCGTCGCCATGTATGTCTCATTCCTGCCCGGTTCCGGGACCGCGGCAAGACTGAAATTTGAAAACACAAGCCAAAGAGCCAGCAGACCGCAAGCGGCCACAGTTACAGCAAAAATCACAATGCGCTTCATCACGGTGTTCCCATAGAAATGTGTTCGCATAAAAAAAGGGCCAGAAAATGCGCTGGCCCAAAGTGACTTAAGGAGACTTCGTTTCCGTTTGTTGAGGGTGCCGCGATTACTTGATACTGCTTACATGAATGGTGTCACCGCTGGAAGCGAGCGTACCTTTTACGGTGACGGTTTGCCCGGCGAACTGCGCCGGCTGGGTTTGATTGTCCAGTTGATAGACCTTCTTGCTGGACTTGTTGAACAGCACATACTTGTTGCCGCCCTTAACGCAGGCCTCCGTGCAGTCTTTCGCGGTCTTGAGTCCCGCCTGTTTCATCATGCCGTCATGCGATCCCGCTTTGGCACATGCGCTGTCCATGATCTCGCCTTTGAAAGTGCTCTCTTTCGGCGCAGCCAGCGCCAGCGTTGAAAGCACAAATACTGCTACCAATCCCAATCCAAATTTCTTCATGTTGATTTCTCCTATGAAATGCGATTTAAAGATCTCAGTACTCTTTAATCTCTAATCTCTCTGTGGCCTGGAGGCCGTGCGATCCTCGCCTACCGGGGGTTTGCTCCAATGCCTTCGACCGGCGCTGACGAATTCCGGCGCTCGATGCGCTCAAACACGGCTTTCACTACCCGATCGCAACGCACCGCATGGAAGGCATACAGGTTTGGAAACCTGCCTCTGGCGCGTGCATGCAGATTCCGGCGCAGCATGGCATGGGCGCGATGCAGCCGTGTTTTCACCAGCGATTCGCTCAAACCGAGCGTAGCCGCAGTTTCCGCTACATTCATTTCCTCAACTTCGCGCAGTACCACCACTGTTCGGAAGGTTTCCGGCAGACCCTCAATTGCGTTCTCCAGCAAGCCACGCAGTTCTGCCTGGGCCACATTCTCCTCCGGATCAGGTCTCCCAGATTTCAAGATCATGGTGGAATCTCCCTTCGACTCCTCGATGGCATCCAGTTCGTCATAACGCCCGCGGCGTTTCTTCCTCGCAAGCGCCTCATGCAATGCGATGCGCGTGAGCCAAGTGGAGAAAGTTGCCCTGCCTTCGAATTGGCCCAGATGTTCATAGGCGCGGAAATAGGCGTCCTGCATCACGTCCTCAGCTTCGTCATCGTCCCTGAGAACGCTGCGCGCCATCCGATAAATGCGCTGGTTGTAACGACGCATCAGGATCTCAAACATGGCCGTATCGCCGGCGAGCACACGTGCCACGATCTCTTCGTCGCTCTGCGCCTGTCCTGCTAAAACTGCATCGGAAGCCAATTTGCGATTCCTCCTGCACTGGATAGAGTATCGTCCGGGTTAAAGGTTACAGGCGGTTTCAGGGATCATGGTTCCGGGAAGGTTCGTATTGATTTGAGATGATTCCGGCCAGCCCTGCGGAGGTCTCGCCGAGCCGGCGCAAGGGAATTACGGAGGCTAAAGTCAGGACCCGACCCTGTTGCCTTTGTGTTCCTTCGTTTTCCTTTGTGTTAGCGGCTTTGGTTGCCGCATTAAGTGGTGATTGTTCCTCAATCAGCCACAAGGGCAATCCCGGCGGCGTCCGCCGCCTGAATGATGCGATCGCCATCGAGGAACAAACATTTACCGGCATCAACAGCCAGACAGGTCGCTCCCGCCTGCTTCATCGTCTCTATTGTCTTCACGCCGATGACCGGAACGTCAAAGCGCATGTCCTGATTCGGCTTGGCCACTTTGACCACGGTCAGGGCCCGGCTTAGAGCTGGGTCGCTGGTTTCCAAATCGCCAGCCTTCAGACCACCCAGGCTGCTCATGATCTCGCCGGCGCGGACAATGGTGGCGTCCGTACCTTCCATGGCTTCTACGGCCACACACGCTGCCTCGGCGATAACAACCGTCTGTCCAATGTCGTACTGCGCGAGGTGGCGTGCAACTTTGCGCCCGTATTCCACGTTCCTGCTTTCAACCGCGTTTGGTGCGCGACGGGTAAGTACGCCAGCCCTGGCCAGCAACGGCTCCAGATATGATGTGGAGCTGATCAGGTGAATGCCTTCCTCTTCCAGAACCTTAGCCACCGCACCGATCAACGAATCAGTGTTACGTGTCCCCAGGGAAAGGAGTACCTTGGCCAGCTTCCAGTCCGGCCGGATGCTGGAGAATATCTGCTTGTGCTTGACTTGGCCGGCCATGATCGCGGTGTGCACGCCTTCACGCTTGAAAGTTTCAATGAGCTTGCTCAGTTCGCCCAGTGACATCCAGTGGACGGAGGCGGCACCGCGTTGTTCAATCAGCGGCGATGTCTCTTCCCTGATGGCGGCCACAACCACTTCGGCGCCCTGCGCCCGGGCTGCATCCAGCAGCAGCAGGGGGAAGCTTCCATTGCCGGCTATTAACCCAAGTTTGCTTTTTGGAGGCATTTTGTTCTGCTAATTCTAAACAATGCTTTACAAGAGGCATCTATCACGCCGTGCTCGCATCTTAACTAGTTAGTTAACTGTGCTCTGAATATGACCAACTGGCTCAAATCGCAATACCCCATTCCGTCTTTCAGAGGATTGCGCTCCTTTAAGCCTCTTGAGCCTGAGCGCGAGCAAGAACTGCCTGATGAGGCGAATGATCCGTTGCTGCTTCCGGAAGAGCAGGGCACGATCAAGCGCTATTTGCGCTACGCCGACACCCTTATCAATAGTCCCGAGAGTCCCGAGACGAGCTCTGATGAAACGCCTGCCGATAACGAGTCTGTTCGAGAGGCTTCCCTGCTGGGTGCACGTAGGTCAACGGACAAAGACAAAGCAGCCTGAATCATCCTTTGCAGATCCTGCTCCGGGTCAGTTAGTTACGATTTACTTAATCACGCCGCGTTCAGAATCTTCAATGAACTTGACCAGCAAGGTCACGTCATCGCCCAGGTCGGTTTCTGCTTTGAGCTTCTCCAGGGCCTGGCTGGTATTGAGCCTGGAATTCAGCAACAGCTTGTACGCGTGATGGATTTTGCGGATACGCTCCTTGCTAAATCCGCGCCGTTCCAAGCCAACAGCATTCAGTCCGTAAGCTTTGGTATGGCGGGGCGTAACACACTTGGCAAACGGTAGAACATCCTTGGTGACAACCGTCCCGCCGCCGATGTATGAATGCGCGCCGATCCTGACAAACTGGTGCACCGGGCACAACGCTCCCACCACCGCCCATTCTTCCACGGTCACGTGACCGGCCAGGGTAGCGCCGTTTACCAGCATGACGCGGTCGCCGATCACACAATCATGTCCCACATGGGAGTAAGCCATGATCAAAGTATGGCTGCCGATGCGAGTGATGCCGCCGCCCTTCGCTGTACCCCGATTGAGGGTAACGTACTCCCTGATTACGTTATGGTCGCCGATCTCCAGCCGCGTCTTTTCACCTTTATATGTTGTGTCCTGCGGTTCACAGCCAATCGCGCCAAAGGGAAAGAACCGGTTATTCGAACCAATTCTGGTCACACCGGAGATCACAACATGAGACATCAGCTCACAGTTCTCACCCAGCTCAACTTCACTGCCAATATGGCAGTAAGGCCCAACGGAACATGATGCTGGAACCTTAGCTCCCGGTTCTATGATGGCGGTGGGGTGAACCTTTTTGGACTGGGTCATTGTAGGCTGGGTCATTGTAGCCCGATCATTCGGCGGTATCGGCCGGCGCACCAGCCGTGGAAGAACTTTTGCCGCGTGACCTGTCCACAAGCTGGCAACTAATGGTGGCTTCGCAAACCACTTTGCCGTTGACGAAGGCCTTGCCGCCCATGCGGACAGCGGTCCTTCTCCACGCCAGCACCTCAACCTCAATGCGGACCTGATCACCCGGCACCACGGGACGCCGGAAACGGGCCTTCTCAATGCCTGTGAACACCATGAGCTTGTCATGGCGGTCTTCAATTTCAGTCAGCAGCAGTGTTCCGCCTGCCTGGGCCATGGCTTCCACAATGAGCACGCCCGGCATGATGGGAAATGACGGGAAGTGTCCCTGAAAGAAAGGTTCGTTGATCGTCACATTCTTAAGCGCGACGATCTTCTTCATCCGCTGGATTTCCAGCACGCGGTCAATCAGCAGAAAAGGATAGCGATGCGGAAGGATTGCCTGAATCTGGCCGATGTCCAGCGGGCCGGTCACACCGGCTGCTGTCTCCGGCGCTTCAGGTTCAGCAGTAGCGACGGTTTTGACGTTGTTTTCAGTCATCTCTGGCGCGAATTATAGAGGATTTATCCGGCAAACCCAACCGCCCGCCCAGACCAGGTGGCTACGCGATATTCAGTGCCGTCGCGCTGCGGTCGAATCACAACACAGGCAAATATCTGGGCGGGGCCTTAGTGCGACGTTCTACTCTCAATGTGCATCCGCATTCCTATAGTGGACGTTGTTCTACATTCCTTTTCAGCTTTTCTGGATTTTTCAGAGAGCAGCAACTTGGCTTGTGAATTGCAAATAGGAGCACCAGCAAGAGAAATCAAAGTAGCAACATTCAAGCAACATTATTCAAGATTCAAGCAAAACTAAAGGGCCATACCCAAGATGAAATCGAAGTGTGTGTCGCCAATCGTCTCCGTCTCCGTCTTCGTCGCCACGTTCTTGGCCGTCGTCATGCTGCCTGCTCAGGGAGCCGCGCAATGTGCCGCGCCCGCAACTTCGGGCATACACATCTGCCAACCCAGTCCCAATTCGGTCATCAATGGCGTGCCGCACATTGAGAGCGCCGCCGAGCCTTCCTCCGGCACCATTAGTTCAACCACTGTAACCATTGACGGCAAACAAATCTTCACCAACGCCGGCCCGGACATGAACCTCTTCCCCGGCGGCATTGAGAACGGCACTCACAAAATGGTGATCACCTCAAAGGACAGCTTCGGACGCACCTACCAGGCCAGCGAGACATTCAGCGTCACGGGTAACCCTCCGTCTACCTGCCCCATTGCGACCGTCGGTGTAAGGATCTGCTACCCCGCAGCCGGGGAATTCGTTTCCCAGAACCTGACCATGACTTTTGGCTTCAAAGGAGCCGCCAACATCACGCACGTTCGTACGTATGTTGATCACACCGTGAAACGCACGTTCGTACGTATGTTGATCACACCGTGAATTTTGACGACTCACCTTATCCCTGCGAACAATCGATCGAGTCCGAGGGTTCGCCCACAACGCCCGGCAATCACATACTGACTGTGGTTGCCTGGGACGCCCAAGGCCACGTTTATTCCAGCAAAGTGGGCTTCACCGCCTTTTATGACGGAAGCTGTCCGCCCAAAGGCAATGTCTGCCTGCCCGGCATCTACTCCAACGGACCCTATGACGGGCAGGATGTGACGTCGCCCTTCCGCATCTCCTTCAACGTGGAGGACAATCCAGCGCCCATCACCGCGATGAAGGCCTACTTGAATGGTCGCGTTGTGGCTATCTCATCCGGCCCCACGCTGGAACAGCAAATCAATGCCAATAAAGGCACACAGATCCTAACCATCCAGGCCTGGGACACGGCCGGCAAGCTCTATCGCTCGGTACAGAACGTCAACGTGGAATAGCGACGCGCGTCTGTTCGCGCCGCTTCGTCGGCAGAAACGGCAGTCGAACCTGGCTGCCGTTTTTGCATTTAGGAGGGAACGTCAGGAGCGCGCTTACCGTCGAATTTGACTGTCAGATGCAATCAGTAAAAACCTTTCGCCGCTGATGAACGCAGATGGACGCTGATTAAATTTTCGTTCATACCTCAGAGAGCATGCCTTGGGATGATTTTAGCTAAGTCTTTTAAACCTTGGGATGGAGCGGGACGAGGCAGGGGGATGAGGGGTTAACGAAAAAGTAATGGGATTTCATTGCGAATCAGCGAAGAACCATTTCCTTCAATTTCCCGATTACCAAATTACTCAATTACTCAATCTTTGTCCCGGTGTCTCCGTGCCTCCGTGGTGAAGATTGGCTTTGGGCTACAATCTGGATATCCCGAAAACCGAGGTGCCCGGCTATCAGATGCAATCAGTAAAAACCTTTCGCCGCTGATGAACGCAGATGGACGCTGATTAATGGGGATTCAGAGAAGCAAATTTTCGTTCATACTTCAGAGAGCATGCCTTGGGATGATTTTGGCTAAGTCTTTTAAACCTTGGGATGGAACGGGACGGGGCAGGGGGATGAGGGGTTAACGAAAAAGTAATAGGATTTCATTGCGAATCAGCGAAGAACCATTTCCTTCAATTTCCCGATTACCAAATTACTCAATTACTCAATCTTTGTTTCGGTGTCTCCGTGCCTCCGCGGTGAAGATTGGTTTTGGGCTACAATCTTGGATATCCCAAAAAGAGCCAACGAGGTGCCCCGCATGGCTGAACCGAGCTACGAAGAACTCAAAGCTAAAATTGCCGAACTGGAATCCAAAAAGCAGCGCACTGGGGCTATGCAATTCAAGGTCAGTGAAAAAGGCGGCGTCAGCGTCTATGGCCTGGGACGCTTCCCCGTAACCCTTTACTACGAACAGTGGGTTCGTCTGCTGGACCAGGCCAAAGAACTGCGTGAGTTTCTGGAAGAAAACAAGAGCAAACTGAAGCTGAAGGAGTAGATTGATTGTCGGTCCACCGGCGACGAACTCTTTTTACTTCTTTCTGCTGTTACTTCTACCTGTCGCCACTCCGGCGAGGCGGAAACATTTCTCTTTCGGATCCCAGGAAATCTGGTCCTTGTGCAGCTTCCAGGCATTCAGCCATGCCCGTTGCACTTGCTCACGGCCGTGTTTCCTGAGGTACTCGCGCCAACAACCTTCCACGCTGGTATTGCAACCTCTGATCACGTTTTTCCAGGTGGGCACGTCGGGCAGGTTGAAGTCCCCTTTCGGAGTGGTAAACAGGCTTATCAGGACGATGTAGGCAACGTCACCGGATTCGGTATAACTCCATTGCGCCTCGATTGGCTTTTTCGTCTGCTCAGAATCGGTGAGTTGCGAAATCAGGATTGGGATGGAGTCCTTCCCTTTCATTAGAATCTCAGCCATCACCTTATTCGGGCAATCCTGAGACCGCGCTTTAGACTGACAACCTGTGTTGTCAAACGACGCAAGAGGGAATTTGTGCGTTTTAGCCCGTAACTCCGCCGCTACGAAGACGACGGATATAAATATCAGCAATCCGGATATGCTTTTTAGCATGGCTTGATGCTAGCGCATTTAACACCCGGAGCGCGGCAATCAACTCCTGCCGGGGAACACGAACGACAATAGTACGGACACTGCTATGGCAACCCCAGCGAACCTCCAACGGCGCTTACCGCGAAGTGGTTCGCTTTGGTCGCCGGCAACGAATCGAATAAGGTCCGCCCGGTGTCCACCTTCGCCGTCAATCGCGTATCATTACCCTCGCCTATGCCCGCCACAACTGACAACACCGCACTCCTTCAATTCTGCCAGGACCACCGTACTGACATGCTGGTGGTTCTCCAGCGCATGGTGGAGTTCGAATCACCCAGTGACAATAAGGCCTCCGTCGATCTTCTGGGCGAATTCCTGGCCAGTGAGTTTCAGAGTCTGGGCGGCGCTGTTCAGTTTTTCCGCCAGGAAGCCTGCGGCGATCATCTCAAAGTTGAATTTCCCGGCTCCGGCGGCAAGCCGGTATTGCTGCTGGGACATTTTGATACGGTGTGGCCGCTGGGGACGCTCAACACCATGCCGTTCATTGTGGGAGGCGGACGCGCCTGCGGTCCCGGCGTCTATGACATGAAGGCCGGCATCCTGATGATGATGTTTGCCCTGCGTGCTCTCCGCAGTGCCGGACGCAACGATTCTTCCCGGCCGATCACCGTATTGCTGGATACCGATGAAGAAGTTGGCAGCACCACCGGACGGCCAATCGTGGAAGCCACCGCCAGAGAATGCGAAGCCGTGCTGGTGCTGGAGCCTTCACAAAGCCTGAAAGGCCAGCTCAAGACCGCCCGCAAGGGCGTGGGCGATTACACCATCCGCGTGCGTGGTCGCGCCTCACACGCCGGAGTGGATTTTGAAAAAGGTCACAGCGCCGTGATCGAACTCTCCCGCCAGATTCTGGAGATCGCCAAATTCACTGACCTTGCCCGTGGCATAACCGTTAACCCAGGCGTGGTCCACGGAGGCACGCGGACTAACGTGGTCGCCGCGGAGGCCGTGGCTGAAATCGATATCCGCATTGCCCGCGCGGCTGATGCCGCTGAGCTGGAGCAGAAGTTCGCGGCCCTGCGGCCCGTGGATCCCGACTGCAGCCTGGAGATCACCGGCGGTCTCAATCGTCCGCCCATGGAACGAACCGACGGAACCGTCCGCCTATTCAGGCTGGCACAGGAACAGGCCACGTCCATGGGCATGGTGCTGGGCGAAGCTTCCACCGGCGGTGGCTCTGACGGGAACTTCACTTCCGCCATGGGCATTCCAACATTGGACGGTCTGGGCGCGGTGGGTGAAGGCGCTCATGCCACCAATGAGTCCATAATTCTGGAAGAGCTGCCCCGCCGCACGGCCCTTCTGGCGGCCCTGATCCGAAGTCTTTGAGATGTAAGGCTTTGTTAGAAAAATTAAGGTATTACCGTGGTAAGTGCTTTTACTTTCAATGATTCTTTGACTCTCTTATCGCAATTGGCCTAAAATCAGCTTGATCAGTCACCCCTAAAATCACGTCAGGCGGAACGCTCCTTCATCCGGTGGTTCCGAAAATTGGAGTTCAACATGTTCGGTGGAAAACTTGGTGTTCCGGAACTGCTTATCATTCTGGTTATCGCTCTCATCTTCTTTGGTCCCAGCAAGCTGGGCGATCTTGGCAAAGGCCTGGGTGATGCGATCAAGAATTTCAAAGGCGCAATGAAAGACCACGAGCAGGAAACTCCCCCTCAGCCCGTGGACAAGAAGTAAGTAAGCGACCTGGTTTCGAGATCACATAAAATTGTTGGCCTGTAACATCTCTGCTACCAGCAGAAGCGGTAACCCCACCACATTGGAATATTCTCCCTCCGTGCGGTCGGCAAAATGAGCAGCTCCGCCCTGTATAGCGTAAGCGCCGGCTTTGTCCATGGGTTCATTGCTGGACACGTAAGCCTGAATTTCCTGCTCCATCAGTTTTCGGAAGACAACCTGTGTGGTGCAGGTGCGCGTATCAATGGTTCCGGTGGGCGTTACCAGGCTCACTCCGGTGATAACCTTGTGACTGCGTCCGGAAAGCAGGCGTAACATCCGTGCAGCATCCTTGTGGTCGCGTGGTTTTTCCAGAACGTCTTCATCCGCCACCACGATTGTGTCCGCACCCAGAACAAAGCGCCCGGCAAGGTGGCGTGCCACGGCAAGCGCTTTTTCACACGAGAGTCTTTTCGCATAATCAACCGCCGCTTCGCCCGGCAGCCGTTCTTCAGCAATGTGGGCGGGATGTGTTTGGAATGGAATACCGGCTTCACGCAGCAACTCCTGCCGGCGTGGTGACGCAGAAGCAAGAATGAGTATCTGTTTTTCGATGGTGAGCATCCTCAATGACACGCCAAGTCTTCTCAAGATACGTGAATACTGATGTACTGAGCAAAACCGGCCTGGGCGCTTCTCTTGACCCGGACCGCAGCGGCTGCGAATTTCGCGTTTGGGCCCCTCTGGCCGCCAACATGACTCTGCGCCTGATCAGCGCGGATGGTACACGCGACATTGCCATGCAGCCGCAGGAAGATGGTTACTTCGCGGTGCATACGCCAGCACGGCCAGGCGACCGCTACTTCTACATTCCTGATAGCCAAAAACCCGTTCCTGATCCCGTCTCAAGGTTTCTTCCTGAAGGTGTGCACGGTCCCACTGAAATTGTGGATCCGGAAAAGTTCGCCTGGACTGACCACCAATGGCGCGGTCTGAGCCTGAAAGACTACATCATCTACGAGCTGCACGTCGGCGCATTCACGCCGGAAGGCACGCTCGATGCCGCGATTGCGCGCCTTCCCTATCTCAAGCAGTTGGGCATTACGGTCATCGAGTTGATGCCCGTGGCAGCTTTCCCCGGTACACGCAACTGGGGTTATGACGCCGTTTCACCTTTCGCGGTTCAAGTCAGTTATGGAGGGCCGGAAGCTCTCCGCCGCTTTGTGGATGCAGCCCACAAGCTTGGACTCGCCGTGATTCTTGACGTGGTCTATAACCACCTTGGCAATGAAGGTAATTACCTGCGCATGTTTGCGCCGTACTTCACTGACCAGCACACAACGCCGTGGGGCGAGGCCGTGAATTACGATCAGCCCGGCGCTGAAGGTGTGCGCCATTACGTGACGGAAAACGCGCGCTACTGGATCCACGAATACCATCTCGACGGCCTGCGCCTGGATGCTGTGCAGACGATCAAAGATGATTCGTCTCCGCACATCCTGGCGGAGATCACCAAGGAAGTTGCCGAGCTTTCTTACGAGTTGAACCGCGAAATTTGCGTGATCGCTGAAACTGACGAAAACGACGCGCGTCTGGTGCTTCCCCGTGAGAGCGGCGGTTACGGCCTGGACGCCGTCTGGAGTGACGACTTTCATCACGCCATCCACGCCTTCTTTACCGGAGAACGCAAAGGTTACTACCAGGATTTTGGCCAGCCGGAACAGATTGCGCGCGCGCTGAAGGAAGGTTTTGTATTTCAGGGCGAGCCTTTTCAGTTTTGGGGCGGCAGACCACGCGGCACCAGTAGCCAGGGAATGCCGCTGCCCGCACATGTCATCTGCATACAGAACCACGATCAGGTTGGCAATCGCGCCATTGGCGACCGCTGCACCAAGTTTGTTCCCCGTGGTGGACGCATGCTGATCGCAGCCCTGCTTCTTCTTTCACCGGCAACGCCGCTCATCTTCATGGGACAGGAATTTGATGAGTCCAGCCCGTTCATGTTCTTCACCGATTACAGTGATCCGGGGTTGCAGAAAGCCGTGAGTGAAGGTCGCCGCAATGAGTTCAAGGATTTCAATTTTGACGCTCATGACGTTCCCGATCCACAGGACCCGCAGACCTTTGAACGCTCCAAACTGCATTGGCCGCTGAGTGAAGGCGTGAACCTGAAAGGTAAGTGGTACGCTCAATTGCTTGAGCTGCGCAAGAAACTTGTTACCAATGCGCCGCGTACCTGCAAAGCCGACATCGTTGACGGCATCCTTCGGGTGCAGGTCCCAGCGGAAAATCCGCACGTAAAAATCTATGCGCGACTACAGGGCTCAGCCGAACTGCCGCAGCCCGGTATGGGATGGAAGAAAGCTCTCACCGAAGAAGCCGACGGCTTCGCCGCCAGCGTGTATACGAAAGCGGCCGACAAGAAATAACACAGCTGCGTGCTACTACTTCTAGCTAGAGCCAACCAGGGCCCGCAAGGGAGAAAGATCCCGAAGCAGCCAGTTGTAAGAATGCCGCTACAGGGAGTTCCTGCGACACTGCAATTACTCACGTCATCCCCGAAGCGCGTAAGCGAACCGAGCGTTTTCTTCAGCTCGGGAGCAGCCCTGAAGGGACCTTGTGCTTATTCGGCTGCCACCCTCACCGCGTCCCCACCTGCCCCTTCACTGACTCCACCAGCTTCTTCGTGTCCCAGCCGACGCCGTCCTTGAACACTACTTCCACGTTCTCAATGTCTTCGATCTTCGCCGACGGGTCGCCCTTCACAATCATGATGTCCGCCTGCTTGCCTGCGGCCAACGATCCGATATGGTCAGCTTCGCCGAGAAACTGCGCGCCATTGAGCGTATAGATCTTGATCGCCTCCAGCGGCGTAAAGCCGGCCTCGACCAGCAGCTCCAGCTCGCGATGATCGCCAAAGCCGGCAATGTCCCCGCCAATACCGGTCGGATCAAGGCCGGCCAGCAGCGTTCCTCCCGCTTTCACGAATGCGCGTTCAAATTCCATTTCACGCTGGAACATCGCCGGCCACGGGCTGTCTTTATTGTCGGCGACGCGCTTGCGATTGGCGAGGTAGGCCTTACGCGCATCGTCACTCAGCAGGTCGAGAACTTTTTGCGGCTCATCTGGACGCGACGCCACAAACTGCTCGAACACCGGCAACGTGGATGTCACGGCCACGTGATGTTGAATGAGCGTTTTGATCGTGGTCTGAATCGGCTCGCTGTTCACTTCAAGCTTGGCTGCTGCAGCCACGGCCTGCGTGGGATTGGGGCAGACGTCGGGCTTCTTGTCCGGGAAGAATTCCGTGTCCACCGTGAGCCCATGTTCCAGATCGTCAATGCCGATCTCAGCGGCCTCGCGGAAGCCAATCGAACACAGGTGTCCGGTGACCTTAATATTGTGTTTGTGCGCTTCTTCTACCGTGGCTTTCAGTTCAGCCCGCGTGAGCACGTTGTAGACCTTGAAGGATCCAACGCCTTCGGAGATCCAGTAGGCTACGAAAATAAGGTTCAATACTGCCTGTTGTCCGGATCGTCGTCACACCCAGCGCCAGATACAAGCGCGGAAAACTGAAAGGCATATTGTGATACAGCCCGCCGCCTGCGGGATAAAAAAGATGATCGTGCATGCCCACCAGTCCAGGCAGGGCTGAGTATCCGGTGTAGTCGATATGTTGCGCTTCGGCGGGAATCTGCACCGATCCTGCATTGCCGATGGCCGTAATCTTTCCGCCGGAGATCACGATTGTCTGGTCGGCTTTCGCCGCGGCGCCGGTTCCATCAATGAGCTGTACATGCTCCAGGGCAATCACCGGCGACTGCACGCGGATGAAATCCTTGATCGGTTGTGGCGGCTGTTGCGCAAAACTCCGAGCGGACAAGACAAACGAAACGGACAACACGAACACCAGGGCAATGACTCTGCGATGCATCGGGGATCCTCCAAAAAAAAGACCCTTCGGAAATATGGGAGACGTTGCAGCATAACGGGCGAGACGGTTATGCGCAAGTTTGGTATGTTCGTCGCCGTTCCCTATGCTCGACGGCGCCCCTCTGTCATCTTGAGCGCAGTCGGAGCGGATGCAACGACGTAGACGAAAGATCCCGAGGATGCCGACCGTAACCATGCGGCCACAGGGTTCTCCCGAGACAAACATTTGTCATGCGCTTTTCAAACCAGCGCATGTCGCAAAGAGAAACACAAACAATCTAAAATGATAGCCGGTATTTTTCGAACCCAAAGGATGGTTGGATGGAATACACCAATCTTGGCTCTACCGGTACTCGAGTTTCGCGACTCTGCCTTGGCTGCATGACCTATGGCGCAAAGAAATGGCGTGAGTGGGTGCTGGACGAAGAACAGGGTCGTCCGTTCATCAAGCGCGCGCTCGAGCTTGGCTTCAATTTTTTTGATACCGCGGACATGTATTCGCTGGGACGAAGTGAAGAGGTTCTCGGCCGCGCCCTGAAAGACTTTGGCCCGTCGCGCGACAAGTTGGTCATCGCAACCAAAGTCTTCTTCCCCATGGGCGACGATCCCAACCAGAAAGGCCTTTCCCGCAAGCACATCATGCACGCCATTGATGACAGCCTGCGCCGCCTGGGGACCGACTACGTTGACCTCTACCAGATCCACCGCTTTGACTATGACACGCGCATTGAGGAAACATTGGAAGCGTTGCATGACGTGGTGAAGTCCGGCAAGGCGCGATACATTGGCGCGTCCTCTATGTTCGCCTGGCAGTTTGCCCGCATTTTGTACACCGCGGACCGCCACCACTGGACGCGCTTTGCCACCATGCAGAACCATTACAACCTTGTCTATCGCGAAGAAGAGCGGGAGATGGTTCCGCTATGCCTGGAAGAAGGCGTGGGCCTGTTGCCATGGAGTCCGCTGGCGCGGGGATTGCTGGCCGGCAATCGCAAAGCCGGAACTGAACGCTCAAAGCAGGACGACTACGCGCACAAACTTTATACCCGCGAAGCCGATGACCGGGTGGTGGATTGTGTTCAAGAACTGGCGAAAGACAAAAACGTGCCGCCTGCGCAGATTGCCCTGGCATGGTTGCTGCACAAGCCCGGAGTAACAGCGCCGATCATCGGAGCGTCCAAACCACATCACCTGGAGGACGCCGTGGCCGCGCTGGCGATCAAGCTGAGCGCGGCGGAAATCGAAAAGCTGGAAGCGGTGTACGTGCCGCATCCGGTGTTGGGACACCACTAAGAATGCACGTGTGGCACAGCCGCCCGCCCCCGGCTATGCGTTGTTTCTTAATCCCGAGTGCAACGAGGGATCCCTACGGCTGCGCGAAATGCTCGCGACGACAACAATCTCAATGCAGAAACGCGGCAATGCCACGTCTCCAATCCCCTGAATTTAATCGTTGCTCTTCTTTCCCAGGACCAAACCGGCAAGCAGTCCAATTGCAAAGGCCGCTAACCCGACCGTCGCAACGGCGGTAATCGGCTGGTCCTTGATCCGTCCACGAGCCTCATCCAACCCGCGTTCTCCGGCTACCTGTGCGCGATGCACGCCCTTCTCCAGATCACGATAGGTATCGCTCCACTGTTCTTTCATCTTCTTGGAGATGTCGCGTGCCTTCTCCGCCATTTCGGCAACATTAGCTTTTACCTGTTCGCCTGCGTTGTGTAGGTCCCGTCTCATTTGTCCGTCCTCCTGTTCTAAATTCCTGGTTCCTGTCCGTTGCAATTACAGTTGCTTCATTCTTCGCCTGATCGGATTCGCCACCACTGATCGTGGTCACATGACGGAAGTAGCGTCTTTCACTGAGCGCTGTTGACGCGCTCGATTTCAATTATCACAGATATTGGAAAGTGTGATGCGACCCATCTTAGGCGCGCATCCTGAATCCGGCGATTCGTTATAATGCGGGCCATGGAAGGCTGGCGGAAAGCTGCGCAGTGGCTGCTGGCGCCCGAACCGGCCACTAGCGACAAATACGCCGGACATCTGGCGCCGCGCTGGATCTTCCTGCGTGGACTCGGTCTCATTTACTTCTCCGCGTTTTATCCGCTGTTGTTCCAGATCAAAGGTCTGATCGGCCGGGAAGGCATTCTGCCCGCCAGCAAATACCTTGAGTTGCTGGATAAATATCGCTCCGGATTTGAACATTTCTGGATCGCGCCCACTTTGTTCTGGCTCTCGCAGGAAAACGGCATGCTGATGCTGGTGTGCTGGCTGGGATTGCTGGCTTCCGTGGCTGTAGTGCTCAACCTCTGGCCTCGCATTTCTCTGCTCATATGCCTGATCTGCTACTTGTCATTCGTGGCCGGGGCGCAGGATTTTTCCGGCTACCAGTCGGATGGCATGCTGCTGGAAGCGGGCTTCATCTCCTTGTTCTTTGCGCCGCCCGGACTGCGCCCCGGACTGGCCGAGGGGCACCGGCCCACCCGGGCCAGCTTGTTTCTACTGCGCTGGGAATGGTTCCGCATTTATTTCGAATCAGGCCTGGTGAAAATCCTCAGCGGCGACTACTCATGGCGTCACCTCACGGCCATGGATGATTATTACCAGAATGGTCCGCTGCCCTCGTGGATCGGCTGGTACGTGCAGCACCTTCCCCACTGGTTTCACGCGTCGGCCACACTTTTGACTTTGGCAGCCGAACTCGTGCTGGTGTTCATGCTCTTTCTGCCGCGCCGCTGGAAGATCGCCTGCTTCCTGATCCTCACGCCATTTCAGATCAGCATCATCCTCACCGGCAACTACACATTCCTGAATTATCTGGTGCTGCTGCTGGGAGTTCTTTTGCTCGACGACAAGTTCCTGGCCAGCTTGACGCCGGCCAGATGGCGTATGAAGCTGCTGCCTGTCGCGCAGGCGCCAGAAAACCTAGACCTCTCGCAGCGTGATGATGATGATCAGGCCCGTCCACAGCGGGGTTTACAGAGATGGCTGCGGCCGGGCAAGCGCGTGATCGCCGCATGGGCGCTTGTCCTGGTCTTCTACGTGACGCTGGCCGGCCTGCTCGACACTTTGCAGATCGGCGGCATTCTGCCGGATGCGCCGGTTCGCGCGCTGACTCCCTTCCGCATCGCCAACAGTTATGGCCTGTTTGCGGTGATGACGCACGAACGCTACGAGATCGAGTTCCAGGGCAGCAATGACGGCGGCAAAACCTGGGCGCCATATCCCTTCCGTTACAAACCGCAGGATATTTACAAGGCACCAGGCCTTTATGCGCCATACCAGCCACGTCTGGACTGGAACCTGTGGTTCGCGTCACTGGGCCAATGGCGGCAGAATATTTTTGTCGTGCAGACAGAAGAACGTCTGCTGCGCGGCAATCCGGACGTGCTGGCCGTGTTCGCAGGCGATCCATTCGCCGGAGCTCCGCCGCAACGCGTACGCACAATTCTTTGGCAGTATTGGTTTACTGACCTGAAGACGAAACGTGAAACCGGGGCATGGTGGCGGCGCAAATTACTTGGTCCATACTCGCCTGGGCTGGAACGGACGCCAAACGGACAAGTAATGATCACTGAATCAGGCGACAGCGGTGAAACGCCACAACCGAACGCGCAACCTAAAGATCGTTAAAGATCACCATAGTTATAGCGACAACCGTAAAAAGAAGATCGTTAGAAAAGCAGGATAGCTATATACCATCTCATTAATTGTTTTGAAGGGCACAGCTTTAGCTGTGCTGTCTAAGACCCACAAGAAGTGGGCTTCAGCGTGGACATTTCCAGCGGCCCGTTGCGGGTCGCCACCGAGCGAGCAAGACAGCATGACCTAAGCAACGTTCGTTTTCAGGAAGCGGATGTGCACCGGCCTCCTTTTCCGGAAGGCAGCTTTGATCGCATCACCAGGCGTCTGGGCGTCATGTTCTTTGCTGACCTGCCGCGCGCAGGTAGATTCCCAACAGAAAAAACGGGACGTTACGAGAACGTCCCGCGGAGCGAGAGAAAGTCTGATTTAACGGTGCATGCCGCCACCGACGTGGCCGCCACCAGAGAAGCCTCCATGGCCAAAGCTGCCGCTGTGGGCAAAGTTGCCGCCACGCGCGAAGCCGCCGCGATCAACCGGTCCGCTGCGAAACGCTGGTCCACCATGAAATTCCGGTACGTTACGCACTACCGGTCCGCGATGGAAGCCTGGACCGTAGCGATATCCGTTCACGAAGCCCGGGCGAGTGTAACCGTAGAATCCACGCCCGTAGCCCCCGTAGCCAAAGAACAGCGGTGAGCGATAGACCACCAGCGGTGAATAGAATCCCCATCCGAACGGGCTGTAAAGAATGCCGTCTGCCGGGATGTATGTATAGCCACCAAAGCCGGGAGCCCAGTACCAGCCGGAACCGATCCAGCCAGGACCGTAGTATCCGTCGGCCACGTAAACGCGGGCCGCGTCCACGTTGGCTTCCGCCAGATACGATGAGCGCAGGCTGCTCCATTGATACAGGTCGCTCTGCTTGTAATCATCTTTGTTGAAACCGTGGGACTTGAGTGCCCCGTTGCCGGCTAGGTTGACTTCATGCCCGCCCTTTACGGAAACAGTGCGGTCGCCGCCTTGTACGTCGGCTTTTCCGTCAAACACCAGGACCTGCTGCTTGTCGGCGTCAAATTCGTAAACGCCCTTTTTCACCAATCGGGTTTCCACGCCATTTTCACTCACGCGCAGATGGTTCTGGTCATGAAGCTCAGCCACTTCCACCATGGCGCGCCCCTGGTCCAACCGGATTTCTGTGTTGGTGATGCTGG
>WNEZ01002575.1_pt1 | contig 22364 bp, 22 predicted proteins | sample 5400521 | NCBI WGS metagenome assembly WNEZ01 (sample SAMN13153339, study PRJNA577476) | soil metagenome | isolation source: 120 cm saprolite under Douglas fir tree site 2 hole 1 replicate 1 | place: USA:California | collected 2015-04-18 | reverse complement strand
CTTAGCAGAAGCACGTCAACAGAGCTTCATGGTGAAACGCAGGCCGAAAGCGAAGTTGTCAGTTACCACGTCCCAATGAATGGGACGGGCTTGTGTCTGTGCTCCACCGCAATTCCGCATACCTGGAGAGGCGTGCAGCTTTGATTTCGTCGCACGACACATCAGGGGCAACTGACAACTGCCCCGTGCTCGCCCAGTCTTGCCGGACGAGCAACGTTCGCATCGCGATGTTCCGAGCACCGACCAAATCAGCATGGAGCGTGTAATGACAGTTCTGACAGAGAAAGAGCAAGCCTTTGTTGGGTCGATTGGCATCACAGGTATGTCCACACATGGGGCATGCCTTGCTGGTATAGTGCGCGTCTACCTTGACTGCCATCGACCCATGCAAGAGAGCCTTGTAGGCGATCATGCTCTGCAACTGGGCAAAGGACCACTTGGAATAGGCCGCATTGGCACGCCTCTGCTTCTTGTTTGCTTTCTTGCCTCTCTTGCGAGGGGTGCGCTCGCGGATATCTGTCAGATTTTCCAGGCCAATGAGGCTGTGGGGGTGTCGGGTCACGATGCATTTCGAGACGACATGATTGGCGTCTTGCTTCAACCGTCTCTCTCGTCCACTCATCACCACCAGACGGCGGGTAGCAGAACGAGTGCCTTTCTTTTGCAGACGCTTTCTCAGTCTCGCATAATGATTTGCCTTGGGAACAATGGATTTCCCTGTATGGAAGGTGCAATCCCCTTTCGTGGTCGAGGTGACGGCCAGGTAGCGTACGCCTACATCCACACCTGCCACACTGCTATGGGTCTCAGGTGTCGGGGAAGTCAGCAGTTTGAGCTTGGCGGTAATGACCGTTTTCATATGTTCTATTGTATCAACATTTCAACAGCATGTCAAGAGGAAAAACAGGTGAAGGATTTTCACCTGAGGTGCCGTTCATACCTGTCGCCCCATGAATGGAGGCGGGCATCCAGAACGGATTTTCGGTGAACTTGTGCTAAAGCCTCACCCTCAGGCTTTTTGACGCCGTCCTCCCGAATGTGGCGAACTGCCCGTAATGATTGGTCGGGATGTGCCCGCGCAGGTGCGTGCCCCTTTCCTGGTAGCTTTCATGCTCGATGGTCCCATACTGGTGGAGCAGGGCCACCAGGTCGCCCCGGTCGTAAGGAATAAGGACATCAAGCGCGACAAACTGCGCTTGCAGTGCCGAACTGATACAGCGCAGCAGGTCATCGATGCCTGTCCCCGTTAATGCCGATACCCGTGCTGAAGGCAGCGTTGCCGCCATACCGTTCAGGTCTGCCGCGGCTTCAGCAGGCAGGAGATCCACCTTGTTCAGTGCGATGATCATCGGGCATCCAGCAGCGCCAATCTCTTCCAACACCTGTTCGACCGCCTCTATCTGGCGGTCCCGTACAGGATACGATGCATCGACCACGTGTACCAGCAGGTCAGCTTCAGCGACCTCCTCCAATGTTGCCCGGAAAGCTACCACAAGCGTCGTAGGCAGGCGCTGGACAAACCCTACAGTATCAGTCAGGAGGAACTCTTGACCACCGGCCAGGCGCACTCGCCGCGTCATCGGGTCGAGCGTAGCAAACAGCCTGTCCTCGGCAAGACCGTTTGCGCTGGCCAGGCGGTTCAGTAGGGTTGACTTACCGGCATTCGTATAGCCAACCAGCGCCACCACTGGAGCGCCCGTATCTTTCCGTCGCTCCCGCTGAAGCTGGCGATGCGTGCGCACGTGCTCCAGTTCTTCCAGGAGCTGGTCTTTTTGCCTGCGCAGCAAGCGGCGGTCCAGTTCAATCTGTTTCTCACCCTCGCCGCGCTGCTGGACACTGCCTTTCTGGCGCGACAGGTGCGACCATTGGCGCACCAGGCGTGGCAGATCATACTCGACCTGGGCCAGCTCGACCTGCAACCGGCCTTCGCGCGTGCGTGCGCGTTGACCAAAGATGATCAGGATCAGCGCAGTGCGGTCAAGCACCTGCGTCTCTAGTGCTCTCTCTAGCGTGCGGTGTTGCCCGGGAGACAACTCAAGATCGAAAATGACGGCATCACAGTCGTGATAGCGTACCAGGTCCGCGATCTCCTGAATTTTGCCTGAGCCGAGCAGTGTTCCGGGATGTGGACGCGCCAGGCGCTGGATAACGCGATCAGCGCAGGTGACACCGGCTGTCGTAGCAAGTTGGGCCAGTTCATCAAGCGATTCCTCCACCGGCCAACCATTACCAGGCATGTCTACGCCGACCAGAATGGCGCGTTCGGGCGCCTGGGAAAGAAGACCAGTCAATGGTTTGTCTTCGCCGCGACTGGGAATATTTCGTTCTGCCATATTCAACTCCTCGGTGCGCCGTTAAGGGGCTACAGCGCGGGCGCTCCCTTTGTTGTTTATAAATGCTGTGAAAAAACTCAAGCATATTGTTATAATTGGGAAAACACCTGGAGTGGGTATTGCATGGTAGCCTCTGCTATGGTGCAGGCAAGCAAGTTATCTCTTGGTGGATGGCAGGCTACTTCTGTGTTGAAGTGTTGCACGAGAACGTTGAAGGTATAGTTCCTGTGGTGTATCAGTCAACAACAGTGCAAAAGCCTTCACCCCTCTACCATAGCGTAAACCACCCGCAACACGCTAAAGGCGTCGCGGCACAATCAGATGTGTTTCCGCAAAGTAGACATAGGTTAATTGAAGACTATTACTATCACTGCTATCTCCTGGTGGATTTATTTGATTGTAGGGTACATGAAACCCCGGTAAAAGTCAAGTGAAAAGGAACGCCTGTCACCGTTCTGTGATATTGTCATAGGGTAAGTGCTCAGTGAAAATGCTCGTGTCAATGTCCAGTGAAAATGCTCGTTGACAAAAAAACCTCTCCATGCTATCCTAGCCTCACTATCCAGGAAAGCTGCATAGGCCGCGTTCACATGCGGCACTGCTCAAAATACCTATGCCCCCGTTAAGTGGGGAGAGGTGAGAAAGAAGACGCATGACTGTCAAAATTCGCTTGAAACGTACGGGGATGAAGAAGGCCCCTAGCTATCGTGTGGTGGTTGCCGACTCACGCGCGCCCCGCGATGGGCGCATCATTGAGAATCTCGGCTGGTACAACCCTCTGGTAGATCCATCCATCGTCAAAATTGATGAAGAGAAAGCCCTCGCCTGGCTCAAAAATGGTGCGCAACCAACAGAATCGGCAGCTGTGCTGCTTAAGCGCCTTGGAGTATTGGATCGCCTTGAGCAAAGCAAAGCCTCGGCGGCCTCTACTGCTAACAAAACCGAAGAATAGCCCTTGAAGGTTAAAAGATGCGTAAGCTGATCGAATATGTTGCCCAGTCTCTGGTAGACGAGCCTTCTGCTGTGCAAGTGCGCGAGATTCGCAATGACCGCAACGTGTTGGCGCTTGAATTACATGTCGCGCCGGAAGATTTTGGCAAGGTAATTGGCCGCCAAGGGCGAGTCGCTAAAGCAATGCGTACCTTGCTGCGAGCTGGGGGTGTGCGCGAAGGTCGTCATACCTCGCTGGAGATTAATTAGAGGGCATCGTGCCAGAGCAGATAGAAACAGAGTGGGCCACCATCGGTAAAGCGGTAGCCCTTTTTGGCGTGCGTGGCGAGCTGAAAGTACGCTTGCTCTCCGATATACCCAACCGCTTTGCAGAACGCGGTGTCGTCTATCTTGGCCCCGACCATGTGCGCCACATCATTAAAAGTGTGCGCCCATACAAAGGCGATATGATTTTGCTAGGGCTGGAGCGCTTTAACGATGCAAATACCGCTGAAGCGTTGCGCAACCTCGATATTTGTATTCCACTCAGTGAACTGGCAAAACTGCCACCTGGTTCCTACTATCAGCACGACATTATAGGTCTACAAGTGTACACGTTAGACGAACATGACGTGGGGAAAATCGTCGATGTCATGGTCACAGGCAGCAATGATGTCTACATCGTCAAGACAGCGAAAGGGAAACAAATACTCATTCCGGCTATCCGAGACGTCATTAAACAGATTGACCTGGCACGTCACACAATGCATATTGACCCCATGCCCGGTTTGTTAGATAATGATAGTGTCGATGAAAGAGAGGAGGAACAACCGTCAACAGATAGCACCAGTGGGGAATAAAAAAAGCCGTTTGCCTGTTACCCGTAGCAGAGCGTAGATGAACCCAGGAGCACAAACGTGCGCAGGGAAGTCACAATATTTTGTAGGGAGGTGTCTCGTGTCTGACCATATCCCGACGCTTGCTGACGTTTGTAGTGCGATTGCCGAAGGAAGTATTGTTGCCACCCTTGATGGTACAATGTACCAGATAAATGCACTTGAACTGCGCCGCTATTTAAATAAATCTCGTCCCTTACCTGCTGTTACCACCGCTGCTGTCCAGGCCTCCTCCCAGCATGGCGGCCTGAGTAATTGGCCTGACCCTTCGCATACTTCCGTTGCCTAGGCCTTTGGGGCCGTTTTTTTGTGCCATTTGCTCGGCAATGCAGGAGATTAGCGGTTGCATCAAGGGAAAATAAGGGCTATAATATGGCCTGTAAAACCGTGTAATGTAGGGTCGCCCACGTGCTCGATAAATCGGCACTCTACGCGGATGCCCTGCTGACTAAAACATGATAGAAGAAAGGTGCTCGCGCTCTATGGAGCCACTTGATACAGATCGAGCATACACAACAAACGAGCCGCAGCCCGCCCCTGCCGGCTCACGCTTTAACATGCTGCTCATCCTTCCCATTATAGGATTTATCCTGGTGCTGCTATTTATTGGTGCTGCTGTCTTCCAATGGGACCTCTCCGACCTGGTAGATTCATTGGTAGGTGTCATGTTACTACTCTTCGCAGCAACAATAGCGTTGCTCTTCTGGGCAATGGCGCCACACACAAACGCCTGATCCTTGCTATCTGATCGCGTACGGCTTTGTAGTTGCATAGCTACAAAGCCTCTGCTCAATCTGCATCCACTTTCCACACAATCACCGTATTATCTGCGGAAGCGCTGGCGATGTAGCGCCCATCAGGCGACCATTCCACATCGAGGATCGCCTTCGTATGCTTTGCTGCTCCTGATCCCGCGAAGAAAAGTTTCGGCGTACGCACGCTCCCAAGAGACGCACTTGCTCCTGTCATCTGTACATCCCAGACGTAAACCCTTGGGCTTCGTGCATAGCTTCCTGCCACGTATTTCCCGTTTGGCGCCCATGTGAGCCCGGTCACGTACGGAACCGGGTCGTTTGTCTTAAGCTTGAGCAGTAGTTTGTTCTGCTGGACATCCCACAAAGTAGCCAGGTCCCAGTCAGAGATGACGAGGTGATGTGGATCAACAGGTGACCACGACAGGCTCTGCCTGAGCACAATAATCGACTTATGTGGGCGATCAAGCAGCTGAAGCATCTGCTTCACCGCTCCCGTCGCCGCATCCCAGATGACGACCGGGTTGGAGTTGGTCACGTCGGCCACCAGCGACCCATCAGCCGACCAGCTAACCTCATACACCTCGATGCGCGGGTCGTTGATTCCTTTGGATAGCAGCGTTCGCACCGGACCTGTAGCGTGACCCGCCTGCCAGAGTTCAATTCGCGTTTCTGAATTCAAGGAGGTAGCAAAAGTATTACCCTTGGGCGACCATGCTATATGCGTATAGGCTGGCGCTCCGAGATCGGTGCCCTGACTCGCATCCTGGTAGACGTGAGGTGTGTTGCTACTCCCGAAGGCATCCAGGAGATAGATTGTGTTATTCACGGTTGGCACGACTAGCGCGAGCGTTCGCCCATCGGCAGACCAGCACAGGCAATTATCATAAATGGTGTCAGAAAATTTCCAACTGCGCACAGGTTTATTGATGGATTGCACCCCACTCGATCTCTTCTTGAGGTAGCTTGCGATATCCCAGAGCATTACCCATGTATCCTCGCCCGTTGTTGCCAGGTAGCGGCCGCTGGGATCCCAGACCGCATCATATACAAAACTGCTGTGCCCCTTGAGCACGAGCAGTGGTATGCCCTTGATAAGCTTGTGCGGTCCCGGCGTCGCTCTGGGTGACTGGCGATTTCCTTGTGCACTGAAATGCAAAAGCTCGTTAAGTGTATATCCCCCGGCAGCAACTACCGCTGCGGCAGTGAATCCTCCTATCAACAAGTTCCGCCTGGTGATCTTGTTGCCCAGTACACCCGCTGTGGGCGTCTCCGGCATCGGCGGCGCGGCCAACGGAAATGGCGGCGTGCCGGACTGGTAGGTAGGCGCATTGTAGCCATAATAGCTGGCAGGACTGGGCGGCGTGTTCGCCAGGTAGGTGCCTGCATCTGGTGGATAGTACGTTGCTGGACGCGGTGTCTCCGCTATCCCTTGTGGTGTCTCAGGAATGTTGGCCTGTTGGATAGTAGGGACGTTCGAAAGTATAACTTTCTGCAGGGACGGCCTGGCTTGTTCTTGCCTGCGCTTGCTCCAGGGCGCCAGCACCGTTGCATCCGGGTCGACCAGTGCCGGGCCATCCGCCTTCCAACCTTGCTCGATAGACTGGATGAGGGCGGCACACGATGGGGGACGGCCATCTGGCCGTTTTACTATTCCCTGGAGAATAGTCTGTTCAACCGCTTCTGGCAGGGCTGGATTGCGCTGCCGTGGTGGCGGAGGCTCGTCTTTCATTTGTTTCAAGAGGGTATCATACGGTGTTTCGCCCTTGAATGGTACGTACCCGGTAAATAGCTGGTAGGCTACTATCCCCAGGCTGTAGCGGTCGCTGGCAAACTCCGCTTTGCCCTGTGCTTGCTCTGGCGACATGTATTCGGGAGTACCGGACCCGCAAAATACCTTGTGCGTGGGCGTAATCGATAGCCTCCGCTGCCTGTGAAAGGTAAGCAATAGCCTCGTCATGTGGCATATAGGTATGGCTCTTCTTCCACATTGCAATACGGTCTTCAAGAGAGCCACCTGAGATATAGGGCATGACAATGTAGGTGATGGTTTGCCCATTGGGCAGTGCCTGTTGACCGTAGTCATGCACGGAAAGGATGTGGGGATGGATCAGAGCCGCTGCTGCTCGCGCTTCGCGTTCGAAACGCTGCAAAAATTCACGATCGCCCTGGTTATGCAGTGGTAGTGTCTTGATGGCTACCTGGCGGTGCAGGCGCGGGTCCTCGCCTAACCAGACCTCGCCCATACCACCCTGACCTATGCGCTGTAGTAAATGATAACGCCCCAGAGTCATTCCAGGTATCGAAACTGGTTTTTCAAAATGTGGCATTTTTGACCTTTCATGGCGTTTAATGCCACCTTGCCCACAGGATGGTACGCCCTCGTTCAAGCAGTTGACAGTCACCAGGTCGAGCCGAAGGGGGTTCTCCTTTCACCCGCTTGAACGCCAGGCGTCCTTCCGCATAGATGGCATTGACCTGTTTCATCCATTTGCCTTTTACTCGCACGATATCGCCCTTGCGAAAGCCTCCTAGTTCCTGGTAGAGCTGATAGCGTACCCGCCCCTGCCCTTTGCGGGGGAGGTCATGATAGCGCCGACGGGTTTGCCGAGGGCGAAACGTGATCGTGTAGTTGTTCGTTTGGGACACCGCGACGACCTCTCCAGTTTGCAGCATCGCCACGCACAGCGCATCCATGATGTGCGTTTTTGGCAGCCCTAAGTGCTTACGATAGGCAGCTGTTTCGTAGCCAAACACCGTGGAGAGCGGAGCCTGCCTGCCGAGCGCGGCATATAAAGAGTTCTTGCCTTGCATCGTTCGTTGGGCGATGACATCCAGATGCCCACTGACTCCTATCACCTTGAGGGTGAGCTTCCCCTCGTGGAGTTTGTGATGGCATGCTTCGCACAGGGTCAGCAGATTCGAGAGCGTATCTTTTCCGCCATGCTCCCGGAAGACAATGTGATGGGCTTCCAGACGACCCCCTTTCTTGCTACACTGCTGGCACTGGTACCCGTCGCGCATGAGACAGGCCATGCGCACATTCTCGTCCAACCGGGTCGGATCTTGATACTGACTTCCCTTCAGATCAGGATTGTTGAGACGCGCGATGTCCACCTGCACATCCTCTATGACGATAGAGGAAATGGGCAATGAAAGGTGCCTGACTACCCGGATCACCTCTTCTACATTCGTTTTGATGGAAGGGGGCAGCCGTCCACTCCGTTTGCTAGATGCCCGATTGGTGAAGCGAGCCGGACGATACCATTTCCGCTTGCGCCGACTACGACGATGCATACGCCGTGCATCTATTTTCTTTTTCACATCGAGTCGATGGTGGATCTCCGCGGCGAGCAGCATGGCACCGTTTCCCACACAACAGATACCGGTCACATGACTGCCTTTGTCGATGCCGAGTATCGCCTCCTGGATGTGCCCCTCACACTGCCATTGGAGCTGGATCGTGAATGGGCAACGCTCCACGACCCTGGCCCTGCGTGCGCGCAAGAGCTTGCGCGCTTTGGTGGGTGTACAAGGCATCAACGGTGTACTGTCCTGGTTGCGTACATATACTGTGGTTGACATGGTGTCTTTAAGACCTCCTTTCGGAGTAGAACGCTCCTCGCGAGTGTTGACTGAGCTTGTTCTGCGACGATCACCTTCCCATTTCTGGTACCCTTAAACCGTCACCACAGGGCCTGCAACTGGAGCAAACATTGCAGGGTGTGCTGACTCAGCCAACTGCTGCTTCCGAAGAAGCCCGCTGGTAGTTCCTTGAGCTGAGTGTCATAACACACACAACTTTTAGGAACTATGCTTTGTGCGATGTTGCTGTTATTCATCCCAGGACTTTCCTCGCGTCGAAATAGGGAATAAGATGAGGCCCGGCTGGCCTGATACAGATATAGGTATGAATACATCGTTTTTCCATTGTGTAGAACGAATAAGTGCATAAGGAAGCGGTCGAAGCAATAGACTGAATAGTACTTTTCTTCTACCAGAGTAGCAAGTGTAGTGGGTGTAGCGTCGAAGGAATAGGCTGCAATGTATTTTTCTTTTAGCAGAAAACGGCCAGGAGGAAAGGACCTCTGTCTCTTTTCAGGCGTCCACTTTCCATATGAGCACTGTATTATCTCCAGTCGAAAACTGCTTTGAGAGTATGAAGCAGTTCAGGAACTTTCGCAAATTGTTCTCCATACCCAATGGAGCCATTTGGAAAGTGCAATTTCAGTCCACTGGAGAAACCCGCTTCAGCAACATTCAAACTTCTCACCTGGGCACTTGATGGTCATGCTACAGTCCTCCAACCATTTCTATCGATCTGAATACCCAGCCGTTCGCCCCACAGGACATGCCCCAATAACTCGGCAGATTCCACCAGGCGCGGGCCGGAGCGATTGAGATACTGATTACCATCGATAGCGTAAACTCTCTTATTCCGCACGGCTCTTAATGACTGCCAGGCCGGGTGTTGTTGCAGGAGCGTTACATCAACCATAGTACGTTCGAGGGTGAAACCGCAGGGCGAGAGCACTAGCACATCCGGGTCCGCCGCTTGTAGCTCCTCCCAGCTGAGCCAGGGTGAGTGTAGTCCGACCTCGCCGAAAACGTTTTCGCCACCTGCGTAGGCGACCAGTTCAGGCGTCCAATTGCCCGCAGCCATCAATGGGTCCAGCCATTCCAGGACGGTGACGCGAGGTTTGACACCCAATTGGGCTGTCGCACTTCTCAAGCGTTCGAGCCGTTGTTGATAGCCCTTCACCAGCTCCTGGGCTTGTTCATAACGCCCCACTGCTCGTCCTACACGCAGAACATCCTCCCACACATCGCTCAGCCGGTACGGAGCCAGTGACACTATACGCGGCTGTAGGCCAGTGAGGTGCTGGAGAGCCTGCGTCACGTCGCGTTCACTGACAGCGCAGACCTCGCATTGTGTCTGCGTGAAGATCACATCCGGCTTCAATGCTTCAAGTTGTTCGATATCGATGGCATAGATACTCAGCGCCTTAAGCGCAGCCTCTTGCGGTGGGAGCTTGCCTTGCGCGAGTTGTTTGATCTGGGCATCGATCTGCGCGCTGTCAGTATCGATATCGATCTGCACGGTGCTGACCACCGGCAGTGATTGTACCTCCGGCGGGTAATCGCACTCGTGGGAGCGCCCCACCAGTTGATCCAGGCATCCTAGTGCAGCAATCATCTCGGTTGCGCTGGCGAGTAAAGAAACAAGCCGCATGGAGGCTCCTTTCATGTAGCTGTGTGTCGTTCGTACAAGCATGATTCCCGGCTCTGGAATTGTATCATATTTCCCACTCCAGCCCTCTCACTGACCGTCATGTGTTAGAATCCAGTAGTACATCAACAAATCGCAATGATGTTGGAGGCCACATGCTCATCGAATACTTCAGGGCACTATATGATTATAACTACTGGGCTAATGCGAAGATTTTAGATGCTGCCGGGCAGGTGAACGATGCTCAATTCATCGAGGAGACGCCCGATAGCCACGGGAGCCTGCGTGGGACGCTTGTGCATACAGTGGGCGCGGAGTGGATGTGGCGTTCGCGCTGGCAGGGGACATCGCCGACTAACGAGCTGCGTGAAGCTGATCTACCTACACTTGAAGCCATCCGCGCGCGCTGGCATGAAGAAGAGCAGCAGATGCGAGCCTTTCTCGCCGAGCTCCAGGACGAAGATGTGCAGCGCGTGGTGCAGTACACAAACACGGAGGGCAAGACATATGCGGCCCCATTGTGGCAGATGATGGCCCACCTGGTCAACCATGGCACCCAGCATCGCAGCGAAGCCGCGGCGATCCTGAGCCGGCTGGGACATTCGCCGGGAGAAATCGATCTGCTCATATTTATACTGGGGTGAACAAGTACTACTTCGTTAGTATCTTACGGGATGCAAGGGCAGAGCCCCTGCCGGAGCGCGAGGTAACCCATGCCTGGGACATGGATGGGGTCGCTGCCAACTTCCCAGACATCAACTTCGTCACCTTCCACGTTGGCCTGCCCTTCATCGATGTAATCTGCTGGTAGTTAGTGCGCTACCCCAACCTGTACGCATCGATTGCCGCCACGAGCGTCTTCGCCGAAAATATGGGCAAACCCATGAGGACATAAATGTCGGGTAGATTGCACTCTATCTCAAATTGAGGCTTTCTGTCAGCCCGCCACACAAGGGCCTTCAGACCAAGGAACTCACAAAATCCTCGCTTCTCCTTATACGTCGGTTCGTATCCACTATCCAACTTCACCCGCATTTTTTCGCAATGTTGCACAAGTCCGTCTATCGCTTCCTGCACCTTTGCCCACTCTTCACGCAGGTTATCCAGCTTGGCAAGCATCCCTTGTGCGTCCTCTTGTACTTGGGCAAGACGCTCTAGCTCTTGAGACATGATAGCCAGTACTTTATCATTCTTCGACTCACGCAGCGTTTTTGTACAGTTCTCTATTTCACGAGCGACTCTTTTCAATTGCCTCTTTATCTCCTTGCGGTTATCCTCTGTCGGGTCTGCCTGCCTCTTCTTCTCAAGGGCTTCTACCATCTGTGCTGGATTGCGGATGATATCTACCGCGTATGCCCACACTGCGTTATCAATAATCTGACAGGTGATATGTGGCCTTTCACATTCTCTATAATTGTCTGTAGATGATGGGCAACGATATATTGGTTTTCTTGCATCCCTTGAATGCCCGCCACGACTAACATTCATGTTACGCCCGCAGTAACCGCATACAACCAGCCCGCAGCGTAAAAGGGCGTCTTGGGGATGTTTATTGTTCCGTGTGGCCTGCTGTTTATTCACGGCTAACCGACGCTGCACTGCCTCAAAAGTATCGATATCGATAATAGCCGGAACGGTGTCCTCTGGCAACGCTATTTGCTCCTCTAGGGCTCGTCGGCTCTGCTGATAGCGCATTCCTGGTAACTTCTCATTCTTCCACCTGAATGCAGATGCCTGGCCCGTGTAGAACGGGTGAGAAAGAATGTATCTCACTGACTGATAACGCCACACGAATTGACCGGTTGGGCTCGGAATGCCTTCGACGGTTAATTGTCTAGCAATAGCACGCAATGTCCATCCGTTCTTCGCCATATCAAACATACGCTTCACCACCGTGGCTTCCTTGGGATTGATGATATATCTGTTCTTCATACCAGGAGAAGCATCATCCCAACTGTACCCGTAAAGAGGTTTATGAGAAGGGATAATACTACCGTTTTTTACGCGGGCTTCTATCCCATCATGTGTACGTCGGAAAATATCGTTACGTTCTTCCTCTGCCTTGAACCCGTAGAACGCACGTATCACCTTTCCAAGCGGGCTATCATCGTCGGCGTGTTCCTCTTTCTTCAGGGTCACTATTCTGACTCCATAGCGTTTCAGTTCTTCCCTCATCATCTCCTGGTGCCAGTCTACACGCGAGAAGCGGTCGAGTTTGTACAGAAACAACACGTCGAATTCGTGCCGTCTCGCTGCGGCTCGCAAGGCATTTAACCCAGGACGTTCAAAGATTTCCATACCTGTGTGGGTATCCTGCCAACTATGCTTTTCATCGAAGCTACACCCTTCCAGTGCAATCGCCTCACTGATCTTCTCTTCCTGAAATTCCAGCGAGTACCCTTCTTCTTGCCCTTCGTCACTCAGGCGCTTGTATTTCGCGGCACGTTTGCCGACGTATTTTCCCATTGGTTGATATGGTGATTTGTTCGGTGGTGCCATGCTCTTACCCCTTGTGTGCCAGTTATCCACGTCCATACATGCAGATGTGGATAACTGGCGATCTTTGGCGCGTTCCAGTGTGGAACTGTACACATGCCCTGTTCTTCTATTCCGATTCCGCTGAACAACTGGACTGACTACTAGAGATACCAATCAGAAATTTGTAGGTAACATCTTTTTTCGACTTTTGAATCATCTGATGGAGCAAATGCACTAGATGGTATCCACCATTTATTAAGTAGAACATGTATTAATGTCTGCTCTGGTATTTTGAAAATGGGTTTTGCAAAGCCCACGTAGTCAATAATGAACTCTTTTTCTACTGTATAATAACGATAGCAAAGATACTCATGAGTATCATCGAGAAAATCGCTCTCATGCCACTTTATTAGTGGCGCATCTAGAAGCCAGTATCCTATACTTATATGTGGAAAATTTGTTCTTTCGGAGATGAATGCGTGGTTTTCATACATGATATGGCGGAGATAGCCATTAAAAAGTTGATCTACACCGCCTTTCCAAGGTGTAGTGCGTTGCATAAGAACATCTCGTAGATTACCTTCCTGACCTATAAATTTCCAACCAGTAACAATCACATCTTCGACATGCGGGGGTATAGTCTGATACGATTTATGGAAGGTCAAATCCCAAATCTGTCCTACATCAAACTTCGTTTGCTCTAATGGATAAGAACCGTCTGGTCGTAAAAGCCTGATACTTTGGTTTTCTTCTGTTAAACCATGAACCCACGCATATCTGCTTCCACGTATCTTGGAGACAATCCAAACATTCATTTTCTAACTCCGTAGGAACCTGATACTTTTACGTCACTTGCAGATTATGCGTATAGGCACTCCTATTGATGCCGATCCCTCCATGATTCCAGCCCCCCGATGATCAAATAACTGCCGAAGAAGATCAAGTGATCTGTATTGCATTAGCCCATCACGCCTCTGCATTGCTTTTATTTCAGGCTGGCCCCACAAAGAACAGACTAAAGAAGCACCTCTAAATCACGCCTATAGGTGATGTGTAAAAAATATTTCTCTTGATACTATCCTTTGACAAAGGACAGCAGCCCTTGTGGGCCCTGGCTATTGTACTCTATCAATATTTGTTTGATAATGTACAACGAACTGCGACCAATTAACCCCTCTTACAGCGCAGCCAACCCCGCCTGCGCCACCTCCATATCGTGCGTATAGTGCCCACCGCTGACGCCGATGCCGCCAATGATCCCGGCATCCGTCGTGATTGGATAGCCGCCGCCAAATACAATCAAGCGATCCGTCTTGATGATGCTGTGCAGCAGCGGCGCGTCATCCTTCACAAAGTCAAACCACTCGTGTGTCGCCATGCCGAAGCTAATCGCCGTATATGCCTTGTCCTGCGCAATTTGCACGCTCAAGAGCGGCGCGCCATCCATGCGGCTGAAAGCCTTGAGCGTGCCATCGCCATCTACAACCGCGATACACATCGGTCGACCCATTTCGTGAGCCTTAGCCTCGGCGGCAGCAATGAGACGCTGTGCTGCCTCAACAGTGATACTGGATTTCAGGAAAGTGTTCTCTGCCATAGAAATGAAGCTCCTTTACTTTTACTACTTCACGCCATAGCGGCCCTCCAGAGCCTGGATCTCGGGCAAGCCGATCTGGTCCGTGAACTGTGAAAACGTCACCATGTGCTCGGCAAACGGCGTTGAGGTCTGTCCTTGCTTGAACACTTCCAGCAGGCCAAGCATAGCTCGCGTGGCTGCAAAGAGCATGCTAACCGGAAAGAGAACAAGCTTATAGCCAAGCGTGCGAATTTCGTCCAGAGATAACGCCGGGGTCTTGCCACTTTCCGCCCAGTTGAAAAGGAGCGGTATGCCTTGAAAGGCTTGCGCAATCGTGCGCAATTCTTCTATGGAGCGAGGTGCCTCAATGAAGATGACATCGGCCCCCGCCTCGCGGTAGGCCTGCCCTCGCTGGATTGCATCCTCCAGACCGTGCACAGCATTGGCATCGGTACGTGCAATAATCACGAAGTCGGGATCTTGCCTGGCATCGATGGCAGCCCGTATCTTCTGTACCATCTCATCCATGGGAATGACCTGCTTCCCTTCCATATGGCCGCATTTCTTGGGCCAGACCTGGTCCTCGATATGCAGGCCGGCCACCCCGGCGCGTTCATACTCGCGTATCGTGCGTCGCACATTGATAGGGTTGCCGTAGCCCGTGTCGGCATCAGCAATCAACGGTAGATCGCCAACGACGGCGGCAAGAGCTGCCGCGCGGCTCACCATCTCACTCATTGTCAGCAGCCCAACATCAGGTTGACCCAGGACGCTGGCTGCTGTGCCAAAGCCCGTCATGTACACCACAGAAAATCCCGCCTGGGCGATCAAGCGGGCGCTCAATGCGTCGTGTGCTCCTGGAGCAACAATCAAATCGAGACTGGCCAGTAGTTCCCGTAAACGTGTAGTAACGCGCATAACACTATCCTTCACCGATAAGAAAATATGCCAGGTCATAGTGGTATCTAAGTGTATGCCATTCTAGCCCATCCTGGCAAATCTCCGAAAGGACTCGGGTCATTACATTTTTGCATGACACCCGCGAGGGGGCGCCACTGCGATACCACGCTGGGATTGCCTCTGACCGTCTCTCGCAGGCACAATGATGGCAGGGCGGATGTGTTGTAGCGCCTCGACCGTCTACGGGATGATCGGCTCGAAAGCAGCCTCCGACACTCAAATCACTGCCTCTTATAATACCGCCTCATCTGCGACTCCAGGGCAGACTGCTCGATGATTGGAGTTGCCTGTTGGAAATTTCGTGTCCGGGGGCCTGGCGCAGGTCGCTGGAAACTGGGGGCAAGACCAGGCATAGGTTGCTGGAAGCTGGGGATCGGCTGGCGAGCATCCAGGTTGGGTGGTTGAAAAACTGGTAGGGGTTGCTCAACCTTGCCAGCGGGTTCTTGAAGGCCGAGAACTGGTCGCGCTTCATAGTCTTCCGGCGTCGTGGCATCTTGCCCGGCCGGGACACCTATTGCTCTAAAGAACGGGGTCAGCGCGAGTGTCAAGATCAGGTTAACTGCAAGCCCGGCCACTGCTGCGAAGATCGGAATGGTGACGCTGCCCAGGACGAGTGGGTATACCGAAGAATTAAAATTCTGCGCTATAACCATCCCCGTGCCAGTGGCCATGCCTCCTGCCCAGCCGGTGATGAGGGCCAGGCGGTGGAAGCGATTGGTGTAAAGGCCAAGTAATACGGCGGGCAAAGTCTGCACAATCCAGATATTACTAAATAGCTGGAAGTTGATGGCAAACGTCGTGGGCAGGAACAGGATAAAAGCGAGTGCGCCTACTTTCACTACTGACGAGGCTGCTTTCGCAACGTTGGACTCCTCTCGTTCGGTACAGGTTGGCCGGAAATACTCGCGGTAGATGTTGCGCGTGAACAGGTTGGCTGAGGCAATAGACATGATTGCCGCGGGGACCAGCGCGCCGATGGCGATGGCAGAAAATGCGAAGCCCGCGAACCATGACGGGAACATCGCTGCGAAGAGCGCGGGCAAAGCAATGTTGTTTTTGTAGACCGGTGATGGTTGGATACCAGCGGCGACAGCCACATAGCCAAGCAGAGCAATCAGCCCAAGTAAGAGACTGTAGGCAAGCAGCAGCCCTGCGTTGCGCTTGATCACCTTGCGGCTGTTAGTGCTCATTGTGCCGGTAAGTACATGTGGATAGAGGAGCAACGAGAGCGCAGATCCCAACGCCAGAGTCACATACGCACTGTACTGCGTTGGAGGCAGAATATCGTGGAAGGTCGTGGGATGTTCCAGCGCCTTTTGATGCACGGCTGCGAAGATTTGCCCGAAGCCCCCTAATCTGATCGGGATGTAGATGAATGCAACCAGTACCACCAGCCAGATCATCCCGTCTTTTACAATGGCGATCATTGCCGGCGCGCGCAATCCACTGATATAGGTATAGAGGGTCAGAATGCCAAAGGCAATGATAAGCGAAATCTCGACGGGAATTCCCATCTGAGCAATTGAGACTTCGATGCCGTAGATCTGCAAGGCGATGTAGGGCATCGTTGCCAGGATACCGGTAATTGCTACCAGCGATGCAAGTGTCGTGCTGCCGAAGCGCTCGCGCACAAAGTCGGCCGGGGTGACGTACCCGCGATGCCTGGCTACGGTCCAGAACCTGGGTAGTACAACGAAAACGAGAGGGTAGACGATGACCGTATAAGGAACGGCAAAAAAACCCAGAGCGCCCGACCCAAAGACAAGTGCTGGGACGGCTATAAAAGAATAGGCGGTGTAAATATCGCCCCCCAGCAAAAACCATGAGGTGATTGTGCCAAAGCGTCGTCCTCCTAACCCCCATTCTTGTAGTCGATTCAGGTCCCCAGGTCGCCAGCGCGCAGCACGAAAGCCCAGCATCGTTACCACGGCAAACACCGCGATAAAGACGGCAAGCATCTCCCAGTTGATATTCAAGAACTTCCCCCTTTCGCTCAAGTCGATCTTATGCGACTGCTGCCGGTAATCAGTGAACTGGACTGAACCTCTAGACTTCCCTTTTCACGATAGGGACCCTATAACTACTACCTTGCTGGTTCCCAATAAGGGAGACAGGAAGACTGAGACGCTGTACGGTAGCCACATCAATAGTGACATTAGCCAGGAAGACGAGATCGAGGCCCGCAAAATCACTGGGATTTGCCTGTATGTTGTTCAAATTGGCTCCCGTAAATAGAGTATTTGTGAGGATGGCTCCAAAAAGCTGCGCGCCTTGTAAGGTGGCTCCGGTGCAATTGGTGGCGCGCAGGTAGACTCCTTCGAGTTTGGCATCTGAAAGATTAGCCTCGCTTAAATTGGCCCTGCTCAAATCCGCTCCGCTGAGATCTGCTCGAATGAGATTGGCCCTGCTCAGATTGGCTTTGCTCAGATCAGACTTACTCAGGTATGCTCTAAAGAGATAAGCTCTACTCAGGTCTGCTCCGCTAGCATTGGCCAAACTCACGTTGGCCGCGATGAGGTTGGTACCACGCAGGTTGGTCCTGAACATGTAGGCCCCGCTCAGATCAGCCTCACTGAAATTGGCCAATCCCAAATTAGCCTCACTCAAATTGGCCTTGCTCAAATTAGCCTTATTCGCATTGGCTCCGCCTAGTTTGGCTTTACTTAGATTCGCCCTGCTCAGATCGGTGCCAATCAATACGGTCCTGCTCAGGTCGGCATCGCTTAGATCGGCCCCGCTCAGGTTCGCCCCGCTCAAATTCGCCCTGCTCAGATTTACCCCGCTCAGGTCAGCTCTGCTCAGGTCAGCTCCGATCAGATCAGCCTCGATCAGGTATGCCTTGTTAAGGTCAGCACCGGCCAGGTTAACTCCACACAAATCAGTCGCACGCAGGTCGGTTCCACGCAGCGAGGCTCCTCGCAGGTTCGCTCCAATCAAATTAACCCCAATCATAATAGCCTTGCTCAGGTTCGCACCACTGAGATTAGAGCCACTTAAATTAGCCTTGTGCAGGTAGGCACCGCAAATATACGCCCCGCTCAGGTCGGCTTCGGAGAGATTAGCCTCGCGCAAATTGCCCCCGCTTAAGTCTGTCTTGCGCAAGTCAGCCCCACTCAAGTCAGCATTATCAAGCATTGGAACTCGCTCGTCTCGTTGGGCCAGTGCAACCTCTACCAGCGCCGGGTTATTCTTTTGAGAGCGTGTGAAGGAATACGCCATGTCGGCCACCTGCATCTTCCGTTCTGGAATCACAACTTGTGAATCAAATTTGGACAAAGACTACATTCATAGTTAGTGCGCTGTCAATCTACCAGTACATATGGGGGGCGATTATCATCCTTCTGTTGTTTCAGCGGCTTGGTAGCAGGACAGCCATTGCAGTCGTCCTGGCTCTCTATTTGTATGGTGTGTTACCTGCGAGGTGGAGTGTAAACTATGCGTATGATAGTTGCCCTCTCCAGGTCCTGCAGCAATCCATCGATCTCTTGCTGGCCGCGTCCCATCAAACGTATCAGCTCTGTCATAGATCGATGTCCATCAATAAGCAAGAACAAGTGCCGGTGTGAGCGTGAAAAACCAACGCTCTCCATGATACGCAGGCCCGCATCAATCTGTCGTGTACGATAGGGCACTATGGATGCGTAGGCAGCTGTTTCAGGTGCTCCAGGCCTGGGCGCGTCTCCATCTACTGGCGGCAGTGGACTGGTTTGTCTGCCTGAGAGGGGCACCCGGGAACTGGTGTTCGCAAGTGGAGCAGTGTCTAGCGTGTACTGCTCTGCTATATCGAACGTTCCAGCGGCAGGTAAAGCTAATGCAGATGCGGCCGAGGGTGTAAATGTGTATCGGCAGTGGCTCCAGGCACTCAGCCAGTTTAATGCTTTGGAGCCACTGCGCCGCCCGGCCCTCGCCTCTGTTACCTGCCCATTGACAAAGGAAATTGCGCCCTCTTCCAGGGTAACGCCTTCACCACGCCTGGCTGCCAGCACTCCCGTCCTTCGCCCGATCTGGACTGTCTGAATTACCTTGACTAGCCGCTCTGTCGCCGTTTCCTGTTGTTGCGACATAGGTTAATTGCTCCACCAGACAACCAATTTTCTACTTAAACACGAAATATAGATTACTGCCGCAGTTGATGAGATAGAATTTGCTTTCAGCAGCATACCACAAAGGATGACTTCAAACAAGAAAGACAGGAGGAAATCTCAACCACATATGTTATACTGAGTCGAATAGCAGCTTTTCTACCAGGTGCAATAATAGAGAGAGCAGCAAGCATGCAAGGTACCACGCGCGAATACTGGTCAATTTGGAAGCAGTTTGTCTTGCAGGGTGTGATGCAGGAGGACTTGCTTCCTCCATCACTTGTGCAATCATGGCGGCGTTGTGCTGCACTCGGTCTCGATCCCTACGGCAGCGTAGAAACAAATGGCGACCCTATGCCCCTGTACCCAACCAGCACCCCTCAATCTCTCCTCTCGCTCGTACGTCCAGCTATGGAAGACCTGCACCAGTTCGCGGAGGGTTCAGAATGCGTCGTGGTCTTCGCTGACGCAGAGGTTCGTATAGTGGACTGGGTCGGCGACCGTACTATACAGCAAGAGCTTGAACACCTTGGATTAAGCATTGGAGTCTCCTGGAGCGAAGAACGACAGGGTGCGAACGCCCTGGCTTTGGCCCTACAAGAGTCCTTTCCCTTCCAGCTCGATGGAGCAATGCACTACTGTGCAGCGTTACATCCACTCTATACCTCTGCCGCGCCCGTGCATGATCTCCTGGGCCAGGCCGTTGGTGTACTGGGCGTCATCGGCCACCACGAGCACTGCCATCCTCACACTCTGGGTATGATAACTGCAGCCGCGCAAGCCATTAGCAACCAGCTCCAGAGACAGGCCTGGTTAAGCAACGCTAACGATCTCTTATCTGAACTAAAAACAATCCTGGAAACCCTGCCCGAGGGCATTCTGCTGTTGCGACATGATGGTGTAGTCTCGCAAATGAACGTGCCCGCCGGAACCATGCTGGGCCTCATTCCCGCGCGTGTTACTGGTAGACGCCTGCGTGATGTGTTGCCGCTTCCTGCTGTACTTGTCCAGGCCATGGCTCGCCAGCAATCTCTCTCTGATGAAGAACTTGTCTTCGATACAGTTCACGGACGTGTCACCTGCCTCTGCTCATTGAAACCTATTGCAAGTTATGAGCAGGAAACAGGCCTGGAGAATATCATGAATTCGCCCGGCCTGGTAATCGCCGAGCCGGTTGCCGCTGATGGTTTCGTGATGATCCTGCGCAGCATTGAGCGCGTGCAAAAGCTCGTCCATCGCATGACGGGTGCCCGTGCCCGGCTCACCTTCGCCAACGTCATAGGCGAGAGCCCGGCTCTTAAAGAAGCACTGCGCCTGGCCCGCCTGGCTGCCAGTAGTAATTCCACCGTCCTGCTTCATGGCGAGACCGGCACCGGTAAGGAAATCTTTGCACAGAGCATCCATAATAGTAGCGCCCGTGCGGATGGACCATTCGTGGCCATCAACTGTGCAGCTATCCCGCGAGAACTCATCAATACCGAACTCTTTGGCTACGAAGGTGGCTCTTTCACCGGCGCTGATCGCCAGGGGCGTCCTGGTAAGTTTGAACAGGCTCACGGCGGCACACTGTTCCTGGATGAAATCGGTGATATGCCACTCGATCTCCAAACTACCCTGCTTCGTGCCATCGAAACGCACACGATTGTGCGCATTGGTGGCCAGAGGGTTATCTTTGCCGATGTGCGTATCATTGTCGCTACGCATAAAGACCTGCGAGAAGAAGCTCGTCGCGGTAACTTTCGCTCAGACTTATACTATCGCTTGAATGTATTGTCCATCAGTATCCCTCCTCTGCGTGAACGCGCCGAAGATTTACCTCTACTCGTACGCCATTTCTTGCAGCGGCAAAGTCGCGTCCTGAGTCGTTCACTCGCTATCACACCAGAAGCGATGGCCGTCCTGCAGCAGTATAGCTGGCCCGGAAATGTACGTGAGCTGGAAAATATGCTGGAGCGCGTGACCTATCTCATGCCAAAAACCACCATCGCCGTTGATGACCTCCCCATAGATATACGACCATCCATTGTCCTCGCCGAACTGCGTGCATCTGAAAGAGGTTCGCAGGGCAAGGAAGATGCGCAGCGTCAACGAAGGCCCGCGCCCTTCATCGATAAGAGCGGGGCATTGAAAGAATACAGCATGAATGCTGAGATGCAGGCTATCCTCCAGGCCTGGCACACCAGTAATGGTCATATGGCTCGCGCCGCCGCTCTCCTCGGTATCAGCCGTACAACCATGTGGCGTAAGATGGTCAAGTATGGTCTGATTGAAAGTAGGATCGGGAGTCAAGTATGAGTTTCATTTTTGAAACACCTGACGGTTGCAAAAATGAAACCATGCAGCACGTTGTTTCAATTGTGAAACATTGTTCGCCGGCCTCACTTTAATGCATTCCCCAGACATCAGCTTCTATTCTTCCTCTTTCGTTATCTCTTTTAACCTCCTGCGCGAGCCTCCCTGGCCGTTTTCTTCCCTCCTCTCTTTCTATCTTTCCTGTCCATCTGCTACTTTTGGCATAGATATTGCTACACTAAAGAATCAGGAAACACCTGCGATACGCAAGTAATAGACAGTAAACTGGTAAACCATCGAAGGCCAGATGAAATGTAGGGGCGTCGCTTGCGGTCGCCCATTGGCGTCACGTTAACAGAACGAGATAACGGCGTAGCTGCGCGATAAATCGCGCGGGGGTGGGGAGGTCCAGGCGAGCCCATGCCCCACCCCAGCGCCATAAATGTCGCGCCTACGCCCTTGACGTGACGCCGTAGGGGCGTCGCTTGCGGTCGCCCGGCTGGCTACGAGAGGAGGTGGAAAAAGCGCCTGCACATCCCACAAAGGGAGGTATCTATGCAAAGTCCCGTTACGCTAATGGACTTTCAACGTCCAGATGAAATGTAGGGGCGACCACGTGCTCGATAAATCGCTCCCTCGATGAATCGGGGAGCTACAACGGCGGTCGTCCAGCATGAAAGGAGGGTGTCTGCCTTACCTGGCAGATCACTAAGATATGGACAGAACACCAACGCTGAGACAAAAGTTTCTGGCCGAACTACTGGGAACGGCTTTCCTGGTTTGGGTTGGCCCTGGATCCATTACTACGACGAACTTCATTTCAGGCGGCAAAATC
>WNEZ01001365.1_pt1 | contig 22390 bp, 19 predicted proteins | sample 5400521 | NCBI WGS metagenome assembly WNEZ01 (sample SAMN13153339, study PRJNA577476) | soil metagenome | isolation source: 120 cm saprolite under Douglas fir tree site 2 hole 1 replicate 1 | place: USA:California | collected 2015-04-18 | reverse complement strand
TTCCCGCAAGGGCTCACCCATATGGCGCTGATCAATTCCGCCGAGCAAATCCAACGGGTTCGCTCTGGCGCGAACCATACCTCCCCGGTGGCCGAACGCGGCAACGTGCACCCCAATCGCCCAGTTGCGCGCAAGACGCTCCACCATGCACCGGCGCCGATGAAGTCGCGGCGGCGTTCTGAGCGGAAAGCCGCAGACTAGGCTTTCCGCCTGGCAGGTACGACGCGAGGCCCCGCCCGTGGTACGAGGCGGTGATGTTCCCGCTCGGACACCTCGGAATCGGCACCTTCGCTGCCGCTCGACGCGTTTCCGCGGACGGACTGCCATGGTTCCTCTTGGGAACGGTGCTGGCCGATCTCGTCGACAAGCCGCTTTACTACGGGCTTCACCTGGCCTTCGGGCACCCCGTCTGGATCGTCGTCGGGACACGTACGTTTGGGCATACCTTGCTCTTCGTCCTCGTACTCTTCGCGGTGCTTCCCCGGTGCGTCGGCGCTCCGCTTTCGCTCGGGATGTTGACTCATCTTGCGCTGGACGGTTTCGGCGATTTGCTAGGTCCACTGTTCCCCTCGCTGGACCGGCACCTCAACTCGCCCAGCATCCTGCACGCCATCTTCTTCCCCCTGTTGGGACTCCAATTTCCGCTGATGCCATTCAAGGACGCCCTGGAACACGCGGCGACGCTGGGCGACCCCCGGATCCTCGTCGGCGAGCTCGTCGGAGCCGCCCTGCTCATCTGGCAATGGAAGGCGGGCGTCTTCGCGCCGCTGAAGCGATTTCGGCGAGCGGGGCGAAGGCAAGGGGAAAGTGCACCACCGGCGACCTGACGCGGAGCTCGAGGCCGCGCCGGACAGACGGAAGCGTCAGTCAGGATTCGATCGTCGGATGGCGTTTGTGCCAATCCGTCGCCTGCTCGTAAGCGTAGGCAAGGCGAAGAACCGTCGCTTCACCACCGGCCGGACCGGTGATCTGCATTCCAATCGGCAGCCCCGCGCGGGTGAAACCGCAGGGAACGGAGATGGTCGGCAGTCCCAGCACGTTGAAGGGCCGCGTGTTGTGCAGCATGAGGACTTCCTTGGTCCGAAGGGTGTTCAGGTCGCCGAGGAGATCGGCAATCGCGAAGGGAGGCACCGGGGCGGTGGGCGTGACGAGCAGGTCCACGCCCTCAAAGACGTGGGAAACAGAGCGTCGAATCTGGTCAAGCGCGAAGCGGCTCTGAATGTACGCGGGCGTCGCGACATCCGCCCCGGCCTTGATCCTCTTCAGCGTCTCCGCCTGGTAGAGCTCGGGCGTCTTGGAAACGTATTCCCGGTGGTACGCGTAGGCCTCCGCGGTGAGCACGCTCCCGAACGGAACCGTGATTGAGGAATAGGTGTCGTCGCTGGCCAGTGGCCCAATGTCGCGCTGGCTGGCGGTGAGTTTTTTCAAAACGGACAGGGCCGATTCCATCGCCGCCTGGATCTCGGGATGAAGCGCCTCATAGAAGTAACCTCGCGGAGTGCCGAGGCGGATCGAAGTCGTCCGCGCGGCGAGGGTCCCGGCATAATCTGGAACCGGAAAGTCGGAGGTCGTCGCGTCCTCCGGATCGTAACCGGCGATCACCCGAAGCATCAGCGCCGCATCCTTCACCGTGCGCGTCATCGGGCCCAGGTGATCCAGCGACCGCGCCAGCGGAATCACGCCGCGGATGCTCACCCGTCCATAGGTGGGTTTGAGGCCAACGATGCCGGCGTAGCCCGCGGGTTGGCGGATAGAGCCCCCGGTATCTGAGCCAATCGCCGCGTAACAAAGTCCCGCCGCGACAGCGGCCGCAGACCCGGCAGAAGAGCCGCCCACGCTGTAGTCAGGTCCCCAGGGATTTCGAACGGGGCCGAAATAGCTGATCACCGAGCTGCCGCCATAGGCGAATTCCGCTTTGAGGCGGCGGACCACTTCGGCATCGCGATCGGGAACGCGACTCTGGAATAAACCGCTCGCGGCGGTGGTGCGCACTCCGGCGGTGTCCACCAGGTCTTTCAAGGCGAGGGGGATTCCGTGGAGCGGGCCCTTCCAGTGGCCGCGCTGAATCTCCGCCTCCGCGGCGCGGGCCTCGGCCAGCGCTGAGTCGGCGGTGACGGTGATGAAAGCGTTCAGCTTGGGATTGAGCTTTTCAAAACGGGCGAGGCACTCCTGGGTCAGCTCCACCGGGGAGACCTTCTTGCTGTGCACGAGCTCAGATGCTTCGTACAAAGAGAGGGCCGACAGGCTCGTACCGTTGCCGGCCCCGCGACGCCCGCCTACCGCTCGACCAGAGGAGCCGGCCTTTCGCGGAATCAGCGCCCCCGCTGCGCCGGCCAAAGTCGTCTTTACAAACGATCTGCGAGACATATCCGCAACCTTCATGCCGTCCTCCCTTGCGCGAAGACGCTACTCCACCCGCAGCGAGGACTCCATTGAGCGTTTAGTTTCTAGACGTTGAAGCGGTACGGTTTCTGAATGAACTGCTGAACCCTCTGAAATGCGCTTCGTGAGATCTGCCAATCACCGTCAAAGCAATTGTCCAAATCGTGGATCAAATACAGAATGTGAGCGAGAGCTCCAGCCATCGCCGCGGTCATCAGCGCATGGACCACCCAATTCTCAACCGAGAACAGATACATCGAACCAATGGTTAGAACCGCCCCGAAATAGATGAGAATTTTCAAGGCGAGGGGGATTCTCGAGCGGCCCGCGGTGAGCCGGTTGGTCCGCACGTCGGACAGATCGTTGAAACGCGAAAGAATCTCCGAGTGCAGCGCCTCATGACAACGGTTGCCGGGCTCGAAATCGTGAACGACGTCCCAGAGTTGGTCGAGAATGGCTCCGCCCCGGTCGAATGCCTCGCGATTGCTTCCTTTCGCCATCGCGGCCCATTCGCCTTGAAGCACGACATCGACATACTTGCCGATGTGATTCTCGATCTCGGACCGTCTCTCCGGTGGAAGTCCCCGCGCGGTGCGGAACAGATCGAGCAACTCATTCGCCTCGCGCTCAACGTAGGTGCGGGTCTCGTTGAATTGGGACCAGACGACGTAGACCACGAAGGCGAGCAACACGGCGTAGATCGTCCCCAGGGTTTGCAAGTAGTTGCCGACCACGTCGTTTGTGTTGTGGAGATCGCTGGAAGATACGCATGTCCGAACGACGAGTAATCCTGCTTCGGCCATGGCGATGCCCAGGAGTACCGGCCTCAGCAGTGCTTTGACGGTCTTCAGGGTTCGGCTGGCGGACATCCAGGAGGTTAGCTTTAATCCAATCGCGTCGGTCGTAAAGAACCAAGCGCGTCCGCCGTCGCGCTGCGACAGCGGATCGGCTATGAGAGGCACCTGCCATTGCCTGGAGGTTCGATGATGAAGGCCGTCCTCGTTCGCCAATTCGGCGGTCCCGAAGTATTGAAGGTTGAAGAAGTCCCGGTTCCCAAGCCTGCCGCCGGGCAGGTTCTGGTGCGGGTCGGCGCCGCCGGCGTGAATCCCTACGACACGTACATGCGCAACGGCACCTACGCGATCAAACCCGAGCTTCCGTACACGCCCGGTTCGGACGCCGCCGGGACGATCGAAGCAGTCGGCGGCAGCGTCAGCCAGGTGAAGCCGGGCGATCGCGTCTACACCGCGAACACGATCAGCGGCGCCTACGCTGAATATGCTCTGGCGCAGGAGGGCCAGGTCCACCTGCTTCCGGCGAAGATCAGCGATTTGCAGGGCGCCAGCGTATGGGTTCCGTATGGTACCGCGTACCATGCGTTGCATCAGGCCACCAAAGCCCGCGCCGGGGAGACCGTGCTGATTCACGGCGCCAGCGGCGGTGTCGGTATCGCCGCCGTTCAGTTCGCTCGCGCCGGCGGACTGACCGTCCTGGGCACGGCCGGCACGGAAAAAGGTCTCGAATTGGCAAAGCGCGAAGGCGCGCACCACGTTTTCAATCACACCGCGCCCGGCTATCGAGAACAGATTTTGAAAACGACCGGCGGGCGGGGGGTAGACCTCATCCTCGAGATGCTCGCCAATGTGAACTTAGGTCACGATCTGAAGCTGCTCGCCACCCACGGTCGGGTGATTGTCATTGGCAGCCGGGGCGATGTCACGATCACGCCGCGAGATCTGATGTCGCGCCGGGCCTCGGTCCACGGCTTCACGCTGTGGGGGATCAGCGAAGCCGAAGCGAAGGAAATCCACGCCGCGATCTTCGCCGGCCTGCAGAACGGCACCCTTCGCCCCGTGGTGGGAAGGCAGCATCCCCTCGGCGAAGTCGTTCGCGCTCAAAAAGAGGTCATGGAGCCCGGCGCCCTCGGCAAGATCGTCCTCGTTCCCTGACCTGGCCGGCCGCCTGATCCTCGCGGATAAAGCTATTTCTTACGCTGGGTCAGGCTGAACCAATTGCCTGAATCGTCCTTGAAGACGGCCTCGGTCCCGTAGTGTCGCTCGGTGGGCGGGCTCTTGAACTCGACTCCTTTCTTCTTCAGCTCTTCATAGTCGGCCCGAACATCGTCGGTTTGGAACACGCCCGGGCAAATCACCCCCTTGCCCACCAGCTCCCGGAATTGCTTGGCGGCAGCCGCATCGAGCGTCGGCCCGGGCACAATCGGCAGGAGGACGATCTCCATCTCCGGCTGATCTTTGGGACCGACGGTCACCCAACGGAAGTCGCCCATTTTCGAGTCGGCTCGAATCTCCATTCCGAGCTTCTTCGTGTAAAAGCCAACCGCGCGGTCCTGGTCGAGAACAAAAATGCTGACATGAGAGAGTTTCCGGATCATTCGAATCTCCTTCGAGATTGGCGCCTTCTACCCAACCACTCCCAGGCTACGCTTCTCGAAAATTGCGATGTCAGGGACCGCAGCCGATGTGGTAGAGAAAGCAGTGCGGAATCGCAAGCGGGGACCAGATCTCCGCTGATCGGTGGAGGCGATTCATCCGACGCCGGAAACTGCTTGGCGATTCCCCAACCTGCTTAGCGAACAGCGTACTGAATGAACCCAGGCTCTCGAAACCAACCTCGAAGCATATCTCGGTAACCGGCAGATGGTTCGAAGCAAGCAGCTCCTTGGCGCGCTCGATCCGGAGGTGGGTCAGATACGCGTGAGGCGTCTTGTCGAAGGCGTAACGAAAACTGCGAAGGAGGTGGAACGGCGAGAGCTGGGCCTGCTCCGAGATGGTGCGCAGGTCGAGCCGCTGGTTGTAAGCGGAGCAGATGAAGTCCCTCGCCCGGCGAAGGCGCCAATCGAGCCTCGAAGCGGAAGGCGGCGAGTCCACGGCTGACGCCTAGCACAACACGACGGGTAACCGAAGCTGTCGAGCAGGCCGAGACGTTAACGCACAGCATTACTCGATGGCGCTTGACCGCCCAGCCTCTGAGTGGTTGTTTTCGCGCACGATGATCCAAACCACGAGGCGCGATCTCCTCCGCATCGGCCTACTCGGTTCGTTGAGCCCATGGATGGGCGGCGCAAGGCGCGCCGAAGCCGCTGCCCGAGAGCTCATCGTTCGCAGCACCCGCCCCCAAGACCTGGAAACGCCGGTGACGGCTTTGGTGGACGAGTACACTCCCAACGACATCTTTTTCGTCCGCAGCCACTTCGGTCCACCGGTGCTGGACATCAACAATTGGAAGCTCCACGTCGAGGGGATGGTCGAGAGACCCGCGGCTTTTACAATGTCGCAGCTCCGGAAGCTCGGCGCGGCGAAGGCACCTGCGTTTTTGCAATGCGCAGGAAACGGGCGTGCGCTCTTTCGGCCCAAAGTTGCCGGCGCGCAGTGGGAGCGCGGCGCGGTCGGCCAAGCGATGTGGGGCGGAGCACGCCTCTCCGATGTCCTCAAGCACGCCGGCGTCAAGCCCGAGGCGAAATTCGTCACCTTCCTCCCCGGCGACCATCCGATGGCGCCGACGGTGCCGAAATTTCTCCGCTCGATTCCCTTGGACAAGGCGATGGCCGACGTCCTCCTCGCCTGGGAGATGAACGGTGCCGCCTTGCCGCTGTTGCACGGCGCCCCATTGCGCGCGGTGGTTCCGGGATGGGCCGGCGATCACTGGATCAAGTGGCTGCGCGGCGTGCGAGTCTCGGATGTTGAGGATCCCGGCTTCTACATGCAGACCGGGTACAAGACTCCCACCGAGCCCATTCCACCCGGCGGCAAGCCGGCGAAGGTAAAGACACTCACCGCGATACCGGTGAAGTCCTTGATCGCGCGACCGGGAGAGGGCGCCGCACTCACCGCGGGCAAGCAGACCATTCAGGGCGTCTCCTTCGGTGGAAAGGGACCGATCACCCAGGTCGAAGTCTCGACCGACGGCGGCCAGAGCTGGAAGCCGGCTCAGGTCGACCGGATGCCGGCGCCGGGCGCTTGGCAAAGGTGGAAGCTCGAATGGCGAGCTCAACCGGGCCAATACGTACTTCTCGCCAGAGCAACGGACAGCGCCGGCGAAGTCCAGCCGCGGGATCCACAGTGGAACCCGGGTGGATATCTGTACAATGCCTGGGATTCCGTCCGATGCGAGGTTCGCTCATGATCGAGCGGCGCGCCGGATGGGTCGCGATGTTGACATTGGCCGCCTGTGCCGGGCAGCAAGTGCCACCGGCGCCCCCGCCCGCGGCAGAAAAGACAGCGGAACCCAAAGTTGCCTCGGCCCCTTCTCCCGCCGCCCCGGCGACGCCGGCTCCTCAGCCTGCGCCTGTGGAGACCGCGATGAACTACGACGAAGCTGTCATTGCGGAAGTCGAGCTCTGCTCGACTTGTCATTCCGCCGAGCTCATTCAAGACAGTCGGATCGCGGAGGCGGGCTGGAAGGCCGAAATCACCAAGATGCGCAACTGGGGAGCAGCGGTGACCGAAGACAAAGCCACCCCGTTCGCCTTGTGGTTCGTGGGCCATTACCCGGCGGCTCAGGCCGGCCCTCCACCGCGCACAATCACGGCCAGGGAAGCGATTGCCGCGGTGGCGCCGGAGAGTGGCGCTCGAGCGATTCGCGGCGACAAGCGGGCGGGAGCGGCCACCTACACGAAAGATTGCGCGTCCTGCCACGGCGCGGACGCCCAGGGCACGGGCGGTGGCCCGGTATTGATCGAAGCGCCTGTTTTGTATCAGCCGCAACGCTTCGCGACGCTGACCAAACAAGGAAAAGGCCGGATGCCGGCATTCGACGTGCTGCAAAAAGACGACATCAACAACCTGATCGCCTACCTGCGCGACTTGAGATAATTCGCCTCGCCGCTCCTCGAGCCGGGCAGGCGAGGGGTCTGGCGAGCGGCGCCCCGTGGCCCGGGCCACCACCCCAACATCAGTCTCGGCTGCTCGTGGTGGCCCAGGCCACCACCCCAACATCAGTCTCGGCTGCTCGTGGTGGCCCAGGCCACCACCCCAACATCAGTCTCGGCTGCTCCTGGTGGCCCAGGCCACCACCCCCAACATCAGTCTCGGCTGCTCGTGGTCGCCCGGACCCGCCTCCCGGAGCTGGCATAAGTGAGTTCGCCTGAGCAGCACCCGTCTTCGTCATCACTTCGACGGTTTAGCGATGGTCCGTCAGGCACTACCCACTTCGTTCGATCAGGTTTGTGAAAATACCTACGAAAAACGGTAACAATTTTACCAAACCTGCTGTCTGACTCGTCGGCAGGCGATTCTTTCGTCGAGAAACCGTCAGGCGTGGCGCTCAATCAAAAGAATCGGCGCCGGACGTCGGTCTCTCCCCAGTTCGTCGCGAGCCATATGGCCGGCCCGCCCACCACCTCAGATCATTTCTCGGCCGCCCGTATTGGCCAGAGCCAAGTCCGGGCCATCAGACGACATGTGGGCTGTGGATAAGTGATGGCCCGGGCCATCGCGAAAGATGGCGGCGGAAAATATGGCCCGGGCCATAGTCGCGAAAGATGGCGAGCCGGAAAATATGGCCCGGGCCATAATCGCGAAAGAGGCGAGTCGGGAAATATGGCCCGGGCCATAATCGCGAAAGAGGCGAGCCGGAAAATATGGCCCGGGCCATAATCGCGAAAGATGGCGACCCGGAAAATATGGCCCGGGCCATAATCGCGAAAGATGGCGACCCGGAAAATATGGCCCGGGCCATATTCGCGAAAGATGGCGGCGGAAAATATGGCCCGGGCCATAATCGCGAAAGTCCCGCCCCGTAACCCGGACCACGCCGTTCGGGTCTTGGCTGCCAGAAGCATTCAGCGCTATTGAGAGCGATGGACCTCCGAGGCGACAGTCCGCTCTACTTCGCCACCGATCTGACCAACTTCCTTGGGTGCCGGCATCTCACGGCGCTCGAGCGGCTGGCGGCGCACCGGCTCGCGAGGAGGCCTTTCTTCGACGACCCGATGCTCGAGATCCTTCGGGAACGCGGGGTCGAGCATGAGCGGTCCTACGTGAGCCACCTCGCGCAGTCGGGAAAGCGCGTCGTCCAGATAGACCGGGCAAGTCCGACTCCATTTGCTGACACGCTCGCGGCGATAAGCCAGGGCGCGAACGTTGTGGTCCAGGCCCGGCTGGAGCATCGAGCTTGGGCGGGGTGGGCGGATGTTCTTCTTCGCGTACCTGGCGAGAGTCGCTTCGGCCCCTGGCGATACGAGCCCGTGGAGACGAAGCTCGCGAAGGAGACCCGCGGCGCGACGCTGATCCAGCTGTGTCTCTACGCTGATCTGCTGGCCGAGCTTCAAGGCGCACCCCCCGAGGTGCTGCGCGTCGTCGTTCCCGGCCGGAGCTTCGAGCCAGAGTCCTACCGCTTCGAGGAGTTCCGCGCCTACTTCCGGCTGGTGCGACGGAACTTCATCGCGGAAGTCGAAAAGCCGCTGCCGGCTTCGATCGAAGAGGCAATCCCCTACCCCGAGCCAGTCCCTCACTGCGATGTCTGCAACTGGTATTCGTTGTGCGAGAAGCGGTGGGCCCAAGACGATCATCTCTCGCTGGTCGCGGGGATCCAGAAGGCGCAGCGGAAGGAGCTCGCCAGCTGGGGCGTGGTCACGCTTGCGGGTCTGGCGCAGCTGCCGCTTCCACTCTCCCGGAAACCAAGTCGCGGGACGGTCGGCGCTTACGAGCGGGCGCGGGAACAAGCGCGCCTCCAATTTGAAGCGCGCACCACCGGAGAGCCAACCTATGAGCTTTTGCCGATCGAGGAGAAGCACGGGCTTACGGCGCTTCCGTCGCCATCGCCCCTGGACATCTTTCTCGATCTCGAGGGGGATCGGCAGGCGGAGAACGGCGGGCTCGACTACCTCTTCGGATACGCGCTCCAAACTGGCGCTGGCGCCCCGGATTACGAGGCTCTCTGGGCACTGTCGCCGAGGGAAGAGAAGGAGGCCTTCGAGCGCCTGATCGACCTCATCATCGAGCGCCGCGCCCAGGATCCGGCGATGCACGTCTACCACTACGCACCCTACGAGCCGACCGCGATGAAGAGGCTGATGGGCAGATACGCCACCCGGGCCGATGAGCTTGATCAACTCTTGCGCAGCCGCGTCTTCGTCGACCTCTACAGCGTGGTCCGCAAGGGACTTCGGGCGGGAATCGACAGTTACTCGATCAAGAAGCTGGAACCCTTCTACGGTCTGGCGCGCGAGGTCGAGCTTCGGCAGGCATCCCGGAATCTTCGGGCTGTCGAGTACGCGATCGCGAAAAATGCCTCGGCCACGTTGAGCACCGAGGTCCTGGAGGCAGTGAAGTCGTACAACCGGGACGACTGCGTCTCGGCGCTCGAGCTGCGAGGATGGCTGGAGAAGCTGCGGCTGGAGGCGGAACGGAATCGAGGCGCGCCCCTCGACCGGCCGCTGCCACCCCTTTCCGAGGAGAGCGAGGATCTCAGTGAGCGGCTGGCGCGCATCCGCGCCGTGTCCGATGCTCTCATCGCGCATCTGCCGCTTCAGCGAAACCGGGTCGAGGAGGCGCAATGGGTCCTCGCCCAACTCCTCGAGTGGCATCGGCGTGAAGACAAGGTGGACTGGTGGGAGTTCTATCGACTCAATGAAATGGCCGACGAAGAGCTCCTCGAGGAGCGCGCCGGGATCGCTGGACTCCAATTCGAGTCCCACCTCAAAAGAGGCAAGCGCGGCGCTCCGACCGATCGATATCGGTTCCCCACCCAGGACACAGATGTCGCCAAGCACAACTCACTCCACAAGCCGGGGCAGGAGAAACCAACGAGCTTCGGCGACGTCGAGGCGATCGATCTAGAACGTCGAACCCTTGACGTGAAAAAGGCAATGGCTCGCGCGGATGACCATCCGACCGCGCTTTTCGCACACAACAAAGTGAACAATGGCGAAATCGTTGCCGCGCTCCTGCGGCTCGGCGAGCTCGTCCGCGATCAGGGAATCGACGTCGCCGGACCGCATCGCGCGGCCCGCGACCTCCTGCTCAGGCAAAACCCGCGGCTTCTCGGCGGGGAGGCTCTGCGCAGACCGGGAGAGTCAGTCGTCGCATGCGCGCGCCGGGTCGTCCTGGCTCTGGATGGCGGCGTCCTTGCCATCCAGGGGCCACCGGGCACCGGCAAGACTTTTACCGGAGCTCGAATGATCATCGACCTCGTTGGAGCGGGGAAGAAGGTTGGCGTCACCGCTTCCAGCCACAAGGTGATTCGAAACCTCCTGGACGAGGTCGTCAGGGCGGCTGCGGAGGAGAACGTTTCAGTCCGCTGTTTGCAGCGTGTCCGAGAGAAGTCGAAAGAGGATTATGAGGAGATTGAGGAGGAGCCCGATTCGGGAAGATGTGTCGCGAAGATCCTGAGCCGGAGCTACGACGTTGTCGGCGGGACCGCTTGGGTCTGGTCCAGGGAGGACCTCGCGGGAGCCATCGACGTTTTAGTGGTCGACGAGGCCGGACAGATGTCGCTGGCGAACGTGCTCGCCTGCGCTCAATCCGCGACGAACCTCGTTCTTCTCGGAGATCCACAGCAGCTCGAACAACCGCAGAAGGCGAGCCACCCGGAAGGATCGGAACAGTCAGCTCTCGAGTACCTCCTCGAGGGTCACGACACCATGCCCGAGGAGCGAGGGCTCTTCCTCGGTGAGTCCTGGCGCCTCCATCCGTCGATCTGCAGTTACACGTCGGAGTTGTTCTATGAAGGAAAGCTCCGTTCTCACCCGACTCTCGCCGCACAGGTCGTGTCCGGTCCGAGCCCTTATGCTGGAATGGGACTCTTTTACGTTGCCGTGCCGCACGAGGGAAACCGCAACAGCTCGATCGAGGAAGCCGACCGGGTTGCCGCAATCGTGAACGGTCTGCTCGCGGCAGGCTCTACGTGGACGAACCGCGCACAGGAAACAAATCCGATGACGCTCGAAGACATCCTGATCGTCGCGCCGTACAACGCGCAGGTGTCGGAGATCGCCGCGCGCATCCCCGGCGCGCGGATCGGAACAGTCGATAAGTTCCAGGGGCAGGAAGCACCCGTGGTGATCTACTCGATGGCCACCTCGAGCCCCGAAGAGGCACCGCACGGAATGGAGTTCCTCTTCAGCCGGCATCGCTTGAACGTGGCAACATCCCGGGCGCGGTGCGTCTGTATTCTCGTGGGCAACCCCCAGCTGTTTGAGCCCGAATGCCGCACGCCGGAACAGATGCGGATGGCGAATGCGTTCTGCCGGTATCTGGAGCTGGCCAGGACCGTCGATGATGCAAACACGCAACGATCGGGTTCCGCGCCCTGATTCAGTGCTCTCGAGGACGATTCTCCCCCTGCGCGTTGCCCCGCCGCGAGTTCCACCCGAGACGACCCTCCCCTGGATATCCAGGTAGATCGTACGCGAGTACTGTCCCAAAAATCTGCGCAAACCACCTCCCCCTCAGGCCGCGTCCAGGGTAGCTGTCCGGAACGCGACGCTCCGCGCCCGCTCAAACGGAAGACCGAAACCTGATAAGAACGCACGAAACCTGTGGCGGGCCGGCTCCACCGGAGTCCGATGACGCTGGCGCGCGACGAGGCTCGAAATGACGGCAAGACGGAGGCTCGACATGACCGCAAGACGAAAGATTGATTCAAGGCTCGCGATGTTCGTGCTGGTCGCAAGCTTGACGGCGTTCGCAACGATGGCCGCGGGGGAAGCGTCGGTTCCGCAGACCTCAGCCGTGCAGGGCTGCCAACTCTGCGTACCCGGCGAGGACTGTCCCATCGAGGGCGAGGTTTGCTGCCCCCACGCGCCCGGTTTCGACGTGCCCTTCACGTGCTCCAGCGAGCAGTGCTTCCGCGGCAGTGGCGAGGTGTGCAATCCCCAGGACGAATGTACGATCGAGGGACAGGTGTGCTGCCCTCACCAACCCGGTCCGACGCCGTTCACCTGCGACTCAGGAGACTGCTTCCGATAAGGCGGAACCAGACGGCGCGGCAGCACGGAGGTCGCCGCGCACAGAGCCGACGGCCCGCTGGAGTATTCAGACGGCATCAACGGCGCCCGGGCTTACGACGATCGTCCGGCGAAGCTGCACGAAACCCGGGCCCGAGGTTCCTCTCGCGCTGCTCGACGGCTCCGCCAAGCCTCCAATGTTCTTCTCGTCCCTCGACCCCCCCTTACGAGCCCTCGATGGCTCTGCCAACCCCCTGAAAACACTAGGCGCTAAAGTTTTTTTGCGGAAAATGATCCGATTTGTCTCTCTTTTACGCCCTTATATAGGTGGGCCAAATTCTCAATGGAATGGGTGGCACGGGCGGGGCAGAGCTCTCCCTGCCGGCAAGGGGCTTCTCTTCGATAAGACTCCAAGGGTTGCCCAGGTGGCGCCGCGGCTCAGCTTCATGTCGCCCGTCCCAGTCATCACGTAAAGCGAACGCAGTGGCCTCAAATCTGCGGGCGGTGGCGTGGTCGACTGCTTCGCTCACGCATCAACAGGATTGTAGCAGCGCTTCTGTAGCTCGCGCTTTACTCGGTTTCGCGGTTTGCATAAATAACTCGAGCCGGTCCCATCGGGGCCGCTCTTTTCGAGGGGTGTCGTCATGAAGAAGCTGGTCACAGTAGCAGCGGTTCTGTTCGCGGTCCAGGTGTATGGAGGGGGAATAGTCGTGTGTGAATCTATGACGGCCTGTCGGCTTCGAGTACCCAATCCGGAACGCGACATTCCAACACTAACCATAGATACAACCTCCGGCGGAACCATTAATACTCGGGCAAGCTTTTGGCTGTCGCCGGACTGCATGGGCGATCCTGATGCTAGCGTGCAGTTGCTCGATTCACCGATTCCCAGCGAAGGGCATTGGTTTTTGCCAATTACCGACTGGGCGATTTACCCGAACGGAACTGATTTCTCGGTCCAATGGACGATCGAAGGTTGCCCTTCAACGGAATGCGTCAACGGAACGACTGGAACCTCTCCAGACATGTGCCAGCTATGAAGGGAGAAGCCGAAACCGATTCACTCGTAACACCGGTTTCTGGCTACTATTGCCCTCACTCAAACTAAGGGAGAACTTGCTGCGCAAGGGCGCTTGTAGCCAAGGTATCGCCCACCGTACTCGGAAATGCGACGATTATGATGTTGTCAACAGCGCTAACGGTACAGGTCGGCGTATTCGAGCACCCGAGTTTCCACTCCCCAGCCTGTTGACCTACTGGTACGGCGCGCATCCACCAATTTTTTGGTTCGCCATTTCTGGAGGCCGCCCGAATCTGCCTTCCACAGGCGACTCGCTTACACCAGTAATACGTACCACCGAAGCAATCTGCCGCCGCCTGGTGATCCGGGAAATACACCCCAGTCGACAAGAACGGGTAGACCGGTAGCACAGTGAGATTGGCGTCTTCCCCGTACAAATGCACTATTGGCTGCGAACCTGACGTCTGGCAGAGGTCCCATGAGGGGCACCGCGGCAACTCGTTATCCCCTAAGTTGGCTGCAACCCTGAAATCCGAATTCGCGAGCGTGATCGCCGCAGCCGACCCGCTGACCAAAGGGGGAGGCTGCACATTGCCGCCAGTGAACGTACCTAATGCAGGGAAACCCCAATCTAGTTTCCACGAACAAGCGGTGAGATTGTTCGCGTAATCCGGCCCGACGCTCAAGTCGACGACACCCAACCCCGCCTGCCCGATGGTGCCAGTACTGGCCACGTCGGGCTTGTTGTAGTAGCTGAAGCACAAAGTCGGATCTGCCTTATCGCAGGATCTTTTCTCGACCTCTCCCTGATTGAGCTCTCCGGGATCAACCAAACCGGCAAATGCCACCGTATCCAGCGACGGAGTGACCGGGCCATTCCTCAGACGATCGAAGACGTGCCGCGTGTTGTAGGGCGAGATGTTGACTCCATTTCGATTCGTCGCCGTCTTTACCGCGACTGCCGCGATGTAGTCGCCCACCTTGCTGACACCACTTGCGTGCCAGTCATTGGGGTTCAAGTTCCACTGGTAATCCTTGGCAAAGCCGCTCTGCTCGAGGAGCGGGATGCGTGTCGCGACGGCTCCTAACCCATGCGGGAACTCCCAGTGCTTGTTCCATACGTTCGGTCCCCACTGGATCTGATTCAGGAAAAATGTCGCGGGCGAGTTGGTGGTGGGGTCGAATGCCGATGGCTTGGAGGCGAGGCCCGTGACGCCGTCGGCCAGGTTACCTGTCGCGCAGTACCACGATGGAAGGTCTGCTGACGACATCGTCCTCTGGAACCTCAGACAGAAATAGTCGAAGTCCTGCTCGTAGGAGCGAATGACGCGATTGCCATTCAGATCGACTGCCGGTGCTAGATCCGGGGCAAGGAAGGCCGGCCGAACGACGAGGTTTGAGCAGGCAATGGCAAAACCCAAGTAGACTTTGTGAGGACCCAGCGGCCCCGGCCCCTGATCGACATCGATGACCAGGTCTGGGCTGCTGCTCATCGGCACGGTGACCTTCTCGAACAGGTTCATGAACACCATGAACTTCGGCAGGGTGTACTGGATGTTGCCCCCGAGTGGATCAGAAACCGTCCAACTCGTGTACGGGCAGTGCTGGTCGATGTAATCCGCGCTCAGTACGCTGAAGTTGACCGAAGGGGGGAGCGAATCGGGTGCGGCGAGAATCGTATTTCCGAGCACGAGGCCGGCGTTGCCGTTCAATCTTGCCAGCTCGATCACGCTCATGCCGTCTATCCCGGTGATGGCGTTCATTGGGTTCAAAGCGCTCATCGTCGCCATTGCGTTCATAGAGTTGAACGCGTTCATCGAGTTCATGGCGTTCATCGAATTCATGCTGTTCATCGAGTTCATTGAATTCATCGAATTCATCGAATTTTGAGAGTTCATCGAATTCATGCTGTTCATCGATGCTCGCTGCGCGACGTCCGGGCGGGGCGATAGAGCGGTCTCATTCGGGTGGTAGCCGCAGGCCGCCACAGCGATCCATACACTTGCGACAGCGACTGGAGATCGGTTCCATCGGTTGGTCGATCGCGCCCTGTTGAATCGACGAAGCATGTTTTCTCCCAATGAGAGGTTCGTGATTCATTCCATGAGCAAGTGGTGGACCAGTCCGAACGCGACGCGAAACATCAAGCGGATCGCGCGTTTGTTGTTCTCGACAAATGCATACATGGGCAATGGGAGCGCGAGTGGTGCTCCCTCGTGCACAAGCGCATTGCGCACTGCCGTGCGCGAATGAGCATGAAGTCAATTGGATCGTGCCAACGACTCATGCGGTCGCGATCAGCGAGGACGCATCACCTCTCCGACTTCGAAGAAGGGTCCGAGGATTGCGTTCGGGTTACCGGCAGGAGCCGCTGTCGAAGAGCACCCACGGCTGCAATGAGCGCTTTGCCCAAGTTTTCCGAGAGCTGGCTACCTGCTCATGGATGACCGGACGCTAAACTCCGACGTACGGTTTTCTCCAGGTGACGATCGATGGTTTCCCACCGATTGCCGCATCAACGGCACGACTGGAAGCTCGCGCGACGTCGGTCGGCTTTGAAGAGGCGGTTGCGAGAGGGGGCTTGCTGCTGGCCGGACATTGCTTACTTCGCCACGTGGCGCAAAGATGAGACGCACTGCGCCATCCACGTTGTCCGGCCCTGACATGCGCCACGTGGCGAAAGGCATAGACCCGCCAACCAGAATCTTCGTTAGACCGCTCTCCGCTTTGGCTCGATGTGGTCACCATTGAGCAAAAAACGGCGCGCCAGTTGGGAGCGACGATCGGGTCCAAAACCGGACGGCACGGAGCCGTGTGCCAGCGATCGGTTGATTCTCGGCTTCAATTTTTCAGCAGGGCCGGACCGCGACTCGTCGCCTATTTTGCATCGTGGAAGATGATGCCGAGCGTGTAGCGCGTTCCGACGCGCACCCGACCGACCCCGTGCTTCAGCTGAACTCTTCGATGGCCGGCCTTTCCGGGCTCGGGCCGTACCCGGGAGGCAAATAGCACCATCGCACCCTGCTCCGGCATCAGCGCATCACACATCGACTGGGCGCGCGGCCGCTGTTCGAGAAGTAGAAATGCGCCGCTGGTGTAATCCTCGGAAGGTCGGCTGAGGAAGACGGTGACCTGGAGCGGAAAGGCGAGCGCCCCATAGAGATCCTGGTGAAGACAGTTATAGCCGCCGGCTTCGTAGTGGAGGAGCAAGGGCGTCGGTCGGGTCTGACCCTGGAGATGACAGCGCTCGAGAAACTCGCCCAGCGTGGCGGGATACCGCTCCGGTGCGCGAAGCGCTTCCATCCAGCGATTGGCGACCGGCGCGAGTTGCCGATAGAGCCGCACTCGGAGCGACTGCACCACCGGAGGCAGCGGGTATCTGAAATACTTGTAATCCCCAACGCCAAACCGCCGGGGGGCCATGTCGATCGTCTTCCGGAAACGCTGCGGCTCGGGATAGAGCGCGGTCAGCCTCCGGCACTCGGTTCGGGTCAATATCGGCGGGGTCACCGCGTGCCCCTGTTTCCACAACTCATCCTCGAGCGCTCCCCAATCCAGGCGAGCCAATCGCGCGGAGACCGAAGGGACCGCCATCACGCATTCCTCGATGACGCCCTGCTGGGTCGGTGATTCATGCCACGCAACCTAGCGCCTGGGAGCTTCAGACAGCCACCCGGTTCTTGCGATCTCGCGGATCGATCGGGTGATGCCCTCGCGCGTTCAGGGGTCGCTCCACTGATTCGCGTGACCTTTGAGCGGGCCACGTTGAGGATTGATCACGCAGAATCGCTGGCCGGTGGGAGCTTCCATCACCCACCAACGCTTGACGAACTCGATCCGCTTGGCGCCGAGCGATTCAAGTCGCTTCACCTCCGCCTCCAGGTCATCCGCCTCGATGTCCAGGTGGATACGGCCTGGATGACTTACCTTTTGAACCAGAATCATCGGCTCGTCCTTGTGCGTCGTCAGCTCGCGATAGTTGTTGTCGCCGTCGGAGAGCGGCGCCGCCTGCTTGCCGAGTGCGCGACTCCAGAAGTCAGCCGCAGCGTCGATGTCCTCGGTGTCGCAATCGATGACGAAGGTGGAGAGTCGACTGTGGTGCATACCTCCTCCTGCATGGAATGAGATGAGTACGACGATTCGCAAGGGGATATAACCTGCCTGAAGATCGGGGGGCCACCTGGCATGCAGCATCGATGCGCCTGGACGAATGAACCGGCCGACCACCTCAAGGAGGTCGTCCTGGTGGGACCCAATCGCTTCGGCGTTCGGCCTGCGCCAAAGACGTTCTTTGTGCTGCCCGAATACGAAGAAAAACTCCGACAGTTTGTGCAGCGCGGGCAGCGCTTTGGATTGGCGTTTCTGACTTCGATGCTCGTTCTGACTCTGGCAATTCCCATCGCCGCTCTGACCCGCCGCTATGTCTTGGCCGGAGCGCTGGTGGCATCGGAAGGGCTCTTGATGATCGTCTTTCCATTCGCGACGCCCGAGACGGTCAATCGCTTGGGGTTTGGCGCTTCGATTGCGCTCGTGCGAGTGGTGGCGTTCTTCGTCATCTTGATCGGGGCTTTTTTGGCCACCAGGACCTAGGCTCCGTCGGTCGGAGGCCGTTGCCGAGAGCGAGCACCCTCACCGCGCGATCGCCGCTACCCTGCAACGAGCAGTACTCCCGGGTGTCACACCCTTTGCAGCACAAGTCGTGAGCACGGCCCCCGTCCTCACCCACCACGGAGAATCAATTTCATGACGAACACAAGACTGGTTCAGACAACGAGAGTTCTGTCCTTTTGCGGCGTCCTTCTCATCGGCGCCGCCGCCTTCGCGCAATACACGGGTGAGTTCGTGATCTGCGTTGATGGAAGCAGCCCAGACAACTGCCGAGCCTCTGCCCTCCCCGTTCAAAATGACGGTTCAATCATCTGGGGCCGAGACCTGGGCACCAACCTGTGCGCCGGGGTCGGGATCGTCCCCCAGGATACGCAGTGCCTGTTCACCGGCAACTCCTTCAACGGTTTTGATTGCAGTCGAGTCCAGGACATTTTTGGAACACGCACCCCGGCGGGAGACGATCTGGCGATTGCCTGTGGCGACGTCGGGCCGCTTCCCAACGGTCAGTTTTCGTTGATGCCGATCAGAAGTTCGTGCTTCGACGACGTCGGCCCCTGTCAGAACTTTGTTCTCACTGATATTACGCCCTAGCAGCCAGGGGCGGCAGGCACCGCGGACCGGAGCCCGCCGGTCCGCGGCTTGCCTGCATTCTCTAGTCCCCGCACCGGCCCGCCAAAGAAATCGCCGATGACGTACAACACCTTCGATTACTACCGCACCGCCGATTTCGACCTCGTGCGTGCCGCGCATCAGAAATTGGCAAAGAACCATCGGGCTGGGGATATCGACGCCGTGCAATGGTACTGGAGCGGCGCTTCGAGCTCGACAGCGAAGGAATACCATCGCGAACAAGTGGGTCCCTTCACTCTTCACAGCGGACTGATGAGAGCGCTGCCTCCTCCGCTCGTCGCAATCTACCTGGACTCTCAAATCAAAACGTACATGGACCGGGATGCATTGGGCGATCAGGTCCGCCAGGGCATCGAGGGAAACGAGGCAACCCGAACCGCTCTCCAGAGCGCCAGAGAGACCGAGCTGGCCAAGCGCATCGGCGGGGGCAGTCTGCAATGCTCCGAGATCATAATGGTCGTCGTCGAGCACGAGGGCTACGTGGTGAGCGGCATCCTGCTCACCCCTGGCCAGAAAGACGCCACGGTGGCTTCGATCATGGCGTCCTCGGCCCTGGATCGCACCTCGCTGCCGGCGCTGCAGGCAACCTGCGTGTTCCGGGCCGACGAGCCATTCCTCGAGGAGAGGGAAAAAAACATCGTCGAGCTGATGAAGTACTTCCGAATCCCCGACCATGCCTTGAAAAGGATCCTGCCTGCGCATCTCGTTCAAAAAAGCTCCTATCGCACCACCGTCCACCTCAGCCGGGCGCTGACGATCTGCGAAGCGTTCAGGGCAACGCAGCGCTGGATGTTGCAGGCCGGTCGCGCGATCGCGACCGTCGTCTGCGAAACGCCGAATGAGGATGTGAAGTCATTGATCGAGGGCAAAAGGCTCAAAGCGATCGATGGCGGAGAGATCAGGATCGGCGGCATTCCGCATCGCATTCTCACCTCCGCCGCCGGAGCCGAGCTATACCCCGCCGCCTACAAAGGGCGTTCGGAAGGAACGTCGAAAATCTACACCCTGTATACATTTGATTTCGGCGAGGACATTTTGAGGCGAGGAACGGAGTATCGCGCGCAGGCAGTGGGAGCCTACGACGCGTTGATCAGTTCCGAAGGATCGCGGCGGACGTCCGTGGGTTCGTAATGGCCGCGTGAACCCGCGCCGACCGAGCAGAGGCGATGCGGTTTGTCCGCAGTTAGCCGCCCGTACAGCGCTCTCCGTCAACGATCTCGGTGACCACGCCTCCCTCTGAGTTGATCGTGCGGCTGTAGCACGCGCCGCTCGAGTCCTGAGAGAAGTACTGGTGGGAGCTGGCCTGGTCTTCGCGTCCGATCACCGTCGAGCCCCTGAGGAGCAGCGTGTCCCGGGTCGACATCACGCTCGAGATGTCGCTCGAAGAGACCGGCTGGCCCTCCTCGGTCAAGCTTCCGTGGTCGTTGTATTCCTCGCGAATGATCGTGGTCCGCGCGGTAGATCCATCTGGCCTCGGGTTGGAGTGGAAGCTGAGGGTCAGGGGCCAGTCAAACTGTCGGGTGATTTCCCGACTGACGTCGCCCTGGGTGGTCGTGGTGACCGACGAGATACTCGTCGTCTGGGTCAGGTCTTGGGCGAATGTGGTCGAGGTCACATTAAATTCCTGAGAGCTCGAAAAATCGATGCTCTGGGCGACCCTGGTGTCGACCCGACCGTGAGAGGTGGTCACGAACCCCTCGATCTCGAACTGGCGCGAGGACCCGATGAACACCGTCCCGCTGGTGACGCCCTTGACGGTGGTGACATCCACTTGCTGGTCCGGGGTGGGATTGCTCTCGAGGGTATTCGTGGTGACCCCGCCGGTCACCTGCCTCGCTCCCGGATCCAGGTAGAGCAGGAGCGAAGCGGTGGTGGCAAAGTTGTGGTTGGCGTTGAAGACGCGAACGGCGACCGAATGCGCCTGACCATCGCTGAGCAAGCCGGCAAACGGCGTGAGGTCTACGCGATAGGGAACGAAATTGAGCGCCTGGACGCCGGGAATCGGCCGCCACAAATAGGGGTCGATGCCGCCGGTGAAGATCCATGGATAGATGGGCGCGACGCCAGCCGGCTGTCCATCGATCGCAATTTCCGTCTCGCGAAACCCCGTCCCGCCACAACTGCGGAGCACGGTTCTGACGTCGTCGGGTACGCAGAGATACCAGAATTCGTCACTCGCCTGGCTTTGCGCGACGACGTCGAGATAGGCGCGCTCGATGTTCATCGGCAGCGTGAAGCTCCGCTCGAGCAAATCGGCGGATGTCTGCAGAGCCACCGTGCCGCCGGTGGGACTGCCTGATAACGGCAGGACAACGTCCGAGGTCGTCGGCGGGTCCTCGGAAGGATCGACCGGGTAAAGCTGCAGATCCACGCTTCCGAAGATGATCCCGGTATAAGTCGGATCGACCAGGTTTCCCAGGTCCACCCGTCCGGCCTGCGGCAGGGTGAACAGCGGCGCATAGTCCGTCAGATCACGCTCGAAGTGCCAGGAGGGGCTGATCGTGCTCGACGGCTCCGGGGTGGTGCCAAAGTAGATGTTCGCTCCCCCCAACCAGATGTTCGCGGTGCGGTCGAACTGTCGCCCGGCGGTGACGTAGAAATCTCCCTCGAGGACCACCTTCGCCCAGGGGCCGGGACACTCGTCCGGCGGGGCATACTTGAATGACCGGGGATTGAAGTCATCGAACCGCATGTCTGCGAACAGCTGCACCATGCATGGGTTCGTGGTCGGCCGCGGCACCGGGGGATCGGCGGTGATCGCGTACTGCCCGGCAATGGCGACGGAGGCGAAGATCGACTGGGCGATCACCAACAGATTCGTCACTCGCGGAAAGGGGCTTGATTCTCTCGACATGGCGCAAGGCTCCTTGATGAACGACGGCACACCAGCCGCTCTTTCGGAAGGCGCGCGCACTACTACACGTCGTCGTCGAAAGTTCAAACGTCAAAATTCCAGACGGCCTCGCCTATGGCCGAACGAACCGATTGGAGTACCGTCCCCTCGATGAGCGAGCACAACGAGCCATTCCCGGAGATGTCGGTTTTCCCGGAATCTCTATGCCATCGATGCGCGGCACCACCGAGGTACGTTCGAACCAGGAGCTCGGTCTTCATCTTCTGCCCGCTGCTCCCGAACAAATACCCGCCGCAACCCGTGGTGGATTGCGACCTGTTCAAGCCGCGTGAACCGCCGGCTTGAGCTATCGAAACCAACCCCTCCATTCGTGTGGTCGGTGGCTGTGTGAATGCCGCGCGGGCCGAAGCGGCGGGAGGAATTTCCACCACCGATCGAAGGCCAACCAGTCCGCGTCAACGTTTTCGTTGCAGTGGGTGCCGGTTTTGCAAACTTCAATATCGTAGACCGGATGTATTTCCCAAAGCGATGCTCGCGAGGGACCACATCGGGTGGCTCCGCAGGGACACCGGTCGTGAGATGAGTCAAAGAACAATTGACCGGTGATCCGGTATGGATGCGACTGCAGTCGAGCCGCCAGCGCGCGATTCACGCTGTATCTCTGGGTGGATCGGTTGAAGACCTCGAAGTGCCCGATCTCGTTCCAGGAGAGCGGGCGATAGTGAGGGCTGATTTCCGCGGTAACACCGTCGCATTCCTGGGTATGCGGAAGAGCACCCAGCGACACGTGGATGTCATTCTGGTCCTCGGCCTTTCCGTCGCAATTGACGCTCTCGCCGGTGCCGACATCTGCGTGGTGTGCGTCGATCAGATACGCCTTGATTCTGACCACCTTGCCTTCGCCGAGGTCTCGCAACATTTTGCGGTCGCGAGGTTCCCTCTCGTGCCCAAAGGGCAGGTGGGTATTGTTTTGAAGGTCGACCAGCGT
>WNEZ01001102.1_pt1 | contig 22393 bp, 25 predicted proteins | sample 5400521 | NCBI WGS metagenome assembly WNEZ01 (sample SAMN13153339, study PRJNA577476) | soil metagenome | isolation source: 120 cm saprolite under Douglas fir tree site 2 hole 1 replicate 1 | place: USA:California | collected 2015-04-18 | reverse complement strand
AGATTACGCGCTTTGCGTCGAAATCGCGAACTGGGACTTTCTTCACGTTGGGCGCATCGAAAATCGCGGGCATCAGCGCGACGCCCATGCCAGCTCCTACCAATGCGAGAGCACGATCGTCCTGATCCGTCCTATAGACGAAAAACTTCAAGCAGACGCTCCTGTATCGAAGTATGCGTGGTGGTCGGCGAGGGCGTCGCAGATGGCAAGGATACGGCCGCGAGTACGTGCAGCGAGCTGAGCGTCGACCTGTTCAGTTGAGGCCAGACGATGGTCCAGCCGGGTGAGTTGAGTAATTGCGGCGGCACTATTTCCCTCCGCAAATGTCTGCAGTGCGGCATCGAACTGCGGTGGCAAATCGAGCGCTGCTGTGTCATGACCAAGATGGATAATCTCAGTCCCCACAAGCTGCGCTGCCAAAAGCTGCATCCGCTCCAAAGGCTCGGCCTGTTCCGGCAATGCAACGAGCCGGCTGAATGTGTGGCCCTGCCAGTCGTCAGCGCTTGCTGAAAGACGGTTCATCGCAAGGCGACGCAGGTCGCGCAACGTTAAATTAAGGAGCCGCTTGGTTCGGAAGGACGGAGATAGCGGTGGAATAAGTAGAAACGACAGAGGCGCCGCCGCAAAGCCCACGAAGATTCCTAGTGCAGAGTTGTAGAATTGCGCTGTGTCGTAGCTCATCTCGTTCGTAGGCTGGAGCACGGTCACAGAGATAATGGTGCATATGACTAAAGAGGGATGCAGCCGAGTTGCGGCCATCGCAGTGCCGACCGGTATCAGAAAAGCAGCCAAGGCTATGCGGAAGGCAGGGAATGACTCGAGCCCAGGCAGCAGGGCGAACTTGATCGCCGCTGCAATAGCAATACCCGCCGTTGTACCGAGCATGAATGCGATGGCGTCAGCGTAGGCCAGTTCGGCTCGGGGCGAAAGCAACAGAACCGCAACTGCGACGAAGACGATTGCCGAGCCGCCGTCTGGCCAGGCGGTGAGGACCCAGAATAGCTCGGCCGCTCCGATCGCTACGAATGCGCGGCCGGCACTGACGAGGGAAGGCAGCCAATCGGGAACATAGATTTTGAAGCCGCGACGGCGAGAACGCGGGCGCGCTGGGTCGGCAACCAGCAAAGCCGTCGCCTCGAGCACCGCTGCAAACCCCACTAGAACATTTGCGGTCTGATCGGCAAGCAGCCGCAGGGAGGCTGTGCTGGCCGGCATGGCAATGAGCGTCCGAACTGCTGCCTCGCAATGGCGGCGCGAGGCGATGGGATCGGCTATCCAGAATGTCGCCTGGCGTGCTGGCAGCGCGGAACGCATTTCTTCTGGAATGCAGCCCAGAACGGCATTGGCTTCTTCGTCAGCGACCTCAGGCGGAATTTTAATGAGCCGCGCTGCAATACTGCGCCAGGCAGCGAGCGAGGCAAACAGCCCGTCGATAGCGCCCTGCAGAACGGGCGAGTGATAGCGAATTGTTGAGAATTCTCCGATCGCCTCGTCGATCATCGAGTTAAGCGCGGTGACCTGTCGAATGAGCCCTCGTCGGGCCGGCTGCTGCGCATCCCCGGAATCCGATCCGGCAAGTCTCAAAGTGGCCCCGAATCGAGCCGCGATCTCGGTTGATACGGCCGCAAACATTCCCGCAAGCCTTTCTGCAGCGCTGCTGAAATCAGTTAGAGCGAGGATGGCGCCAGCGCAAAGGATGCCGATCCAGATTTCGCTGGTGCGGGTAACGGCCAGCATGAACACCTCGCTGCTTGCGCCACCTGTTGCGCCAAGTGTGTCGGCCCCTATTATCGCCGCGGTGTACCCAGCAAGCGCTGCCGCGTAGGAGGCGAAGTTGCGGAACAGGGTGGCAGCAAAGGCGCAAACCCCGCCCCACACCGCAAGTCCGACGAGAAAGCCGATGCGGTTCTGGGGAAACCAAGCCGTCAGCACGACGATCATCGTAGCTCCCACGAGAGTGCCGATGATGCGGTAGCGTGACTTGCGCAGCGAGGCCCCGAGATGTGGCTGACACACGATCGCTGCGGAGGCGCCCGCCCAATAGGGATTGTCGAGCTCTAGCCAAAACGCAACGAAGAGGGCAAGACAAACGGAAGCCCACAGCCTGAAACCGAACAGCAGCGGAGGGCCCGCGGCTCGCGCTGCGTTCACCAGCGTCACCTGCGATCTTACGGCCGCACTGCCTTTTGCCGCTAACACACTCCGACGCCATTGTTCTCTGTGTATCTTCAGCAACGAACCCACGCATCAAACCAATTCATGTCTCAGCGTTCAAGAATGGCCGGGATGGTTTCTATGAAGCTCTCGAGCGGCTTCGGCGATCCATTCAATTTCACGCGCAGCAACGCGCCTTCCCAGCCATTGACAAGGCCGGCCGCCACTTCTGCGATGGGTAGATCCTGTCTGATTTCACCCTCCTGAGCGGCGGCCGTCAGGAACTGGGCCACATCGCTCTCAAAAGCCAGCAGACCATTCTGGACGGCCTTTGCGAGCTTTGGAGACGTCTTCTCGTCGACTTCCGCGGCCAGGTTGCCGAGCAGACATCCTCGCCGAAACTTGGTGGCGCGACGCACCTCGATACGCTGACGAAAATAGCGCTTCAAACGGTTGATCGTGGGCCGATTTGCCGGCGAGCTTGGCAGCAGATCCTTCTTGCGGCGAGACGTGGCTTGCGCGACATACTCGTCGACGGCAGCAATGATGATCTCGTCCTTCGTCGGGAAGTGATAAAACACAGACCCCTTCGGCGCTCCGGCGGATTCGGCAATCAGTGCTACGGAGGACGCGGCATACCCGCGATCCCAAACGTGGTCAACGCACGCTTCGATCAAACGCTGTCTGGTGAGTTCAGCTTTTTGCTTTGGCGGCCCGCACTTCGTCGTCTTGCGCTCATATACTCACTGACAAGCCATAAATGAAATCGTTTGTTTTGATAAATTGGATAAACGTAGTTTATATCCGATCCGGCACTTTGCCGCGTCGCAGAGACCGGTAGTTTCACGATGGCAGCAATTAGGGCCGCCGTATCGCAGCCCGCGCTCTCCGCCTCGATAGCCAAGCTGGAAGAGGAGCTTGGGGTGAAGCTGTTCCACCGATCATCGCCGTAGACGTCGTCACCGACTTCGGCATTTGCCATCGCCTGACGCATTTCGGGGGTAAGGCGGCTGCATGTGTCGCTACGCAGATCAATCATGGTCCAAGCTCCCTTGTTGCCTGCAAAACGAAATGGTCGATGCGAACGGGACGGAAACGCGTTCCTGCGTCCCCTGCGCTCTGATCAACCCTGCCCTTCATCGATTCCGCTCTGCGGGCCTTGACTCCCATTATTAGCACATGCATGTATTTTGCAAGAAACAAGCATATGCACTTGTTTCGAACGCGGCGCCTAGCGTCGCGCTAAAAAGGCCAGCAGAATCAGGAGAAAAGATATGCCGCTCGTTCGAATCGATGTCCGTAAAGGCAAGGATGCAGCCTACCGCCAGAAGATCGGTCGCATCGTCTATGACGCGCTTGTCAGCGTCGGCGTCCCGGAAAAAGACCGCTTTCAAATCATTGCTGAGCACGAAGCTGACGGTTTCCAGTTCGATCCTGAATATCTCGGCATCCAGCGCAGTGCAGATCTCGTGATTATCCAGATTACCTGGAATGAAGGCCGGACGACGGCGCAAAAGCAAGCGCTCTACAAGGCCATCGCCGACGGCCTTCACGCAACTGTCGGACTCCGGCGCGAGGACGTCTTGATCAACCTCATCGAGGTCAAGAAGGAGAACTGGTCCTTCGGCAATGGTATCGCTACGTACGCGGCCTAAAGGCAGAGACGTCCGATGCATCGAACCGCCTCTCCGCTCGGTAGCTCGCGCGCAGCCGACCGCCATGCGTTGCTCGTGCTGATCTGCACTTCAGCGCCTTCCTTCATGATACAGCTCGACGCGAACATCGTCTCGGTGTCGCTACCGGCAATAGCCCGTTCTCTGGGCGCGAGCTTTGCCGGGATCGAGTGGGTGATCACGGCCTATATACTGAGCTTTGCGTCGCTCTTACTGCCGGCCGGAGCACTGGCGGACCGCTTCGGTCGCAAGAGACTGCTGATCCTTGGCCTGTCGGTATTCACCTTCGCCTCGTTTCTCTGCGGGTACGCACCGAATCTCACAGTCCTCATCGTCGCCCGCGCGCTACAGGGTGCAGGCGCCGCCATGCAACTCAGTGCGGCACTCGCGACCCTCTCGCATGAGTTCCAGGGAGAAGCCCGCGCGCGGGCTTTTTCCTTTTGGGGATCGGTGGTCGGGATCGGCGCCGCCTTGGGCCCTGTCGTGGGGGGCCTGATCACCCAGAGTTTCGGGTGGGAATGGGCCTTCTATATCAATCTTCCTATCGGCGCGACTTTAATCGCGCTGATCATCCCTGTCATCGAGTCCTCCAGAGATCCCGACGCCATGCAGCTCGATCTGCCCGGCGTGGCCTGTTTCGGTAGCGGGCTTTTCTTGACGACGCTCGCGCTTATCGAAGGCAACCACCGCGGCTGGACCGATCCATGGATCCTTGGCGAAGGCGTGGGCTCGGTGATTCTCTTCGCCCTTTTTATTCTCGTCGAGCGCAAGCAGGCCCGCCCGATGCTTGACCTTTCCTACTTCCGCAAACCGACCTACATCGGCGCCAACCTGGCGCAGTTCTCCTTCTCGGCCGGAATGTTGACAATGCTGACCTTCATTCCGATCTTTCTTCAAAACGGCCTCGGTCATGCCTCTGCGAGCGCAGGACTAATGATGCTGCCGATGGTTATTCCAATGTTCATCGTGCCGCGCATCGTCACGCATTATCTCGCGCACCGGTTTTCCGGTCGAGATCTTCTGACCGCCGGCTTATCGCTGGTTTGCCTCGGCCTCTTCGCGCTTGCGCTGGCGGTACGGGACGTAGCGTATGGCCCATTGATCGGTGGGATGGTGATTGCTGGGGTCGGAGCAGGCCTGCTCAATGGTGAAACGACCAAGGTCGGAATGACGGTCATTCCAAAGGAGCGCTCTGGGATGGCCTCGGGCATATCGGGCACGGTGCGTTTCACCGGTCTCGTCGTCGGTATCGCCGCGTTGGGAGCGGTACTTTACAGTCGCGTCACCTTGGCCGTGGCTGAGGCGCTGCCCAAGGTCTCTTCTGCCGATCGGGCCACTCTTGTCCACGACATAACGGCGGGCAATCTTTCCGGGGCGACTCTTGCCGGTCACGACGCCTCGAGTTTCAAGGCACTCGCCACGGTGAGCTTTGCAAGCGGCTATCACGCCCTCTTTTTAGCTGGCGCACTGTTCATGCTGGTTTCGACAATTCTGACTTGGCGCTTGGTGAGCCCGGCCGAGACGCCGCCGACCCCGGCTTCATCAGCGCGGCCACAGTCAAAACCCCAGTAAGTCCAGAGAGACCCGTATGACAGACCCAAAACGTCCAGCTTGTGAGCAATGCTGGTGACATGTCCGTAGGACCCGTGGCAGACGCGGCGGAAGTCAAGAATGTCGTCGCGCCTTTGCCGACGGTTCGGGCTGGCGAAGCGTCAGCAATCTCTGGAGAAGAACGGCTACAGGGGAACCATCGTTCAAGAGCCACCCACCTCTCGCGCAGACGATGTCACCGCGACAAAGCGAATGCGCGAATTGCAAGACGGTCCCGTCCTGGCGGTGTGGTGATCACAGAAACGACGCCAAAGTGTCAGGGCTGATATGCGCGGCCACCTTTCAGCCTGACAAAAGGGGAGAGCCTCGTGACCCTGAGGGCCAGGCTGGCAGCAGGAAAGGGCGTGAAGCAAACGCCAGACGGTCGCTTTCTTTGCATCGATCCTGATAGTTTCGTCGCAGACGTGCCGAAAAAAGAAGCGGACCTGGCGAGATCGCGGGTGTTTGTCGCGCAAGCCACCTTCGTCGCGAAGGTGGCCGATCCTGCGTGGCGTCACAGGAGAGCTAGGCAATGGTGGCGACCGAAAACAAGGCGATCAATCCTGATCTCGAGCAGTATGGCAAAGCGGGCAGGAAGCTCAACGGTGGAAAATCGGCAGCGGTCACGCGGTCATCCTGTCGCACCCGACTCAGGTTGCGCAGTTTATCGAATAGGTAGCCAGGGAATTAGTCGCTGATCCGCTTTTATATGGGGGCAGTCAACCCCATGGCTCCTTGTAGCACCTGAAACAAAATCCCACTGAGGAGCGACTGCCATGCCACTATAGATCCATCGTCTTCCAGCATGAAAACAGGTCCTGAAGCGGCAGGGATGACTCCGATGTCGCGGCACGACGACCCTCTCTGGTTTGGTCCTTCGCCACGTCCCTTCAGTCGCCGTGATAAACAGGCTTGCGGCCTTCTGCCTCGGCCCGGCGCCCCTCGATGAAATCGTTGGTGTGGAACAGCGCGCCGAATTGTTCATCGAGCTTCGACAGGGCTTCCTCCTCTGCAGCATCGATAGCCAGATGTGCAGAAGCCAGTGAGGTCTTGACACCAAGCGGACCGCATGCCGCAACTTTGTTGGCGATTTCGATGGCCCGATTCAAGGCCCCCTCCGGTGTTTCGGCAATCTCCTGAACCGTACCCATGCGATAAGCATCATGAGCGGTCCAGTGATCCCCGGTGAGCATATAGCGCATCGCGTTACCCCAGCCCGCCTCGCGGACAAACCGGATTGTCGAGCCCCCGCCTGGGAAACGCCCATGCGTGTTTTCGTCCTGGCCAAAATTCGTGTTGGCTGCCGCCACACGTATGTCGGCCACGAGGAACAGCTCGTCCGCCATGTTCCAGGTGTCGCCATGGACCGCGACGATGAGCGGCTTTGTGAGATGCGGTTTGCGCTTGGCCAACGGATCTATGACCCCACTTCTTCCAATCAGGGGCTTGCCGGCACGGACGATGGCCTTGAAGCCGTCTACGTCGATGCCACGCGAGAAGTGCTCGCCATGACCGAAGAGCACCGCGGCCCGCAGCGAAGGGTCATGGTCGTAGTCATAGTACGCCTTGGCAAGCGCCTGGAATGTCTCCGGATCGATGCGGTTTTGGATATAGGGACGATTGATGCCAATAAGCGCCACTTGACCGCGACGTTCGATCGTTAACTTGTTATTCGGTTCAATTGGGATGTCGGTCAAGCTCGTAGGTTGTCCGGGATCAGGCTGCCCCGCAGCGGCGTCGGGAGCTGTAGCGGCCATTAGCGGAATCATGGCAGCAGCCGTCATGGTCCCTTTGATCAGGCTGCGTCGGGCAATAACCGGTTTACGTTCCATTGGGATCTGCTCCGATGTTGTAAGCTTGCGGCTCGTTCGATGCCACTTCCTACGCCCGGTGGTTTCACGCAAGATGATCTTCCACGCGTCGTGCATTGCACCGACAATGATGGATCGGCCTCAAGTTCTCGATATTACGAGCATATGCACATTTATATGTGCATATGCTTCCATTTGCAAGAACTTCCCGCTATTGTAATCACGACGGACTTGCCGGTTAGACTGCGCCCTCGAAGCTGGCGATGAACTTATCGGAAGCAATAAGAGCAAGCGCCTCGCGCAGGGCTGCGGACGCTGCGGACCCATTCGCTTTGTCGAATTTCTTTTGTGCGCGAGCCCAGAGCAGCTCCGACTCCCGTAACTTGGCGCGCCCTTCCTCGGTCAGGCTAATGACACGATTCCGACGGTCGCGCGGATCAACGTCCTGCCGCACATATCCGTCGCGTTCCAGCGGTTTTAGATTGTGCGCCAGCGCGCCGCGATCCATCACCAGATCGGCAGCCAGCTCACCGACCGAGGGGGTCCCCGCGCGCGAGATGTGGTTCAGGATGGCCCGCTGGGTGGTGCGCAGTCCGCACGGCGCAAGAATGGCATCGTAGAGCTGCGACACACGCCGAGACGCTTTTCGCAGCGACGTGCAACTGCATTGGCCGGCCTGCACTTTGGCCGACCCCTCCTTTTGATGACGACGATGCCTCATTTCTTGTCCTCAGTTTGCGGAAATCGCCCGCACGTGAGCATATGCACATTTCTCAGGATTTCAAGGTTAGAGCATGCAGGGGCAGACTGTGGCAGTATTGGCGGTATGAGCGCCGTGCGATGTCAAACGAGGATTTCAAAGAGGCGTTTGGGGCGCGGGGGAAAAGGCTTTACCGTCGCCTTTGGCTACGGACCTGTACTCGGTGGCATGCTGGTTGGATGGGTCGGCGCCGGACCAGCGTTCGGATTTGCCGCGGCGCTCTCGGCCATCGCTGTGGTGCTGCCTGCAGGTCTTACGAGCCGGCGCGGCAACCTGCTCCGCGGCGCCATCCGCCGCACGACTTTCGGGCTGCTGCGCCCGGTCTTCGTCACCCAGTTTATCTTCAACCCCGGCCGGGTTCGCTATCGGCTGTGTGCGGCGTGTCTCTTTGCTGCGGGCCTCTCGGCAGCCAATTTCGGAAGACTGGAAGAAGCATCTCTGCCTCCTCCGCGTCGAGCCGCCTCGATATCTGGCGGGAGGCTACCGGAGATTCAATTTAAGCCACCATTAGCTATCGATAGGTCACAAGCAGATGACCCTAGAAGGACGACGGCTGGGCCGCTAACCACACTTTAACGACTCGTCAGCCGTCACAACTCCAAGGCCTACGAATCTGGCGATATCGTCCCTAGAGAACTCGAGCTCCAGTAAGATCTCTACATTGTGTTCACCCCGGTACGCTGGTTGGCCAGGGTGAGACAATGCGTCTGAAGAAAATCTCCAAGGCGCGCCTGGAATGCGAATCGTGCCACCATGACGATCGTCTACCTCTACGACGGCGCCCCACCATTTCGCCCAATCGGATTCCGCAAAGTCGGACAGCGGCTGGACTACACCAAATGTAAGCTTGGCCTCGTCAAGCTGCGCGTCGAGCGTCTCTAAACTTGGGAAAGTCAAAACCCATTTTTGAAATATATCGTAGAATGCCTGCAGGTTGTTGCGGCGATCCTCTGCGGTCCTAAACCGCGGGTCGTCTGCCAGGTCGCCGCGTCGCATTGCCGCGATGTAGAATGGAAACGTAAGGCTACTGATGACACTCGTGGCAATCGTGATCGTTTCGCCAGTGGCGGTCCGAAAGAACGGTGATAGAGCCGGTCCGAGCGCTATCGGCTCTGCACCCACATCTACGGCGGATAGGTCCGCATGAACCCGCTCGTTCACCGTAAACATAGTCGCCGCCATCGCGACATCGATATATTGTCCCTTGCCGCTTAGTGATCGCTTGTGCAACGCCGCCAGAATTCCAACTGTGGCTTCAAGGCCTGTATAGATGTCAGCATGTGAGAACGCGTCGTGCCGTTGGGTCGCCAAATCGTCTCCCATATGATCCAGCAGCGTTGCGACAAATCCAGATTCTGCGTGCACCGTTGGGGCATATGCGGCACGATGCGAGAGTGGGCCGCCCTGGCCATAGCCGCTGATTGACGCGTATACGACCTTTGGATTCCGCTTCACGACATTTGCATAATCAAGGCCAAAGAACGCCAGGGTACCGGCCCGAAAGTTCTCAATAATGACGTCTGCCCTCTCGCACAGACGCATCGCAATTTCACGGGCCTCAGCATGATTTAGATCCAGACTAATATTGCGCTTTCCCGTATTCTGCTGGATGTAATAGTATGACATCCCCTCATTGCGAGGAATCGCAGCCCGGGAGATATCGGGGCGCGGTGGTTCGATTTTGATGACTTCTGCTCCCAGATCGTGCAAAGTCTTGGCGCAATGCGGGCCCGCAAGAACGCGGGAGAAATCCACGACACGGATGCCTGCAAGTGGTCCCATAGCTGCCATTGCATCAACCTCAATTGCCCGCGAATTTGGCGAGACCAGTGCCTTTCTCTCGGTAGGATCGCAGTCCGTCTTCAAGATCGCGGCTTTTCCAGATCGGCTTTTGCACATCTGACATCGCGTTGTCGGCGGCCACCATTCCCTCACGAAGGTAAATGTTAACGAGGCGCTTAGTGCTGCCGTGCGCAACGGTGGGCCCAAGAGCCAGCTCTCGCGCGAAGGCAAGCGTCAGCTCGTGTAGTTGCGCATCTGGAACGACGCGATTTATGATATTCCACCTTTCGAGCGTAGCAGCGTCATGGCGTCGGCCCATCATGACGATTTCCTTACCGCGCGCCGCTCCGACACGTTGTACGACTCTTTGTATTCCACCCATTAACGGGTGCAATCCGAGCGTAGCTTCAACCAGACCGAACTTGGCCGAAGAAGCTGCAACTATCATGTCGCAAGCCAACGCCAGCTCAAATCCTCCGCCCACGGCTACGCCGTGGACACTCGCGACGACCGGTACCGGGCATTCGTCAAAGGCTTTGAGCACTCCAAGTGGATTGAGGCTCTCTTCGAAGGATGCGCCCTCGTTATCAAACAGCGAAAGATCGGCACCAGCAGAAAAATGCCGAAGGTTGCTGCGAAGGATGATCGCGCGACAGCCGGTTTCGACGGCGTGCGCAAGACCAGATATCAAGGCTGTCGAGAGCTCCCGACCAACAAGATTGTGCGGAGCAAGGCTCATTGTTAGAACCCCAACGTCTCCGTCACGCTCAAGCAAAACAGGCCTGTCGGAATTAACCACATTTGTAGTGTTCGCAGTCGCGCTGTCAGAGTTCATCGTACGGCTTCCGATACGAGCTGGTTTCTTAGGACTTTAGGCGTCCTGTTTTGATAAATAAAATTGTTTGTTTTGATCCACGACATAGACGTCATTTATGTTGCAGCATAAATTGAAATTGTTTGCTCGCGACTTGTCGCGCGAGCAGTGCTTACGCGTTGCTGTCGATGTCTTAGCGTTATTATTAGACAGCAGTTACATTTCTTATCAACGCCCGCGCTGCAGTGGCTGCTGTGCTGGGAGCGCCGCGACGGCATTGCAAACGCTTGCCCCAACACGTCCTTCTCTTGCATTTCGGTATTCCTCGTTGGTTGATTTATTCTCGGCCATCCCGCGCAAGATCGAATGTGAAGACCCCATCGAGGTTTGTTGGACGAGCGAGCACTTCGGGATGGCGCAACGTGCGCACGGCATCGTGATAACCGGCGCGCCAATGATCCTGCATCGAGACGCGAGAAAACTCGTAATCTTTCGAGTGGCCCTCGTAGTTCTTCGCCCGATAGATCAGGTGCACGATGCTATAGACCTTGTGACAGGCGGCAGCGTTCAGGATCTTCGCTTCCTCGTTGTCGCGCAGGTTGTCAGGGAGTTTCGGTAGCAGCTTAGCAAGCGCCCAGCGGATCTGCTGCATGCGCTTGGACTGATCGGTGTTGGCCCGGGTGCGGCTCGAGAATTGGATTTCCTTCTGACGTGTGGCGACCTCGGCCAGGTTGCGTGGAAGCTCGCCGCGCGCGCTCCAGAGATCGACCTGGAAAGCGAGCGTGTCCTGGCGGGGCCCGTAATCGACCACCCATTGCAGCGGAGTATTGGAGATGAGGCCGCCGTCCCAGTAATATTCGCCCTCGATCTCGGTCGCGGGAAAGCCGGGCGGCAGCGAACCGCTCGCTATCACATGGTCGGATCCGATCGTGTGGGTGGTGGTATCGAAATAGACGAAGTTTCCGCTGCGCGCATTGACGGCGCCGACGCTCAACCGCGTCTCGCCGGAATTGATCCGGTCGAAATCGACCAAGCGCTCGAGGGTGCTCTTGAGCATCCTTGTGTCATAGAAGCTCGTCGCTTCAAGAGCGCCGTCCGGATGCAGCCAGGCGGGCGGTTGACGCAGACTGAAAAAGTTGGCAGCGCCCTGGAACATGGCGGTTGCCGCGCTCATCTGGTTGAAAAGCCCTCGCGCGAAATCTCCCCTGATCCAATGATCTCCTAGGGCCGATATCCTGTCGAGCAGTGGATTGGCGGTGACCTCGTGCCAGAAGGCGCGGAGTTTTGAAATCCGTTCTGCCCGAGGATTTCCGGCAATGATCGCGGAGTTGATCGCACCGATGGAGATTCCCGCGACCCAATCGGGGTGCAGATCGGCTTCGGCAAGCGCTTCGTAGACACCGGCCTGATAGGAGCCGAGCGCACCGCCGCCCTGCAGCAGCAGCGCAATGCATTCGAATGGCGGACGGTTCGAATGCCCATGCGAGCCGGCGCGAGAGCTGCGAGTGGTCCCGGCGCCTGTGGTTCCGTGCATTATCGGGGCCTTTCTCATGGAGCGCCATGCGCACCTTCTGGGCGCTGACAGAGTTGATGATGTGATGAAGCTCGAGGCACGGGTTGCTCCCTCTTGCTTCCTCGGGTTACCGCGCGACCGCCGCGGCCTGGCCGAAAAGGATGTTGCGCGACGCCTCGCTCACGGTGGGCTGCGTGTTGATGATCTTTGCAAGCGCGTAGGCGCGCTCGACGGCGGGCCGGGCTCGGATCGTTTCGAACCAGCGCTTGAGATGGGGGAAGTCCTCAAGGCGCTGCCCCTGGCGCTCGTGGAGGACAATCCAGGGATAGCTCGCCATGTCGGCGATGGAATAGGCGCCAGCGATGAATTCGCGATCGGCGAGACGCTTGTTCAATACGCCATAGAGCCGGTTCGTTTCTTTGACGTATCGGTCGATCGCATAGGGAATCTTCTCGAGCGAATAGGCCTTGAAATGATGATTCTGCCCCGCCATCGGGCCGAGGCCGCCGACCTGCCAGAAGAGCCACTGCAGCACCTCCGTCCGTCCGCGTAAATCCTTGGGCAGGAACTTTCCCGTCTTCTCGGCCAGGTAAAGCAGGATCTCGCCCGACTCGAAGACGCTGATCGGCGGCCCCGGCTCCGCCGGATCGTCGTCGACGATCGCGGGGATGCGGTTGTTCGGCGAAATCTTGAGGAACTCCGGCTTCAACTGGTCGCCGGCGCTGATATTGACCGGCACGATGCGATAGGGAAGCCCGCTCTCCTCCAGGAAAATCGTGATCTTGTGGCCATTGGGCGTGGTCCAGTAGTGAAGCTCGATCATCGATTCGCTCTCTCGTCAGTCGAGTGGTGCGAGCGCAGGCCTCGCGATTCCTGCGCTCCGCGCTTCCCATATTGGGGCGCCATAACTGCGTCTGCATCACGTCCGCGTAGAGATGGCACAGGCGAGTCGCGAGGTTCCGCTTCGTTTGGAGTTTGTCAGGCCAAGGCCCTGAGCCTTTCCCGCAAGGCGTCAGGTAGCGACGAGAACCATGCGTCCTCCTCACCGGGGGCGGGCGCGACGCGGCCGTACTCCGCGATATTCGCTGCGGGAAGTTCGCACAGCAAGACCGAGACCGCGTCCTCGGCGGCGCCGCTGACCCTAGCGACGTCCTGCATTATCCGTCGGAGCATCTGGCTTTTCTGCGTGTTGGTCTTTCCGCTCCGGGTATCGCATCGAATACATATCTGATCCGCAGGCGTCGGTCGGCCGGCGACGTAGTGATTGCCCGGCGCAATGTCGTAGAAGATTACCTGGACCAGATAGCCTGGCGCACCGGTCTCCTCATGATATATAGCGGTGATACCCTTGGCGATTTCCGTTTTTTGGACTGGCGTCAGCAGTCCTAAAGCGGCAGTGCAAACGTAGATCGGCATCCGATTCTCCTTTCAGTTTAATGCGCTCCGGCGAGCGCCTCCGAGGTTCTGAGCATGCCAGGTCGATCCTGCAGCCTAAACGGCAGTCCACCCGCCATCCACCACGAGCGCGGCTCCCGTCATCATTGTCGAGGCGTCGCTCGCCAGGAAAACGGCGGCTCCCATGTAATCCTCTGGAACGGCGACGCGTCCGAACGCTATCCGAGAGGTGACCCAATCCTTGAATCCCGGCTCCTTGAAGAAGCCCGCTGTGAATGCGGTCTCCACAAAGCAGGGTACGATTGTGTTGACGCGAATGCCCCACTCTCCGACGTCCCAGGCGAGAGCCTTCGTCATGCCCTCCAGGGCATGCTTACTTGCAGAGTACACGGTGCGTCGCGGGCTCCCGACGAGTCCCATGGCGGACGAGATGTTGATGATTGATCCACGGATTTTTGCCCCAACCATGCCTTTTGCCACTTCGCGGGCGAGGTAGAACGGGGCCTTCATATTAAGCGCAAATATGTCATCGATATCCTGGTCCGGAACGTCCAGCAGGTTCTTCGGTCGGTTCATCCCCGCGCTGTTGATGAGCACATCGAGGGGGCCTAGACGACCTACCTCCTTGGTGACCGCACTCGAGTCAGCAACATCGAGAACGACATAGTCGCAGGACCCCCCTTGGTTCGCGATCGCGCTGCACGCCGCTTTCAAATCACTGTCGGACCGTGCAGCGAGAGTGACCTGTGCCCCCGCCTGCGCCAATGCGGCCGCCGCAGCAAATCCGATGCCCCGACTAGCTCCGGTCACTAGCGCCTTCTTCCCATCAAGCCTAAAGCTCGGCGTTGTCGGGGCAGTCATAGAAATGTCTGTCATCTTGTCTCACTCCGAAGGGCATTGAGCCGCCCGCTCCCGGGCTTGCCGCGACTTCTCCATTTTTACGCGAATATCGGTAGCGCAGCGCTTGGCAGCATATGCTTGCAATTGGCAAATAGCAGCATATGCTGATAATGCAAGCTATCGATCAACCAGAGGACTTCACAAAGTTGGCAACGCAGCAAGGGCGACCGATTAGAGTGTTAATCGGCCTGGGGTCCCGACGCCGATCGGCGGAGCGGTACGCCCTGGCCGCGCTCCACATAGGCCATGCGCCGGCCGTCAACTAGGATATGCTTCTTTGGCGTAATCTCCGTCATTTGCCGCTCTCCAGGTTCAAGAAGTTCGGGCGGCGCTTCGCGAGAAAAACTCGATCACGCGTTTGTTCGCGGGTTCTGGTGTTTCGAAATGGACGAAATGGCCCGCCCCTTCAGCAATCTCGGCCTCTGGTTCCAAAAAGTATTCGGGAAGTCGGTCCATCCAAGCGCAGAGGATCACCGGGTCGTGACGTCCCCAATAGAAGCGACTCGGCACCTCGATTTTCGGCAACACAGGTGCACCGTGACGCACCAGTGCCATGCGGGCGGCATGAGTCGCCCGATACCAGGCGAAGCCGCCCTCAAGATTGCCAGGCTTCATGAAGTTGTCGACGAAGTGCTCGATTTGACCATCGAAGGCGCCCGGCGCATGCGACCAGTGCCTGAGCAGGTTATCGAAATAAAGACGGCAAGTCTCGCGGCTGTGGCCGACAAGCTCGGGCGCCCAGAGTTGCTGGTTGAAGGACTGGTACCAGATCTCCTTGACATGGTCTGGGTCCACCCAGCGCCGGCCGATGCCGGGATAAGGGCCGTTGAAGAAAAAGAGGCCCGTCAGCCGCTCGGGGGCCAACCGCGCGATGTGCTGGGCCACGTATGCTCCGACGTCATGGGCGACGAGGCCGAACCGATCGAGACCCAGCGCATCGGCAAAGGCCATGATGTCTCGAGCGTGGGTATCCGGTCCGGCCGGCCGCGCACTCGTGTCGCGCGTGTCGCCGAAGCCGCGAAGGTCTGGCGCGATCACATCAAACCGCGTGGCCAGCGCGGGGATATTTCGATGCCACCCCCACCAGAATTCCGGCCAACCGTGGAGAAGGATCAGGGGTTGCCCGTGTCCCTCGCGCACATAGTGGATGTTGAGGTCGTTGACCTCAGCAAACAGGTGGTTCCAGTCGCCGTCGGGGCGGGACTGATCGCGAGTCCCCGTCATCGGGTGACCCAGCCGCCCGAAAAGGGAAAGACCTGACCGACGAAGAAATCGCTCTCGTCACCGGCTAGGAATAGGGCCAGTGCCGCAGATTCCCAGCCATGGGCAAGTCGGCCCAGCGGCGCGCCGTTGATCCGCTCCTTGAATTCGGCAGTCGCCTGGTAGCTTGGCGGGAAATAGGTAGGGTTTTCGACGAACGTCTGTGCGATCGCGTTCACCTGCACGTTGTGTGGCGCGACCTCAGTGCCGACGTCCTGCACATAGGCAAGCTGTGCACCCCGCGCCGAGCCGTAGGCCGAATAATTCGGCATTCCCTTCAGCCCTGAAGCGCTGCCCATCACCACGATCTTGCCGCGGCGGCGCGCGATCATCTGCGGTAACACGGCTCGCACGAGTCGATGCAGCGGATAGACCATCGCCTCGTACATCGCACGGAAGATGGCGTCATCCGTATCGAGCACCGAGGTACGCGGCTGTTCGGCAGCGAGGTTTGCGACCAGCACGTCCACCTCCCCCGCCTCCGCGATTAGCGCCTCGGCGGCACCAGGCACTGTCAGGTCGCGATCGTCGGCGAGTAGATCCGCCCCCTCCGCGCCAAACAGCTCGATCAGATCCTTCCCCATGAAAGCGCTGGTCTGAGTGATAACCACCCGCCTTCCGTTCATTCGTTTCATGTCGGTCCCAGTGTGTAAACCCAGATGCTATTCAGCCGCTTCGCGGTAGGGTGCGCCGGCGCCATAGGGCACGTTGAGGCCCCCGTAGCGTCGCACGCGCACATTGCACTGCTCGGCATGGCCAACGAAACCTTCCAACATGCAGAGGCGGGAGCCGTATTGGCCGATTAGCGTCGCCGCCTCGTCGGTCAAAACCTTCTGATAGCTATGGGTTTTCAGAAACTTTCCGACCCAGAGTCCGCCGGTGTAGCGTCCGGCCTTCTTCGTCGGCAGGGTATGGTTGGTTCCGATCACCTTGTCACCATTGGCGACGTTGGTCCTAGGCCCCAAGAACAACGCGCCATATGAGTGCATGTTTTCTAGGAACCAATTATCGCGGTCGGTCATCACCTGCACATGCTCGGAGACGATGTCATTGGCGACCGCGAGCATTTCGTCGTAGGTGTCGCAAACGATGACCTCGCCAAAATCCTCCCAGCTTTTCGAAGCAGTTTCAGCCGTGGGCAGGATCGTCAACAGGCGCTCGATTTCCGACAACGTGTCACGAGCAAGCTTGCTGGAGTTGGTGACGAGAACGGCTGGGGAATTGTAGCCATGCTCCGCCTGACCCAGCAGGTCGGTTGCGCAGATCTCGGCATCGACAGTTTCATCGGCGATCACCATGGTCTCGGTAGGCCCGGCGAATAGGTCGATCCCGACCCGGCCATATAGCTGCCGCTTGGCCTCGGCAACGAAGGCGTTGCCGGGCCCAACCAGCATGTCCACTGGCTTGATCGTTTCGGTTCCGATGGCCATCGCGCCGATGGCCTGGATACCGCCTATGACGTAAATCTCGTGCGCTCCGCCCAGCTTCATGGCCGCAATCACTGCCGGATTCGGCTCACCCTTGAAAGGCGGCGTCGCCGCAATGATGCGCGGCACCTTCGCTACGCTGGCGGTGGCCACGGACATATGGGCCGAGGCCACCATCGGGAACTTGCCGCCCGGAACGTAACAGCCGACCGATTGCACCGGGATGTGCCGGTGGCCAAGGATCACCCCGGGCAGAGTCTCCACCTCAACATCCTTCATGGAGTCGCGCTGGATCTGCGCGAAGTTGCGCACCTGTTCATGCGCGAACCGGATGTCGCGCATATCCTTGGTCGAGACCCTATTCACGAGAGCCTCGATCTCCGACGCGCTCAAGAGAAAGCTAGGCGGGGAATAGCTGTCGAACTTTTGTGAGAGCTCACGTACGGCCACATCGCCGCGCCCTTCGATATCGGCCAATATGTTGGCGACCGTCTCTCGGACCTTGAGCTCGTCATCATGACGCTCGGCCGCAGTGCGGGCTGACTTAAGATGGCCAATCACGACTTCCTCCCAAACTGAAACGCGGCGCCCCCGCCAAACGGCCCGGAAGGCGGAGTGCAAGCGCTGGTTTGCGAGTTCCGCATTCGAACCCAGATCTGATCCGCTGGCGCCGGTCGACCGGCGATGTAGTGACTGCTTGGGGCAACGTCGTAGAAGATGACCTGGACCAGGTAGCGTGGCGCGCCGGTCTCCTCATGATGGATCGCAGTGATACTGCGGACAATTTCAGCTTTTTGGTCCAAAGTCAGCGGTCCTTTAGCAGCACTGCAAACGTAGGTCGGCATCGGATTGTCCTTTCAGTTTAGTCATCCTCTGGCGGCCAGTCTTTTTGCTTTGGCGGTCCGCGCTTCGTCGTCTTGCGCTCATGTACTTATTGACGAGCCATAAATGAAATCGTATATTTTTATAAATTGGATAAACGAAGTTTATAGCGTGGAGCTCTACCAGATTTCGACACTTCGCCGCGGTCGCGGAGACCGGCAGTTTCACGAAGGCAGCGACTAGGGCCACCGTATCGCAGCCCGCGCTCTCCGCTTCGATAGCCAAGCTCGAAGAGGAGCTATATGACCGCGCAGGAGGTTCTAGATGCTTGCAACAAAGTGAAGGCTGAGCTCCGGGCAGTGTCGCCGACCGACCGCTCCGAATTGGCGTACTACGCACGTTGCCGTCCGCGCAGCTCGCGCGGCTCATAGAGACCTTACAAGGTGAGCTAGACTGCGCCCCGCGAAGCTGGCGATGAACTTATCGGAAGCAATAAGAGCAAGCGCCTCGCGCAGGGCTGCGGACGCTGCGGACCCATACGCTTTGTCGAATTTCTTCTGTGCGCGAGCCCAGAGCAGCTCCGACTCCCGTAACTTGGCGCGCCCTTCCTCGGTCAGGCTAATGACACGATTCCGACGGTCGCGCGGATCAACGTCCTGCCGCACATATCCGTCGCGTTCCAGCGGTTCTAGATTGTGCGCCAGCGCGCCGCGATCCATCACCAGATCGGCAGCCAGCTCACCGACCGAGGGGGTCCCCGGGCGCGAGATGTGGTTCAGGATGGCCCGCTGGGTGGTGCGCAGTCCGCACGGCGCAAGAATGGCATCGTAGAGCTGCGACACACGCCGAGACGCTTTTCGCAACGACGTGCAACTGCATTGATCGGCCTGGACTTTGGCCGACCCCTTCTTTTGATGACGACGATGCCTCATTTCTTGTCCTCAATTTGCGGAAATCGTCCGAACGTGAGCATATGCACATTTTTCAGGATTTCAAGATTGGAGCGTGCAGGGGCAGACTGTGGCAGTATTGGCGGTATGAGCGCCGTGCGATGGATCCTCGATAGTGGCGGGCATCACCCCCGCCTCGCCGTCGGCGTTCTCTTAATCTTGCTATGAAGGACTTTTTCCGACTTTGTGCGTTGTGAGCCAGTGCTGAACGCTCGAGCACAAGAGATGCGGCGAGTTCACCCATCGTCGGCCTACCCGCTCTCGCGATGCTGTCCAACACCGCTTTTGCGTAGAGCGCCATCTGCACGGGGCCAACGCCTCATCATCGATCTGCGACACCCAACGCATCGCCGTCCCGTTGCAGCGCCCGGCTGGCGGGACGAGTGGCGCGGTCGCCTCCGCCGGTGCTGCTCCGGCGGCTTCCTTGTTGCGTCTCGATTCTGCGGTCGTAGATCCGACGGAAACGCGAGGACGTCGACGGGTCCTGCTGATGCCTTGCTTCCTAATCATGGCTGCCATCCGCCCCTCATGCTAACACTCACGTTGACAATAGATGCATATGCCACCATCTCCTTGCATATGCCAATAAAAGTGGCCGGCTCAAGTCGTTCTGAGCCCCCTTCCCGCATCTTGGCATTCATCGGCAATGGAGATTTCAACATGACGTCACCACGCTCAGTCGTCTTCGCAAACCCGGCCCGAACGGCGATCGGGACCTTCGGTGGAAGCCTCAAGGAAATCGCGGCCCCCAATCTCGCCGCCGCCGCCATCAAAGCGGCCATCGAGCGCGCCGGCCTCAAGCCCGACGAGGTCGGCACCGTGGCCATGGGCAATGTCATCCAGGCCGGCGCTAAGATGAATCCGGCGCGGCAGGCGGCGGTCCATGGCGGTCTGCCGGTGTCGGTGCCAGCGATGACGGTGAACCGTGTCTGCGGCTCGGGCGCGCAGGCCATCGTCTCCGCGGCGCAGGAGATCATCTTGGGCTCGGTCGATGTCGCGGTCGCCGGCGGCATGGAGAACATGGATCTCGCGCCCTACCTCGTTGCGCGCGGACGGTGGGGCCATCGGATGGGCGACGGACAGCTCTACGACAGCATGCTGCGGGACGGCCTCAACGACGCGTTTTCGGACGAGCACTCGGGCTGGCACACCGAGGATCTCGCCGAGAAATTCCAGATCGGCCGCCCGGCGCAGGACGAATGGGCGCTTCGGTCGCAGCAGCGCTTCTCGGCGGCGCAGGAAGCGGGAAAGTTCAAGGACGAGATCGTTCCGCTCGAGCTTCCCGGCCGCAAGGGCGCGACGATATTCGATAAGGATGAGCACAATCGGCCGCAGACGACGCTCGAGGCACTCGCCGCGCTAAGGCCGGCATTCCGCAAGGACGGGACGATCACCGCGGGCAATGCGCCCGGCGTGAACAGCGGCGCGGCCGCCGTCGTCCTCGCCGACCGAGACTGGGCGGAAGCGCGCGGCCTCGCACCTGTCGCGCGACTCGTCTCCTATGGCATTGCCGCTGTCGAGCCCGGCATGTTCGGCCTCGGGCCGATCCCGGCCGTCCGTCAGGCGCTCGACCGGGCGGGGTGGAGGCTCGGCGATGTCGAGCGCATCGAGATCAACGAGGCCTTCGCCGCGATCGTCATCGCCGTCACGCGCGAGCTCGGGCTTTCGTCCGACATCGTCAATATCGAAGGCGGCGCGATTGCCCACGGGCATCCGATCGGCGCAACCGGCGCGGTGCTGACAACCCGCCTCATCCATTCGATGCGTCGCGACGGCCTCAGGCGTGGGATCGTCACTATGTGCATCGGCGGCGGCCAGGGCATCGCGCTCGCACTCGAGACGATCAATTGACGTTCCGTTCGAGGAGATCGGCCGCGGATTTGTTCGAGCCCCAGCTCTTCGCTTGCCGCCTTGCCGGCGGCGAAGCTCAAGCGGAGTGCGGCGTGCTCGCGGCCGTCGCCTCGATGAGGCGCCCGCAACTTCAAAGTTCGTGGGAGCGTTCTGAATGGCACGCCCGCGAACGGCGATCACACGTCTCATGGAGCGCCGACGACGATCCACGCGGTGGCATCGCAAGCCGCTATCCAGGTCGCGCAAGGCGCGGAGCCATCAACCGCCCAAAAATGCGGCGTGGCGACGTCGTTTATCGACTCGAACACGGCCCGAGGCAGTTGTGAAAAGCTATCAAGGTCGCTCATGGCAGATATTGGACCGACTGAGCTCGAGGCGCCATGCGACGAAACGTGGGGATCGATAAAGCATGGCCGATACATGGCCGCGAGCTCGTGACCGCCCAGGAAAATCAGGTGCGGGGTCAGCCCTCCGCGTTGGTCGATCCAGTGCCGGACCTCAAATGGATACATGGAATACAGGCTCTGCGTTGCTTCGGGATCGGTTATCTTGCGACCGTTACGCCCGGGATCATAGGCGGCGTGAAATCCGAGCCTGGCGCGGGACGTCACGCATATCCTGTCATGAGGAATCGCACCGAGAACAATGGTGCAAGCCGAGGCACAATAACCGTCGATGATCACCCTCTCGCCCGAGACTCGCACGCCCTCATATCTGTCGACGTAGGTTCCGATCCGGCCGCCAGGGTCATCCACAATCCGAACCGTTGCATTGCCTGCTCCAAATTCCTGTGAGCAGGGTAGTCGTCGCGAATAACGCTCTGAGGCGCTTCATGACCATTGCACTCTCAAACAAATCTGAATCTGACCAACTCACGCGATGCCAAACTGATGCCTAACTACCCGCCGCAGACCTTGAGCGCTCGGCGGACCCGCTCCAGATCTAGCGGTAGTATTCCTTCTCGAACGGTTGCAAGCTGCAGGACTGTTTCTATCGGATGCTCCCGCAGGCAAAATCAGTCCGAAGGAGACCACGCTTATCTCGACGATCTTTCCACGGCGACTTGAAGGCCGGCTTCATTGAAGATGATCGCGTCGAAGCTCTCCTTCCCCGGTGGATTGGGCATTTGGGCTCCGAGCCGCGCTTTTCTAATTCCGGCCTTTCACTCGACTAAAGCTAATCCTTAGGCCGCCATAAATGAAATCGTATGTTTTTATGGATCGAATAAACAGGATTTATCAATTGGAGCTTTGCCAGATCCGACAGTTCGCTGCGGTCGTTCCCTCGATCAGCGCCTCGACCTCGGTCGGCGCATCGTCGATATCTGTGCCGAGGTGCTTAACGTTCCTAAGAGGACGGTAGTCGTCGAATTCACTGTCCACACCGGCGACGAAATCCTGCGTGAAGGCGGATGGGCTAACGACCGGACGCCTGCAGAGGCTTCTGGCCGCGGACCGTCGATCCCGTGGATTTCCGCATAGAACTCATGACGACGTCTAGTCGCGACGATCGAGCCGCGCTTTCCCAATCGGATGATGCCCAGTTGTGCGTGGTGGCAAAGGCAACGACCCGATCGAGTCGATCGTCCGCGACATCCTCGTTCCAGTGCAAGGAGATTACGCGCTTTGCGTCGAAATCGCGAACTGGGACTTTCTTCACGTTGGGCGCATCGAAAATCGCGGGCATCAGCG